>Ga0123356_10001999_pt1 | contig 22044 bp, 22 predicted proteins | sample TergutEmb28metaG_2_FD_92546 | JGI IMG/M metagenome (GOLD analysis project Ga0123356, IMG submission 92546) | Embiratermes neotenicus P3 segment gut microbial communities from Petit-Saut dam, French Guiana - Emb289 P3 | ecosystem: Host-associated > Arthropoda: Insects > Digestive system > Gut ... | reverse complement strand
TAAAAAATCAATACAGTTATGGGAATTAATTGCAAAATATAAGTGTAAATCATCAGATAATATTTTACTATTAGGTAATAAATTAAATCATAAAGGTATTCGCACTAAAGATTCATTACATATTGCTTGCGCAATAGAAAGTAAATGTGATTATTTTATAACTACTGATAATGGTTTATTAAATAAAAATGTTGAATCAATAAAAATATTAAATCCAATTGATTTTATACGAGAAATGGAGGAAAATAATGAGGACTGAAACTGTATTAAAAGTAGAAGCGATTGATCTATTATTAAAAACATTTGGTGTTCTTGAAACTGAAAGGTTTATTACCAGTATTAAAAGTAATAATTTTGATTATACAGAATGGCAAAAGAATTTATGGAATGATAAATCGATTGAAGAATTACATAAAATGGCAACGGAATTTGAAGAGAATAAATATAGAAATCAATAATAATATTACCCACTTCGCTTAACACACGATTGGTGCTGCGGGCGCCCTCGACTTACACATTTTTCTTATCGGACACAAAAAACTGCCGCCAATCTTAAACGTTAAGTGCAATATTTGCAACTAAATTTTAGAATATTATTGACGAAATATAAATATTATTGTATACTTTCATATAAGGAGAGCGATCATGAAAAAATATTTAATTCTACTTATTATCATAATATTGTTTAATTCTATGATTTTTGCAGAATTGTCGGAAGAACAATTATGGGCAATAGCATTAACTGGAATAATGACAGAAGTAAATAATGATAGCCACTTTACTTTAAATTCAAACCCTCAAAGAAGTAGTAATGTATATCTTGAGGTTTTAAGAAGAGATTGGGGGGTTACTGATAAAAAAGAACTATTGGATATATTAGATCAAATGGAAAATGACGGACATTCTATTCAGTTAGAACAAATAAAAAACATTATATTGGAGCATAATGGAGACTTAGATGAAATAATTAAAAATTATCAATTTAGAAGTGAAACGGAATATTACCGCCTATTATTCACATTAGCAAATTGGGAATTGTATAAAAATATATCAATTGTATCTTGGGATTTAGGCAGGAATGTTGCATTATGCAGGTGGGGGTATGATGTAGGGTTTTTAACAGAATTAGAAGCTTGGGAAAAAATAATGTATTTTGCAAAGAGAATACAACCTTTTTATAGATCATGGGCTGATTATGGATATACATATTTTTTAGGACGAATATTTTGGGCATCTGGCTTTGGTTCTGTAGAAAGATATGTAACTCCAACCGAACAAATATACAGAAATTTAATAAGTGAAACAGGACATTGGAATAGTTTGCGGTGGAATGTTAATTTGGAAAATAGATAAAAGCAAATGCGCTTATAGCAAAAAAATTGAATTCATTTGTATCATTCTGCACTGTTATCACGCTGTTGAAAGCTTCCGAACCTATGGTTTGCGATGATTCTGTACCTTTTATAAAACTTGCGCATAACCTGTTATACCCGGAAAAGATATTGATATAAGTGATTTAAATATGGTAATTATTAATTATGGAAAAAAAGGCATTTTTCTTTCAGGGTGATAAAATTCTCTTGCCGCTTGATGCCTCTGAAGCAAAAGCAGAGTACGCTTTTCCCCTCGAATTGTACAAAGAATTTATTGATCCTGAAATATTCGAAATTCCTGCATTAGATAAACAAACAGCTTCAATTACAGTGGTATCCGTCACTCTGGATACTGTTCTGCCGGAAAATTGGGAAAGTATTCCCGTCCGGCAAATTGTCGTAATGTTTAATATAAATAGCGCAGTAATTTCTCCCATTCTCCGCGCCTATCATATCGTACAATGGAGAGGAGAATCACAATTCTGCGGAACTTGCGGCGCGAAAAACGGCTATGATTCCACTCAGGCGGCGCGGCTTTGTCCAAAGTGCGGACGGCTTGAGTTTCCAAGAATATGTCCTGCGATGGTTGTTGTTATTACCGATAATGAAAACAAAATACTTCTTGCTCATAATAAAAAATACAAAAAAAATGTTTACAGCCATATTTCCGGATTTAACGAAGCTGGAGAATCACTGGAAGAAACCGTCGTACGGGAAGTTCGCGAAGAAATAAATATCGAGATAAAAGATATCGAATATATTGGATCACAGCCGTGGCCATTTCCCAATTCGTTGATGCTGGGTTTTAAAGCGCGTTATTCTTCGGGTACGATACAGTGTGACGGCGATGAGATTGAAGATGCGAAATGGTTCACCAGGGACAACTTGCCTGAACTGCCGGGAGAAGGTTCGCTTTCACGTTTCCTGATTAATTGCTGGATCGAAGGATCTCTGTAATCCGCCAATTGTTTCGTCTGTCCAGTTTTAATGTAAGTATGTCGCTGCGGTTAATCGGCAGTTCGTTCGGCATAAAAAACAAATAATCAGCGCGGTAATATATTTGATTTTCCGTTTCACTGCCGCCAATATGAGTAATGGTTAAATCAGTTGTACCAAAAACATTAGGAGCCGGAAGTTCTCCGCCTTGTTGTATCCATATTTCCATCGGAATTAATAAATCATCAGCCATGGGTTCATAAAACCGTCTTACATTGCTTATCACAAAAAAATTCGTAACTGTAGAAATATCGCTCTTGTTAGCGCCCATAAGGCATGCTTCCATAAAAGTATGATCCAATGAATTAAAAGCCTCGTAATACGCAGCAACGACAGCATGGGAATTCAGTTCTTTTGTTGTTGGGCGTTCCAGGCTGCTTTTTATCAAACTTCCCGTAAAAAAAATAACAAAAAGCAGCGCTGCGGCAATTCCTCCCAATAACAGTTTATTGCGCATAACATATCGGACCGTGTTTTCAACAGTTTTTTTCTTTAATAGATATTGTTCTTTTTCTTTTTTAATTTGTGCGTTTTCTTCTTCGGTTAATGCGCGAAACAAACTTTCTTTATCCGTCAGTATTTTTAAAAGCTCGCCAAGAATTTCTGTACCGCCAAGCATGTTTGTATTTTCGGAAGATGGTTTTTTTTTGACAGGCAGCATAAGTGCAGCTTGAATGAGACCGGATAATTGTTTATTCAGGTTTGGAATTGCAAGATGAACAGGCATAAATATACCTTCCCTCATATCCTGATAAATCTCTGCAGCAGGATAGGGATGAGTCTTTGCCAGTATTGTGTATAACATCACTCCTGCGCAAAAAGCAGCCGCCACGGCTTCGCCTAGACCGGTTAAATCGGGGCATTTATATTTGTCCTGCAAACTCAATCCGTCCTCTTTTCCTTCGATGAAGAGACAACGGTTCGATAAGTTTTCTGGGGCAAAAAAAACACGGCCATCCTGATTGATAAAAGCAGCGCCGGGGTTGAGAGAAGAAAACTTGTCACCAAGAATCAATTTTGCCCTAATCCAAAAAGTGACTGCTTCCAGCGCCGCTTGCGAATCTTCCTGCGATAAAAGCAGATCAAGTCTTTTTCCCTCAGCGGCATCTTTAAACGGGATGTGCCCAAAAATTTGCATGGTACCGTTTATTTCGTTTACACCGGAAAGTTTCCATATTTCGTGAGATCCATCAGGGTGAACAATAAAGCCGGTTTCGGTCAGACTCTGGGGCATCTTTGCCCTGGCAAATGAACGCGGATCCAATCCCGTGTCAAAACAAATAACAGTTTTGTTTTCTACATCAGAGATATGGATCCGTGTTTCTAAAGAACCAAACATCTATTGTCTTGGCGAATACAGGTAACGGAAATAGTCCATGTCTGTAGTGAGTATTTTCTCGAAGTTCGGCATGGTTTGCCTGTACGATTCTATAGCTCTCCAGTAATTAAAGAAATTTCTGGCAGTGGCGTCTGTGTTATAGGCTTCGGCATAAATTCTTGCCGCTTCGGCATCAGCTCTTCCCATAATTGTTTGAGCCTGCTCGTAAGCAACCGAAAGAATTGCCATTCTGTCATTTTCCATTCTTCCCAGCCATTCTGCTTTGCGGCCTTCGCCGTCAGAACGGAAATACATCGCTATCTGATTACGTTCTCTTATCATACGGGCAAAGACGGACGGTGTAAGTTCGGGAGAATAACTAATCTGCCGGGTTACAACATCAATAAGTTCTATTCCGTATTCAGGAACCATTTCCCTTGAACGCCTGAGTATTTCTTCTGCAAGCTGGCGGCGGCCGCGGATAACAGGATCATGGCTGATACCGGACTGAAAAGTTGTAGCGATAATATCCAGATCAACATCTTCTCCCAAACCCAGGTCATCAACACCTGTGGGACGTTCCATAATGATATTGGAATTTCGCACCGATTCTATCAGCGGGTTTTCTGCTACTACAGTCCGCACTGCGGAATCGATAATTTCTGCCAACTTTGAATATGCAGCTTCGACAGTACCAATAGATTCATAAAACACCCAGGGATCGGCAATGCGCCAGCGGGCGACTACATCGACAAAAATAAATTGTCTTTCTGCTGTCGGAACAATTCTGGCTTCTCCGTCCCAAGCCATTATTTTTTTGGGGTAGCGGACAACTTCGTCAATAAAAGGAACTTTTAAATGCAGACCGGCCTGGGTAATTACATTTGTGATCCTTCCCAACTGTACAACTACCGCCTGTTCACCTTCATTAATTACAAATAAAGGACCGGCTACTACAATTCCAAGAAAAATTATAAAAATAACAACAAGAATAGTAAGTGTCTTTTTCATTACCTGCCTCCTCCCATGTTCAATAGTGGCAGGAAATTCTGCAAGTTACGGTCAATAATTACCATACCGTCCTCGTCCCTGAACACTTCTTCGATCATTTCGTAGTACAACCGCTGTGTGGTAACTTCCGGCGCGCGGCGGTATTCAACCAATACTGATGAAAAACGCGCTACATCGCCCCTTGCCATGTTTACACGTTCTGTGGCATATCCTTGCGCTACTTGTACTACCCGCTCGGCTTCGCCTCTGGCTCTTGGTATTGCTTCGTTATAAACTTGCTGTCCTTCATTTATAAGCCGTTCCCGATCCTGCATTGCCCTGTTTACATCTTCAAAGGCCTGCAGAACAGGAAAATCCCGCTCGCCTGTCGGAGGCGTAACGTTTTGGAGCCTTACCGCAATGACATTAATTCCCAGACTGTACAGGTTAAATGTATCGTTCATAATGATTTGCGCTTCACTTTCTATAGCGCTGCGTTCAACTCCCATAATGTCCATGATTGCGCGGTCACCTACAAGCATATTAATAACAGAACGGGAAACATCCCTGATTGTTTCGCGGCGCTCACGCACGTTAAAAACCCATGCTCTTGGATCGACCACACGATACTGAATAATCCATTCAACATCAACAATATTCAAATCGCCGGTAAGCATTATAGATTCGGCTGCCTGTGACGTATAAGCCGGGAAGTTTCCGCCTCTCATTGTACGAAAACCAAACTCCTCGGTGTTTACTGACGTGACGTTTACCGTATAGTTACGCTCAATTCCGAAGGGCAGTTTAAAATGAAGCCCAGGATCTCTTGTACCAACAAATCTGCCAAAGCGGGTAATTACTGCCCGCTCGGTTTGATCAACAATAAAAACACTGGTACCTAAAATAACAAGTAACAGTATTCCCGCAACAGCAAAAACAATAGTTCTTGGGCTTAGTTTGCCCATGTTTGGTGGGGTAAATTTCATGATTTGAGTATACATCCAGCGCCGATAAAACTCAAGCTGTTGTTTATGACAAAAGGTGATAGTATACTTAATATAACAAAAGGAGTGAAACTATGGTTAATAATTTGGATTTTACCATTGAAGAGCTAGGCAAAGCATCGGTTCCTTCTCCGATAAAAATGTCAAAAGCGCTTGGAAATAAAGTTGCTGATTATGTTACAGATGACAGGTTTGTTCGCTTAAGTTCGTTTATTCTTCCCGGAAAACAGGAGCCTGTTGAAAGAGCGCAAGTGCTGGAACGTGCCGGTCCCAGAGAACATATTTACTTTACTCCTGCTCATGTCCATGCCGGTATTGTAAGCTGCGGCGGATTGTGTCCCGGAATTAACGATGTTATCAGATCAGTTGTACGCTGCTTGTGGACGCGTTATGGAGTTACAAGGATTTCCGGTATCCGGTATGGGTTCAGGGGTTTTTTGCCGGAAGATCAATTTCCGGTTAAACAGCTCAATCCTGATGTTGTTGATGATATTCATAAAATTGGCGGCACTTTTTTGGGAAGCGCACGCGGCGGCGGCAAAGAAGTTGGAAAAATTGTCGATGCGATAGAAAAACTAAATTTGAATATGCTCTTTGCAATCGGCGGAGACGGAACTCAGCATGGTGTGCTCGATATTGCCGAGGAAATCAGTAAAAGAAAACTAAAAATCGCGGTGATAGGAATTCCAAAAACCGTTGACAATGATTTTGCCTTAATTGATCGTTCTTTTGGTTTTAGTACTGCAGTATCCAAGGCTGTAGAAGTTGTATCGGCGGCTCACATGGAAGCGGTTTCAGCGATTAACGGTATCGGTCTTGTAAAAGTTATGGGCAGGGATTCAGGTTTTATTGCAGCGCATACGGCGTTAGCCAGCCACGAAGTAAACTTTTGTCTGATTCCCGAAGTGCCATTTAATCTGGAAGGCAACAATGGCTTCTTATATCATCTGGAAGAACGGATAAAAACACGCAAACATGCAGTAATTGTTGTTGCCGAAGGCGCCTTGCAGGATCATATTTTGAAAGAGAAAAAAACTGATGCCGGCGGCAATATAAAATTGGCTGATGTGGGAATATTCATTCGCTCAAGAATTATCAAACATTTTGAGGAAAAAGATATCGAGATTAATCTGAAATATATCGATCCAAGTTATGCGATTCGTTCTTCTCCGGCAAACCCCGATGATTCGATTTATTGCACACGTCTTGGAAGCGCGGCAGTTCATGCAGCGATGGCAGGAAAAACAAAAATCATCATCGGTCTTGTGAATAATCACTTTGTTCATCTGCCTATCAGGAACGTAATCTCTCACCGAAACAAGGTAAACCCCGAGAGCAGTCTGTGGCGTGATACGCTGGATGCAACGCATCAGCCGCCGCTGATGGTGAACAGATTTGATAGTTATTGACGGTTTTTTCAAAACTCCAGAATAATAGAAATGTATGCCTAAAGATTTTATTTGGGGTCCTGTCGGCTGGTCAAAAGCACCATGCTTCCGCATGGCACTTTTACCACCGACCCCGAGCGCACTGCTCAGGCTAAAGCCTTCGCGCTTTACTTATCTTGTTTACTATAAGTTAGCGCTACGCTGTGATAATTAATTCAGCAACACGGCTATGCCGTGCTTCAATTTTGCGCCCCTCAAGTATTTTATTGGGCATACATTTTTGACTGATCTGAGTTGTGAATTGTTATGGTAATAGAAGCGTTTCAAATATAAAATCTAAAAATTTCCATCAGAGTTTATGTTCCAATTAACAAAAGAAGAATGGGAAACAATAAGGCTTCAATTTAATACCCTTAAGAATAAGGTGGTTCCAAAATGGAACCACCTTGAAAACTCCAAGTATAGATCAAATTTGCCCTATGCTTTTACCAACGGTGCCTGGCACCTACGCTAGATGTGGTGCATAACATCGCTATATGGCACTATGGATGGTAGTGGTGTCAGGCACCAAATTTAGTTAAAGATACTTTTTTGAAATTTGTCCTAAAGAGTGTTCTATTTTTACAGAAATATCACCTATAAGACTTTTTATGGTTTGTTTTGTATCATCGTCTAGTGTATTTTCTGGCGTAAAAAGTTTGTATACATCAATCTCAAAACAATTCGCCAATTTAACGAGAGTTTGAGAAGAAATCCAGCTTTTTCCAGTTTCAATATCAGCTAAAAAATTGGTAGAAATGCCTATTTTTTCTGCTAGTTTTACCTGAGACCAACCCCTTAAACCACGATAATACTTAATTTTTGAGCTTAGAATGCTCCTTAAATTGGTTTCATCCATAAAATTTAATATAAATTTATGTATTACTTGACAATTTCTCAAATGGATATTAGCATGGTATTACCAATGGTAATAGTTGGTTACGATTTTTTGGAAGGATGATAATGAAAAATATGATACTTGGAATGATTTTTTTATTACTCAGTAATATAGTTTATTCACAGTCCTGGACCATACAAGGTGGACCAAGTAATGATACAGAATTTACTGTGATTACAGTAGAACAATTTGATAGAGTTCGTCAAGCAAATGAATTTGTTGCTAGGGCAGTAATGGTGGAGTTCTTAGATTATACAATTTTTATGAATGCAATCAGAAATGCTGGAACTATTAGAGGGTCAATACCCACATTTAATGGTTATTTTTTTTTAACAACCAGGTTGATTCCAAAGAATGATGCTGGAAGACTTTTAGCTGGATCTACATCTGCTAATTTAATTTTTGGAAATACTCGAACTAATTCAATAATGTCAATTAGGTTTTTAAATACTGACAATGTTAATAATTCGTTATCGTTAAGGTATGAATGGAATGAGTATGTTAGACAATATAATCAATTATTAAGATTGGTTACAGGGGAATAAAATGAGAGTTTATTATTCTACAAAATTATCAAAAGGAAAATGATATGAAAAGAAACTTGTTATTCCATGTAATCACTATGTTAGTATTAATTAGTATTATTTTTTTTGTTTTAGCCTGTGTGGCTACTCCAACTGCACCTACAAGCCCACCACCGCCACAGCCAAGAAATGTGATAGTTTCCGATGAACATATAGACGTGGATTGGGCTGATCCTTCAAATTCATCTACCCGTGATGAGGTTATGGATGTACTACAATCAAATTTGCGTCGTTATAGATATTACCATATTCATTATGCAACCCTTGAAAATTCGGCTACTACTAACTGGATCAATAGAATTCGATTTATAACCTATAGTAATCCACATCAGTTTGATGTACGAATGGTTTTTAATTATTTTTCAATTACCTATTCGTTTTCAAATACACAACTTTCATGGTCTGGTGGACAGTTATCTAGGGAAAGTCCATATTATACAGGCAGCAGTTTACGTGTTTTTACTCGTGATGTTAACGAAGTGCTTAGTAGGGCTTCATTGGAAATGCGAGGTAAAACATTTGGTAATAATAGGATGCATCAATTTGATTTACTTTGGTTAGAAGCTTTACGTTTTAGGGATTGAGCTATAACATAGAAAATAAAAAATAACCGTTGGGAATTGACGCACACGCGCCTTAAAAAGCAATTATCCGTCAATGGAGACCACGCAGTCCCTGCTGACGGATATTCCAAAGGCAAGTAAATTACATTTGAAAAAATATCATTGGGCAGGAACGCATATCACTTGGTGGCGTCTATGGCTGCGTTCAGAATAGTCTTGTTAGGCAATCCATCACTTAAAAAAGTGTCAATAGATTAAATAATATGTATTCAATATTAAATCATGAGGCAAGTGATGGACGAGCTATATGGTCTTATAACCAATTCTGCCATCCTAGCCGCCAAGGAATATGCGTTCCTGTCATATAGTATAATTGTTTTCAAAGCTCATAGATCGCCTGAAGAAAAAGCGCGGCTGCCTGTGACACATTAAGACTATCGATATTGCCAGTCCCGGGAATACGCAACAAGTGTGAACATTTATCTTTTACTTCTTTTGGCAGACCGGTCTCTTCGTTGCCAAGAACAAGAACAATACCCGATTTTTTTACAATGTTTTTCAAATCGCTGATGCGCATTCTTGCTCTTGTGTCCGTACCAATTGTTACAAGCCGCTTTGATGCGTCTTTTAAAAAAGCAACAGTATTGGAAATTTTTCGTACGGTTAAATGTTCGAGCCCGCCTTCGGCGACGCGATAGGCGCTGGTTGTCAGGCGTACTTTTTCTTCAAATGACGAATCTTTTTCGTTCAATATTATAAAAGTGACATCAAAAAAAGCTGCCGCCCTTGCGATGGCGCCAAAGTTATGGTCGTTCCCGACAGAATGAAGAAGAACTCCGGTCTTTCCTTCGTTTGCCCAAAGGTCAAGGTCTTCCAGATTAAGCGGTTCGATTACCGGCTCTTCAATCATAGCTACTACGCCCTGATGATGAACGCTTTTACAGATACGTTCCAGTTCTTTATCTTCGCAGATCTTGTAGGGGCGCTTGCGTTCGGCAAGTTGTTTACAGATACCGGTAAAAGAACTGAAGCGGTCTTCACGCAGAAAGAGACGGTTTATGGTTTCTGGATGATGTTCTCCTACTGCCAATACGGCGTTCATGCCGCAAACAGCCAGCTCATCAGTTAGTTTATTTCGCATATTTAAACTATAGTATATAATGGTATATAATTAAAACCATGCAGAATACAATGTACGAAAGCCACCCTCGTTATGCCGGGATACTTTTTCATATTACTTCGTTGCCCAGCCAATATGGGATTGGCGATCTGGGGAGCGCAGCGCGTTCTTTTGCCGATTTCCTTGTCAATGCCGGAGTTAGTTTGTGGCAGATACTCCCCATTTGCCCTACCGGTTACGGGAACTCTCCCTATGCGGCGCGGTCTTCCTTTGCCGGGAACGAATTTCTTATTTCGCCTGAACTTCTTGCCGAAGAAGGTCTTTTGGAAAAAACCGAGCTGAATGAACTGCAGAAAAAAATGCAACAACTCAAAATGACAAGAATAAAAAGAGTTGATTTTGGTTTTGTAGAAAAGTTTAAAATTCCATTGTTGAAAACAGCAGCCCGACGTTTTGTGTCGCAGTCTGTTTCGCCGTCTGCAAAAACTTCAGGTTTGTCAAAATCTGCCTTTGATGATTTTTGCAGCCGCGAAAAATATTGGCTGGATGATTATGTTCTTTTTCAGGTTTTGTGTGAAAGCTATAACGATGCCCGGTGGCACACAGTATGGGATAAAGCTTTAGCAAAACGGGGAAAAAAAGCGCTGGATAAAGTTCGAGTAGAAAAAGCGGCAGAATTAATGGAATGGAAAGCACTTCAATATTTTTTTGAGTATCAATGGATGGAATTAAAAACTTATGTAAACTCAAGGGGAATTCGAATAATCGGAGATGTTCCGATTTTTGCAGCGCCTGACAGTGCCGATACCTGGAGCAATCCGGATTTATTTAATTTTTCTATTGTGTCTGGTGTGCCGCCGGATTACTTTTCTTCTACCGGTCAGCTTTGGGGTAATCCTGTTTATGACTGGAACAAGATGAAATCCGATGGATACAAGTGGTGGGTAGATCGAATACAGAGGCTCCTTTCTCATGTTGATTTATTCCGCATCGATCATTTCCGGGGCTTTGACGCTTATTGGGCAGTTCCGGCGAATCATCCTACTGCAGAACATGGAACCTGGAAAAAGGGTCCTGGAGCGGATTTTTTTCTTGCTCTAAAAAAGAAACTTGGGAAGCTCCCGGTTCTTGCCGAGGACCTCGGGTTTTTGACAGAAAGTGTGATAAAACTCAGGGATAGTTTAGGTTTTCCGGGAATGAAGATTTGTCAATTTGGTTTTGAAGATATTAAAGACGGTGTTTTTGATGCCCGGCATATTTTTCTTCCTCACAATTATAATTATCCCTGGGTGGCTTATACCGGTACCCACGACAATGATACTTCCGCCGGCTGGTACATCAGTCTAAGCAAAGAAAATAGACGTTCTGTTGCAGCCTATTTTAATTGTGCCGAACGTGCATCACCAGCTGATATTGTATGGGCAATGATTCGCTCTATTGTGTCTTCTCAGGCACAATATGCGATATTTCCCTTGCAGGATTTGCTTGGGTTTGATACAGAAGCGAGGTTCAATACTCCTTCAACTTGTAATAATAAAAACTGGTCGTGGCAGCTTTGGGAAATACCCGATTCAAGACTTGCCCGGCGATTTGCTTCCTTATTATCTTTATACAGCCGGCATTAATTGCATTGACCCATTCTGTATATTGCCGTATTATATTTTTGTGGCAAGACGGGGAGCGGGAAGAAAAACACAGCCCAAAGGATCTCAGGCAATAGTCATTTTTTGGCTTGTTTTTATAATTGCAATTATCGCTATTTTCATGATAAACGCAGAAACTATCTCAAGGAATTTTAATGTTTTTAGAGATCGCATGGCAGCTCCTCAAGGCACAGAAGATGAAATATTATTTTTTGAAGAAGAAGAACCACAAGTTACGGTAGTTATTGAACCTACTAGACCAGTAACGACCACTGAACCGAGACCGCAAGAACCGGACAGAACCGAAGTGTCGCCCCCTGTGCAAGTAACACCGCCAACACCGGAGCCGCAGCCTCCGGCGCCTGTACAAGTAAGAGAAAGAGTTATTTACTTTACCCATGTTGGCGCTGACGGGCAGATTCTTCAGTCTAGAGTAACTCGCAGGCTTCCTGTTTCCGGAACGCCAATGCAGGATGCCCTGAATGAAATGCTTTTGGGGCCATCTGCAGAAGAGATAAGCCGAGGCATTCTCAATCTTATACCTCAAAACACAAGAATACTTGCAGCTACAGTCCGCGGGAGCACAGCTTACATTAGTTTTAGTGAAGATTTTCTTTTCAATACATTTGGTGTAGAAGGTTATGTTGCGCAGCTGCGGCAAATAGTCTGGACTGTTACTGAGTTTCCAAACGTGAATGATGTTCAACTTTTAATAGAGGGCAGGAGAATGGATTTTCTAGGCGAAGGTATCTGGATCGGAAGTCCGATTAGCCGGCAGTCGTTTTAACGCATTTAAATTTTAACTTCATTAAATTTTAAATGCGCCGGATCGAAATAGCTTTGCCTGTTTCTGCATCAATCTCTGCGATAACACCCTGCATTTTTCCTTCACCTTTAGGTGCAGCAAGTTCCATTTGATACAAGACCTGCTTACGGGCGCGCTCAACGCAGATTTTTGGAGTCATGCCGATTACGCTGTCTGTATTACCTGTCATGCCAAGGTCAGTTATATACGCGCTGCCTCCCGGCAAAATTTTTTCATCTGCAGTTTGTACATGCGTATGAGTGCCGGCCATCAAAGATAAACGGCCATCTGCATACCAGGCAAGGGCTTCTTTTTCACGGCTGGATTCGGCGTGGAAATCAATCAAAACAATCGGATAGGTTGAAGGAATAGCATTACCATCCGCTGATATAAGCGGATGGTAATCTGATGCCCTGCCTAAATGCATAGCAATAATATTATCAAAACATAAAAAAGGGCAGTCGATAGGATTCATTAATTCTCGCCCTTGAAGATTTATTACGATCCAATTAATGCCGTTTTTTTTAATACTTGTAAATCCTACACCGGGAATGTTTTGTGAGCCTGATGGATAATTCGCAGGGCGGAGCATGTTTTTTTCTGTTTCGAGTATAGGCCAGAATTCCCGTTTTTCCCAAACATGGTTTCCCGAAGTAACTACATCAGCGCCTGTCGCAATAATGCGCCTAAAATCCGTTTCTGTTATACCAAAACCTTCTGCGGCATTCTCGCCGTTAACAGTGACAAAATCGATGTTTTGTTCTTTTATCAGGGCAGGCAGTTTGGCTTCGAGTGTTTCTAGACCATGAGCGCCAACAACATCGCCTATCATCGCTGCCTTTACTACTTTCACTCGTTCCTCTCTTATTAGATATTGCCACATAAACTAACTATCTGTACACTATTATTATGACAAGAAGGATTTTTATCGCTGGAAATGAATCTGCTCTAAGCCGGGCTATTGAAGCCGAAGCAGCAAACAGGGTGGAACAATTTGCCGCTGCTTTAATATCAAACAGGCTTTCCGGAGCGCCGAAACACTCTGCTCTGGAAATGAAAGCGCGTATTTCTCTAAACTGGAATCCTTCAAGTCCGCTTTCTGCCAGAACATTGGCGCTTGCCGCAGAAAACCGCCTGGAAAAAATTGATGAAGCTATAATTATTTGTTCGCCTCCTTCTAAATACAGCAGCGCCGCAGAGTTGTCTTTTTCTGATGTTGATGTCATGGTGAATGATCATATAAAAGGGTGGTTCTTTCTGATAAAAGAATTAGCTGCAATTTTTACAGAGCGGAAACATGGAACGCTGGCTCTTGTTTATCCCGATATTACAAGTTCAGGAAAAGATGACGCAGCGGAAGTTCTTGGTCCTTCGGCGCTTGCGTCATTTCGCGCTCTTACTAACGGCTTACTGACTGCTGCCCACAATGAGCCGTATATCACGGCTGGTTTTTCTACATCCGATGCGGGTAACGAAGCGGCTTTTGCGGCTTTCATATTTAAAACTCTTGACGAAATAACAAAACGCTCCAACGGCAAACTTCACAAGTTTGGAAAGTTTAATTTGTTCAAGTAAACTGCCGGTTTTCCGTTCGTTACTATTTTTCAAATATCGACTTTTTTATCCTGCGTAAAAGACCAATCTTTGCAAGCGGAATGCGCATATCATCAATTATAAGGATAAGTTCGTTTCCTTCTTTTTCAAACGCTTGAGGGATGCCAAATATTCTATTTTCTTTTCCTTTGTTTGTCCAAATAATTTCTACAGGCGAAACTCCGGTTATTGCCTGTTTTGCGATATTTTGCTTTCCTGCATAATCCATGTGCCTGGCTTCAAGTTTTTCAAAACGGATATCAACATCTTTTAATTGAGTTTCGCTTATTATCAAACGCCTGTTAATCCTTGCAGAAAGTTCTGTCCGTTCTTGTTCAGTTAGCTGCAATTTTTCCAGGATTGAATGAAAATTGGATTTTATCGCGGAAGAATCCTCCGGAGAGCAAGATATTTTGGAGGATTGCAAAGACGCAGAAGAAAAGGAAAGTTTATGTGAAGATGGCGATGGAAAATAATTATTGCTTGACAAAATTTTGTTTTGTTTTTTTGGAACATCTTTGCGCTTTGAGATTATATCAATTCCTGCACTGCGCAGCGCGGATTCTGCATCATCCATTGTGTCTTCGTTTAACATATACAACCCGGGGGATAGAGTTTCGATGATCAATGATGCAAGAGGATTAGTTTTTGTTAAAAAACGATGTTCTTCCGAAAGTTTTAAAACTATGCCTTTTTTAAGAGAAACTTCTCCGTGGCGTTTTTCCCAGTCTTTTAAATTCCAAATTAGGGTATCCTCGACTTTTCCACCGGAAAGCCTGTTCAACAACTCGATTATTTCGTCAGCGCTGAAATTATTATCAAAAGCGCGGACAGCGGAATCCTTATCCAGTTCAAAACGGACAACTGTACTGGCTTCGCAGATATTCAGGGCAGAAGCCAGTTTGATAACATCAGAAAAATTGATTTCCGGATATACCAGTATTGAAGAACTTGAATCAATGGCGATTACTGCCTTGTTACTGTCTGTTTTGCTTTTTGCAGCTGTACCTAACTGCATTGTGTTCGTTGTTGTTTTTTCGATTAAGCCAGTTTTATTTAATACTTCAAAAAAAGTTTCGCTGTTAATACTTGTATCTGTCTGCGCTTTAAGAATTTCTATCATTCTTATAAAGGTTTTTTCCGGATATTGAAGTTCAGGTTTTAGAGAATCCAAAAAACTGTGAATTAAACTAACAATTTCGCGAATTCTGCTGCGAAAAAGCGGCGGCAAAATTTCTGCAGGAAGTTTTAATTCGCTGTAAACAAGCAATGCTGCGGCGGAATATTCCATTCGTTCACGCGGCGAAAATGAGCAAAAATCGTTAAAATGTTTTTTGTCGGGAACCAGTTTTTCACCATCAATGTAAAACAAACCAAGAACCTGCAAAGCTCCAAATATTTTTTCCAAATCAATACCGGGGAAGATTTCTTTGGCTTCTTTCATGACTCGTTTGCGGACAGCGCCGTCTGGCATATAAAATATTTCTTTGCGGATAACATAGGAAAAAATTCCTGCAATAATTAAATCTGACAGGCTTGCTTTTTGAGCAGTATCAATAGATGATGTTTTGTTTTGTTGAATAGAAGGAAAAAGCGCAGAAGTATCCGCCGCAACAGAAAGGAGCAGAGGCTTTAAAACAGGGTTTAATGCGAGGCGGGTTGTTTTTTCTTCGGTGAAACGGTACATGATGAAACGTTCTTCCAGATTTACGATTATGTCTTGCAATTGCGCACGGCTTAATTCATCACTGAAAAAATTTTCTAATTGTGAAGGTACAGGTTCCCCGAAGAGCGCAGCAGCACAGATAATCTTAACATCTGTTTCATCAATAAATGAAGCGATGGTTTTTTGAATATCTTCGCGCAACAAAAATGTTTCCAGATCGTTTAATAATTGCTGTTTATTAAAAGGAGTTTTGATTTTTCCAAAAACGCTCCGCAGTAATTCAAAGAATGAATTATCCGGCATTGTAAGACAAGAGGATTTCCAGAATTCTACAGACCGAAAAATATCACTTTTCATCAATTACCCCATCTTTGTATAGAATATTTATAACCCTGTTCTGTCAAAAATTTCTGACGGTTAGCTGCAAATTCTTCCTCTATCGTATAACCGCAGACCAGCGAAAAGAATTTGGCATTGCGCCCCTTTGGTCTTAAAATTCGTCCCAGGCGCTGGGCTTCTTCCTGACGGGAGCCAAAAGAGCCGGAAACCTGAATCGCCATAGAGGCATCGGGCAGGTCAATGGCAAAATTGGCAACCTTGGATACAACGATAACGCGAACATCTCCTTTTTTAAAGCTGTTGTAGATTCGTTCCCTTTCAGCATTTGGAGTTTTTCCTGTAATAAGAGGCGCATTAAGAAGTTTAGCCAGCGAATCGAGCTGTGACAAATATTGACCGATAACAAGTATTTGATCTTCATTGTGGTTTTCTATTAATTGCAATACAATATTTTCTTTTGACGGATTTTCCGCAGCTATCCGGTACTTTTCTCTTCGTGATGCAGTTGCATACGTTATCTTTAGATTTTGAGGTAAATCAAGCCTTATTTCTGTGCAAAGAGCTTCGGCTATCCAACCCTTGTCTTCAAGGTCTTTCCATGGTATATCATAACGCTTGGGACCGACAAGGCTGAATACCGCATCTTCTTCCCTGTCTTCGCGGATTAATGTCGCTGTCAATCCAAGGCGCCTTATCGCCTGAAGTTCTGCTGTTACGCGAAACACCGGAGCGGGAAGCAAGTGGACTTCATCGTAAATAACAAGCCCCCATGCTCTCTTACGGAATAATTGAAAATGCGGAAAATCTCCCTTTTTGTCCGGTCTCCATGAAATTATCTGGTAAGTAGCGATAGTCACAGGTGCGACTGCTTTAGAGTCTCCTGTATACTCCGCGATTTGTTCTCTTGTTAATTCTGTTTTATCCAGCAATTCGTCAATCCATTGATGTACTGCCGCTACGTTAGTTGTCAGAATCAGCGTATTGGTTTTGAGTATCGACATAATCAACATACCGACAATCGTTTTTCCCGATCCGCAGGGCAGTACAATAACTCCATGACTGCCCACAGAGTTTGCCGCTGTTATCTGATAATCCCGCGGTACAAACGGCCTTCCGGAAAGACATTGTTCTCTCATTTTTATTTCCAGGTCTTCGCCTTTTACCAGCGGCGCATCATCCTGAACAGGCCAGCCAATTCGAATCAGTTCGCGTTTAACTGTTCCTCTGTCTGTCAATGAAAGTAAAAAACCTTTCGATGTTTCTGTCAGATATTTTTTTAAGACTTTAACTTCTCCGACTTCCAGCCGGATTGCTTCATCATCAATTTGTAAGATTAGCCAGTTGGTGTCTTCGTCATTTGCGATCATTTTGATTTTCCCGTAACGAGATATGATATGAGAAAAACCTTCTGTTATTCCGGCTGGTATATCGTAGCGGCTGAATTCTTTAAGTGTTTTGACAACGTCCTGCGGCGTAAGACCTGCGCTTGCTGCATTCCAAAGAGACAGAGGAGTTATACGGTAAGTGTGAATATGCTCCGGCGACTTTTCAAGTTCTGCAAACGGAACAATCGCCTGCCTTGCTGCGTCGGCAGTTTCGCAGTGGACATCCAGGAGCAAGGTTCTGTCGCTTTGTACGATCAAGGCTTTTTGCATAACTAAATCTCCCAGACCGGGATAGAAACAGCATTTCTATTGATAGGGATGCGATCCTGACTAAGGCATAAAACAGCCCCTGTACCGGTTTTCTTTCCCAGCTTTTTAAGAATATTAAAATGTTTAATATCATTTTCGTTCGGCATGGCAGTTTTTTTTACTTCAATAGGATATAAGGTCATATTCTTTTCTATTATAAAATCAATTTCTTTTTGATCCGTATCGCGGTAAAAATAAATCAGAGGTTCAATGCCGTTATGCCAATAACTTTTAAGAATTTCGCCGAAGCACCATGTTTCCAGAATAGCGCCGTTCATTGCTCCCGCATAGAGGGTTTCCGGTGTTTCCCAGCGGCACAAATAAACGCAAAGACCAGTTTCTAAAAAATATACTTTTGGCGTTTTAATTATGCGGCTGGTAACATTCGGAGAATAAGGCTGCAATAAATAAACAAGCCCCGAACGTTCAAGAATACCCATCCATGCTTGCGCAGTTTTTACATCAATACCAATGTCACGTGCAAGGTTGCTGTAGTTGACAAGGTTTCCTGTTCTTGCTGCGACAGCAGACAAAAAATTGTAGAATTGCACAGGCTTTTCTATTTTATAAAAATCCCGCACGTCTCTTTCGATATACGATTGAATATACGATTCATAAAATGCTTCGCGTTTTATTTTTTTGTTGGCAATTGGTTCCGGAAGCGAACCTTCCCATATATGGCGGTAAACTTCAAGAACTGTTAAAGGTTTAATTTTTGCGTTTTTTTGATTGATGTTCGAACCAGACTTGGAAGAAAACTCCGGAATAAAAGGTTTACCGCTGTAGGGGAGCTTTATTTTTTCACGATAGGAAAAACCCAAAAGATCGAGAATGACAATGCGGCCGGCAAGAGATTCGTTTATTCCTTTCATTAAACTGAACTTCTGCGAGCCTGTAAGCCAGAAAGCGCCTTTATGGTTTTTATGAGTATCAACATACATTTTGATATATGGAAATAGTTCCGGAGCATATTGGACTTCGTCAATAAGAATAGGCGGAGGATTTTCCGCCAAAAAAAGTTCAGGATCATTTTGAGCCAATATTCGAAGTTTGGGGTTATCCAGAGTGACATACGGACGCTTCTTTTCTACCAGTTCATCAAGCAAAGTTGTTTTGCCTACCTGCCTCTGGCCTGTCAATAATAAAACCTTAAATCTTTGGGAATAATCTTTGATAACCTTTGTCATTGTTCTTTCAAACATGAAATAAAGCTCCGTTCAATTTGGAATCTAATTCCATATTAAACGAAAAAAATAAGGTTGTCAAGACCTCCGTTTAATTTGGAGTCTGATTCCAGATTAAACGGGATTGTTTTTGTTTCAGGTATAGTATATAATTCATAAGAATCCACCTATAGGAGTTTTTATGAAAACGGCGGTCATTTTTTATTCTTTTAACGAAAACTGCGCCCTTGTTGCAGAAGAAATTAAATCTAAACTTAATGCGGATTTGATCCGGCTGTATCCAAAAAGCGATAAAAAGCGCGGCAAAGTAGCAAGATTCTTTTGGTCTTTTGGCTTGATGATAAAGAAAAACCCGCCGCTAAAACCATATACACTTGATCCATCAGTTTATGATTTAATCGTTATCGGCGCGCCTGTTTGGGCTGGTTCCCCTGCATCTCCTATTAAAACTTTTATTTCCGAAGCTGGCATTACCGGTAAAAATATTGCCTTTTTTGTAACTCATGCAGGCGGCAAGGGTAATTCGCTGGAAGAATTTAAAACTTTGTTTGCGGGTAACAACATAGTTGCCGAAGCGGACTTTTTAGATCCAGCCAAGGGCAAAGAAGAAGTAAAACAGCAAATAGCAGATTGGGTTGAGGGGTTGAAGGGGTAGGGAGCTTCATACTCATCATCAAGCCTATTAGTCCTTTTTTTATCCATATTAAGTCCGTTCAACAGTCCTAAAAAGTGTAAAAATGTGTGCATATTTTATCTCCTAACAGAATCGTACAAAAATTGGAAATAAAAAAATTATCAATATTTACCATTTTGAAGAATATTTTTTGGTCAAAAATGTTAATTTTTAATTTGTTTTACGCTATACTATGTTTTGCCAAAAAGGAGAACATAAGTGATAAGGCCCAATGATTTACTTGAATGTGTATTGAGTGAAATTGAAAATAATTTAAAATGTGTGAATACAGAAGCTCTTTCGGCCAAATTCTATATTTCTCCGACCCATTTAAGACGGCTTTTTAAATTCGCATTTGACCTGTCTATTGGTTCATATATACGTTCACGTAAACTTTCCGCAAGCATAAACGATTTATTAAATACCAAAGAAAACATACTGGATATCGCTCTGGAATACGGCCTTGATTATGAACAATCCTATATCAGAGCATTTAAAAGAGAATTCGGTCTAACCCCCGGTGAATTTAGAAAAACAGGGCAAATAGTAAAAGTAAATCCCCCTCTTCAACTTTTTAATTCCAATAAAATTGCTGACGGCCTTATTTTTGGTCCTGATATTGTAATCATTCCGCAATTTCATATAATTGGAAAAACACATAAAATTCCATTTGATGATTCATTAACTTTAGCGCCAAAAGCCGCAATACAATTTTGGGAAAATGAGCGCAGACAAATAAAAAATGTAATTAACCCAAATGTGTATATCGGGTTTACATGTAATATTGATGTTGAAGCTGGATTTTCAGAATATATAACGGCAGTACAAGTAGAAGATAGGAAAAATATACATCCAGGGTTAAATAAATATACATTCGACAGCTCGTTATGTGCAAGATTCAGATATATTGGACAACATCATTATTATGATCTTAATAGAAATATAGCAAAAGAAATGTATTCAAAAATATGTAATTTTGAAAATGAAGCAGAATCAAAATATGCTCTGTTGAATAATAAAGTATATTTTGAAAAGGTAGACACAGAGCAGTACGATGGAACTTATTGCCAAATGGAATGGTTTTCTCCTGTCACTGAGAAAACTAATATGAATATGTAAGATGGTACAATTGTAAGGTTAAAAATATAATTCGCATAAAATATGTTAGGCGCAAGTTTTGCAGAATAGTGATACATTTTTATAATTTGATCATAATCTAATAATTTCACTTATTGGATTATTACATTACTATTAAGAAATACTAAAAAGGGACTTGCCTTTTACTAAATAAAAAGATAAAATTATTTATTATGGAAAGAAATTGTTTAAAATGCCATTTTTTAGCATTGGAATATTATAATCGTGATAACACAATTGATAAAGAAACATTTAATGAAGATGATAGGAAGAATTTCTCAAAAGACATAGAAAAAATGCAAAAAAGTATGCTGTATAGTTTTTCTTGTCATAAGAATATATGGATATGTAAAAAATTTGATTCTATTGAAAAAATAAAGTTAGAAATAATTGAAAAAAACAGAAAGGATTGTGTTTTTTACCACAAATTTAATAAAAATATTACATTAAATGCAATCGAAAATGTAATTGAGAAAGTTGATATAAAAAAATCAATAAAAAGAAATTTTATTATCTCTATAATTGCTATTACAATTTCCTTATTCAGTATATTCAAGGATTTTATTTTTGAATTATTTTCAAATAAATGAAAAGCAAAACCAGCGTCTAACACACGATTAGCGCAAAAATGCCTGTAAGGCTGGATTGTATACGTGTATACGTACGCCGCTGGAGCGGCTAGGCTACGAAAAACCACAGTCGGCACAAGTGCCTTTATGTGGTTTTATCTCCGCCACAGTTTGGGCAGGGGACGTTTGATACGCAAAGTCCTATAACCTGCCCAAACCGTCAGTTACCAAGAACGTTATGTGAAATTGCGCATTAGTGTATGAAAAAGTATACAATATAAATGTTGACTTTTTTCTTTTATATATGTTAATATAAAAGTATGCCAGAATTGAGTCGTTTTTTGGGCATTGTAATAGCAATGTATTTTAATGACCATAATCCTCCGCATTTTCATGTTTTATATAATGAATATGATGCTGAAATAGATATAAAGACATTATCAATTTTGGAAGGAAAATTGCCTCCTC
>Ga0123356_10001998_pt1 | contig 22052 bp, 23 predicted proteins | sample TergutEmb28metaG_2_FD_92546 | JGI IMG/M metagenome (GOLD analysis project Ga0123356, IMG submission 92546) | Embiratermes neotenicus P3 segment gut microbial communities from Petit-Saut dam, French Guiana - Emb289 P3 | ecosystem: Host-associated > Arthropoda: Insects > Digestive system > Gut ... | reverse complement strand
GGCGACGCCGACGTAGTGCACTTCGACCGTGTCGCCGGCCTTTGCGACGGCCCCGTCGCCCTGCCAGATATCGGTGATCTCCAGCTCGGTCGGCGGCTCGCCGCCCGGAAAGTCGATCTCGGGTTTCTCGATGCTCATGCTCACGTCTCCCTTATCGCCTGTCACTGCTCGCGCAAGGCTATGCTCCCGGCGTTGCCGGGCTGATACCCGGATCTGCGTGGTCGGAGAGCCAGAGGAGGATCGGCGCTGTGCAGCAGAGCCAAGCGGACCCATTTGGCACCGCAGAGCTGCGCCGCACCGTGCTCGCGTCCTGGGCTGCCTCGCCGGCCCGGTTCCGGGAGGATGCCAACGCAGAGGAGGACTACGCGCTGGGCGGGTACCGTGACCGCGTCATCGTTGAGCTGGCCCAGAACGGGGCCGACGCCGCAGTCCGCGCGGGCGTGCCAGGCCGGCTCCGGCTGACGCTCCGCGAGGGGAAGCTCGTGGCGGCTAATACGGGTGCGCCGTTCGACGCGGCAGGCGTGGCTGCGCTGTCCACCCTGCGCGCGTCCAGTAAGCGAGAGCCTGCGCCGGGCGCGAGTCGGGACACACGCGCGGCCATTGTCGGCAGGTTCGGCGTAGGCTTCGCGGCCGCCGCCGCGGTGAGCGACGAGCCGCACATCGCGTCGCTGACCGGCGCTGTTGCGTGGTCGCGCACCGCAGCCGGCGACCTCGTCCGCGGGATACCCGGCGTGGCCGCCGAGCTCGCCCGCCGGTCAGGTCAGCTTCCCGTGCTGCGCCTGCCGTTTGCCGCAACGGGCGTGCCTCCTGAGGGCTTCGCGACGGCGGTGACGCTGCCGCTGCGGGACGAGGCGGCCGTCCTGCTGGTTGAACGGCTGCTCGGGGAGACCGGACCCGCGATCATGCTCGCGCTGCCCGCTCTTGAGAGCATCGAGATCGAGATCGACGGCACGACCCGGCTGCTCACCTCCGCGCATGACGGTGAAGGCGTCACCATCACTGTTGACGGTGCTGTCGGCAGATGGCGTACCTCTGGTGCGCAGGGTCGAGCTGACGGGCGGCTGCTGGCCGACCGCCCCGCCGAGGAGAGGGCGCTGCCGTCCTGGTCGGTGCGCTGGGCCGTGCCTGTTGTGTCCGACGGCGATAACGGCGATCTACCCGCTGGGAGTCTGCCGGCCGGCGTGAGCGCCGTCGTGCACGCACCGACGCCCACCGACGAACGGCTCGGGCTCCCGGCGCTGCTGCTCGCCTCGTTCCCGCTCAGTCCCGACCGCCGTCACGTCGCGCCGGGCCTGCTCACCGATTTTCTGCTCGACCAGGCTGCCGAGCTTTACGCCGGGGTGCTGCCCCGCCTGGCACCCGGAGCCAGCCTGCTCGATCTGGTCCCGTCTCCGGTCGCCCACGGCGAGCTGGACGCCCAACTTCGCGGCAGGATCCTGCAGCTGCTACCCGACTGCGCGTTCCTCCCGGCAGCCGAGCCGACCAGCCGGCGGGTCCGGCCTGGCGATGCGGTGGTCCTGGACGCGCGGATGCCAGGGCTGACCGCCATCATCGCTCCGGTGCTCCCCGACCTGATCGCCGGCCCGGCCCGGCATCCGGCCCTCGCCGTACTCGGGGTCCGGCGGCTCGGGCTGGCCGAGCTCGCTGACATGCTGGCGTCCCTCGATCGAGATCCCGCGTGGTGGCGGGACCTGTATGAGGTGCTGGCCGCTGGCGAACCAGCCGAGCTCGGCGAGCTCGGGGCCCTGCCTGTACCGCTGGCGGATGGCCGGCTGGTACGGGGTCCGCGCGGCCTCCTGCTGCCCGGCCCGGGGCTGGCGCACGCTCAGTCGCTGACGGCACTCGGCTTCCGGGTGGTTCATTCCGGCGCGGTGCACCCGTTGCTGGCGCGGCTGGGCGCGATCGAGGCGACGCCAGCGGGTGTGCTCGCCGACCCGGCGGTGCGCGCCGCGGTCGAGGCTTCCTACGACGAGGAGGATCCGGGGCCGATCGCAGAAGCGGTACTCAGCCTGGCGGCAGGAGCTCGGCTGCGGCCTGACGACTACCCCTGGCTCGCTGACCTGGCCCTGCCCGGCGCCGACGGAGAGTGGTACGCGGCAGGTGAGCTCATGCTGCCGGGCAGCTCGCTGGCAGAGGTGGTCGGTTCAGACTCCCCATTCGGCATCGTCAGCCCGGCGCTGCTGGAGCGCTATGGCGCCGACACTCTTGAGGCAGTCGGGGTGCTGTCATCGTTCAGCCGGCTGGCTGCCGAGGACGTCGCGATCGATGCACCGGACCTCGATCTTGACGAGGCCGCCGAGTGGGCCGCCGACGTGCGCGCCCGGCTGGCATCTGGTGGCGTGCCGCTGGTGGCGCCCGAGCTGCTGGCGGTCCGTGACCTTGAGCTCGTCGACCCTGGCCGCTGGCCGCTGGCACTGAAACTGCTGGCGGCGCCGTCCTTGCGCGCGGCGCTCGTAGGGCCAACCAGGGTGCTTCTCTCCGACGGCCGCTACGCCGATGTGCGGTCGTACACCAGCTGGTGGCTGCGCCGTCATCCGGTCCTCGACGGCCGCAGGCCGGGCGAGATGCGTGCCGCCGACGCCGATCCGCTGCTCGCGGCCCTCTATGACGAGGCACAGCTGCCCGCGGACGCCGAGTTCGCCCGTGCGCTGGGAGTTCGTACCTCGCTTTCGGAACTGCTCGCTGAGCCCGGCGGTGCGGACGACCTGCTGACGCGGCTGGCTGATCCGGCGCGGTCAGTCACCCGCGCGCAGCTGCGGGCGCTGTGGATCGCGCTGGCTGCGGTCGCCGACGCCGAGCCTCCGGACCGGGTACGTGCCATCCGCCGGAACGAGGTTGTCGTCGCCGACGCCGCCGAGGCGCTGGTCCTCGACGCGCCCGACTTGTGGCCACTCGTGGCCGGTCAAGCCCTGGTGCTCGCACCGTACTACCTGGCCTCCCAGCTCGCCGACCTGCTCGATCTTCCGCTGGCCTCGGAGGAGGTCAGGGGCCAGGTCGAGTCGACACCGCAGCGCGCTGCGGTACCCCCAGTCGTGCAGACGGTCCTGCCGGATGCGCCGGCCGCGTATTACTCCCATGACCGCCTCATGGTGGACGGCATCGCGGTGCCGTGGCGATACACCGCGGGCGCCGTGCACGCGACCGAGATCGGCGGGCTCGCGTGCGGCCTGGCCTGGGCCTCGGGCCGATGGCCAGCTCGCCATCTGGTCGCCGCGCTGCTGCGCGACCCCGCTGCTAGTAGTCGCCTTCTCGCCGAGGCCGATTTGGAGGCGGAGCCCCTGGAGAGGCGGAGCGGTGACAATCTTGAGCAATGACTGGCCCCGACCGCAGGCGCAGAAAGAGGTGCCATGAGGGAGTACACGGTCAAGGCGCTGGACAGCGAGACGTGGGATGCTTACGCGCGCCTTCTCGACAAGCACAAGGGCGCAGGCTTCGGAGCCGGCTGCTGGTGCACATGGTTCCATCCGCGGGAAGAGACGGGCAACGAAGCTGAGACTGGGCGGGCCTGCAAGGAGCGGCTGGTCCGGGAAGGCAAAGCACACGCCGCGCTGGTTTTTGACGGTGCCGTCGCGGTCGCCTGGTGCCAGTTCGGGCCACCCGCCGAGCTCCCGAGCATCCATCACAGGAGAGAGTATGAAGCGGGCCTCGTGTCGTTGCCCGACTACCGCCTCACCTGCATCTTCGTGGACCGCAATTGCCGGCGCGAGGGACTGGCCAGGGTCGCGGTCGAGGGGGCGCTCAACCTCATCGCGAAGGCGGGCGGCGGAGTCGTCGAGGGCTACCCGCATGACACGTCAGCGAGGAAGATCTCGTCAACCTTCCTGTACAACGGGACCCGCAGCATGTACGAGAAGGCGGGTTTCGAGTATGAGCGCCCCAAAGGCAAGAACAACTGCGTGATGCGCAAGGTCGTCGTCCCGGCTGCGTAGCTCCAGGCGGCCGAGTGCCTATAGGTGAGGAGAGCCGGTCGTGGATGCGGCGGACAGGCAGACAGAGACCCCGGTTATCTTCCGGCCGCCGGAGGGGCTGCGCGCGATCATCTCCGGCGCGGGATCGGTCGGTGCCCGGCTCGCCGGCGAACTCGAGGAGCTCGGCATTCAGCGCCCCATGATCGTCTGCGGCTCGCAGCTGGCGAAGTCTCCGGTGCTGGCCAACATAACCGGGGCGGCGGGGCGGCCAACCTCCCTCTTCGCTGGTTCGCGTCCTCACACGCCCGTCGGCGCGGTGGATCAGGGCCGCGCCGCCGCCATCGAGCACGGCGCGGACGGACTGATCGCCATTGGCGGCGGCAGCGCTGTGGACTGCGCCAAGGCGATCGCGGTTCTGGCGAAGTCCGGGCTGTCCTCTATCCGCGACGTGCCGACGCTCAGCTCAGAAAAGACACTCGGAGGCGCTCTCGGAGGGAACTACGCAGCCGCCATGCACGTCGTGTGCATTCCCACGACACTCTCGATGGCCGAGTTCAATCCCTTCTTCGGCGTACGCGACCCCGATCGGGCCAGCAAGGACCCCTACGGCGACCACGGCCTGGTGGCCAGGACGATCTTCCTGGATGGCGAGATAGCCGCACACACCCCGGCCGGCCTGTGGGCGGAGACGGGCGTCAAAGCGTTTGACGACGCCCTCTGGCGGTTCTGCTCTGAGGAGGCCGAGGACCCCGCCTCCGACACGCTTCTTGCCCTCTCGATCAGGGACTTGCTCCGGCTGCTACCGCGCTCGTCGGCATCGGGCGATCCAGGCTCCCGGCAACGCGTTTTCATGGCCGCGTGGCTCAGCAGCCACCCGATGCCCCGCACCCGCCCGGCCGTCCGCCGGCGGTGGTTCTCGATGGTCGCCCGGCACGCTCTCGGCGGCCTTCTCGAACTACCGCACGGGATAGGTTCATGCGTCGCCGTCGGTCCCGGACTGCGGTATCACCTCGAAGCCACGCGGCACCGCCAGGTGCTCCTCGCCAGCGAACTGCAGTCCGGCGCGGCGGTACCCAGAGACAGCTCTCTGATCGAGATCGTTGGCCGGTTCATCGCCGAACTGGCCGTCCCCGCCAGCCTCAGCCAGCTGGGCGTGCCTCGCACGGCGCTCGGAGAACTGCTGGACGGCATGCTGCGCGAGGCCCCCGACCTCGGTGGCCGTGAGCAGGTGGGCCAGGCGTGCGAGCAGATGTGGTAGCCGGCCGGACCGAGGAGCTCGAGGCGTGCATCGTGACCCCTTCGCATAGGTTCCGCGGCCAGGTGCTACACGTCCAGGATGAACCGGGCGGCCGGGCTCAGCCGCGCGAATGTGGCCGGGCGGATGAACTTCCTCTGGTCGAGCTGCTGCTCGCTGCCGCGGCGGGTGAAGTAGGAATGCAGCGCGCGGCGCGGCCGGCCACTGCGGTTTTCGGTGCCGCCGTGCCAGACGTGGCTGTTGAACACGACCACCGTGCCGGCCGGGCCGGTGATGAGCACCTCATCGGGATGGGCTGCCGCCGGATCCGGCATCGCCTGGCGTGGCACGGTGCCTGACCGGTGCGTGCCGGGGACGACGCGGGTGGCGCCGTTGGCGCTGGTGAAATCATCCAGCAGCCAGATCGAGTTGCAGGTCTGGTAGCCGCCGGCCGGGACCGGGCCGGGCCAGTCCGTGTGCAGGTCCTGCTGGCCGCGGCCGGGCAGCGCGGCGCGGCTGTTGAGCGAGGAGAGCTTGAACTCTCCGAGGACGTGAGCAACGCAGGCCAGCACCCGGGGATCGGTGAAACACGGCTCGAACGCCGAGCCCTTATTCACGAGGTCAGCGAGCCGGTCAGTGCCTGCCTCCTGGTGCACCTCCAGCCCGGCCCGGTCGCCCTCGGCGGCCAGCAGCTCGGCCAGCCGCGTCCGGATAGCCGCCACCTGTTCCTCGGAAAGCACGCCAGTCAGCGCCGCGTATCCGTCCCGGTCCAGCTGTTCCCTGGTGCCGGCATCAAGTTCGGCCGAGACACCGAGCTCCGCCAGGGCGGTCGCCATATCCATGACCACACAGTCTCCTTCATATGGTCGGCGCGGCCGGGTGCGATATAGCCTGACCGGGCCGACGTGTCGGATCGCAGGCCGCCCGGTTCAGGAGGGAACGTGAGTCGCAAGCTGCGGATCGCCATCATCGGGGGAGGCATCGGCGGGCTGACCGCCGCGCGCGCCCTGCTGCGGCGCGGCCTGGATGTTCACGTGTACGAGTCGTCGCCCGAGCTGAAGGAGATCGGCGCCGGCGTGGCGCTCGGCGCGAACGCCATGAAGGCCCTGCGGTCACTGGACCTCGAGGCACCGGTCCGGCAGATCGGCTATCAGTCCCCTTTCCAGCAGCTGCGCTCCTGGAAGGGCCGGATGATCTCCCGGACCGATCCGGCGGCGTCCGCGGAGCGATACGGGGCGAGCGCCTGCACGATCCACCGGGCGGATCTGCTTGACGTGCTGGCAGAGTCCGTGCCGGCGGACATCGTTACCTTGAGCGCCCGGTGCGATTCGGTCACGCCCGGCGATTCGGGTGCCGCTGCGCACTTCACTGATGGCACCGAGATCGACGCCGACGTCGTCGTGGGCGCCGACGGAATCCACTCGGCGGTGCGCACGAGCCTGTTCGGTCCCGACGCGCCACGATTCACCGGGAAGATCTGCTATCGCAGCGTGATCCCGGTGGCCGAGCTGCCGGCGAGGCGGCTCGAGCCTTATGAAGGCCTCTGGCTCGGCCCGCACGGCACGATCGTCAATTACGGAGTTCGCCGTGGCGAGCTCCTCAACGTCGTCGCCCACTACGAGGACGCGACCTACAAGCATGAGTCCTGGATCGCCGAGTGTGACCGCGAGGAAATCCTCGAGCGCTATCGCCGGTGGCACCCGGCGCTGGGGGAGACCTTCGCGGCGGGCGACCTCTGGTACAAATGGGCCCTCTACGACCGGGACCCGATCCCGGCATGGACCAGGGGCAGGGTCACGATCCTCGGCGACGCCGCTCACCCGATGCTGCCCTATCTTGGCCAGGGCGCCGGCCAGGCCATCGAGGATGGCTGCGTGCTCGCGGCGGCACTCGACAAGCTCAGCGATGACCCCGGCGGTGCCCTGGATCTGTATGAGCAGTCCCGGCGGCCGCGCGCGAGCCGGGTCGTGCTCACCTCTCGTGCCCGCGGCGATGACAACCACCTCGTCTCGCCGGTCGCGGCGCTCAGGCGAGATGTGCTCATCGCCGTGCGGAAGCGATTTAGCTCGGACCTCAGCGGGCGGGGCGAGAGCTGGATCGCCGACTACGACGCGGGATCGCCCAGCGCGCTCGCCGGCTAACCGCCGTGTAGGACGCGTTACTGCCGCCAGACGGACGCTGTGAGTTGCGTCTTCCCCTCCAGCGCCTTGCTGGCCGGGATCTGATAGCTGGCGAGGCGCTGGTAACGGCCGCGCGGGAAGTACCTCCTACCGATATCGCCGGTCAGCACATCGGCGCCAGCGGCCGCGACCTCGTCTAGGTAGGCGCTCACCTGATCAGCTAGCTCCCGCTCGTACCAGACATCCCCGGCCACGACCACGTCCGCGCGGACACCCGCGTGGCGCGCATCGCCGACGCAGACGGGAACGGGCACATCGTTAGCCGCCGCGTTGGCTGCGATCGCGGCGGCCGCGAGCGGGTCGGGCTCGGCCGCGATGACGACGGCCGCCCCGGCTCTGGTGGCCGCGATGGCGGCCAGGCCGGATCCCGATCCGAGGTCGAGAACCGTCCGGCCAGCCACAGTGCCAGGGTGGTCGAGCAGATAGCGGGCCAGGGCCTGACCGCCCGGCCAGGCGACGCTCCAGAACGGCGGCGGCAGCCCGGTCTGCCCGAGGGCGCGCTCGGTCAGCTCCCACATGGCGTAGATGTCGTCAGCCTGATACAGGCTGATCTCCGGCACGAACGGCACTGGGGCCAGCACGGTCGCCGATCTCACCAGCTGCGCTGACGTCACCCTGCAATCTTGCGTCAGGCGGCGCCTGCCCGCTCGGCGGTGACCGCCACCGTGGCGTACTGCATCGTGAAGCTGCCGCCTGCCGCATCGACCGCGGCGCCGAGGCCAGCGAGCAGTTCGCTCAGCCTGTCCGGCCGGATCTGGCTGTGGCCGCCGATCGTCGGCACCAGGTCCAGCCACTCGTCCCTGGTATAGGGCCGGTCCCAGTCGAATCGCCAGTGCTCCGGCTCGGCGAACGCGCCGGCCTGCCGGATTCCGTCTGCCGCCTTGGCGCAGCCAGCCAGGTAGGCGTCCAGGAGGGGCCGGGCAAAGGGATCGAATGGCAGCCCGGTCTCCACCCGGCGGTACACGTCGGCGAAGGCATCCCGCAGATCGGCCGGAGGCTGGAAAGCGTTCCAGAACACCGCCAGCCGCCCGCCGGGCCGGAGCGCCCGCGCTGCCCTGGCCGCCCCGGCGACCGGGTCCACCCAGTGCCAGGCCTGCGCGGCGATGACGATGTCGAACTCGCGGCCCGCGGGATCCCACGCCTCGAACGTTCCTACCTCGACCTCGAGCCCGGCCTGACGGGCCAGGCCGGCCATCCTCGTATCGGGATCGACGCCGAGGACCTCGCATCCGGCCGCCTCGAACAGCCGGGCCGCGATGCCCGTGCCGCAGCCGACGTCGACAACCCGGTGGCCGGGGCTGGCAGCGACGATCCTGTCCACCAGCGCGGCCGGATAGCTGGGGCGGGCGCGGTCGTAGCGCGCGGCGTCTGCTCCGAACGATTCCGCCACCCGCCGCTGCTGATGAGCTTCAAGACCGGAACGGGGCCGTTGCGAACACGGTAGAGTGGGCACGCGCCCACCTTAGTGGGCAAACGCCCACTTGGCAACGCAGCCGCCAGAGCGCGGCCGGAGGGGACGTACGGATGCCGACCGGGGTGACCATCCGGGACGTGCGCGCGCAGCTGTTCGACGCCGCCGAACGCGTACTCCGGCGCGACGGGCCGAGCGGCCTGACCAGCCGGGCTGTGACTGCCGAGGCTGGTGTCGCCAAGGGGGTGCTGCACCGCCACTTCGCGGATTTCGACGCTTTCCTCGCTGAGCTTGTGCTCGACCGAGCCGACCAGATGGACGCCGAGGCTGCCGCCCTGCGTCAGTCAGCGGGAACGGGCACGGTAGCCGGCAACCTCACCACCGCCCTCCTGGCGGTGTTCGGACCGGTCGCGGTGGCGATGGTCAGCCTCATCACGTTCCGGGACGAGTTGCGCGCCCGCCTGCGGCAGAGCTTCCCGGCCGGTGTCCCCTTGCTGACGGAGGCGGTGGCCATGATCGCGGCCTACCTGTCCGCCGAGCGGGACCTGGGCCGGATCGCACCGGATGCCGAGGTGGATATTCTCGCGCCCACGCTGATCGGGGCAGCCCATCTGCTCTACGCTGACCGCACTGGTGCTCCTCCTGAGGCCGACGCGGTCAGGAAGATGGCGGCGTCGGTTCTCGCGAACGCAGTAGGCAAGGAGGCTCCTGGTGCCGATCGCACTCAGCCCGGCGACGCTGACGCTGCTGGACGGGCGGAACTACGCCGTCCTCGCCACGGTGAATCCGGACGGCAGCCCGCAGACGTCGGTGATATGGGTGGGGCGCGACGGCGCTGACCTGTTCTTCTCGACAGTCGCAGGACGCGTGAAGCACCGGAACATGGTCCGCGATCCGCGCGTGAGCGTGACCGTGATCGACTCCGCGGATCCGGAGAACTACGTAGAGCTGCGCGGCCGGGTCACCATCACGCCGGACATCGGCCGGCAGATCGACACGCAGCTGTCCTGGAAGTACGACGGGCGAGACCCGGGGGCGGACCGGCCGGGAGCGGTCCGCGTCGTGGTGCGAGTGGTGGTCGACAGGGTTACCGGCTACGCCGCCCGGCCCGGGTCGGCGGCCCCGCAGGCATGAACGAGCCCACCGCACTCCCATCAGCGCCGCTGCCTTCCACGTCGCCATTCAGGGTGCCGCACGACGCTCGTCGGGTGCTGACTGTCACCGGCTGCTGGCTGCTCGCGCTGGCGTCGGTCATCCGGATGGTCTGGTGGACGGTTCCGAATGGACTGGCGGATCTTGCCGTCTACCGGTCGGGTGGCCTGGCAGTCCTGCATGGCAGCGCGCTCTACTCGATGAAGACGCCTCAAGGGCTGCCGTTCACTTATCCGCCGCTGTCCGCGATCCTCGCTGTGCCACTGTCTGCCGTGCCGCTGCGCGCGGCCGGATACGCCTGGACAGTGATGGTGTTCGCGCCGCTGGGTGTGGCTATCTGGGTCGGCTTCCGGGAGCTGCTGCAGCGGGCGGGGGCCTACCGGCAGGCTGTCTTCGCCGTGCTGATCGGCTGCTGCGTCTTTCTGGTACCCGTGGAGCAAGTCATGTCCTTCGGCCAGATCGACCTGTTCCTGGTTGCGCTGTGCCTGCTCGACTGCTGTGTTCGCCGGCCCTGGTGGCCACGCGGAGCGCTGATAGGGCTGGCTGCCGCTGTCAAGCTAGAGCCAGCCGTGTTCGTCGTCTACCTGCTGCTCACCGGGCGGCGCAAGGCCGCCGCGGTCGCGGCTGGGTCATTCGCGGCGTTCACGGCCGTCGCCTGGGCCATTGCGCCGCGAGACAGCATCACCTACTGGACCAGCGCGATCTTTGACACCGGCCGTCTCGGCGGGAACGCCGCCGCGGGGAACCAGTCGCTGCGGGGCATGCTGATGCGTTCCCTCGTGCCCGGCCATCTGATCACTATTGTGTGGCTGACTATCGCCATCGCCGTGGCTGCCGGCGGCTTCGCCGCGGCGCGTGCCTGCTGGCAGCGCGGCGACAACACGGCCGGCGTCGCGATCGTCGGCCTGCTTTCCGCCCTGCTGTCGCCGGTCGGCTGGATTCATCATTTGTGCTGGGTTGTCGTCGCGATCGGCGTGATGCTCGGTCCGGGCCGGGACTGGCGCCGGGTCAGCGCGGCCGCCGCTGCCTTCGGGCTCTTCTTGCTCAGGCTGCCTACCTGGGCACAGGCGTCCGGGGGAGCGCAGCCGGAGCTTGTCAGACGGCTGCTGGAGGACTCTTTCGGCCTCGCGGCGCTGTGCCTCATCGGCCTGATCTTCGCACTGGCTCAGCCTCGCGCGCCGGACAGAGTCACCGCCCCTGACACAGTCACAGCGTGATCCAGTAGCGGCGTATCCGGCCGAGTTCGGATTCCCGCACGTCCTCCAGGATGCCGCCCGCGTTCTCGATGGTGCGTGCCGACGGCAGGTTCGTGTCATCGCAGGTGAGAAGCACTCGCTGAAGCCCCAGGGCGCGCGCTTCTGGCAGCACCGATCGCAGCGCCCAGGTGGCAATGCCTCGCTGACGCGCCGATGGCCGGACGCTGTAGCCGATGTGACCGCCCGCCTGCAGCAGGACGCCGTTGAGGGCATGGCGAAGGGCGATAGCACCGAGGTAGGTGTCGCCGTCGGCGATCCACCAGTAGGTGGCGTGCACGCGGCCGCCACCCGGCGGGATCGCCGGGTCTGCCTCGCGACCCAGCCTGGTGATCCACCGGGCGAAACCCTCCGGTGAGTCGATGTCATCCTCGAGGTCCAGGCCAGCGCCATCCTGGTGCGCGCCGGGGGGCCACTCATCTCGAGCGGCAAGCCAGGTCTCGCGCAGGCGCGTCGCAGGCGCTATCAGCTCGAGCACGAGGGTGACCTTAGCGTCCTGCCAGCACCCTGCGTCAGTCGCCCCCGAGGCCCGGGTCGCTCGGGTGCGGGGTCAGCGGAGTCGTCTGCACGGTCATCCAGTCGTACAACGGCAGCGACTCCAGGACTGCCTGCATGTCATCGTCGTCGGCAGCACGCCACAGGCCAAGCGCCTGGCCCTCGCCAGGCAGCCGCCAGAGGCGCTCGAGGTGCCCTTCCCCGGCCAGCTCGCTGGCCCGGCGTGCTTCACGCGCATCGGTGATGTCGACCTCCTCAGCGGGTGTTCCCTGGGGGACGGTGCGCGTGAATGTAGTCAGGAACTCGGTGCCGCCAGACCGGCCCGCAGAATCGCCCGCCGGGGCCGGCTGACCGGCCGGGTCGTTCGGATGCGGCGCGAGCGGCGTGGGCTCGTCGGACCTCCACACCCGCAGCGGCATCGAGGCAAGTACGTCCTCGAGCTGGCCATCGTCGTCAGCGGCGAACAGCCCGAGCGAGCGCCACTCGCCCGGCTGGAGCGGCGGCCGCCACAGCCGCAGCAGATGCCCCTGGGCAGCGAGGTCGCTCGACCGCACGGCCTCCCGTTCCCGTATCTCCTGGATGTCGGCTTCTGCCGTTCCGTCCGGGACATGCGTCGTCATCGTGACCAGGTATTCCATGAGCGTGCCTCCCTGCGCAGGTCAGCCGTCGGCCTTGAGGTCCGCGGGGCGCAGGCGGTACTCCTGCAGGCGCAGCTGGTGGTACTTCTCTGTTTCGCCTACCCATTCCATGCCCATCCGGCGGACCATCGCCTCGGCGCGGGTGTTGGCTGGCCGGACCAGGGCAATGACCTGCTCGAGACCCTGGTCGAAGGCCCACCGGGCCAGCGCCAGGCCGGTCTCCGTGGCGTAGCCCTTGCCCCAGAAGGCCCGGCTGAGCTGCCAGCCAATCTCGTACTCGTCATCGGGAGGCAGCGGGAGCAGAGTGGCGCCGCCGATCAGGCCGCCGTCGGTGCGGAGCTCCACGGCCCAGCGGCCAGCAGGGGTAAGCATCACGTCGTTGTCGGCGATCCACCGATCCAGCACACGGGCCATGGCAGTTTCGTCCGGAACCTGGTCCATTGCCGGAGTAAGCCAGCGCGCGACCTGCGCGTCGCCGTAGGACGCGAGCGCGGCGCCGCCATCAAGGGGCCGCCACGGGCGCAGCACAAGTCGTTCGGTCAGGATCTGCGGGGCCATGCGGCCACCATAACCGCGACGGCTCACTGGCGTTTCGCCGCCTCGGCCGACGGCGCGAGGTGCGGGGCGCGGTGCGCAACGACCACAATGCCGACGCTCATCACGATCAGCGAGATGACCTCCGCTGCCACGCCGCCCGGCGTGGCGCTGAGCCTCTCATCGAGCCAGATGGCGGCGAGAGCTATGGAGATGAGCGGGTCGCAGACCGTGATGATCGCCATCACTGGCGCGATCAGGGTGCCTTTCTGAAAAGCGTTGAGATTCAGCAGGAAGCCAACAGGGCCCACGACCGCCAGGGCGTAGATCGGCCAGTCGGTCAGGATGCCGGCCAGCCCGCCGCTGACGTCGGAGACCACAAGCTTGACCAGGAACGCGGCCACGCCATAGCAGATACCGCAGGCCAGGGCCAGCGCGAGCGGGCGGAGGTTAGGGCTGCGCCTCGCCACGGCCAGGCATGCGGCCACCGCGACGGCGAGGCCTGCGGCGAGCGGCAGCACGACCAGGAAGCCCACGCTGGAGCGGCCACTCGTCGGCCGGGCGATGGCCAGGAAGCCGGCCACCCCGGCGACGGTGGCTAGCACCCCGCCGATCATGACTGAGTCGTAGCGGTGGACCAGGTAGCTGCTGAGCAAGACGGCGAAGATCAGATCGCAGACGAGCAGCGGCTCCACCAGCGCGAGCGGCCCGAATCGCAGCGCCACCACCTGCAGCGCGAAACCGATCACGGTGCCGACTATCGATGCGAGCCACAGCGGCTGCCGGACCAGGTCGGCGAAGATCGTCGGCGACAGCGCCCAGCGCTGCCGGACCAGCTTCGTGCTCCGCTGCTCGGCTACGGAAGCTACGCCGAGGACCAGCGCGGCAGCGAGAGCAAGGACGATGGCTGCTGCATCCGACAATCTGCCCGGCCGCCCCCCGATGTCGCGCTATACATCGGATATCAGACTGGACTCGTCGCACTGTCATGAGGGGGAGGCCGTCACGTGAACCGCCGGCTTGCCGTCAGCGTCGCCGCCTGCGTCCTGCTGCTGGTGCAGTACCTGCTTGGCATGGCAGTGAACGTGGCCGTCGTGCTCCCCAAGCACCATCCCGGCGCGGCCGCGAGCAACTACTTCTCCGGCGTGGCATCCGGCCTGGGCTGGGTGATCTCCTCCGGCCCTGCGTGGGTTGCCGCGCACGCAGCCTTCGGGCTCGCGCTGGGGCTGGCCGCGCTGGCTGCGATCGTCCTGACCTGGCGGTCGGGCAGCCGCGCTGAGCGGGTCCTGGCGGTTCTCGGCCTCCTGTTCATCATCGGGGCTGGATTCAACGGCGCCAGCTTCCTCAACTACGGCAACGGTTTCAGCTCGTTCATCATGGCCGCCCTCTGGGCGCTGGCGACCGCGTGCTACGTCAGCGGCGCGGTCCTCGCCGTCCGCCGGGCCTGACCGACGAGTTACTGCCAGGCCAGTGGGCGGATCTCGAGCCGGCCGATCCGGGCCATGGGGTGGGTCCTGGCAACCTCAATGGCCTCGTCCAGGTCGGCGCACTCGAGCAGGTCGAAGCCGACGATGACCTCCTTGGTCTCGGCGAACGGCCCGTCCGCTATCAGCACTTCGCCGTTGCGGACGCGCACGGTCGTCGCAGCGGTTGTCGGAGCGAGCTCGCTGCCCTGCAGGCGCCGGCCCGTCGCGTCGTTCTCGGCCACCCAGTCATCGATGTCCGGCATAGGGCTGGTGTCGGCATCGGGCTCGGGGTCCGTGCAGACGAACATCAGGTACTTCATTGCCAGTCTCTCCTTCCCGGCTATGTGAGTGCCGGCAGCGGCAGCCCGAGCGCCGCCTTGGCCCAGCCCTCGCTCTGCCAGTCCCACATCAGACCGCGGTGTGCCGCCGCCGCGTTGGTGTCCCGCCAGAACTGCTGCAGCAGTGACTTCTCCGACAGCGCGCTGCCGCCGGACTCCTCGTAGAGGATGTTGGCGGCCCGGCGAGCGAGCTGTGCGGTGAAGGTCTGGTCGCGCCGCATCCGCATATCCTGCTCGAGTGTCACGTCCTGAACCGGCCGCCGGGCGTAGCGCTGGGCGTTGAGCAGCATGACCGCGCGGGCCGAGTCGACGGTGGCGGAGGCGTTCGCCAGCCGCGCGAGCGTCTGCGCCATGCCCTCCGGCAGGTACGGGCTGTTGGTGCTCTCCGGTATCTGGATCCGCGATCCCAGTCGCTCCTGGAACAGCTGGATCAGGCCGGTCGCGGCCCCGATCGCCGGGACCGACATGGCGCCGGTGAAGTTCGCCGGCTCGGGCGCCCCGTACATGGGGTGGGTGTTGACCTCCCGGCCGGGCGCCTCGCCGGCGGCGACAGCAAGCCGCGAGACCGTCCGGTACTCGGGAATGAAGATGTCGTTGAACACCACCGTCTTGGAGCCAGTCCCGCGCAGGCCGATGGTGTACCAGTCGTCGATGATCTCGAGATCCTCGCGGGGGACCAGCAGCCAGCGCATCTCGGCGCGCTCCCCGTCCCTGACCACCGGGACCAGAGCGGTCAGCCAGTTGCAGTGGTCGACGCCGGATGAGAAGAAGCCGCGGCCGTTCCACTGGAAACCACCCTCAACCGCGACGACATCGCCCGTGGTCGAGACGACCGACGAGGCCAGCCCGTTCGGGTTTTCCCACATCTCGTCCAGGGCCTTCTCTGGCCACATCGCCTGCATCCACATGTGCGCGGCCCAGAGCATGTACACCCAGCCGGTCGACGGATCGGCCGACGCCAGCTCGATGGTGACCTCGATCATCGTCTCGGTGCCGAGCTCTGAGCCCCCGTAGCGCTTCGGCTTCATGACGCCGTACAGGCCGGCCTGGAGGATGTCGGCGACGTTCTCATCGGGGAGTCGTCTCAGCTCCTGGCCCTGCGGCAGGCGCTCGCGAAGCCGGTCCCGCAGCCCTCGCGCGCGCTCGACGGCCTCGTCGTGACTGCCGATGACCGCCGGCTTCGAGCTCAGGGTGTAGACGGGTCGGGTGTCCATGGCGACTCTCTCCTCGGTAGCGGACGGCAGTCACAGCAGCCGTGCTGACGGGCGCGCGCGACCCGGCGAGGGCGCCGTAGGGCCGCGCGTGTCGTGCATTGTCTAACGATTGGCGGGGCTGCGGTAGCCGGGTGCCCGCCACGCGGAAGGCCGACAGCCTGCGCGAAGGCGGCTAGGCCGCCAGCAGATCAGCGGGGTCGAGCGTGCCTGGTGCGCGCGACTGTCGGGTGATCTCGCGCATCGCGGCCTGGATCGCGGCGTTGACAGGTGTCGGCACGCCGTGCAGTCGGCCAAGGCGGACAATCTCGCCGTTGAGGTAGTCGGTCTCCACGGACGGCAGCCCCCGCTCGACGCTCTGCCAGGTCGACCCGCCGCCCCTCATCCGGCCGTTGACCGCAGCCATCTGGAACGCGCCCGCCTCGGCTCGGAACTGATCGGCGTCGGTCACGGTCCAGCCGGCCGCGGCGAAGCACGCCCTGGCCTCTGCGCGCATTCGTGCCACCACGGTGGCCGTCGTCTCGTCGTTCCCCGCTCGCCACTCGAAACCGCCGACACACAGGACCTGCAGGGCGTTGGCGAGGTTCGACAGCAGCTTGGCCCGCTTCCAGGCCATGACGTCGGCCCGTACCTCGGCCAGGAAGCCGCTCCGGCGGAGGTCCGCGGCTACCGCCGAGGCCAGCTGGTCAGTGCCTGCCGGATACCGGCCGACCTGCAGAATCCCGCTGACCGGGGTACCCGGCGCCTCGACGACGCCTGGCTCGAGGTGAGTTGCCGGAATGTTGACGCAGACGCCGTAGACGCGGGGGGAGTGGCGCAGCACGGCGTCCTCGTTGGCGACGCCGTTCTGCGCGCAGAAGACGGGCAGGTAACCAGCGTCGCCGTCAACCGGCACGGTCGCGAGCTGCCTGATCAGCTGCGCCGTGTCCTGCGACTTGACCCCGAGAAAGAGCACGTCACCAGCCGCAAGGCGGAGCTCGTCGATGGTCGCCATCGGTACTTGCAGCCGCACGGCCCGGTCCGGCATGGCGAGGAGCAGCCCGTGGCGCTTGACGGCGGCCGCGTGCTCACCGCGGCCTACCAGCGTGACAGTACGGCCTGCCTCCGCCAGGCGCCCGCCGATGGTAGCCCCCACCGCGCCTGCCCCGAGGATGACATATCGCACCAGACCAGTCTGTCAGAACTACTGCGACAGCCACTGCGAGCCCGGCACGACAGGCGACACCAGCACCCGGCCGCCGCACGGTGCCATGCTGACCGGCACGACCGAGTGGTCGCTGACGTTCGGCAGCGTCACCTCGGCGCTGGTCGCCTGCGGGCAGGCCCGCGCATACGGCTCATTCGCCTGCGCGCCGACGGGGCTGTCGCCGTACTGGAGGTCAAAGCTCGCAGTGGCGCCCGGCGGCATTGCGACGCGGTGCGGCGCCACCGCCGGGAACAGGTACGCTCCGGTCCCTGCGCGCACAACTGTCGTGGGCAGCGGCTGGCCGTTGCTGCCGAGCAGCTGCATGCCGGGGTACCCGTCGAGCCGGCAGCTCGCAGACGAGGTATTCCGCAGCGTGAAGAGCACCCCGACGTGGCCGAGACCTGCACCGTTGCCCGTCGCCGCAATCCCGATCTGGCTCTGGCCGCACTGCGGCCAGCTAGCGCTCGCGACAGGCGCGGCGGGCAGCACCCGCAGGGACGGTCCGGTACCCAGAACCGGCTGGCCGGACTGACCGCAGACGGTGGCGGCCGTGACCTGGGGGGTCACCGTACCGGTCTGCTGGTAGGCATGCCGGAAGACGAGAGTCGGGCTTAGTGATGTCTGTGACGCTCTCGTGCACTGTTCGCGGACCGTGGCGGCTGCCCCGTCGCCGAAGCTGACGGTGGCGCTGGCCAGCCGTTCCTGCTGCGGGGCGGCGGTCCCGGCCAGCGCCTGGACTGTCAGCTCCACGACTTCGCCGGTGAAGGGAACCGGCTCGCTGCTCCTCAAGTACGCCTCGGTAGTGCCGCCAGTCCCGGTGGACCCCGGTCCCCCGGTAGGTCGTAGCGAGGTCACGGCCGGGCGGCTGGCCTGCGGTGCACCGTTCGATCCGGCGGGACTCTGCCCGGTGCTGCCGCACCCGGCGATTGCCGCCGCAGCTACGGCGACAGTCCCGGCCACGATCTGGTGCCATCGGCTCATCGTCACTCCCTCTCCCGGCATCAAGGCTGCAAACTTCGACGGGTACGGCGGCGCGGCGGTTGCATCCGGAAGTGGTCCAGGTCACACGCGGCAGTCCGGTGGGTCGGGCGGCTCCCGAGCGGGCAGGTACGAGCCAGCCTGATCGTGTCCGGCGGAAAGGACAAGCCTGGCGTGGGCTCCGGTGGCAGTCGCCTGACGCTCATGACGGCCGCTCTTCGGCGCCCGCTGCCGGCCGAGGAAACTCACCGGGTGACGACGTTCGAGGTCTTCTTCGACCTGGTGTTCGTGTTCGCGATCATCCGTATCACGACGTTTGTCGTGAATCCGCTCTCGGCGGAGACGCTGGGCGAGGGACTCCTGCTGGTCCTGCTGCTGTGGTGGTCGTGGTCCGCCTTCGCCTGGGTTGGCAACCAGTCGCGCGCCGACACCGGCCTCGTGCGGATCGGCGTGACGGTCGCGATGGCGGTCGTCTTCGTAGCGGGCCTGCTCATCCCCGACGCCTGGGATGCAGGACCGTCGGTGGTGCTCGCCGCGGCGTTCGTGATTGCCCGGCTCGTCTACCTGGCGCTGTACCTGCGGGTCGCGGCCGAAGGGCGGCCGATCCGGGCCCTCTCCGTGCTCGACATGCTCCCGCAGCTCCTGGCGGTGTGCCTGGTGATGGCCGGCGCCGTTGCCGGCGGCTGGGGGCAGTCGGCGCTCTGGACGGCCGCGTTCGCGGTTGACTTCGGCAGCGGCTGGGTCAGCCCCGGCCTGCGCAGTTACCACCTGCGCAGCCCGAGTCACTTCGCCGAGCGCTACGGGCTGGTGATGATCATCGCGCTCGGCGAGACGCTCATCGCCGTGGGCGAGGGGGCCGGCCCCTCGATCACGCACTGGCTCGTCCTCCTCGCCGCGGTGCTCGGCCTCGCTATCGTCGTCGGGCTGTGGTCGCTCTACTCCGGCTGCGCTCCGGCCGGGGAGCGCGCCCTGGAACAGGCCGGAGATCGCCAGCGCGCCGTCCTGGCCAGGGGCGCTTATACCAATGTCCACTTCCTGCTCATGCTGGGGGCGCTCTATCTCGCCGCGGGCGTCGAGGAGGTGATCCACCACATCAGCCATGGCGGCACCGTGCACGCGGCGGACGCCCTCGGCTTGCTGGCGGCGACCCCACTGTACGGAGGGGTGGCAATCTTCCTTGTCGGACGTTTCGCATTCGCCCAGCTCACCGGGGGACCTGCGGGCCGGGCGCCGTTGGCCTGGGCCGGCCTCACCGTTCTGCTGCTGCCGGCTGCCGCCAGACTGCCCGCCCTGGCTGCGCTCGGTCTACTCTGCGCGGCTGTTGCCGCCGTCGCCGGATTCGAGCTCTTCAGACGCGAGCCGGCCTGACAGCGCTGTGGCATGGCTGCTGACCTTCTTCACCGAACCGCCACAGCCCATCCAGCAAACATGCAGACGGCGGTGGTGTGCTGGCCGCATGAAGCAATCAGCGAGCGAGACGACCAGTCCGGTGCCAGGCGGCCCGCGGTGGCGGGCGCTGCTGGAGGCACGGTGGCGCGACCGGCTGCAGCTGGTCACCCAGCTGTCCGTGGAGTTTCATGACGCCGCCGCCGCGGCGCCTGATGCAGGCGCTGGCCGGGCCGCGCCGGCGCTGCTGCGGACTATGCGGCGAGTGGCGTCGGCGCGGTGGGCGCTGGCCGACACCGAGGAGGCCCTGGCCAGGCTGGCGGCGGGTCGGTACGGCTGGTGCGAGAACTGCGCAGGGCCGATTCCGGCACGCACGCTGGAGGCTGAACCGGAAGCCCGCTACTGCGCGCGGTGTGCCGAGCCGGCTCGCGTCCGCCCCCGCCTGTCGATGGCCACTGTCTGACCCCTGCGACTTACAGCGGCTGGCCGTCGAGCGAGTACGTGATGTCGATGTTGCCCCGGAAGGCATTGGAATACGGGCAGACGTGCTCGGCTTCCCTGATGAGCTCGGCGGCGGTGTCACGGTCCGGGACGGACGGAAGCATCACATCCAGTTCAGCCTCGATCGTGAAGCCGCCATCGCCGGTCGAGAGCAGGCTGATGTCGGACTCGATCGAGACGTCGCTGACCACCAGGTGGTGCCGCCGGGCCACGATCCCGAGGGCGCTCTCGAAGCACGCGGCCCAGCCGACCGCGACCAGATCCTCCGGGTTGGTCCCGCCGCCGGGGCCACCAACCTCCTTCGGCGGCCGGATCTCTACGTTCAGCTCGCCGTCCGTGGTGTGGCCGTGCCCGTGCTCGCGGCCTCCGGTGGTGTGGGCCTGGGCGGTGTAGAGGACTTTCGTCATCGCGGTTCCCCCCGAGTGTTATGCCCGTTATGCGGCAAGCCAGCCGTCTTGGCCGGCAGCCTACGGGAGCTTTCACCGCGGCGCCCAGGGCGCAAACCTCCCGCCCTGGGACGCTGGCACTCCCGGGGGCCCTCGCACTTGGGCCGCGCGACATGGCTCGTCGCTCGGCCGGCCTGATAGGCAGGGGAAAACCCCGGGCAGCGGCTGGAGGGACGATGGCTGGATCGGCTGGATCGGCTGGCTCGGCTGGCTCCGCGGGTGTGATAGAGCCAGGCCGGGTAGCCGTCGTCACCGGCGCGGCGAGCGGCATCGGGCTCGGTCTGTCGGAGCGATTCGCGGCGGAGGGCATGAGCGTTGTCATGGCCGACGTCGAAGAGCCGGCATTGGCGGAGGCCGCGGCGAAGCTGGCGGCCGAGGGTGCCAGCGTGCTGGCGGTACGCACGGACGTATCGAGCGCTGAGCAGGTGGAAGCGCTCCGTGACGAGGCGGTGCGGGCTTTCGGGGCGGTCCACGTGCTGTGTAACAACGCCGGCGTCGGCGGCCCGCACGGGCCCCTCTGGGAGGCATCACCTGGCGACTGGGAATGGGTGCTGCGCGTCAACCTTGGCGGCGTCATCAACGGCATCCGCGCCTTCGTCCCGTTGCTGGCCCGGCAGGATGCCGCGCACATCGTCAACACAGCGTCAGTGTTCGGAGTGTTCGCCGGCGCGCTCGGCCCCTACGGGATCTCCAAGCACGCCATCGTCGCGCTCTCGGAGACGCTCTATTTCCAGTTGCGGTCTGAGGCGCCTGGGATAGGGCTGTCCGTGCTCTGCCCCGGAGCCGTGCGCACGCGGTTCGGCTCGTCGGCACGGAACAGGCCGGCCTGGGCAGGACCATCGCCAGAGCGGACCGCCGCCGAGCGCGCGAGCGCGGAGCAGTTCGATCGCCTGCAGGAGGTGGCCGGAGCCGACCCGGCTGACGTGGCCGCTGCGGTGATCGACGGCATTCGCTCCGGCCGCTTCTACATCCTGACCTCGACCAACAGGAACGAGGCCATCCGCCGGCGCGGCGAGGAGATCGTGGCTGGCGGGCCACCGGCGGCCCCGTTCCCCTAATATCCCGGGCCTAACGCTCGCCCAGTGTGATCCACGCCACTGTTGCAATGCGCGGGCGCCTACCTGTCGTTACAACGAGTAACAGATCGTACCCAGGCGCGTGGTGGCTCGCCCCCGAGTCCTGTGTCGCCCTGAACATGCGTCACCGCGCGCACTGGCCGCCCGCCTTCCGGCGGCGTGAGCCGGCAGATTCCCCCTGGGTCCCGCGAGCGCCCCCGCTCCTGACCAAAGGATCATCTGTGCAGTTCCGCATGCCCTCATCACAGTCCGTCGTGCGCACGCTCGAGCAGCTGCGCGTCCCGAACTCGCGGCTGACGCTCAGTGTTGCCGTGGCGGCCGCCGCAGCCGTGGCCGCCGCCGGCGGTGCGTCGGCGAGCGCTGCCCCCACCGCCTCTGCGGGCCGCTCCGTCCACACGGTCAGCGATGTCACCGCCTTCCCGCCGCACGCCGCGCCGGCCCACCAGGTCGTTCCCACGATCCGGATCGGGGCCGGAATGCAGCTCGCCCCGGTGCCGGTCCCGAGTCATGTCACCGCGGCCGGGCACGCGGCTGCCGCCACGCAGCACCCGGTGACGACGGCTGGCGCCCCGGCACAGCCGGCGGCCGCTCCCGCCCAGCCAGCCGCAGCGCCGTCGCCCCCGGCGGCTCCTGCCGCGCCGGCCGCGCCGGCCGCGCCG
>Ga0123356_10001997_pt1 | contig 22059 bp, 13 predicted proteins | sample TergutEmb28metaG_2_FD_92546 | JGI IMG/M metagenome (GOLD analysis project Ga0123356, IMG submission 92546) | Embiratermes neotenicus P3 segment gut microbial communities from Petit-Saut dam, French Guiana - Emb289 P3 | ecosystem: Host-associated > Arthropoda: Insects > Digestive system > Gut ... | reverse complement strand
GATGATAATCTGTCCAGCCGTCAGTTCGGTCATCCCTGCCGCATCCGCAAAGTATTTACCACAGACTGAGCACGTCCAGAAGTCGGGGTTGCCTGCAGTTGTACAGGTGGCCGCGACAGCGTCCGTTTTAGTTAAGCTGTGGCCTTCCATAATTAAGATGATTAGTGCTTCAGTTCCTAGTTGAATGAAGAAGATATCATATACTTGAGTTGATTCAGCGTTTATTTGGTCAGATATAGTTTGAGTCTTCGATTCTATAACATTGCCGTCTTCATCCAGCAAATAGGCAATGACTCTTACACAGTTAGCTTGAACATCATTCATTGAACGGTTTGCTATCAAAACAGTTGCTACAGAATCAACGCTATTATATCGCTCTACCGATGCTATGACCGAATCCTGTCCGTAACGAATAAGACTATCGAAGCGGATATTGCTTATATTAGCAGTATAATCGCTTTCCAATACAGGCTTGTCGCCATCAAGTATTTCGGCGTGTATAAATAACCGAATACCTACGTCCGGTATTTCGTTTATTGCATTTAAGTCGTCCTGAGTTATTAAATACCTGTACGTCAAACTCACTCCGCCCGCGTTTATAAGGTTTCGTATTTCGCTGTCACTCATTGCCGTGACCAATGTGACGTTTGCAGGTATCGACAACAACGGATCTTTGAAGAACGTCAGTACCACTTTTTGATTGGGCGATATATCTGTAGCACTGACATTGAATAAATTGACAGCGAACTCCCGTATCCCGTCCTCTGCTTTAGTAAGAACCACACTGCCAATTGAGATGTCGGGATGCGCTATTGCGAGAACCTCGTTATTCACTTTCACAGGCGTCGCTTGGCCGGCAAAAGTCACAACAATATCGTAGTATAAATCTCTGACAATTTCATCAAGCGTTACATGCACGATATCGGAGTACATGTCGCCTATCGCGATTCCGTTTTGCGGAATGGGAAAATCGTACGATACCGTTTCTTTCCCACCTCGGATATTGACTGTAATTCCGGTAATTTCGCTTATACCGGTGTTGACTACGGTGATGGAAATCGGTAGTTCGATGCCGCGCGCGACTATTTCATCATCTATATGAATGCTGTGCCAAAAGCTGTTTTTGAATGCACCCGTTGCTAAAAGGTTAGTACCGGCAAGGGATGGAATCTCATTATCGTAAAATTGTGAACCATCCAAAAATAGCAATTCAGCAAGCCTGTTGCTTATTTCCTGATAACGCGCGTTGGCTGGGTCTGTATTGAGCAGTTCCTCTTGCAGCCAGTGATATTCTAAATATCTCAAGTATTTGAGTTGCTCTTCTGACCCAATGTGATTGTATAAGACTATAATGCTTCCGTCGTTGTCGATAATGCCGTCTAACAATTTATAAGTTGCCAATTCATTTGAGCCTAATTCCAACATTACTGGAGAAGTAAATGCGGTATGACCATTCTCTTTAGTGAGTTTTACCGCGTATATTCCGCCCACGGGCTCATATGTCGCCCATGCAACATAAATGTCACCGTCACCGGCGATAAGTAAGTAATTGAAAGACGGATCGAGTCCAAACAATGCCGCAGAGGTTGCGACGCTCTGCTTAAAATTGCTGTCGACATTTCCGTAAGCATTCAATTGCTGAAGCACGATGTCACTGCTGCCGTTTGAGTTGACCGTATAATATGAATATATAAAGCCGCTTCCAAAATCAACAATTTGCGGGGCGACATTTATTCTATTATTAGTCGCAGCTTTGTTTTGCGTAGTTTGCCCATTTTTTATATGAAGTGTATGGATGTCGAAAAGAATATGGCCGTCACACAAGAAAATATTATCGCAAATTTCACAATCCACGTTGTCGCACGGTATATGTGTGCAAATTTCACATGCTGCGGCGCTTTCAATATCATACTCGTATACGGATAAAGCGACGGCAACATCAAGGCCGTTCATCGCCACAGAGTATTCACTGATTGTACCGTTTATATTTGCCTCTATTCGCTGCGGATCGCACCATGCGCCGTCGCTATAAATGCTGTAATATAAATCTGTCGAAGCAATCATCATACCCTCGGGTGTTTCGGCAAATGCCGTCCGTTGCCAAACCACGACAGCGCGTTCGCCACTAACAGCGACAATGGGGTTGATGTCCGGGAAATTATCATCGGTTAATGTAAGCGGGACGCTCCATGTGCCGTTGTTATATATGCTTACCGTGACCTCTGAAAGGTTAGCAAGCCCAATGATGTTTTTAGCATCTAAGTATAATTCACCATCTTTCTCATATCGGCTGCCCCATTGATCCCATTCATCCTCCGTCTTATTGATACTTGTCCAAGCCGCGACGGCAAAATTTTCATTTCCGGCGATAACAGGGTCATCGGACGGAAGCTGGTTTATCGGAATTTCGTGCAGCTGCTGTGATAATAATAAATTTGACAAAGCGAAGGGAGCCGAAAGCGCTTGAATTCCGGTTCCGCGGCCACCGGAAAACAAACTTTGGTCGCCGAAAATTTGGCCATTGCCTATTGATATACTTCTTGACCAAAATACTTCTCGCCCTTCCGTATATAGTTTTACTCTTCCTATGAACGGTATTCGAACTGTAACCGGCGGCCCCAATCGCCACGTCATGTCTATGCCTATCGAGCCTGATACGCTATAACGGGCTGCCGCTTGAAGTTTTAGCACATACATAATGAATTCTGCAGTCAAATCAACTTGCCCAAAAGCGCCGACGTTTGCCGCTGCGACCCAAATATCTATACCTATCGCACCCCTCAGCCGCATATAACCTTTTGTTTTTGCTTCAAGAACCAGCCAGTCGTAGTTGCTGAATCCTGACACCATGCCGGATGGCAACAGCTTCGCGCCTATTTCCAAACCTATGCCGGCAGTAAACTCAATTGTAACCGCTAAACCCGGCACAGGCCCCGGTATCGGAATATTATAGCTGCGATTAAAAGAATTAGGCTCCCATTTTAGCATTATTCCTAACTCGGTCCATGTAAGAACCCATTCTTTCGTATGAATATTGTATCCTACTTCCGCCTTGAAATAGCCTTCTGTTTTAATGCTGCTATTACTGGTTTTAGCTTTATTAAAATCATTTTTTGCTTTGTCAACTTCCTTTTTGAAATCCTCATGGAACTGATCCCAACGCGACGCGCAACCAAGGGAGCCTTTCCACTGGCATTCGTGAGTCCTGTTGTTCCCTCTACTGTCTCTAAATTGCGCTGCCTCTTGAATGGTTCCCGATTCCTTTGGTGAATTACTAAACCCCATGCAATCAGGCCTGTTATGTATAGAATATGCACCCTCGCCGGTTGACCACCATACTGTTTGTGGCGGCAGATTGGCTTGACGGTTAAGGTCAAGGACTCCCATAACTTCATAAACTAAGGGATTGCCCTCTTTTTGCGTAATGTTAATTTTAAATCCAAGTATATCGGGTACGTTAGGTATGCTCGCAGGGGCGATTTTGCTAAGAATTTCAATAGCGACTCCGCTAAGATTGCCCCCGCCAAGAACGGAATTTATAAGGGAAGAATCCGTAGGAACACCGCCTTGAGAATTACTTAATCTGAAATTAAAGTCAAGTAATTCTTGAGGTATAGATAACCCGACGCTATTAAATATGCCAAAGGGTAAATCAAGCCTTCGCGTACTGCCTGTATTATCCCGTCCGTGAATCGCATACTGCCGATTCTCCCCGGAACTCAGCATCAAATCCCCGTCGACCGTCAATTTTAGTTCGACGTAAACGTATTCGCCGCTTAAATACAAAAATTCATCATTGAGCAAATAATGTAAAGGAATTTGTTTAAACGGCGTGTCTCCAAATTGATCGACAAATTTTAGGCTGTTCGGGTCAATATTCTTTTCCGCTACAATGATAGCGGTCAGTTCACCCGAAAAATCGTCGTCTCCGCTTAATCCGATAAATGAATTGTTATTTGTAACGTCGTCACCATCATATAAATACCGTAGCACCGTAAAGCCTTCGCCGTTCCATTGGCTAAGGCGCAGGATTGCGTCATTAAGCCGTATGTTTTCGTTATTGGTGCCGAAACCGTTTACCCGGATTAACAAGGGCGCGTAATCCCTACCCGGAAAACATACTTCGTACACAAATTCATAGCTTTGGCTTGTATTGATATTGTCACCAAAATACCGTGAATCCATGTATATGGTGATTCGCCCGCCGCTGCCTTCCAAAACCGGATATGAGGGGTTATATGCGGCTTCGTTCGAGCCCGGCACAAACACGCCGTCTTTCAGCAAGCCGCCTGTGATGGACACATTGCCTATATAAGGCTGGCCGTTCGGTTGGTATATGAAGAACGTTTGATTGGTCGCCAACCTCATCCGCACCGTGTTCATCGGATATAGTTGAACCATACGGGTATCACCGGAAAATAACTGCGCCCTGTTCGCGGAGCCGAAATAAACATTGTCCCCGCTACGGGCAACGAATTCGACTTCGCGGATTCCGTTCGGGTCATATATCGCAATTTCGCCAAAACTATTAGTAATAAGTAAACCAAACTCGTTGCTCGATATTTTATTGCCCAACCCGTCTGTATATGTTACGGTTGTTGTTATAGACGGGTTGGTGACCCTAATAAAGAATAATTGGTCCCGCAGCGTTTCGACCGTCACAGGGATAGTTGTTTTCATTCCCGTCTTACTGTGGGTTACAGTTATTTCGGTCGTTCCATTCTCTAATCCTATAAGGCGAACGGGGGTAAGCGGCGGCAGGGCATTATTTTTAGATACCGCTCCCCAATTACCGTTAAGAAATACCTGTACTTCAGCTATATTTTGATCTCCCGATATTTCCCAAAACAGGCTGTCTGACCCTGTCCACTGAAAAGTATTTGTAGACAGCCTTATTTCATGAGTCAGCGATAATTTGCTGCGCGCATCCAGCATTGCTTGGTTAGGTTTCCCGATAATGTCATCGAAATAGTTAATAGTGATTGGGTCAGGGAATTCCGCTTGCAAGGCATTTGCATTGTATACCTCAAACGAAACGGCGTCGGAATCGGTATCCCCGTTATTTTTAACCGTTATCCTTATCGTATAAACATCTCGTAAAACGCCGGCCTTGGACGGCGTAATTGCGATGCCGTTATCGTCAAAACTAATCAAACCTTCGAAAGGCTGATTATTTTTGTCGACTGTAACAATCGGCGAACCAATGGAGTTTTGTATGTTCCATGATATGTATATTGATCCCGCGTTATCGAGGAATGCACTTTTATCCAACCTTGCAATCTCTACGCTCGGCAACCGCTTTACGGTAACGATACAAAACGCTGTACATCTGCCATCCGCCGCAGAAGCAGTGATAGTTGCCGTGCCTGCCGAAATCGCGGTCACCATACCGGTTTGGGTTACCGTCGCAATGTCCGTATTATCGCTATGCCATGTTACAACGCTGTTTGACGCGCTCGGCGGAGAAACAACCGCCCTAAGATATTCAATCCGCCCTTCCGCAATAACCGCTTCGCTTTTGTTCAATGTGATGGTTGGAGCAACCGTTACCGTAATATCGCTGTATGCTATAAAACGGCCATCCTCCGTAACAGCTGTTATCCGCGCCTTGCCTATCGAAATCGCTGTCACTTTGCCGTAATTATCAACAGTCGCAATGCTCTCATTATCGCTGCTCCACCTCACGGCTTGGTTTATATTGGCGTTAGGAGGTATGTATTCAACGTATAAGGACGCGCTCCATCCGACTTCTAACGATAAATCGGATGGCTTAACTATAATGCCCTGCACGTCTGTTTCATCAAGTGTGACCGTCACAACGCATTCTGCCGTTAAGTAGTCCCCAAATGAACCGTCTTGAGCGACAGCAAAAATACGCAATTCTGTCAATGCCAAAGTATTGATTATGATGGTAACGCTATTGCTGTTTTCTGAACCGCTATTATCGTTTAAAATAAAAGTAAAAGGTTCATAAAAATCACCGTCATGGCCTTCTTCGTACCATTTTGCCATCTCTTCTTCATAACAATCCCAATCAATATCATAATCATACCACCAATTCACATCCTTGTATGTGGCATTAATAGGCTCTATTAATGCGGTTAAGGATAACGGTTCCCCTATAAGAACGGACGCAGCGCTGGTGTTTAGGCTTATTCCGGTCACAGGCCTGCGGTCTACTGTGACTACGCAGGAAGCAGATATGGCTCCATAGGTGTCATCGATCGCAGTTACGGTGATAACCGCTTGCCCCAAATTATTTGTGACAATGAAAACGCTTAGTCCATCGCCCTCGTCATCGCCTAAAATACCGGCAACCCATTCGTTATTACTGCTCCACGTTACTTCTCTATAGGTTGCATTTGACGGAAAAACCTCTGCCGTCAACATGCCCGTTTCGCCTACGATGAGCGTCATGGAATCCGCGCTTAGGGACACCCTCTCAACTGGCCTGTATACGGATACCTCGCAAAAGGCTTCTATCCCGTTGGATGTCCTAGCGGTAATGATAGCCGTTCCTGCCTCGTATGCAATGACAAGGCCGTTTTCGTCGACTCGGGCGACGTTAATATTGCTGCTGCCCCATGTAACTTCCTGATACGTAGCGTTTGGCGGAAAAATTTGCGCACACAACTGTATCGTGCTTCCGCATGGCAGGATGAAAGCATCGGTAAACTTGCCGTCTTGTATCATTTTCGGATTTCTTATAATGTAAACAGTTGTGCCGTCGCCTAGTTGACCATAGAAGTTTTCTCCCCAAGCCCAAAGGCTGTCATCTTTTTTTATGGCTAGTGAATGAGTCCCTCCCGCTATCACATAATCCCAGTCATAATCTATACCAATCTGCACAGGTGTGCTTCTATTAGTCGTTGTGCCGTCGCCAAGCTGACCGACGCTATTATATCCCCAAGCCCAAAGGCTGTCATCTTTTTTTATGGCTAATGTGTGACCGGATCCGGTTGTCACAAAATCCCAGTCATAATCTATACCAATCTGCACGGGTGCGCCTCTATCAATCGTAGTGCCGTCGCCAAGCTGACCGACGCTATTATATCCCCAAGCCCAAAGGCTGCCGTCTTTTTTTATGGCTAGTGAGTGATCGCCTCCAGCTGTCACAAAATCCCAGTCATAATCTATACCAATCTGCACGGGCCTACTTCTAATAGTCGTAGTGCCGTCGCCAAGCTGACTGCCACCATTATTCCCCCAAGCCCAAAGGCTGCCGTCTTTTTTTATGGCTAATGAGTGATCGCCTCCAGCTATCACAAAATCCCAGTCATAATCTATACCAATCTGCACGGGCCTACTTCTAATAGTCGTAGTGCCGTCGCCAAGCTGACCATATTTATTATACCCCCAAGCCCAAAGGCTGCCATCTTTTTTTATGGCTAATGAGTGATAGGCTCCAGCTGTCACGGAATCCCAGTCATAATCTATACCAATCTGCACGGGTGTGCTTCTTTGTGTTGTCCCACCGTTGCCAAGCTGACCATAGTTGCTCTGCCCCCAAGCCCAAAGGCTGCCATTTTTTTTTATGGCTAGTGAGTGAGCATTACCAGCTGTTACGAAATCCCAGTCATAATCTATACCAATCTGCACGGGTGCGCGTCTTCTAATCGGCGTGCCGTCGCCTAACTGAACATAATCGTTATCCCCCCAAGCCCAAAGGCTGCCATCAAACTTAATAGCCAATGAATGAAAATCTCCTGCCGCGATTCCGCGTATCGTGTCAGGCAACTTGATTGCTATGCCTGTTTCTTCAATCGGAACTACGGAAACCCTGCATTCCGCTTCAAATCCGCCGCATTCGGTTGTAACAATGATTCTTGCTTCGCCTAACGCATGAGCCTTGACTACGCCGTTACCGTTAACTGTTGCAACGGTTTCATTACTGCTACGCCAAGTTATGTTTTTGTTTATGGCATAATGAGGGGAAATTATTGGAGCTAAGGCCGTACCTGCGCCAACGCCATACAGCTCCACGTTCTGTTTGTCCAAGCTTACGCCTACAACCGGAGCAACGATTACTGTTGGCATGCTTCTATTAGTCGTTGTGCCGTCACCAAGCTGGCCATCGTAGTTACGTCCCCAAGCCCAAAGGCTGCCATCTTTTTTTATGGCTAACGTGTGCACTCCTCCGGTTGTCACAGAATCCCAGTCATAATCTATACCAATTTGCACGGGAGAGTCTCTTTGTGTTGTCGTACCGACACCAAGCTGACCTTCGATGTTGAACCCCCAAGCCCACAGGCTGCCATCTTTTTTTATGGCGAGTGAGTGATAGTATCCAGCTGTTACGAAATCCCAGTCATAATCTATACCAATCTGCACAGGTGCGTTTTTATTAGTCGTTGTGCCGTCGCCAAGCTGGCCACGGCCATTATTTCCCCAAGTCCACAGGCTGCCATCTTTTTTTATGGCTAATGAGTGATAGGCTCCAGCTGTCGCGGAATCCCAGTCATAATCTCTACCAATTTGCACGGGTGCGCTTCTATTAGTTGTTGTGCCATCCCCTAATTGGCCATAGTAGTTATTCCCCCAAGCCCACAGGCTGCCATCTTTTTTTATGGCTAACGTGCAATCGAATCCTCCGGCTGTCACGAAATCCCAGACATAGTCTCTACCAATTTGCACGGGTGCGCTTCTATTAGTTGTTGTGCCATCCCCTAATTGGCCATAGTAGTTATACCCCCAAGCCCAAAGGCTACCATCTTTTTTTATGGCTAGTGAATGTTCCGCCCCAGCTGTCACGGAATCCCAGTCATAATCTACACCAATCTGCACGGGTATGTTTCTATTAGTCGTTGTGCCATCGCCAAGCTGGCCAAAGTCATTTAGCCCCCAAGCCCAAAGACTGCCGTCGCTTTTTATAGCTAGCGAGTAACTATTACCAGCTGTCACGAAATCCCAGTCATGATCTATACCAATCTGCACGGGTACGCTTCTTCGCGTTGTCGCGCCGTCGCCAAGCTGACCATAGCTGCTCTGCCCCCAAGCCCAAAGGCTGCCATCTTTTTTTATGGCTAGCGAGTGACCGAATCCAGCTGCTATTCCGTGTATCGTATCAGGCGACTCGATGGTAGTGCCTGTTGCGCCAATCTGCAAGGAAGCCGACATAGACAACTTCTCAGCCTCATCTCCGCAACCACAGCCGCACGCAACAACGACCAGCGCGCACAGTAACGCGATTAGAGTCAATACCGCTAATTTCTGTAACTTTTTCATAAAGAGAGTTCCTCCAATTTGAGATTTGCAACACTGTTTTTATTTAAAAAAAGCGCGCCCCATTAAGAGACGCGCTTCCCAAGAGGCCGTCTCCTAATTGTTACCACACAATATAGACACCTTATCAGTGCGGAGCATAGCCAAAAGGGCATACCTCTACTAATAAGGTAAGTTAAAGTCTATATAGTGTGGTGATTGTATTTTAGCACTCTCGCGCAAAAAGGTCAACTCAATTTCAATAATTATTTTGAATAATGAATCTAATGAATCTAAAGCAAAAAGCAAGCCGTTTTTGACTTGCTTTTGTTCATTTACTCCGCTTTGTTTTCCTTTCGGCTTTTTGGGGTTACCGGAGTTCAAAGCCCCTGTCAACGGGAAAAAATATACTACGCTGCGCTTCGTGGCGTTCACTGCGGACTTCGTCCTTGTTCGGCTATGCTGAACAGGGACGTATATTTTTTCCTGGGTCGTTGACAGGGGGTGGACGGGATTTTTAGCGTAGGGTGAGTGCAAAATTAACGGAATTGGATACGCTTTTTTACGATACAGGGACTTGTGAACTCCGGTGTTTTTTCTGCGGTTAGCCGAAAGGAAAAAAAATCGGAGGTAATCACCCCATGAAAGAAGTAAGAGAAGTTAGACCGGAGAGGATAGAACGTAAGCGTAAGATATGTCTATCCGAATCCATCACACCCGAGAACGTCAAATATTTTGGCGAGATGATGGCGATTTGCGCAATGAAATCGTTCGCAAGCTACAGTGCCAGAGTGGATTTTGACAGGCTGTACAAGGGCTTATTGCTGGATATCGCCCGTCCGTATAACCAAAAAAAGACTGTGTCGGACGGCTATGACTTTGCGCAGGATGCGATTGTATTTCTGTGCGCACATTTCGGCAAGAAATTGAACGATTTGCTGTATGTGGACAAGAACGGAAAACCCATCTCCGTCAAGAAAGCGTGCCTTAGAACCGTCAGTCGAGCCATTAACGCGATGTTTCGTGGATATAGGAATTTGCTCAATGTTGATGAGTTCTATCATTTAGAGGCGCCGGATAGCCTTGAAATTGATGAACCTGCAACCGATGAGGCCGGTAGTAAATACGATGAGGATTACGATGCGATTGACAATACGATTAAGGCGCTTGGATTGGACGGCCGTCAGCGCGAGGCGTTACTATGCCGTATGAGCGGGATGTCTTACCCGGAAGCGGCAAGGTATTTGTCCATTGGTACATCGACCGTTTGGGATATAATCGCTAAAATCCGCAAGATTTACATCAGTATTTATTCGGAGCCAAGATTGAGAGTACGGCGCTAATCAAAACCACTCACATTAAGGGTTCGCTTCGCCGCGAGCCCTTATTTTGCGCGGTATGTCAGCCTACCATTCATGGTGGATATCCAGCCCCAACCTCTTTTCAATCTCTTGGATCTTATCTATAAGAGCGCGGCTTTTCTTAATATTCTCCGCCAACGACCATTTGATAATATCGCGGCTTATCGTGTCGTAATCGCAGGCGAAAAGCTCGGCGTACTTGTCTAAAAACAGGAGTAGGCCGTCGGTGGTCTGGTTATTGTCGGTCATGTATTTTGACAGCCGTGCAAACAGCTTTTTTACGCGTTCCATCAGCGATTCAAAAAACGCCTCAACGTCCTCTTCTAAAACCTTTACCGGAGTTCCCGCCAGTTCAACCTCGACGGCCTCGTCTACATCTAATATTTTCTTATATTTACTCATTGTCTAGCACCTCTTAAATCTCAAATTTTGCGCCTTGCTTGTCGAGCGTCGCTTTGACTTCCTCGCTCGGTGCGCCTTTTTGCCAAATATAAATATTTCGGTCGGGCATATAGATAATTTCGGTAATACGGCGCATAAAGCCTATAAAACTCCGTTCCTTGCCGTCGGCGCGCTCCTTGCGGTAGAGTTCGTCCGGCGCATAATTTGAGATGATAAACACCTTTGTATAACAGGCGATACGGTTAGCATACCGTGCGGGCAGCTCGCGCGGCTCTCCGTCTAAGATGTCGTTAAACATCGTGAGGGGGTATTGACCGTGGTACTCGTCAAAAACGATAATGTCTTGCCCGTTGTATTCGTCGAAATTGCCCGATTTATAGTCCGTAATCTTGCCGTACTGCAAAGGGGTATAACCTAATACGCGCCTTAAAAAGGTGGTTTTGCCCGCGTCCGGTTCGCCGTAGATGTATGTAATGTGCAAATCGCGTGCTTTTCCGCCAAACTCTTTCTTTTTATACGCCTGCTGAATCACGGTGATACTGCTTAGGCGCGTGGTGGTGAGGTGCGGGAACTCCTCGAACAATTCTGTGATGCTCGCGCCCTCGGAAACGCGCGCTTGAAAGGCTTGAATATCCGTGCGCTCTCTCGCCTCGACCAATACGCCGTGCTCAAAAAATTCAAAGCCCTCTATTTTGGTGTCTTGCTTACAGCAGTAGGCGCGGTAATAATAATTGCTTTCGGTGCAGGGGTCGAGGTGTATGGTTGGAAAAATGAGTCTGACCATAGAGAAATCTATTTGGCGGTTGTAGTGCATAAAGCCTTGCAAATGGCGGTTGCCGCTTGCGCCCATCTCGTATTGGAAACAAACGTAATCTATAAAGCCTATCGTTTTGAAATACGCGCAAGCCGATTCGTAATCTTTGAAAAATGCGCGCTCCGCCACCGCCTTGCCCGTGATTTGATTGTTGTCTTTTAGGTCGTATTCCACGAGGGCGAACACAAAAAGCCCCTCGTATTGCGGTTGCTTTAAGTATGCGTAATCGTGGGAAATTTTGCCCAATAGTGAGGCTTGCTCGTCCGTCAGGCTGTCGGGGTCGAGTATTTTGGTGTCCTCCGTAATGAACGGATTATTTATCGTGAAACGGTTTCGCGCGGCACGCTGCCGAAATCGGCGTTGAAATGTCGAGGACTTATCCATTAGGGATAGTATACAATAAATTCGGGGGTATGTAAAGAAAAAAATCGGACAAAAAAACCTTGCTTTTCGGGCGGGTTTATGGTACAATAAAGGGGTGAGGAATCTTTGAAAGGAGGTTGTGTGAAACAACAACGGTGATTTTGTCTTATATAAAAACATGACATATAAGAACAAAACCATAACAAAACATACGCGAGGGAATTGGTTTGCGCGTATCCGGCACGAGGGCAAATATATCTCGGTGTACGGCAGGACAAAGGCGGAGGCTTTTGGGAAGTTGAAAGCGCTTGCCGACATGGTGGAGCAACAAAAACTTGCGCGTCTGCTCTCAAGGGTGAGCGCGTCCGATGGGGCGCGAACGGTCGAGGTCGCGGGCGTGGTTGCGATTACGCAAGTCGAAAGTAAGACCGCAAAAGGCTATACCCTGCAAGAATGGTTTGCGGAATGGCTAAACTCTTTCAAAGTCGGGAACGTGCGGGCTTGCACGATTGACGGGTTCAAGATACGGTTTAGAAACTTAAAGGCTTTGTATGACGTGCCGATTGCCGAGATTACAAACCTAATGCTTTCTAGGGCGATTAACGAAGTCAAGGCAAACGCGACAAAAGACGCGGTTCACAACTTGATTAAGCAGATGTTCGCCGTTGCGTTCAATAACCGTTTAATCGAAACAAACCCCGCCGCGAGCATACCGCGACCGAAACAGTTTGCCAAGAACGAAAAGCGAGCGTTTACGCAAGAGCAAGAAAAGAAGTTTATTGCGGTGTGCCTTGCAAATTTAGAGCAATACGAGCCGTTACTGATTTGCTTGTTGCAGGGTTTACGAAAGGGCGAAATGCTTGCCCTGCGACCGAACGACTTTGATTTTGCAAGCGGTATTTTGCGGATAGACGAGAGTTACGATTCGGCGCACCCGGAGGACTTGCAAACGAAAAACGAGGCGAGCAACCGCAAAATGCCGATGTTTGAATTGACGAGGACGCTCTTGCTAAAGTATGCGGGCATGAACCCTAACGAGCGGATTTACACCCTGTCGAACGCCGCGCTTGCGAAAAGGCTTGAGCAGTTGTTCAATCAAAATCTTGACTTGCCCCGATTGACTACGCACGAGTTGCGGCATACGTTTATAAGCCGTTGCCACGAGAAAGGCATTGATGAAATAATCGTGCAACGGTGGGTCGGGCACGCTATCGGTAGCAGAATGACAAAGGCGGTTTATACGCATATCGCGGACGACCAAGAGCGCAAGTATATCGAATTATTGAACGCTAAATAACGGTTTGGCGGAGTTCGGTTCGGCGCTAAGAAAACAAAAAGTTTCACACACATTTCACTCACATCACCTCTAATAAAAATACGAACTATCGACTGCTCACTTAATCCCAAACACGAAAAACGCTTGTTTTTGCTCATTTTACTTGTTTTTTGTGTACGTGTGGGTTTGGGATTGCAGTTGCCAAAAGTAATACTTAACTTATCACTTATCATTTATCACTAAATTCACCGTTTCCGTCGCCACCCGGTCGCAAAACGCCCGGTCGTGCTCGACAAAAATCATCGTAGGCTTGCAGGCTAAAATCAGTTCCTCTATTTGTATGCGCGAGAACACGTCGATGTAGTTGAGCGGCTCATCCCAAATGTAGACGTGGGCGCGGGTGGCTAAGCTTGCCGCGATTAATACCTTCTTTTTTTGTCCCGCGCTAAAATCCGCCATATCCTTATCAAACTGTTGCTTGGAAAAATCTAATTTCGAAAGAATCGCCTTAAAAAGCGTTTCGTCAATTTCTTGAGAAGCAGCGTAATCGGATAAGCTGCCCGATAAATATGACGCGTCTTGGGGAACGTACGAGATTTTTAAACGGCTGCCGATGTCCACGCGCCCCGCTTGCAACATCGCCGCCCTCGCAGGGTCGGGCTTAGTGACAGCGACTGTCACTAAGCCCGACCCCGTGATAGCTTTTAGGATACTGCTTTTGCCGCTGCCGTTCCCGCCCTGTAAAGCGATGCGGCCGCCGCGCTTCAACGTTAAATTAACGTTGCGCACCGCTTCTTTTGCGCCATAGCTGATTGAAACTCCGCAAAGCGTGATCAGCGTTTGCGCGTGATACGCTTCGGGCCGCAATTTTAACACGTCCGCGCGCTCAAGGTTTTTTAATAACCCCGATTTTTCTTCCAAAGCCTCGTTTTGACGGCGTTCTAAGTTGTGTTGAAGTTTCGCGGCCTTTGCAATTAAGCGGGATTGGTCGGCGGTGTTAATGTCTTCATGCTCGGCGGCCTTTGAATTGCTTTTCTTCTTGAGTGATTTTTCAGCCTTACAAACCCATTCGTTGCGTTTTTTTGCCGCATATTTCAGCCGTTGTATATCGGCTTGCAGACGCTCATTTTGCGCCAATTCAAACGCGTCCCGCCGCGCTTTTTGCTCCCACCAGGTAGAAAAATTTCCGCTTATCACTTCGATGCCACTGCGGTTAATCGATAAAACATGGTCGACGCATTCGTCCAAAAAGGCGCGGTCGTGCGACACCAAAATAAAGCCCGGCTTAGCTTTAAGATATCGCGCCACGATTTTGCGGGCCTCCATATCCAAATGGTTGGTCGGCTCGTCAATCAGCAAGAAATTATTCTCGCGCAAAAACAACCCCGCCAGCAGCGCTTTGGTTTGTTCGCCGTTACTTAGCGTGTTAAACGGGCGGTACAACGCTCCCTCGTCCACCGCTAATTTAGAGAGCTCCTTTTGAAGCTGCCAAAGCTCCGCCTCCGGTGCAAGTTCCGCCAAAACATCGCGTGTGTTATCCTGCGGATTCGATACCCCCGGCGGAAAATAATCAAACTCCACGCTTGTCAAAATAGAGCCGCTGTACTCATAGCCGCCGCACAGCAAGCGTAAAAACGTGGTCTTGCCGCGCCCGTTCCGCCCGCAAAACCCGAGCCTCCAGTCGGTATCGAGGGCAAGCGACACGTCGGTAAAAATATTGTCGTAGCTGCCGGGGTAGGCGAATGTTAAGTTTTTAATGTTGATTAGGGACATAAGGGTTCCTCTAAATATTAACGCCATTTTGATTTCTTTGTCAACCGAATCATTGACTTTTAGTCCCGCTTTGCGTATACTTGCAGTATGCGCCCTATAAAAATTCGAATCATATTATCCTCCGCGCTTATTTTACTGTTTATCGCCATGGCCGCGCTTACCCTGTCGGGCGCGCTCTCGGGCTTTGAAAGCGGCGTGTACGACGGGATTGCGGGCTCTATCAACCCCTCGTTGACGCTTTGCATGCGCATCCTCACCGTGGCGGGCTCGTGGTACGCGTTGATTTTGCTTTCGCCGATACTGATACTGTTTAAAAAAACAAGAAAAAAACTCGGCTACCCCGCCGCCTTTGCCTTGCTTTGCAGCCTGTTTTTAAACAATGTGCTAAAACACATCTTCCGTCGCGCGCGGCCGGACATTTTGCCGCTGGAAGCCGAGTCGGGCTTCAGCTTCCCGAGCGGCCACGCGCAAAACAGCGCTGCGTTTTTTATCGCCGTCGCCGTCCTTTTGATAATTTGCTTTAAAAACTACAAGAGAATTATCCCCCTCGTTGCGGGTTGTGTGTTGATACCGTTGGTTGTCGCGTTTACCCGCGTGTATTTGGGCGTCCATTATGCGGGCGACGTTTTGGCGGGCCTTGCGTTGGGCGCCGCCATCGCGCTGGGCACAAGCGTGTTGTGGGATATGCTGGACGCAAAAACAAAACGTTTTACTAAATTCCACGCGCTTTTCTTTGAAGAGGGTTCAGCGTCAACGGAAAACGAAGAACCAAAAACGAATAGCGAGGGATAAGTGTTTATCAACGAAAAACGAAAAATGAAAAACGATGGATAAGTGTGTTATGGCTCAAGAAATCCTTTCTTTTGTTCCAAACGACTATTATTGTATTCGAACACGCCGTTCCATCCAACGTTTTTCGTTTTTCGTTTTTCGTTAAAAACCCATCCGACACTTTTCATTTTTCATTTTTTACTTTTCACTTTTCACTGCCAACAACTCGATATACCCCCGCTCCCCGAGCGGCTCTAACTGGATGCGCGGGTTTTTGTCGTCCCACACGTACCCCAAAACCTTGGGGTCGTATTTTTTTTGCGCACTCCAAAGCGCCTCGATGGCCTCGCAATAGTCCTCGTCGGCAAACGGCTCGCCTTGGAACATGAGGTAATTGGCGGCGGGCAAATCGATAACGTCAAAGCCCTCGGGGATTTCGCCCGCATAATCGGCCGAGACCTCGACGCCCTGCACGTATTCGCTGGTGCCGGGACTTATGAATTCTTTGGGCAGCCACATCGACACGGGCTCCGGCGCGATGCTTTTGATGGACAATAGCTTGCCCCACGTTTCGCACTCGACTTCCTCGTAATAGGAAAAGTAGTCCGTCGCTTTTATGCCGCGCTTTATCAAAACCTTTCGCGCGGGCTTTTGGACCGGGGTGATGAAAATGTTTGTGGTGTCTTTCATGATTTTTCGCTCCTTTTTAGCGTATTCAATTTCAAAAGGATGAAACAGCGGAATCAGGCGCGGATTTAGCGCGTACACTTTGGGATTGACGCCGAACTCCTTGTAAAAGGCGCGCGTAAAGCCTTCGGGCGTACTAAACCCCGCGTCGAGGGCGGCGTCAATGATTTTAACCCGCCCGTCGCGCAAAGTCAGCGCCGCGTCGGCGAGGCGCAGCTTTTTGATATAGTCGCCCGGCCCATGCCCGGTGTAGAGCACAAACAACCGGTGCGCATACCACGGCGAATACCCGCAGATTGAGCTCAAATCCGACAAGGTAATCTCCTCTGTGATGTGCGCGCGAATATGGCGCTGCATTTTTAAAACCGCTTCCGCCTTAAAATCCAATGCTGTTCCTCTCCCTTCGATGATAACAGTCTAGCATATCCGAAACTTAAAATCTTGACTTTCTTTGCGGAAAATTCCTTTGGAACGAAAAACGAACAGCAAAAAACGAAAAACGTCGGACGGATTGGCTGATAGAATAATAAATGAACCCTCCCCAACGCAAGCATCGGGGTATCGTAGGGGTCGCACGGTGTGCGACCCGCAGGCTGCACATCGTGCAGCCCCTACGGTGATGCGGATAACGACGCGAACGTCGGGAAATTAACCCCAAGAGATTAAAACGTCCGGAACAAAAGAAAGAATTTTTTGAACGTTTAAGCACTTATCCCTCGTTTTTCGTTTTTCGTTTTTCGTTTTTCGTTGAAATGACGACGCTCTCAAGGTACACCTCGCTCTTTTTCATCCCGTACTCCGCCGCCACCAGCTTCACCGCTTCTTTTTTATCGGCGCCGGCATCTATCAGCGTGCGCAAAGCCTCGGCGACGCTTGGACGTTCTTGTGCGCTATCTTGCGGTTTGTATCCCTCGATTACCAGTACTATCTCTCCCCTCAGCGGAAACTCCGGAGCCTCTCCCAGCGTAAAGCGCGTGACGGATTCGAACTTTTTGCTGATTTCGCGCACCACGGCGGCTTTGCGCGCGCCCAAGCGCTTGTGCAAAAAGGCTAAATCTTTTATTACGTCATGCACCGCCGCATAAAAAACAAGCGTCGCCTCGAGCTTTAAAAACCTTGCGATAAACGCTTCCCTCTCTCCCTTTTTTTCCGGTAAAAACCCCGCCATGCAGAACGCGCCGGCGTTTATCCCGCTCAATACCACCGCCGCTACCGCGGCGCACGGGCCGTTTACTAACGTATAGGGCAACTCGTTTTTGATAAGCTCGGCAACCAAAACGGATCCCGGGTCCGAAATCAGCGGCGTACCCGCATCCGAAACGACGGCGATGGTCAACCCGCTTTTCAGTTTTTCGATAATTTCCGCCGTTTTTTCGCGTTCCGAGAACTTTTGATGCTCGAACACCGGCTTTTTAATCCCGTATTCGTTTAAGAGCACCAAGCTATGGCGCGGGTTTTCGGCGTAAATGCAATCCACCGCGCCCAACACTTCGACAGCGCGGTACGTAATTTCCTTTAAATTCCCGATGGGAGTGGCGACGAAATAGAGCATGGTTCTATCCCCTAGCCCTTGCGTACGCGATAAACTCGTCGATCGGCACCGCGGGGCTAAAATGCCATCCTTGAAACAGCTTGCACCCCAATTTGGTCAGCTTTTCTAAAATATCGGCGTTTTCGACGTATTCGGCGCCCACCACGTAGTCCAAGCACTCGCCGAGCGCGGTAAGCGACGCGATTTCCTCGGCGTTTTGCGGGTTGGCCGCCAAACCCTTCACCAAACCGTTTTCTAATTTTACAAACGTAAATTCCTTCCGGAGCGCGTATAGCGGCTCGGGGCCTTTCATCGAAAAATCGTCAAGCGCGAGATAAATGCCGTCTTGCGCGATTAATTCCGCCACCTCTTTGGGCACCGCCTTATTCATCGCCGACGGGCCGGGCTCGGAAACCTCTAGACAAATATTTTGGAACGGGACGCCGTTTTCTTTTAGGCGATCTTTGATGTTTTGAACAAAGTCTCTCGTGAGCTCGCTCGCGTGGACATTGATGGACAGCAGCAAGTCATTGTCCGGCGCGGCGGCTAAGACCTTACGCGCGTCGCCGCAAACGCGCCGTATAATGCATTCGGAAAGCGCTCCGTAAAGGCCGGCTTCTTGGGCAAGCCGGATAATCAGCGGCGTAAAGAGGTAACCTTCGCCGTAACGCCACCTTAGCAATGCCTCGCCGCCGACCACGTTGCCCTCGATGTCGAGCTGCGGCTGGTAATATATGCGGAGCTCGCCGCGCCTCTCGCCGCGCCTGCGCCGATCATCACTTTGGCGGCGGTCATCGCTTTGGCTGCCCTCGAGTTTTCGGCGGTCGCCGCCCAAACGGCACTCTTCGCCCCCGCGGCGTTCACCGATCGCCGAGCCGCGCTCGGAACCCGCTCTTTGTTGTCCTCCGTCCGCCGCGTCGGCGTTATCGCGACGCAAAGTGCGTTTTAAATCCCGCACGATTCCCCGGGCAGATGCGCCTACGGCGTCTTGCCGCTCGATAAAAACGCTTCGGACGCCGGTTTTTTCCTCTTGTTGCATCGCCCGGACCATTTCGGCAATATTTTTTTGTTTTTTTGTAAGCGGCATAATTCTATATAGATTAACCGATTTTTTTATTTTTGTCAAATTGATTCCTATCTTTTCTAAAAACTCCTTGCGCTAAAAATCGGCCGTGGGGCGCATACTAAAACTAGACCAATAAGCGCAAACCCCATCCGCTATGCCGTAAAATGCCAACTACCGCTAGACCGATATATTCGCATCTTCCACGACTACGCCGTAGGCGTTATAAACGTGGATAACCCGGCGAGAAAGCATCCGCGCTAAGGCCGGGAAAGCCAGCTGCAGTACCACTTCCTACTTCCCCCTCCCCCATCCTCGCACCGAGAGGTTGGGCGAGGGGGGAGTAGGAAGTGAGGTGAGAACGATGTCCCCATGCCCGGGGTTACGCTTTGCTCACCCCGGGTTATCTATGTGCAAATCCTTCCGGATTTGAATGGATGAACAAATTTCAAGAAAAAAAGATAAGCTTATCCCGCACACGGAGGAAAAAAATGATGCATAGCCTACCCGATACGGAACGAATCCTTTGCGAATTCGCCCATGACTTTTTACATACGAACTACGGCGACAGTGAAACCGTAAGCCTCGAGGCGCTTTTAGAGCAAATAGAAAAACATGCCGCTCTGGCCGAAGCCGACGACATGGTTTTAAGCGACTTTAAGCCGCAGTAGGTGGTTAGTGATTCGTGATCCGTAATTAGTTTTGTCAGCTACCCTTGTCAATCCGTGAGTTCTTTCCAAAAGTATGTTATCGGGCACATGTAATTAATTTCTTCGCGTCCGTTGACAATGGAGCCGCAAAGCACTCCAACAACCTTCCCGCTTTCGCGGGAAGTGACGGGACTTCCCGAATTTCCGGCACGTGCAGCTATGTCAATATAATATACAGTTTTGCCATTTCTTTTTTGTCTTGACGAAACGAACCCTCTTGTAAGGCTGATTTGCAAATCTTCGACGTCGTCTCCCAGCTTGCTTCCAAAAGGATATCCCAAAATATCGATTTCTTCACCTATCTCAATACTCTCATTTTCGGCAAGCAATTCTATAAACGGGAAAGTCCCACCCTCCGCTTTGATGATGGCTATATCCACTTCCGTATTGACGGCAAAGATCGCTGCTCGGTGGACATCACAAATTCCTCTCAATGTGGTTTTTATATAAATTTCGCTGGCGCCGTTTATTACATGGGCACAAGTAATCGCATAGCCGTCATTTGTAATAAAAAATCCGGTTCCCGAGCCCTTATCTGTTTCTATATAGATTATTGCATCCGGGTAATGCTTTTTATCCGTACGATAATTAATTCCGGGTAAAATTAGTTTTTTTTTAATTTGTTTTGATACACATCCTTAAGCGAATTTCTTGGCGCGGATGATTTTTGAACCGCCGGAATCAATTGCTTACTTGCATGCTCTTTAATGCTCTGATATGGATTGAGAATATATTTTACAAACATTTCCGCCGCTTTATGCTTCTCACACTCCTCTACTTCTCCGTCCACCATCATAAGCAATACCGCGATGCTGTTCATGCTTTTGTTGATTTCTTTAAAAAGGTCAATTTGTGGAAGCGCTCCGTCGATTATTGCAATCGGAGCAAAAAATTCCTCGGCTTTTTGTAAAATTTTTTTCGCTTCCCTTTCAAAAAAAATCTGCCCGTCTATTTGTTGAGAGCGCGGAATGGAATCCAAACCGCCCAAAATGTCTGCATAGTCGGTAATTTTCCGAATAAACTGAATTTCAATTCTGTCAAAATTACAATCGCTGCACGCAATGTGTATCAAAAATGCCTGCAGTATCCGATCGAACTGCTGCAACATAATCCGTTCGGAGTAGGTGGGAATAAATTTCTGAATCGCCGTACAATTAGTTTTAAAAAGGCTAATTAGTTTGCGGTATTCGACTTGTGCCAGATTGAATTGATCTTGCGCATTCATTTAGCTTTTGTACGCTCCTAACAGAATAATAATATTGTACTGTAAGAATTCTTACAAGTCAAGCGTTTTTGTAAGAATTCTTATATTATTATGCTATGAGAGCATATGACAAAGGCATCGGGGATTCCATCAAAAACGCGCGAAAAGCAGCAAATTTCGCCCAACAGCAGCTTGCAAAGTTAATCGGGACTTCGCACGCGGCCATCAGCTTTTGGGAGAATAATATAAATGTCCCGAACGTTTTGGATTGCTGGAAAATCGCGGATGTGTTAGGAATCAGTATCGACGAACTGGTCGGACGGGAGTGATTATGCGTGCAAGTTGTCAGGGGGACGGTGGTGTTTGACAACTTTGTATTGAATGCAACAAAAAAGGCCGCATTGCCAAGTTGTCAAATACCACCGTCCCCCTGACAACTTACATGGCAAAAGCGGCTACCCTAAAAAAAGAACGGCCGCTTTTGTGATTTTGAGCGACCAAAAACGGCCGCGATAAAATTTTCGCGTTTGGTGAGCGATTGTGTGCGGGGACAAGTCCTGACTATGGATACGACAACCCCGTAGGGGCGAGGCACGCCTCGCCCCTACGGATGGGTGGGTATCGACGGGCGGATCGCCATCCGCCCCTACTTCAGCTCGACAACGGCGCCGGCTTCGGTGAACTTCTTCTTGAATTCCTCGGCCGTCTCTTTGTTGAGGGCTTCTTTGATGGTGGACGGGGCGTTGTCAACCAACGCTTTGGCCTCGCCAAGCCCTAAGCCGGTCGCCTCGCGCACCGCTTTGATGACGGCAATCTTGTTGCCGCCGACTTCCTTTAAGACGAGCGCGAATTCCGTCTGCTCCTCTACCTCCGGAGCCGCCTCGACCGCGGCGCCGGCGCTGG
>Ga0123356_10001996_pt1 | contig 22071 bp, 22 predicted proteins | sample TergutEmb28metaG_2_FD_92546 | JGI IMG/M metagenome (GOLD analysis project Ga0123356, IMG submission 92546) | Embiratermes neotenicus P3 segment gut microbial communities from Petit-Saut dam, French Guiana - Emb289 P3 | ecosystem: Host-associated > Arthropoda: Insects > Digestive system > Gut ... | reverse complement strand
GCGCTTGACGACATCGGGCGCGCCCTCCACCTTCTCGCCCGCCAAAGGGATCTGGCTCTCGCTCGGCTGCTGCGCAAAGCTTGTCGCGGCAAACACAAGGAGACTGCACCCGACCGGTATCGCTGCCCAACGTTTCACTGACGCCTTCATGTTTTCCTCCCTGGTGCGATTGATCAGGCTCGCGCCTTCTTGACGGGGTGATGGATGGTTCCGGTTGCGGCGATGTTTGCTTGGGTAAGCACCTTTTCGCTGCGGTAGCCGTTCACGACATCTTCGATAACCTCGATCCCAAGTCCCGGCCCGGTCGGCGGATACACCCAGCCCTCGACATGCGCGAACGGGTGGGTGACGAGATCATGCTGCATGGGATTTCGCAGCGGCTTGAGCTCGAACAGCTTGCACGATGGCGAATTGAACGAGATGGCGAGGCTTGCGGCCGTCACGATCGCCGACGACCACGCGTGGGCGTTGGCTTGCCGGCGGTAGAACTCGCAGCGTTCGGTCACCTTCTTGAAACCCGTGATGCCTTCGGCTCGGCCAGGGTCGACGCCGATCACGTCGACGGTCCCAGTCGCCAGCACCCGCTCGAACTGCTCCAGCGTCCACTCGCGCTCGCCATAGGCGATGCGCGTCGTCGTCTTGGCGCGGAGATTGGCGTAGCCTTCTGGATCCCAGGCCCCGAGCGGCTCCTCGATCCAGGCGAGATCGTATTCCTCCATCGCCTTGGCCCGACGCACGGCGTCGGTCACGTCCCATTTGATGGCGATGCCATTGTCGATCATCAGCATCCGTTTCGGGCCGAGCACGTCGCGCATCGCTTTGACGTAGGCGACGTCGCGGTCGTGGTCGTACCCCAGATTGGCGGCGCCGCGTTTGCCGAAGCCCGTCTTCAGCCCCTGGAGGCCGGTTGAGATCCACTCCGCCGTTTCGTCCGCCATTTCGGGGATCGATTCGAAATGCGCGTGGCAGGACGCTATCGCTGGAAGTCGGTCGTGTACGGGACCCCCGAGCAGGTCGAGGACGCTTCTGCCCAGCGCCTTGCCCTTGAGGTCCCAGAGCGCAATGTCGATGGCCGCCGTGGCATAGGAGGCGATGCCTCCGTGATAGCCGTACCACCAGGCCTGCTGCTTGTTCTGGCGCCACAGCGTCTCCGTTTGAACGGGGTCCTTGCCAATCAGACCGGGCGCCATCCCCTCGATGATGGCCTTGGCGGCGAAATTGGCCTCGGGGAACTGGGTGATCGATTCACCCCAGCCTACTTGGCCATCGTCCGCGGTGATCTTGACCAGACAGAGATGTCTCAGAGCATTGAAATCGTTCGGCTCAGGGTAGCTCACGGGAATCGGTTCGACTTTGGCGATCTTCATGGCGGTCCTATCCAATAGCGCCGCGGTACAATGGCATTCCCTCAACCCCGACATCGACCTCGATCAACCGGCCCGTCATCGCGGCGCCCGTCGTGTCGAACGGCCCCATGTCGCAGCAGAACATCTTGCCGCCCTTTCCGAAGCAGCAGTTGAGAATGGTGCCGCCGGTTTCAAGGAATTCCACGCGCCGGCCGTCCTTCGCGTAGTGGTCGACTCCGCCTGCGGCAACCGCGGTGATCCACAGATCGCCGTTTGCGTCGATCTTGAGCCCGTCGGGGATGTGTCCCTCCGGCATCTTGCACAGCACCGATTTACGGCCGTCCGGCTTCCGACGGATCACGTTGAGCGTATAGGATTCGACCCATACGATCGATCCGTCAGGCTCGGCCACGATGCCGTTTGGATAGGTGTGATCGAGCTCCTCGAGGATCTTGGCGACGCCGTTCTTCTCGACCACGATGATCCGGCCCGGATGCGGCTTATCGGCCTGGTTCCAGTCGCCCGAGTCTGTGAAGTAGAGACGTCCGTCGGGACCGAAGGTCAGATCGTTCGGCCCATCGAATGTCTTTCCGTCGGCCTCGGTGACGAGGACCTCGACCTTCCCGTCGGGGGTCGTCTTCTGGATGGAGGGAGGGCGATGGATAGGCGCGATCCAGGCGCCGACATTGGGCGTCTGAGTGGAGTAGACGGCGCCGTCCGAACCCAGCATGCAGGCGTTCGGACCGCCGCCGACGAATGCGTAGGTCGTCTTCGCGTTCGTCCTCGGATCCCAGCAGCCAATCTCGCTCGCATAGGAGTTCGCGAAGATCACGCGGCCGTCGTCAAGCTCGCAGGGGCCTTCCGGATGGCCGAGCCCCGTGGCGCGGACAATGATCGGCTTTTTCAAGCGCTCCTCCAGTGCCTTCACCAATTGACCAGTCCGCCAGTGAAGTTGATCGCCTGACCGGTCATAAAGGCCGCTTCATCCGACAACAGGAACCAGATGAGCGCGGCGCATTCCACAGCGCTCGCGCCCCGTCCCAGCGGAACCGACTTCTTTCTCTGGGCGTCCAACTCGGCCGGATCCGCGCCGCGCTCTCGGGCTACGCCTGCGAGAAAGCGCTCCTGCATCTCGGTCTCGACGATCCCCGGACAAATCGCGTTGACACGGATGCGGCGGTCGGCCAGCGCGTAAGCGAAAGAGCGCGTGATCGAGAGAATCGTCGTCTTGGACGCCGCATAGGGAGCGACGTCGACTGACGTCGCAAGCTTCGCTGAGCTCGACGAAAGATTGACCACAGCGCCACCCTGATTGAGACGCGAGCCAACCTGCTGGCAGAGGAAGAAGACGGATTCAGCGTTGACGGTCTGGATCGTCCGCCAGTCCTCGACTGTCACCTCGAGGATCGGCTTGACGGACAGAACGCCAGCGGCGTTGACGAGGTAGTCGAATCCGCGTGCGACATCGGCGAGTTTCGTGCGCTGCGTCTGGTCGGCGAGATCCGCCACGAAAACATGGCATCCAAGGTCCGCGACGTTCTGCAAACGCCGCCCGTCGACATCGACTGCAAGTACGTCGACGCCCTCCCGAAGCAAACGCTCCGCTGCCGCCCGCCCGATTCCACTCGCTGCGCCGGTCACGACGGCCCTTCGCTCCCTGAACGCCATCGGCTCCTCGTCCGCCCGCTGACGCGCGCATGAGCGCCTCGAGCGGCTCGCGCCGAGGCACTATATTGAAACGATACCGACGCGCGCAAGCGATTTTGTCGCCGAAGACCAAAGAGTCGTTCTCGTCAGGTCGGAGGCGCGATCGCAACAAGCTCTGGGCTGCGTAGGAAGACCATAGTTCTCGGCGCGAACCCGACCCGGCCCAATTCTGGAAAGTCGACGCTGGGATCAAGGGGATCAGTGAATCGGCCTAGGGCCCACATTTATGAGAGGTTTCAACGTGTATTCCTGTCACGCCGCTTGGTTGCGCCAAGGCCCGCACCGTCAGCGCCCACATTTTGCGCGCGAAGTGAAATGACCGCACCGCATGAGGACTTCGCCCACCGCGGGAAAGAGACGCGGCGCGATTCGCTCTGGAATCCGCTTCGCCCGGCTTGAAATGAGTGAGACCGGCTGTTATGAATGGAAACGATATTATAACAGCCGGGCGCCATCCGCAGCTCGGATTGGGCAGGGAAGCGCATGGCGTTGAAAATTGCGGTGATCGAGGGCGACGGGATCGGCAAGGAGGTCGTGCCTGAGGGCGTCCGCGTCGTTGAAGCCGCAGCACGGCTTTTCGGCCTCAACATCGCCTGGGAGCGCCTCGATTGGGGTTGCGACCACCACGCCCGCTTCGGCCGCATGATGCCGGAAAAAGGACTCGAGCACATCGCCGGTCACGACGCCATCTTTCTCGGCGCGATCGGATGGCCGACCGTCTCCGACGTCGAATCGCTCTGGACGCTCCTGATGCCGATCAGGCGAAACTTCCAGCAATACGTCAATCTGAGACCCGTCCGGCTGTTCGAAGGGGTACGTTCGCCGCTCGCCAATCCAGGGCCGATCGACCTTTGCGTCGTGCGCGAAAACAATGAGGGCGAATATTCCGAAATCGGTGGACGCATGTTTCCGGACACCGATCAGGAGATGGTCGTGCAGGATACGATCCTCACGCGGCGTGGTTGCGATCGCGTGATGCGCTTTGCCTTCGAGCTCGCGCGCAAACGCAAGCGGAGGGTGACCTCGGCCACCAAGTCCAACGGCATCGTCCACACAATGCCCTATTGGGACGAGCGGTTTCGCCTCTTGAGCGGTCAATTTCCCGACGTGGCGACTGAGCAATATCACATCGATATCCTGACTGCGCATTTTGTCGGCCGCCCCGCAAGTTTCGACGTCGTTGTGGCCAGCAATCTTTTCGGCGACATCCTCTCCGACCTCGGCCCGGCGGTGACGGGAACCATCGGAATAGCCCCGTCCGCGAACCTCAATCCCGAACGGCGTTTTCCCTCGATGTTCGAGCCGGTGCATGGTTCGGCGCCCGACATCGCGGGCAGCAACATCGCCAATCCGATCGGTCAGATCTGGTCTGGCGCCCTGATGCTCGAACATCTCGGCGCGACGGAGGCGGCGGAGGCGATCATCAGCGCGATAGAGCGGGTGCTGGCGTCCGGCGAGAACCTCACCCGCGACATGGGCGGCACGGCGTCGACCACATCGCTCGGGATGGCGATCGCGGACGCCATGTCGGCGCACGCGAGACGCGGAGCCGCGGCCTATGGCTGAGCTCCCCTTCGTCGACACGCATTTCCATCTCCATGACCTGAAGCATCCGAAGCTACGCTATGGTTGGCTTGAGCGCGACGCGGCGCATGGCTTTTTGTCGGACACCGATCCGTTGAAGGCGCAGCGCTATCGCATCAAGGATTACATTGCCGAGATCCGCTTCTCCAACGTCCCGAAGGCTATCCACGTTCAGGCGGCCGTGGACACGCCCGACCCTGTGGCCGAGACGGAGTGGCTGCAGACATTCGCTGACAACACCGGCTATCCGCACGGCATCGTCGCGGAGTGCCATCTGGCGCTACCAGACGCGGCGCAAGTGCTGGACCGACACCTCAGATATGCGAACGTTCGTGGCGTTCGCAATTTCGGCGAGGGCCGCTATCTTGTCGATCCGGCGTGGCGCCACGGTTTTGCGGAGCTTGGGCGGCGCAATCTCGTGTCCTGTATCGACACGCGCATAGAGCTTGCCGGCGATTTGCTCGACCTGGCGAACGCCTTTCCCGCCACGACCATCTGCGTCGATCACTGCGCCGTTCCGATGAAGCGTGATGAAGCGTACTTTCGGCGATGGCGTGCCGCCCTGACCGAAATGGCGAAAGCTTCGAACGTAGTGATGAAGGTCTCTGGCCTCGGTATGTGCGACCCGCTCTGGACTGTGCAGTCGATCCGCCCCTATGTGCTGGGCAGCATCGAAGCCTTTGGCGTCGATCGCGTGGTCTTTGGGACGAACTGGCCGGTCGACCGCATGTTCAGCTCATATCCGGACGTGGTCGACGCCTATTTCGAGATCATCGCGCCTTTTACTCGAGAGGAGCAGATCAAGATGTTCTCCGGCAACGCCGAACGCATCTTTCGAATCTGAGGAGGGCGACCACTTGGCGAAGACATTGACATCGAATTCGGCGTCCTCGGTCGCAGGAACTCATCATATCGGCATCACCGTCGCGAGCCTCGAGAAGGCGCTCGCCTTTTGGGAGACCTTTCTCGGAAAGCCCGCCCGGTGGGCGACAGTCCTTGACCGCCCCTATCTGAGCCGGATCGTCGGCTACCCGGGCGTCTCGATCAAGGCGGCGTTCGTCGATCTGCCGGACGGCGTCGTCATCGAGCTTCTCGACTATCACCAAGTCAAAGAACGAGTCGCTAACCCGGACGCGACCGCCAATCCTGGCAATCTGCATCTTTGCCTGGGGGTGGAGAACGCGACGGCGGCGTGGGCGCACGCGGTGTCATGCGGCGCGCACTCTGTGAGCAAGGAGGGCCCGGTCGAGATCGACGGCGGCCCCAACGAGGGCGCCAAGGTGGCCTATCTGCGCATTCACGACGGCGTCACGCTCGAAATTTTGCAGCCTGCCCAGTCAGAGCTCGCCCCATGATCAAACGTGTGAGCCTCTTGCGGCGCAAAGACGGGATGAGCCGTGAGGAATTCTTCGCGCACTGGACCGGCCCGCACGCCGACATCGTACGACAGTTACCGGGGATCCGCGGATTGCGATTCGGCAAGGTGCAGAGCTGGACGCCCCAGGAAGCCGCATGGGATGGCGTCGGCGAGCTCTGGTTCGACAGCATCCAGGCCGCTGAGAAAGCGTTCGCGACGGAGCCTTTCCTGTCCATGCTCATCGAGGATCGGAAGAAATTCATGCGCGAGGCGCAGTCCTGCTTCGTCGAGGAGCAGACGACCCTCGCGCCGCCAGACGGCCGATAGCGGGACGGAAATGGCGTTCGATCTCAGCGCAGGCCTAAAGGGAAAAGCGGTTCTGCTGACCGGCGCTGCAGGAGGCATTGGCAGAGAGATAGCGCTTGCCTTCGCCGGAGTCGGCGCGCGCGTAGCGGTTGTCGACGTCGCTCAGGCGCAGGCGGACGCGGTCACCGCCGAAATGGAGGGCGGCCCGCACGTCGCCATTGCTCACGACCTGAGGCGCGTCGCCGAACATACGGCGCTCGTGGACCGCGTCGTGAATCAATTCGGCAAGCTCGACGTTCTGGTCCAGACTGCCGCGGTGCTGATCCGCCGCCACAGTGTCTTCGACGTCAGCGAGGCGGACTGGGACACCCAGCATGACGTCAATCTGAAGGCTTCGTTCTTTCTCGCCCAGACCGCAGCGCGCCTGATGGTTCGGATGGGTAAGGGCGGCCGCATCATCAACTTCACCTCGCAGGGGTGGCAGAGCGGCGGCTTTGGTGGTTCGGTCGCCTACGCGGCGATCAAGGGCGGGATCGTCTCGATGACTCGCGGACTCGCGCGCTCCTTGGCCAAGGACAAGATCACGGTGAATGCGGTGTCGCCGGGCGCGGCCGACACGGCCATGATGCGCAGCGGAATGGACGACGCGGCGCTCGCTGCCACCGTCGCGCAGATACCGCTCGGCTACATGGCGCGCCCGTCGCAGCTTGCTGGCGCTGTCCTCTTCCTGGCGTCCGATCACGCCGACTATGTCACCGGCGCAACGATCAACGTCAGCGGCGGCTGGCTGATGTATTGAGCAGGGACGGGACGCGCCGATGACATCTCTCCACGGGCAGGTCGCAGCGGTCACGGGCGGCGCGCGCGGCATCGGCGACGCGATCGCCGCTCGCCTTGCGCAGGACGGGGCGCGCGTCTTCGCACTGGATAAGCTCAGCCCCGAGGAGCCGCGCCATGGCGTAACGTATCTCGCAACCGACGTCACAAGCCCCGAAAGCGTCGCCGCGGCGTTTCGCGCAATCGATAGCCAGTCCGGGCAGATCGATATTCTCGTCAATAACGCGGGAATCCAGCGCCTCGGGCTCATCGGGAAGATCTCCTTCGCCGACTTTTCCGCGGTTGTCGCGACCCATCTCAACGGCTTTTTTCTCTGCGCCTCGGAAGCCGTGCCGCGCATGGTGAGGCGCGCGAAGGGCGGCGCGATCGTATCCATCGCCTCGACCGCCGCCTTCGTAGGCCTGCCGGGACGCGGACCCTATTGCGCGGCCAAGGCCGGCATCCTGGGATTGACGCGGGCGCTGGCGCTCGAGGTCGCGTCAGCCAAAATCCGCGTCAACGCGGTAGCTCCTGGCTTCACGCGGACCAAACTGATCGAGCAAGGTCTCAAAGACGGTTCGCTGCGGGAAGACTGGATGGTGGCGCGGGTCCCGATGCGCCGGCTTGCCCAGATCGACGAGATCGCCGAAGCCGTGCGCTTCCTTGCCGGTCTTGAGAGTTCGTACATGACCGGCCAGGCGGTTGTGATCGACGGCGGGTGGACCATCCAAGGCATCCCCGACGCGCCCGACTGGCTGCAAGCCTCCAATTGATCCGCCCTCGAAGCTAACGGGAGCCGGGAAACAATGCTGTCGACGCTCAAAATGCCGAAGGTGGGTGACGCGGTTGACGAGGTTGTCGTCAAGGAAATCAAAGTCGAGCGCGGAACCAGGGTCAGCAAGGGCGACACGCTTTTCGTAGTCGAGACGGACAAGGCCCAGGTCGAGGTTCCCGCGCCGGCGTCCGGCGTCATATCCAACATATTGATCGCGGTCGGCGACGACGTGAAGACCGGCGCCCCGACCTTGGTGCTCGATCTCAGGTAGAGATCGTGGATCGAAGAACAGGATTAAGGGAGGTCAAATGGCCAAGATATGGACAAGACAAGCGGTGTTGAGGGCGTTGGACGATGCGATGGGCGACGATCCGACCGTAATCCTGATGGGCGAGGACGTCGCGGAGGCGGGCGGCCCCTTCAAGGTCACCGAAGGGCTGCTCGCCAAGCACGGGCCGGAACGCGTTATCGACACGCCGATTTCGGAAATGGCCTTCATGGGCGCGGCGGTTGGCGCGGCGGTCTGCGGACTGAAGCCCGTCGTCGAGATCATGTTCATTGAATTCCTTGGCGTGGCGCTCGACCAGCTCACGACCCAAGCGGCCACCATGCGATACCTCTCGCGCGGCCGGCTCACGACGCCCCTCGTCGTCCGGGCCTCGGCCGGGGCAGGTCAAGGTTTCGGGTGCCAGCATTCGCAGATGCTCGATCATTGGATGCGCGGCACGCCCGGCCTCAAGCTCGTGGTGACCAGCAACGCTCGCACGACATATGGACTGCTGCGTTCAGCAATCGAGGACCCTGATCCGGTGGTCGTACTCGAGCCGCGTATCCTCTATTCCGAGCGCGAAGAACACGAGTTCGATCCCCACTATCGCACGCCGCTCGGCAAGGCCGAGATCGCGCGGCCTGGAAGCGATGCGACCCTTGTGACCTGCGGCGCGATGGTGCGCGTGGCGACTGAGGCCGCGGCCAACAGCAACGCGAACATCGAGGTCATCGATTTGCTCACGCTCTGGCCATGGGACCGCAAGACGGTGCTGGAGTCGGTTGCGCGTACCGGTCGACTGGTGACGCTCGAGGAGGCGACCGCCAGCGCCGGCTGGGGCGCTGACGTAGTTTCGACCGTGGCTGGGGAAGCATTCGGTAAGCTGAGAGCCCCGCCGCATCGCATCACGCTTCCTGACGCGCCTATTCCCTATAGCGGCATTCTGGAAGCCCGATACCTGCCCAACCCTGCCTATGTGACCGAACAGGTGGCCGCCCTTGTCTCAACAAACAAGGCTCCGGCGCCCTGGTGGAGGAACGCAGCATGACGATCTCCAATTCCAATTCTCCCCTAGCGCGCCGGGAAGCCCTCAAAAGCCGGCTCGATCAACTTCAGCGGATGGTCGAGATTCGCGGCGTCGAAAACCGGATACAAAAGCTGTTTGCCGAAGGCCATGTTCGCGGCAGCACGCATCTGGCGAACGGGCAGGAGGCGGTGTCTGTCGGCATCGCGCGCTCAATTCATCCCGATGACATCGTAACCTGCACCTACCGCGGCCACGGCCACGCTCTAGCGCTTGGGGTCACGCCAGCCGGCGTAATCGGCGAGATCTGCGGGCGAACGATCGGTTGTGCGGGCGGCGTCGGCGGCTCGATGCATCTGGTCGAGCCGAGCGTCGGGCTTTTGCCCACGGCGGCGATTGTCGGCGCCGGCCTGCCGATCGCCTGCGGCGCGGCCATGGCGGCGCGCGCGCGCAAGAATGGCCGAGTCGCGGTCGCGATATTCGGAGACGGCACCGCAAATATCGGGGCCTTTCACGAGGCGCTGAATTTCGCCGCCATCCAAAAGCTCCCTGTGATCTTCGTCTGCGAAAATAATCTTTACGGCGAATATTCCCGCATCAACCTGACAACGCCGATCGAGGATATCGCCGTACGCGCGTCGAGCTACAACATGCCCGGCGTCATCGTCGACGGACAGGACGTCGACAAGGTCGCGGAGGCCATGGCGGGGGCCGTTGAGCGCGCCCGCCGCGGCGAGGGGCCGTCACTGGTTGAAATGAAGACGTATCGCTATTCGGGCCATTCGCGCTCAGACCCCGCAACCTACCGGCCGGCGGGCGAACTCGACACCTGGTTGAAGCGCGATCCCATTGCTGTCTTCGCGGACAGGCTGACGGCAGAGAACATTCTGGCGCAGGGCGGCCTCGAAAGGATCGAGACGGAGACAAACGAGGCGATCGAGCGAGTCGTCGCAGAAGTTCTCGAGTCGCCGCCGCCAGAACTTGGAGAGCTTTTTGCCCATGTGAGCGGACAGTCGCCGGGCGGCGATCAACGCCACACCTTCTGGCGGAACTAAGCGCCCGACACATGCGCCAATAGCCGACGCTTGCGCCCCCGCTCCCGCAGGCGGCAGAGTGCGGGCAACATCCAGGTTGATCGTGCTTCAACGAGGTCCTCATGCGTCTTGCGGTCGTCGGGTGCGGGTTTTTTGCGCAGAATCATCTCAACGGATGGCGCGATCTCGCGGCCGAAGGCATCGAGCTCGTCGCCGTCTGCGATATCGACGCAAAGAAGGCGACGGAAGCGGCGACGGCCTTCGCCGTTCCGCGCTTCTACGCCGACGTGGACGCTTTGCTCGCCAAGGAGCAAGTCGATTTTGTTGACATCGTCACGCGGATGGAAAGCCATCTGCAGATGGTCAAGATCGCTGCAGCTCGCGGCGTCGACATCATCCTCCAGAAACCTCTGGGATCCGACTGGGACGAAGCGCTCGAGGTCGTCGAAACTGCGCGCAACGCCGGCGTGCGACTCGCGATCCACGAGAATTTCCGCTGGCAATCACCCATGCGCAAGCTGAAGAGCTTTATCGACAGCGGCGCAATCGGCAAGCCGACGTGGGCGCGTATCGCCTTTCGTACCGGCTACGACATCTATGCCGTTCAGCCGTATCTGCACCAGGCGAAACGCTATGCGATCCTCGATGTCGGAATTCACATGCTCGATCTCGCGCGTTTCTTTCTCGGCGACGTCGAACGCGTGTCGTGTGAGACTCAGATTCGCAATCCGGAGAATGTCGGTGAGGATACGGCGACAATCATGATGCGTCACCGTTCGGGTGCGGTCAGCATCGTCGAGTGCTCGATGGAGTCGCGAATCGACCCCGATCCCTTTCCAGAGACATTGGTGACGATTGAAGGCGAACGCGGCTGTGCCTCTATTGGTCCGGGGCTGGCCGCACGCGTCACCTCGGGCGGTCGGACCCAAGAGGTGGATTTCGGCTCTCCGTTGCTGCCCTGGACCTCGCAGCCCTGGCATACGGTCCAGGAGAGCGTGCTCAAAACGCAGGAGGCGATTATTCGCGCCTGGCGCGCGGGACGGGATCCGGAATCGACCGGCGAAGACAATCTAAAAACCTACGCGCTGGTGGAAGCCGCCTACGAAGCGGCCCGCCTGGGCCGGTCGGTCGCCCCTGCCGTCAACTAAGATTTGAGTGCGCCTGGGCCCTGGAAACGATTTCATGAGGTGACCTGGAACAAGGACGGCGGCGTCAGGGGGACTAGACGAGCGCCGAACCGTGAGCCGATGTCGCGTCCATGAGTTCCACTCTAAGGATGCTTTTGGGACGCAGACAGCGTGATTGACAGCCATTCGATTGAAACGTTATCGTCCCGCAATAGCTTCGACCGGCGCGTTGATCCGACCCGCTTGGAGGATTCTACGTCACGTCGCGACTGTGGGTTTCAGAGGGGAGGAATCTGTGCTGACATTACGTGGACGTTATCGGCTCGCCGCATGCGTGGCGACGGTCGCGGTCAGCTTTACGGCGTTCGCCGCCCGAGCGGATGAGGTTACTATCGGCTTTGTTACTCACGCCCAGGGCAATCCGTTCGTCGAGCAGATTATTGAAGGCGCCAAGGCGGCGGCGGCGGATCTCGGCGTAACTCTGAAGGTGCAGGAATCCCCCGGCGGCTCGCCCGAAGGCCAGCTCAAGTTGGCGCAAGGCCTTGTGAACGCCGGCGCAAGCGGCGTTGCCTCATCGATGCCGGGCGACGCGATGGCCAAGGGCATGAATGACATCGTGGCGAGCGGCGTGCCAGTCGTGCAATTCAACATGTTGAGCAAAAGCATCCAGGGCCCCTATGTAGGCGAGAAGTCTACACAGAGCGGACGTATTCTCGGCAAGATGATCGTCGACAAGCTCGGCGGCGCCTCCGCCAAGGGCAAGGTGATCATCGGCAATTGCTTCCCCGGATTCCCGGTCCTAGAGAACCGGGCCAAGGGCGTTGAAGAGTCCCTGAAGGCGGCGCCAGGCCTCATCGTGCTCGGTCCCTTCGACGTGAAGGTCAGCGCGGTCGACAACTACAATCACTGGGAGCAGCTTTATGCCGCGAATCCGGACGCCATAGCGATGATCGGGCTCTGCGCCCCCGATATTGCGAGTCTTGGCAAGCTGAACGCGGCGAATGGCGACAAGTTTGTGGCCGGCGGATATGACCTGACCGCCGAGAACCTCGCGGCCATCAAGGGAGGCCACGCGTACGTTTCCCTGGGCCAGAGCCCGTTCGTCCAAGGCTACCTGCCGGTCGTGCTGCTCCTCGACGCGATCCGCAACAAGACAACTCTTCCGACGGGTTTCTATAACGCCGGAACACAGATCGTAACTGCGAACAGCGTGGATATGGGAGCGGGCCTGCCGAGCGTGACCTTCGACCAACTCGAGAAGCTCGCCGCGGACCCCAAGGCCACGGCCGAGTTCTATAAGCCTTGGACGAAAACCGTGACCGTCGGCGCTTCCCCTCCCGCCGCGCAGCCCGTCGAAGCTGAGTCCGAGTGATACGCCGACACTGAGAAGCGGGAAGCGTGAGCGGCCCCGCTTCTCGAGCCTCCGCAATGACGCCTCTCGTGTCCGTCCGCAATCTGAGAAAGCGATATGGCGGCGTCAAGGCCTTGGATGGTCTGAGCCTCGAGGTCGATCGTGGCGTGATCCACGCCGTGGTCGGCGAGAACGGGGCCGGCAAGTCGACGCTAATGAAAGTGCTGGCCGGCGTCGTCCAACCCGATTCCGGAGCGATCTTTTTTGAAGGGCGGGAAGTCGTGATGGATTCGCCCGCGGCGGCGCGCCGCCGTGGCGTCGGTATAGTCTATCAGGAGCTCTCGCTGTTTCCGCAGCGCTCGGTGCTCGCTAATCTATTCGTCAACCGCGAGCCGTTACGGCACGGGCTGGTCTCGACGGACGCCATGCGCGAGATGAGTCGAAATGTCGTCGAGCGCCTGGGCCTCCGCGTGGATGTGGATGCGCCGGTCAGTCGGCTGAGCGTCGGGGAGCAGCAGCTTGTTGAGCTTGCGCGCGTCCTCATGGAAGCGCCAAAGCTGCTCATCCTTGATGAACCGAATTCAGCGCTCAATGACCGCGAGAGCGAGCGGTTTTTCGCGGTGTTGCGGCAGCTCCGCGAGCGAGGCGTCACGATGTTGTACGTTTCGCATCGCCTTGAGGAGGTCTTCGCGATCTCAGACCGCGTGACGATCACGCGGAACGGCAAGGACGTGGGGACTCGCGATCGCGCAGGGCTGACCATGCCTGAAGTTATCGACGGAATGATTGGCGCGCATCCCGCCGACATGTTTCCTCCGCCGCTCCCGTCGCGGATGGCCAGGCGCCCGGAGGAGCTCGTCGTGCAGGACGTCTCCGGCGGGGAGCTCAGGAACGTCCATTTTACGGCCCGCTCGAACGAGGTCGTGGGCCTGGCTGGACTCGAAGGGGCAGGCGTCTCCAGTGTGCTCAATATACTGTTCGGAGCCCTTAGGGCGCGTTCGGGCGATGCGACCTATCCGGACGGGCGCGGGCTCCCCCGCAGCGCCACCGAAGCCGCGCGGCGAGGTGTCTGTCTCGTGCCCGCAGACCGCAGACGGAACGGCCTCATGCTTGATCGGAGCATCCTTTTCAATGTCAGTCAGGTCGTCGTCGGCGCGCTGAACGCATCCCCACTATTTAGCTTGCCGCAAGCGCGTCGTCGGGCGTCGCGCCAGATCGCGCAGCTTCGCATCAAGACGCGCTCACCCGACACGGTCGTCAACCATCTATCGGGCGGGAATCAGCAGAAAGTGCTGATAGGCAAATGGCTCGAGATCGAACCTCGGGTGGTCCTCCTCGACGATCCCACACGCGGAGTCGACATCGGGGCCAAGCGTGAAATCTATGAGTTGATTCGAAGGATGTCGGCGGACGGACGCATCATCCTTTTCAGCTCGACGGAGTTGCCCGAGTTGATCGGGCTCTGTGATCGGATACTTGTCTTCTATCGAGGCCGGTTGGTCGGCGAGGTCGCCGGAAGCGGCGTCGATAGCCACACGCTCTTGCACCTGATCAATACAGGCGAGAGGCCACCCCAGACAACCAGCGCTCCGAAATGACGGAAACCGGGAAGTCCCCATGGCGCGGCGCCGCTCATGAGGCCGTCGGCGCCCCTATCCCCGCGAGGGCGCGAAAACGGCTCCAACTGCCGGAGGAGACCGGAGTCATTGTTGCGCTCATCGTTATGATCGCCGTGATCGGTCTGGCCAAGCCGCGCTTTCTCAATCCGATCAATCTCTTCACTGTGCTTGGCAACACCACGTTCCAGGGTATGCTGTCGCTGGGTATGGTTTTTCTCCTGGCGATCCGCGAGATCGATCTTTCCGTCGGCTGGATGTTCAATTTCTCGGCGGTCGTCGCGGCCCTCCTGATGGTTGCGGGTCTCAATCCGTGGTTGGCCATGGTCGCAGGAGTGGCTTTCGGCGCCTTGCTCGGCCTCGTGAACGGGCTCTTGGCCATCAGTCTGAGGCTTCCGTCCATCATCGTGACGCTCGGCACCTTCTCGATGTTCGAGGGGCTGGCGCTCGTGAGCAACAACGGGCGCGCCATCAATCCTCCGAACCCTACGTCGGCTTACTTCACCCTCATCTCGGCGAAGATCCTCGGCGTCGTTCCAGTCGTTGCGATCGTCTTCGTGTTGCTGACCGTGATCCTTCATGTCGTTTTGCACCGGACGCGCTTCGGCTATCGTGTGCAGGCGGTGGGGAGCAACCCGGATGCGGCTCTTCTCGCCGGAATTCCAAACGCGCTCGTGCGGCTCGAAACTCTGGTCCTCATGGGCGCGATCGCGGGCCTGTCAGGCTCGCTCTATGTGGGCTTTCGTGGAGCGATCGATCCGCAGGAAGGGTCGGACTTCGTGCTGACAGTGATTGCTGCGGTCATCATTGGAGGCACGCCGCTTTCCGGGGGGTATGGCACCGTGTTTGGGGCCATGGTCGGGATGCTGATCATTCAGGTGATCGCGAGCGGCATTATCTTCTTCGGCATCGACGCCACGTGGAGCACTTTCGTGACCGGCGCCGTGATCATTGTTGCTGTGGTGCTCGATCAGATTGTCAAATATCACCGTTTACGGCGGGCAGCCGCGCAGCGCTTCCTGGATGGCTGAGATGAATCCGTTTCGTCCCCCGAGTCGCGTATCCATCAGGCCCGTACTCGAAGCGTCTTGCTCGACCGCAGCGCCGTGATGCAGAGCCGACAACAGTTGCCGGCGGGATCGGAGAGCTCGGACGGCGCGCCACTCCTGGAGATTCGCGGGGTCGCGAAACGCTTCGACGCCACGCAGGCCCTTGAAGACGTCTCCATGGCGCTCCATGCGGGCGAGATCCATGCCCTGCTTGGCGAGAACGGAGCCGGGAAGTCAACGCTCATCAAGATCATGACCGGCGTGCATCAGCCCGATCTCGGGGTGATCCTGCTCGGTGGGCGGGCCGTCTCGATTCGAAGCGCCGCGGAGGCGCAGCGTCTGGGCGTGGCCGCGATCTATCAGGAACCCCTGCTGTTTCCCGACCTCAACGTCGCTGAGAACATATTCATCAGTCACCGGGATCGCGGCAGCGTCGTCAACTGGCCACAAATGTTCCTGGAAGCGGAGGCGATTCTCGCCGAGCTCGGCGTTGCTCTCGATGTTCGACGCCCGGCGCGCGGACTGACTCTCGCCGCCCAGCAGTCCGTTGAGATCGCCAAAGCGATTTCGATGAACATTCGCGTTCTGATCATGGACGAGCCCACGGCTTCACTTTCCGCCCACGAAGTTCGGGAGCTGTTCAGCCTCGTTCGCGACCTAAAGAAACAAGGCGTTGCGATCCTGTTTGTAAGTCACCGTTTGGAGGAGGTCTTCGAGATTGCGGACAAAGTGACTGTCTTTCGGGACGGACGATTGATCTCGACGGTTGGTCGCAGCGAGGCGACTCCGCAGCGAGCCATCGCCGACATGGTTGGACGCGAACTGGAGGCGCTGAAACCGCGCGCAGTCACGCAGCCGAAAGATCCTCTTCTGTCCGTTACCGATCTTGGCCGCCGCGGCGCCTTCGAGGGCGTCAGCTTCGAACTTCATCGCGGCGAAGTGCTCGGCCTGGCGGGCCTCATCGGAGCCGGGCGCACGGAAGTGGGACTCGCGCTATTTGGCATAGAACCCGCGACCTCCGGAACCATTCTGCTCCGCGGCAAACCCATCACCGTTGGTTCGCCGCGCGAAGGCATGCGTCTCGGCATCGCCTACGTCTCTGAAGATCGCCGTCAGCTCGGCCTAATTCTTCCGATGTCCGTCTTCGCTAACATAACTCTGCCGGCGCTTCCCCGGTTCCTCAACCGCTTCGGCATCATTCGCACCCACATCGAGCGCCGGACAGCGGAGGAGTTTCGCTCGAGGCTCACGATCCGTACGCCTTCGGTCGACCTGGCGGTCGCCAAGCTGTCAGGCGGCAATCAGCAGAAAGTCATGCTGAGCAAGTGGCTCAACACCGACCCCGCGATTCTCATACTCGATGAGCCGACGCGCGGCGTGGACGTCGGCTCGAAAGCCGAAGTGCATGCCATCATCGGCAAGCTCGCCGCAGAGGGAATCGGGGTTATCGTAATCTCGTCAGATCTTCCCGAGGTCCTTGCGCTGAGCGATCGCATCTTGGTTATGCGCGAGGGCCGGCAGATGGCGATACTCGACCGGGCCGAAGCCGACCAAGAATCGGTGATGACTGCCGCCATGGGCCAAAAGCGGGCGGAACTCTCGCGTGGACTAGCCCTATGAATTGGCTGCGGCGCCGCGTCCGGCCGGAGCAGATTCGCGAGCTGAGCCTGCTCCTTCTTATTGCAGTCGCCGTACTCATCTTCGGATCGCTGATCGATGGCTACTATACCTTTCGAACGTTCAACAGGATCGCGTCAAGCGTCGCAATTATCACGGTCGTCGCGGTTGGTCAGACGCTTGTGGTGCTGACGCGCAATATAGATCTGTCAGTGGGCTCCATCGTCGGGTTCACCGCCTATTTCGTTGGGACGCTGATCGCCGCCTACAACGGGATCAACCCTGTCCTGGCGGTAGCCATCGCGATGGCGATCGGCGCGGCGCTCGGCGCCGTCAACGGCGCGCTCGTCGCCTGGGGCGAAGTTCCAGCCGTGGTCGCGACGCTCGGAACGCTTGCGATCTACCGTGGCGTTCTCGTCGATCTATCCGGCGCGCGAACCGTGACGACGGACAGCCTGCCGCAATGGCTCGTCAATCTGCCGCTCTTGAATGTAGCGCCGATCGGCCATCTCGACATCCGCGCGCCCTTCGTCTTCGCCTTGCTGATCGTCGTCATCTTTCAGCTAGGCATGGCTTATTTGAGCTTTGCGCGGCGCCTCTATGCTATCGGCTCCAATCCCGAAGCGGCCCAGCTTATCGGCCTGCCGATGAAGAGCCTTGTCTTTCTCGCTTTCGTCGTATGCGGCGCGCTCTCTGGACTCGGCGGGTTTATGCTGCTGGCCCGTTTTGGCAACATCACGGTAGAGGCTGGGCGCGGGCTCGAGCTCAGCGTGATCGCCGCGGTGGTGGTCGGAGGGGTCAACATCTTCGGCGGCTCTGGAACGGTCATTGGCGCCATGCTCGGCGCGGTCTTGATCGGTACGTTGGAGCAAAGCCTCTTTCGCCTGGGCATTAGTGAGTTCTGGCTGAGCGCGGTGCTCGGTCTCCTCATCCTTTTGGCGGTAGCGAGCGACGCCATCCTTCTCAACCGATTGCGGGCGCTGTGGGCCGGTTCCGAACTGAAGGTCCTCGCTCCAACAAACCAAGACGGCCAGCAATGAGCGCGGCGGACATTTCGAGACGTTGGGAAACGCTGATGCTTGCGTTGCTCATCGCCATCGTCGCGACGAACAGTTTTAATTCCCAATATTTCCTAAGTGTCGCCAATTTCGTGAACCTGTTTCAGCTGTCGATCGAGAAAAGCATCGTGGTCCTCACGATGACACTCGTCATCATTGGCGGCGAGATCGATCTCTCTGTCGCTTCAATCATGGGTCTTGCTGCTTGCGTATTGGCCTGGTCGTTCCAGCATGGCGCGCCCATCCAGCTTGCAATCGTGTTTGCGCTCGTCGCAGGCGTCGCCGCGGGGCTCAACAACGCCTTCTGGATTGCGTACATTGGCTTGCCGTCCCTGGCCGTTACGCTTGCAGGCCTTATCGGCTACCGAGGCGTCGCACGGATCTTGCTGGAGGATCGAGCCATCGGCAGTTTTCCGGAGTGGTTCGACAGGCTTGGCCAACAGCCGATGTTCGGGCCGCTGACGGCGTCGATCATGATATTTTTTTTGCTCTTCGTCTTCTTCGTCATTGTGCTGCAAAGCTCGCTCTTCGGGCGGCTCATCTACGCTGTCGGCAACAACGCACAGGCGGCGCGCTATTCAGGCGTGCGCGTTGGATTGGTCAAAGCCGCCCTCTTCGTCGCGTCGGCCTCAGTGGCGGCGCTCGCGGGCGTTCTCTATGCCGCGCGATTGGGATCCGTACGCGGAGATACGGCGGAAGGGTTCGAGCTCGACGTCATCACTGCGGTTCTTCTCGGAGGGGTCAGCATATTCGGGGGCAAGGGCAATCTCGCCGGCGTCGGCATCGCGATCCTTGTTATCCTCAATCTGCGAAACGGAATGGGTCTCGCCAACATTACCGGGAACACCCAGAACTATGTCATCGGGGGGCTTCTTATCCTCTCGGTGCTGGCGCCGAATGTCTGGCAAGGCATTCGTCATAACTGGAAAGGGAGAGGAACATGAAAAAGCTATTGATTGGAGCGTCGGCCGTTGCGTTGTTATCGCTGTTCCCTCACACCGGGATGGCCCAAGTCGCCACGGTGACGCCAGGAAAGGGCGAGAGCATGGTGCTGCTGCCGAAATTCCTGGGGATCATCGTGTTCGACCAGGCCCACAAGGGAGCTGAGGAGGCCGCAAAGGAGCTCAAGAATCCGACGCCGCTCCAATTTCTGGGCCCGACGCCGCAGAACAGCGTCGCCGGACAAATCGAGATCGTCACAAACGCCACGACCCAGGGCGTCAATGCGATCATGATCTCAAACAATTCCGGCGATCAAATCGTGCCGGCCGCCAAAGCCGCCCAAGCCAAGGGAATCAAAGTCGTCACTTGGGACTCGCCCATTCCCTCGTCCGAGGGAGAAGACGTATTCGTCGCCCAGGTCGACTTTTCCGAGATCGGCAAGGTCATGGCCGACATGACCCTCGACCTCACTGGTCCCGGAGGCGGCAAGTTCGCCATTTTGTCGGCCTCCCCCGACGCAGCGAATCAAAATGCTTGGATCGCCGCGATGAAAACGGCGCTGAAAGATCCCAAATATGCGAAGCTCAACCTCGTCGACACGGTCTACGGCAACGACGAATCGGAGAAGAGCTACACGCAAGCGCAAGCCCTGATCGATAAGTATCCCGACCTGAAGGTGATCATGGCGCCTACGTCGGTCGGCATCGTCGCGGCCGCCAAGGCGCTCCAGGACGAGAAGTTGTGCGACAAGGTGAAGATCAGCGGCCTCGGCGTGCCGAGCGAAATGCTCGCCTACACCAAGAACGGATGCGCGCCGGAATTCGCGCTGTGGAGCTTCGTCGATCTCGGCTATCTCGCCTACTACACCACCTACGCCCTCGCCACGGGCGCGATCAAGGCTGAAGAAGGAGCGAAGTTCAAAGCGGGTCGCCTCGGTGAATATACCATCACCAAGGATCCCACACGCGCCAAAGGCTTGCGCGTGCTGATGGGCCCGTTCACGGTCTACAATAAGGACAACGTCGAAGCCGCTGCGAAATGATCCGTGTCGCACGCGACTGGATGAAACGAACCCGACCAAGCTGAACCGTTCGTCCGTCGCGCTTCAAGCGTCAAAGCTTTGATGCGCGGCGGTCGTCGACCCACGGAGGCAGCCGTAGATAGCGGTTGGGGATGCTCATGGAACAGTATGACGTCATCGTTGTCGGCGCGGGGTCAAGCGGCGCCGTCGTCGCCGCGCGTCTATCCGAAAACAGTTTGCGCCGGGTCCTGCTGCTCGAGGCGGGTCCCGATTTCCCGCAAGAGGAGACAGTGCCGCCCCTGTTCACCTTCAGCGGGGAGCACCACTGGCGCGGCGCCGCCGGCATACCGGAATTCGACTGGGACTTTGCCAACACTGACGGCGCGGGCGCATTGCAGGGCCGCAGCCTGCGCGTGCCGCGAGGACGCCTTGTCGGTGGAACGTCGATGGTCAACGCCACGATCGCGGCGCGCGGCGCGCCATTCGATTTCGATCGCTGGGCGGCGATGGGAAACAAGGGGTGGGCCTGGGCTGATCTCTTGCCCCTCTTCATCGCTATCGAGAATGACGTTAATTTCGGCGACCAGCCCATTCATGGCCGCGATGGGCCGATCGTCATCCAGCGCTATCGGCCGCAGAGCTGGGCGCCCGTTAATCGCGCAATGTACGACGCCTGCCTCGAGCTTGGCATGCGGGAGGCGCCAGACCTCAACGCGTCCGACGGACAGGCCGGAGTCATCGGGCCGATGCCGCACAACCGCTACAAGGAAGTGCGCCTCGGCACGCTGGTGACCTACGTCCGCGCCGCCCGCGCGCGCCCCAATCTCACGATTCGGGCTGGTTCCCATGTCGATCGCATCCTCCTCGAAGGCGCCCGCGCGAGCGGCGTCCTCTACGTTGACAGCGCGCGTGAGCCGCACAGGGCGTTCGCCGACGAGATCGTGATCAGCGCTGGTGTCTACAACAGCCCCGCCATCCTGCAGCGCTCAGGCATCGGCCCGGTGGAATGGCTGCGTCCGCTCGGCATCGATGTCGTCAGCGACCTCCCTGTTGGACGAAACCTCACCGATCACCCGGGCTTCCCGATGTTGTTCAGGGCGGATGGGCTCGGCGTAACCACGGGCCGATTCTTCGCCGCGAACGTGCGGGCGCCCGCTAATGCGGACGGCGAGCCTGAATGGCAGACGCACCCGTTCCCGGTCGATGAAGAGGAGCATATTGCTGGCTTCTGGACCTATCTCACGCGACAAGAGGCGACTGGCGAGGTGCGCATCCAAAGCTTGAACCCGACGCGGGCGCCGCTGATTGACCATCGCTACAATACGCGCCAACGGGATCGGGACCGGTTCAACGACGCCCGGTCGTTCGTCAAGGAAATGCTGGCGACGCGGACTTTCCAATCCCACAACGCGAAACCGATCGATGATCTCAACAGGCCGATCGCCGAGGCGCTGACCGAGGCGATGGCGCCCGCCCATCACCAGGCCGGATCGGTCAGGATGGGGCCGGCGAGCGATCCGACGACGGTCGTGGGGCCTGACCTTCGCGTCCACGGGTTCGACAACTTTCGCGTCGCCGACACCAGCATCTATCCCGACAATGTCATGCACAACACCAATCTCACAGCGATGGTGGTTGGCGAAATGGCGGCCCGTTTCGTGAACCGGGCGAGAACGGCCGCTTGAAAACGAAGGCACCCCTTCAGTCCATATGCCATTGCTTGGGCAAGAGGAACGGGAAGCCCGTGCGTTGGTCGACTTCGATCTTCATTAGCGGCTCCATCCACTGGCTCCAGCGAGCGTTGACGGGATCCTTGGCGAGCGCGGCTACGGTTTTTTGGAGATCGTCGGTCTCGAAATAGCCGAACAGCGTAAGCCCATGGCGGAAGATCGAATAGTTGCGGATTCCGGCCTTCTTCAGCGCTTGCGGCATCTCCGGCCAGACCTCGTCATGGCGCTTCTTGTACTCCTCTTCACAGCCGGGTCTCACTTCGAGCACCCATGCGTGCTGGCCCATGCGCTATCCTCCTCTGGAAGCGAGATAGTCGTGGACGACCCGGCCTTCGACCAAGGT
>Ga0123356_10001995_pt1 | contig 22073 bp, 12 predicted proteins | sample TergutEmb28metaG_2_FD_92546 | JGI IMG/M metagenome (GOLD analysis project Ga0123356, IMG submission 92546) | Embiratermes neotenicus P3 segment gut microbial communities from Petit-Saut dam, French Guiana - Emb289 P3 | ecosystem: Host-associated > Arthropoda: Insects > Digestive system > Gut ... | reverse complement strand
CAAAATGCCCGATGATGATACGCTTATTCCCACAGAAATTACGCTCGTTCGGGTGAAATACGGCAGCGGCGATGTTGTAATCGCATATACACGCGATTTGCGCGAGTATAAGGCGTATATCGCGCAGATAGAAGAGGCGCAGGAGGCTATGCGTCTTGCCCGCGACGCGGCTGAAAACGCTAACAAAAGCAAATCAATCTTTTTAGCGAATATGAGCCATGAAATCAGAACGCCCATGAACAGCATCATAGGATTTTCCGAGCTTGCGCAGGACGATAATATTTCTGACAAAACCAAACAGTACCTTAAAAATATAGAAGATAACTCAAAATGGCTTTTAAATATCATAAACGATATATTGGACAGCGCTAAAATCGAAGCGGGAAAAATAGTTCTTGAGCATATCCCGTTTAATTTGCATGATGTGGTTGAACAATGTCAGCTGGCGGTTTTACCGAAGGCAGATGAAAAAGGAATCACGCTCTACTGCTACGTTGAGCAGTTCAGCGGCAAGCAGTTAATGGGCGATCCGGTGAGGCTGAGGCAGGTCTTCACGAATCTGCTTTCAAACGCCGTAAAATTTACAAATGAGGGAATTGTCAAGCTTCTGATTTCTGTAACAGAATCCGGCGATAGCCGCTCAACAATCAGATTTGAGGTAAAAGACAGCGGTATAGGCATGAGCCCTGAACAGCTCGCGAAAATATTTGACCCTTTTACGCAGGCGGACGACAGTGTTACACGGCGGTTCGGCGGAACCGGGCTTGGGCTTACCATAACAAAAAACATCATTGGATTGATGGGCGGCGCTCTTTCTGTGGAAAGCACGCCCGGAGCAGGCAGCTGTTTCAGTTTTGAGTTAACATTTGATATGATTGACGTTGCCGCGGATATTCCTAAGCAAAAAAACCTGCTCAGCGGTATTGAAAAGCCTAATTTTAACGGCGAAATCCTGATTTGCGAGGATAACAGCCTCAACCAGCAGGTTATCCGCGAACACTTGGAGCGTATCGGCTTAAAAACCGTGGTAGCCAATGACGGCAAAGAGGGCGTTGATATTATCGAAGAACGCATAGCCACGCAGACAAAACCTTTTGACCTTATTTTTATGGATATTCACATGCCTGTGATGGACGGGCTTGAGGCCGCCGCTAAAATAGCCGGGCTTGGGGTCAAAACGCCCATAGTAGCTCTGACCGCCAATATAATGTCCCACGATTTGAAACTTTACAAAAGCACAGGCATGATTGACTATCTGGGCAAGCCGTTTACATCACAGGAATTATGGCAATGTCTCATTAAATATTTTGACGCGGTGAGCGTTACCGCGGTAGATGAAAAACAGCAGTCCGCTGAGGAAGAAAAACTATTAAAAAAATTACAGCTTAATTTCGTTAAAAACAATGACGGCACATACGCTCAAATAAAACAGGTTCTTGACAGCGGCGATGTTAAAACCGCTCACAGAATCGCGCATACCTTAAAAAGCTGCGCGGCTCAAATCGGCAAGGAGGGTTTGAGGGCAGCGGCGTCCGAAATAGAAAAAGCGCTTGCGGAAGGTCAGAATTTAGTTACCGAAAAGCAATTTAACACTCTAGAATCGGAGTTGAAATCAGTTCTTAATGAGTTGGCTCCGCTGTTAGATGAGTTTAATTCGCAAAAAGCGGTATACATTACAGACCCGGCGGCAATCCGCGGGATAATCGGCAGGTTAGAGCCGATGCTGCTCAAAAGAAATCCCGAATGTGAAAATATGCTTGATGAAATCCGGGCAATTCCCAAAAGTGAAGAACTGGCGCGGCTTATTAATGATTTCAAATTTAAGCAGGCTTATGAGGAGTTATTAAAGATTAAAGAGAGCTATAATAATCAAGCTTAAACACTGCTGCGCCGCAGACGGCAGGATCATTTATTCAGTGATCAGTAAAAAAACATCTCCGTTCCGAATACTGAGAACAGACAACTGATTTACCTGCCGTATATACAAATACGTGGTCAATATGCCCACACTATTTTTTCATTGTTTCTTGACTTTCAGCTCCAGATACGCTATCTTTGTAACGTATGAGCTTATCCGCACAAAATAAACCGGCTGACCTGCGCAAACGTGTTTTTTTACGCGTAACTGCGGCATTAATGTTTGCATTGATGTTATTTTTGACAGGTTGTATCTCAAACCCCGGCAGTTTAAGTGATGGAAGCGGTACAGAAACGCCGAACCGGCGGGATATCTTCGCAAAATGGAAAGTTACCGACCCAAACGCCCGGTTCACCTCAATTGAACTTACTGACGATGAAGTATATATTGTTATAGAGAGGGAAGAAAGCGCGGAAGCTGACCATCCGGCACGGGAAACTTTAAAATTTCATACCGGTAAATACACGGTCTCAGAAGATTCAGTTGAAGTTTACCTTATAGATTTTGGCATACTTCAAATTGATCCGTCTTCCGGCGAAAAATCTGCCGCCGTTAAGTTACAGCTTGAGCCTCGCCTCGCTTTCCCAAACCACGATATATACGAATTTAATGCCGAAAAAGCGGTTGAAATCGCCTCATCAACAAAGACAGATTTGATATGCCGTAATTGGAAATTTGTGCGGTTCCTGTTAAATGGAGTACTCTGGGAACCCTGGGAAGAACCGGAAGCCTGGCCAACATGGGAATTTCCGCAGTCCAAACCTGAGATCACTAATCTGTTTTCAAAAGCGGGGACTTATTTACAAACATTAACTGTAGACGGAGCGCAAACGCTAACAGTACTGGGTGAGTGGAAATGGGTTGATGAAAATGAAAACGCGTTTTATCATACAGACTGGAGAGCAGGTAACTGGCAGGAGGACGCGGTGAATGTTACTTTAACTGAAACTACGTTTGCGATAACGGAAGTTTTTAATAACGGTGATATTCTCATTACCGAATTCGAATTTTTTTAACTTTTTTAACTGTGAATGTACGTATGCGTGTTTACGTTATCCACGCAGATAAAAAATACTTGTATCTATATTCACAATTTAAATGAACTCTTAAAATGGTGAAACTATGCCGATAAAAAGCCATATCGATATCTACCAATATTGTGATTACCGGCTTTACCTGCAGGACTGCTTTTGTGCTATTAAAAACAGCAACTCCCGCTTATCGCAAAGATACGTGGCGTTAAAACTTGGACTCGATCCGAGCAATCTTACAAAGATAATCAGCGGCAAGCGTAAATTGTCTTTTGAACTTATGCTTGACTTCGCGGGCTTTTTAAAGCTCTCAAAAAGCCAAAAAGAGTATTTTGAGCTGCTTGTAAGATACGATTACGCCCAAAATGAAAAAGAGATGCAGACTCTGCAAAAAAAGATAGCGTCAAGACAGCGCATGAAAATCGCGGCCATTAATAAAAAGTATGCCGGATACTTTCAGAAATGGTATCACATAGCCGTCAGAGAGCTTTTAAACATAAAACATTTTCATAATGAATATCAGATCTCTCAGGTATTGATACCAAAAATTTCTCCGTTTGAAGCAAAGAAAGCGGTAGAACTGCTTGAAGCTCTGAATATGATAAGCAAAGACAATAACGGAAAATACAGCCTGACGTCAAATTTTGTCACCCCTGATAACGATATTCCAACCGAAGTTATACACGCTTTCCAAAAGCAAATGATGGATCTTGCCAAGGATTCGTTATTGACAATGGATAAAGACTCCCGCGACATTTCGACCATAACGCTCAGCCTTTCAACCGAAGATTTCCACAAAGTAAAAGAGATGATAAGCTACTTCAGAAAGCAGCTTTTTGAAGTAGCGCAAAACAGCGTTCAACCGCCTGAAGGCGTTTTTCAGGTGAATTTTCAGGCTTTTCCTGTAGCTCTTGTGAATCAGAAACAGACCCTCTCCACAGCCAGCTAATGTGGTCAAAACGCCCATACTATTTATCACACTTTGTTGACACGCAGAGATTGTTATGCTATCTTTCAATTGTAGGCTTCGATCAATATGTTTATCACTAACTTAACCCTAACAAAAAGGGGACGAATCATGGAAGTGAAAAAAACGGGAAAAACATTGCTGACGGCGCTTGTAACCGCTGTAATATTGTGTTTCGCGCAAATCGGGGCGGCGCAGATTCCCCCAATGCCGCATTACCTAATCCAAGGGAGCGGTCAGCAGTTTACCGCGACATTAAATAACGCGGTGATCGGTCAGCCCAATCAGCCGCTCCAATCAGTCATCGACGCCGTTAGAACCGACGCCGCCGGAAATGACTGCGACATTCAGTTAGGCAATGGAATAACGCCGCTTGACATTGGCAATAATACCATTACGTTTGACGGCAGCGGATGGATGAGCTGGGGAGCTATCAGGCTTACAGGCAAAGTCACTTCGCAAACATTGGATTACGGCGTTATACGTGTGATAGACGCTTCGGTAAACAGCATGGCGGATATTACAAATACCGGCGAGCCTGTTCCTGGCTCCGGCTATGTCTGCGGGATTCTCAACACCACCGGCTCGGTAGTCATAAGCAGCGGAACGGTTTCGTCGATGTACGGCGCCGCAATTATCAACGAATCCACCGGCTTGATAGCCGTAAGCGGCGGAACTGTTTCGTCTGTGCATGGTATGGCGATTCTCAATCAATCTGAGGGCACGGTAAACATAAACAGCGGAAAAGTCTTGGCGAGGGATGGCTACGCTGTTAACAATGCCGCCGCGGGCACAGTGGTTTTAACCGGCACAGGAGTTGTGTTTGCTTACGGCACAGGCGTAAGAGATGTGATATACGGCGATTATACGACAAGCGGTTACGACCTAAACTCATCTTTGATAATCGCGTGGAATCAGGCGGCTGGAAATACTAACTATATTAGATCAAGCAGTACTGATTTGTTTGATTTAGCGGCAACTTACATAATACAGGAACCCTATCATCCGAAAATAGCGGTGTGGGATGTGCGGGAAGAGCTTTTACCCGGCGACAACATAAAATACCACGGCATTACGTACAATCACCTCCAAAATACTGGATTTATTGATATTGAAGGCGTTACGATAGCAGAGCCAGTCTACCGTTTAGTAACATTCGATTCGCAAGAGGGCACTCCCGTAAGTTCACAGCTTGCGTTAGACGGCGGCAAAGCGACAAAACCAACCGATCCCACCCGCACAGACTACACTTTCGCCGGATGGTTTATTACAGTTTCCGCAGATGATATCGAATGTACCGCTTTCGGTTTTATTTGCAGGCCGGGCTTTCGCGAGTGGAATTTTCAGGACGATATCGTAACCAAAAATATAACGCTGTACGCAATGTGGGATGAGTCGGGAACATCAATAATCACTTCTCCCCCTGTAAACGTAAACTCATTATCACCGGTTATCTCTGTAAGGGGCAGAACGCTGAATGTGCTGATACCATCGTCGCCGCAATCCTCTCAAACAGCCAATCTGCAAATACGTATGATTGACATGCGCGGCAGGACGGTATCTAATTTTAATATGTCAAGCAGGAGCGATAATTCATTTCAGCTGACAAAAATACCGGCGGGGCGTTATATCGTTGAGGTTAGAAACGCGGGAAAGCGTGTGAATAGTACGCCGGTTATGATACGGTGAAGACAATGTGTTGCGTAAGAAGAGTATACTTATCATTAATTTAATCATAAACAATAAGTAACAGGAGGCTTTATGTCAATCTTTAAAAGTTTTTCGAGAGCGGTGATGGCTGCCGGATTAGTTTGGACAGGCGCTGTGTTCGCGCAGGGTGAACAGCCGCAGTGGAATGTCGGTGTATCCAATAATCCAAACGGCGGCGCGGCGGCGGTAGTCGCCACGCTTGAGGGCACAACGCTGACTATCGCCGGTACAGGGGCGATGCAGAATTTCTCTTTGGCGTCGTCTACCCCGTGGTTCAGCCACATGAATTCCATTGTTGACGTGATCATTGAGGACGGCGTAACGAATATCGGGAACACATCGTTTTACGAGAGCGCCTCAATCAGATCTATCGCAATCCCAAACAGCGTGACAAGCATTGGACAATTCGCGTTCAGCAGATCCAGTCTTGAATCCTTGGATATTCCGGCGGCAGTAACGACTATAGGCGATAACGCAATCAGTTTTCTGCACAATCTCACGTACATAAACGTCGCGGAGGGCAACACCGCTTTCAGCTCTATTGACGGCGTACTGTTTGACGCCTCGCAGGAGATGTTATATTTGTACCCGCCAAACAGAGAGGGCGCGTCATACACGATTCCAAACAGCGTGAAGACTTTACGGAATCAATCGTTCCAGCACTCCCGCAATCTCACTACCGTCACAATACCCGAAGGCGTAACAAACGCGGCCTTTGATCAGAATACGTTTGCCTTCATGAGCGCTCTTACGTCTGTAACGCTCCCAAACAGCATGACATTTGTCAACACGACAATGTTCGGCGGCTCCGGCGCTCTCAAATCCATTACGCTTGGCACAGGCGTGACGTTAGTCAACAGGGGGGCGCTTCAAAATTGTACCGCTCTTGAGTCAATAACCTTTTTAGGTACAACGCCTCCTGAAACGCCTCAAGGAGCGCTTTGGAGTTTTATCTCCACAAACAATATGGACTCATCAGCCATTAAATTATATGTTCCGTTAGAAGCTGTTGAAGCCTATCGCGAACACGATATATGGGGCAAATTTCACAGCGTCTCCCCCATCCTCAACCGCACATGGGAGTGCGGCACAGACGTAAGGTGTTCGTTTAACAGCGGAATATTTACGGCAAACGGAACCGGAGCTATGGCAAATTACACGTCTGCCAATACTGCCGCGCTGTCGAAAGCCTCAAGTGTAATCGCTCCTGTTACAACTCCCTGGGAAATTTATAAAAGTCTCATTACAAGTGTGATTATTGAGGACGGCGTGACAAGTATAGGAAACGCGGCGTTTGACGGCAGTGAGAATCTTACGTCCGTAAAAATCGGGAGCGGCGTTACGTCTATAGGAGAAATGGCGTTTCACAATTGCAATAATATTGATTCAATACACATTTTCAGCGCGGCGCCTCCGGCAGTTGCGGCAAGTACATTTACAGGCGTAGATCTGTCGGCCGCGCGGGTTTTCGTACCGGAAGCGAACATCGAAGCATACACGGAAGCCGAAGGATGGAATGAGTTTCAGGATATCACGTCTCACGCTGCTACTTCTGTTCAAGGAGGCGCGGCCTTTAACCGTAACCGCGCGAATTCATTATCGCCCGTTGTTTCGGTAATAGGCAAAACACTGAATGTGCGGATACCGCAATCAATGCAGTCATCATCAACATTACAGGTACGCATGATTGACATGCGCGGCAGAACGGCGGCTAATTTCAATACTATGAGCGGTACTAATAACTCATTTCAACTAACAAAAATTCCGGCAGGAAGTTACATAGTTGAAGTCAGAAACGCGGGAACGCGTCTGAGCACAACGCCGGTTATGGTACGGTAAGGATATACTGGTACACGGCATAGTATCTCTATACCCCCGATTTTCGTGCCGCAATGCGGCACTTGTTTATCGGGGGCGCTGCGGGGGTTGTCACCCGCTCTGGGGGTAGCGGAAGACCGGCGGAGCCGGGCTGCAGCGTGGGGGATTTGTTCCCCCCTTATATTATCTTTTGACTTTTATCCTTTGACTTTTGTCTTTTGACTTTATTATTATTTTCAATAATAATCAAAATTCACTTCTCTATTAAGCCTGCGCTCAAGCTTAAATACCGCCGCGCCGCAAGTGGCCGGATCAAGAGCGATCTCATTTTGCGCTTCGTGCCATACATAGCGGCAGCCTGTCAATAAATCTTCCAGAAGATAGCTCTCCCCCGTTTCTATACCAAATTCATAGAGCGGCATTTTAAGGCGTCCCTTTTGAAGATGAAACGGGTCTAAATTTACAACAACGAGAATAATGTTTGACAGATCAGCAGTACGCTTTCCGTAAAAAAGCATGTAATCGTTATCAATGTGATAAAATTCAAGAAATCTGTTGCTTTGAAGAGCGCTGTTTTCGTGTCTCGCCTTGTTAAGAGCGGTGATGAGAGCCGTGAGGCGCTCCCCTTTTGAGTGATCCCAGGCGTAAATCTCATACTTTTCGGAATGATCATACTCCTCTTTGCCCTTTATCCCCGCAGATACCGCCTGCTCAAAAGCGGGGCCGTATATTCCATAATTTGAGCTGAGTGTAGCAGCGAGAATAAGCCGCAGAGCAAAAGCGCTCTCACCGCCGAATTGCAAAATTTGCGGCAGGATATCCGGCGTATTAGGCCAAAAATTTGGCCTGAAATACTCTTTAAGCTCTCCGGTTGTAAGCTCCGACATATAACGGGTGATTTCCGCTTTTGAATTACGCCATGTAAAGTAAGTATAAGATTGAGTGAACCCAAGTTTCGCAAGTCTATTCATGACCTTAGGACGTGTGAACGCTTCCGATAAAAATATCACCTCAGGATACTCCTCCTTAACTTCCGAAATAAGCCACTGCCAGAACGCAAACGGCTTTGTATGAGGATTATCCACCCGAAATATGCGCACACCTTTTTCAATCCAAAATAATACCACACTTTTAAGCTCTTCCCAAAGCGGTTCCCACTCTTTTGTTTCAAAGTTAAACGGGACGATATCCTCATATTTTTTAGGCGGATTTTCCGCGAACTGAATACTCCCGTCTGGACGTACGGTAAACCACTCCGGGTGATCGCTTATGTATGGATGATCAGGCGCGCACTGAAACGCAATATCAAGCGCCGCTTCAAGTCCGTTTTTCTCTGCCGCGGCCACAAACAGCTCAAATTCATGAAAACTTCCAAGTGAGGGTTCAATATCTTTATGACCGCCGAAGCGTGACCCTATCGCCCAGGGGCTCCCCACATCATTGGCCGCTGCCAAAGTGCTGTTATTCTTACCTTTGCGCTTCTTCTCACCTATAGGATGAATCGGGGGCAGGTATACAACATCGAATCCCATAGCTTTAATTTGGGGAAGATACTCCGCGGCGTCTCTTAAAGTTCCGTGACGGGCGGGATTTCCGGTACATGAACGAGGGAAAAACTCATACCAGGAGCTGAAAGACGCGCGTTTTCTGTCGACTGTAACATGTAAAATAGAGGCGGAACGATAACTAAGCTCCGTATCTGGAGCATGTCTCATAATCTGTAAAAGCTCATCCCCGTAAACAGTCTCAAAACGCGCGGCCTCGTCACTGGAGAAAGTTATAATTGACCGCAGCCTTTCAAACGCGGAGAGGTCTTTAGGCAAAATTCGGGAGTGCGCCCTCTCTAAAAGCGAAAGACCCGCCGTATAATCCGCTTCCTCAATACTATTCACCTCATACTTCTTTTTAAAGCCGCTTCGCCAAGTGAGAAAATGATCTACCCACGCCTCAACCCCATACTCATAATCCCCAAGCTCATTAACAGTAAAACCGCCGCGCCACCTGTCATTATCCACATACTCCATCGGCTCATAATTCCATTGTGACTCACCGCTTTTGCGGTACATCACACGAGCGCCAAGCATCTCGTGACTGTCACAAAAACAATCAGCCCATACCGTAACAGCCTCCCCCGCAACTCTTTTGATGGGAAAAGCTCCCGCGTCTACACAGGGCTTAACATTTTCAATTACTACCCTAACTCTGCCGTCTTTGCGCTTGTCAATCATAATATGATTACCCCTGTGGGAAAACATTTTTTACTATAAAGGGAAAAGCAAGAGGCGTACCAAAATTAAATACTGCGCCGTACTGTCCGAAGACCTCACGGCTGTAGTGCAGTCTGAGGGCGGTGCGCGCGCAGTATTTTAATAGTGCCTTCAATAAATGGATGTTTTATCTCTTCTCCCGCGTTGAACAATATCCATCAAAATTTGCTTTATCAATAGAGCAGCACAACCGTTTTTCTTACAAATTTCTACAAATACAGCCTCACCCGTTGAACAAAAGTTCAACATTTTTTTTCAATCATGGAATTATTACCGCCATTTCCGCCGTTCTGTAGTATATATTTGGAATATGAGACATCTTTTTGAATACTTCGACTATCAGAAGTACCTGCGGGATTTCTATGAAGAGAAGAAGCGGGACAACCCATATATGTCCTACCGCTATTTGGGCAATCGTATGGAGCTTGATCCAGGTTTTTTGTTGAAAGTGCTGCAAGGTAAGCACCATTTGGCCAAAGGGTCTATCGCCCAAGTTTGCGCTTATCTCAAATTTTCCGAGACGGAAGCCGGCTATTTTGAGACGCTTGTCTCCTATAACAAGGCCAAGAGCGCTGCCGATATAAAGATGTACTTTGAAAAACTTATGACTCTCAGAGAACCGCATCTCAAGCCGTTAGAGGAGTTTCAGTACGCTTTTTACCAAAAATGGTACCACAGCGCCATCCACGCGCTTCTTTTCATATATGAATTTAAGGGCGGGAAATATAAAAAACTCGCTTCGCTTCTGTCCCCCGCTATTACCGCCGGTCAGGCGAAAGAATCAATTGAGCTCTTAACAAAAATCGGCATGGTGAAACGCGGTGATGACGGCGTTTACCGTCCCGCCGATGTATTTGTGACAAGCGGCGAGCGGTGGCGCTCCGCCGCTGTAAAGGACTTTCAAAAGGAGACTATAAACCTCTCAGCCCAGTCGCTTGAACTGCATCCAAAAGAGATGCGGGACATCTCCACCGTAACCGTGGCGCTCTCACAAAAAGATTTGCCGGAGATTCGTGAACGAATCAGCAAACTCAGAAAATCGATTCTGACGCTTGACAATGAGAACGAACCGGATACCGTTTTTCAGATAAATGTACAGGTAATTCCGCTTACGGTACCGCTTGGAGGTGAAAAGTGAAAGCTCTATCACTCCTCTTGACTCTCCTTTTATTGACACTTTCCTGCACCGGCGGCGGCGATCAAATTGCCGGAAGTAAAGGCGGGTCGGAAACAACCAATGGAGTGACGGCCATAATTGTACACGCTGACGGCACAACGCCGGCAGCCGGAAGTACAGTGCGTCTGCGCAAGGCTGATTTCGTCAGCGATGTTTCTGCTTTGTCAAAAACGAGAGTAGTATCGGCAGACATAATAACGGATTCACAGGGACGGTTTATAATTAATCCGGGCGAAATAGACACCGGCAGTTACTACATAGAAATCATTAATACCGAGAAAAATTCATCGCAAAACGGGACGGTTCTGCTTAAGGTTACAATTAAGATTAATAATGGCCTCGACACCGTGAATTTAGGCACAGAAACACTGCGCCCCTTTGCCTCGCTTTTGGGACAGATCGACAGCGGCGCGATGGGAGACCGGCAGCTATATGTGCAGATAAAAGGGCTTGAACGCATAAAAGAAGTAGCTCCAGACGGAACGTTCACCTTTGATGATCTGCCCGCCGGAACACACTGCGTGCGGATCGTGGACGCCGGCTCTGCCCTTGTAAAAGAGGTTGAAAACGTGCGGATATCCTCCGGCGGTACGCTCACCGTAAAAATGATGGACAATTCTCATTTTTCAAGCTTTATACAGATCAATACCTCCGCTGCGGAATTATCTTCTTTTGACGTTATAGATAATTTTCCCCTGCTGATACGGCTTAACTCTCAGGTGTTTGACTTTTCTAAAGCGGACGCTGCCGGAAACGATATCCGCTTCTCCAAATTAGACGGTAAAAGTCTGCCTTACGAAATAGAAGAGTGGAATCAATTATTGGGACAAGCGGCCGTTTGGGTGCTTATAGACACTGTTTGGGGCGGCAGGAGTGATCAGTTCATCGTTATGAACTGGGGTATGCCGGAAGCGTCAAATTTGTCAAGCGGCGCGGTAGTGTTCGATACCGCTTTGGGGTTTAGGGGGGTGTGGCATTTTAACGAAGACCCGTCGGCGGGAATTGACGCGGTAAAGGATCGTACTGTAAACGGCTTACACGGAAGCGCATCCTCCACCATGACAAGCAGCAATGTAGTTTCCGGCGTGGCGGGTAATGCTCTAATGTTTAACGGAGTCAGCGACTCCATCGAAGCCGGTCTGCTTCAGCTGACTAACTACACGCTGAGCTGCTGGGTCAAAATGGAGCAGGGAAACGACCTCAACTGGAGATTCATTTTTACGGAGCAATCCTACACACTGTGGTACGATACAAGATGGAGCGGCTTTAGAGCGGAACATTTTACCTACATCGCCGCCATAAACGAATGGCAATGGAGAGGGATAAATCAGGACAGCGAAGAACCGCAGCTGAATATGTCTGCAAAACTTGATGTTTGGTATCATATAGCAGCCACTTGGGACGGCGATAGAGTACGTCTTTTTGTAAACGGGGAGGTTGTGGATTCCACTGTGAATTTTATTGGACATCCTTCTTTCATAAGCAGGGAGCCGCTGCTTTTCGGCGGACGAAATGAAGAGTTCTTTAAGGGAACTATGGACGAGGTGCGTATAGAGCGTACAGCCCGATCTGCCGAATGGATAAAACTCTGCTATGAGACTCAGCGTATCGGTGCGGCGGTGGTTCGGTATTAGCGGTAAATTATGAATTTTTGAATTACTGATAACCTTTTACTTTATGGGGGTAGGTGTATGAAACGTGTTGGTTTAGTATCCGGAAAGATAGCTGCTTTTTTATCGCTGCCGGTAATTTTTGTCATGATACTTATAATGGCTTGTACGCAAAACCCCACAGCGCCCCAAGAAGCCGCCTCAAAGGAGCTGACGTTTGTTCAGTTTAATGACGCGCAGGAACCGGCTATGGCTCCGGCTGACGAACCGACCACGCCCATCAACAGGAATCGGCGAGACGTCAGGTATGGGCCGGCGCAGGGTCAGCCGGGTTATCACGCGCGTCAGGTACTTGACCTTACGCTTCCCAGTACCGGTGAAGGACCTTGGCCGCTCATCATGTATATTCACGGCGGCGCGTTTACAGGCGGGAGTAAGGGCAGTCCTGACGCCGCGTTTGGCGGACACGGCGGCAGAGGATACGCATTGGCGGACATCAACTACCGTTTGGCGTCAACCGGTACTAAAGCCTTTCCCGAAGCGGTGCAGGACGCTTTGGCGGCTATCCGTCATTTGAGAGCCAACGCGGTGGAATACCGTCTCGACCCGACCCGTTTTGCAGTAGCCGGTTTTTCGGCGGGCGGTTATTTTGCCGCGATAGTCTGCGCTCTATCCGGTTTGGATGATGACGATCCCGACCTCTTGTATTTTATAGATTCCAACCTTGGGAATACGCATGTTTCCAGTAAGGTTCAAGCGGCGGCAAGCGCGGCGGCGCTTTCGGATTTTACAAAAATGCGTGAACACCAACAGGCAAATCCCAATGTCAACTATATGATTACACCCGGTACGGCCTCTTCACCGGAAGGACAATTTTTGGGAGGGGCGTTCATGCCTCCAACCAACGATGCCGTACGTGAACGCTTGGAAAGATCAAATCCGCTCAGGTATCTGAACGCGAATACTCCGCCGATAATAATGAAGCACGGAACCACCGATAATTTGCTCCCGCCGCAGCAGTCGAGTATAATGGTTGATGCCATCAACGCGATTACTCCGAATAAAGCGGTGTATTATCCGGTTACCGGCGGACATGTAGGGTGGGCTGCCAATGAGGCAAACAGAGTGTTCGACTTCCTGAACGAGGCGATGCCGGTTGGTAAAACGAGTATTAAAGAATCGAACAGAGAGATACCGAAGATGTATATTGAGTAAGTAACAGCAAATTACGTAAACAATATAACCGAGCGCAAAATTCCGGCAGGCGCGTATATCATCGAAGCAAGGGGGAATAATTCTATGAAAGCGAAAACAATTAGCGGTATGAAGCGGCGAGGCGGTTTATTGTTTGCGGTGATGGTTCTGACTTTTTCGGTCGGCGCAGCAGCGCAAGACTTTGCGCTCATACCCGTTAGAACCAACGCGGCAGCCACGATTACCGCGCAGAGAGGCGGTACGCCGATAGGCAACACGATTACCGCGGAAGCCGACGCGGTAGATACCCTTAGAATCCCGATGTCACAGCTAACTTCTATTACGCAGTTGGGGTTACGAGCGCAAAACACTCCGGCAATTACGTATACACGCGGTACGGTCACGCTGAATTTGCCGGGCAATCCCGCGTATCGAACGGCTGATATTTCCATCTACTCGTTAGACGGCAGGCGCGTTATGAGAGCGGGGGCAGACGCCATTCACTCCGCATCCGGTATATCACGTCAAAGTTTGGCGGCGGGCGTTTATATGATTAAGGTTCGGTGCGCGGACAGGTCTCAGACAAACGCTTTCCGTTTTTCACACCGCGGCGGAAAATTTAACATTAGCGTGTCGTTTACGGGCGGCACAAGGAATTTACGTTCAGTGAATGCGGCAAACGCAAGTGCTGCCGGCGACATAACAATAACCGTTGAACCAAGTGCCGCCTCTGTTACTGCCGGTTATCAATCCCGCGTGGTTCATTTCAGACCGGAAGTTAAAACGCACCGATTGCAGACTATAAACATGAGCAGTACTCCCGGACTTGGCACCCCCGTCACCCCCGACGCACGCACGGAAGCTGTCCGGCAGGCGCACACTAATACTCCACCGTCATCGGTTACGGCAATGAACACCTACGGAACAAACCGCACTGTCACCTACCAATCACGCAGATTCGGCGGAACTCAGACGGCAGTTGTAGTTTTGCCGCCCAATCACGATGACGGCAGACTGTTTCCAGTCATGTATTTCGGACACGGTATAACCGGCAGCGCGCGGGCCGACGATATGAGTTCCCGCAGAATTCTTGGCAATCTCGCGGCTTCGGGAGAGGCTAAAGATATGATTATTGTCTACACTAATCAGTGGACGCCTACCACTCAGGCGGAAGTGGACGCGGGTAATACCATGCAGGCCGCAAACGTATACACTCTCTTCATTGACGAATGGGCGGCCAACCTCCACCCGTATATATTAGAGAATTTTCCGGTTGCCCCCGGCAGAGAAAATGTCGCCATAACAGGGTTCTCCATGGGCGGAAACATGGCGATTCGTATATGGATGGCGCACCCCGATAAGATTGGATTCGTCGGATTAGGCGATCCGCCCGCGATTAGTACGTCATCCAGTGATATCGGTCGTTCAAACGCAGCGGCGGCCAATGCTCCGAAGCCGTGGCTGATATTAATCACTAATGCGGATCCTGATATAAGTTTCGTTGGCAATATGCCGAAAAACATCAGCGACGCTCTCACTGCTCGCCAATTTGACCACATCTGGCACCTTGTTCCCGGTTCAGATCATAACCAAACTGTTATGACTCCGCACTTGTATAACTTTTTGAGAGGGATTTTTTAGAGAGGGCGTTTAATTTGGGGACGGAGTTGCTTTTATTTCGCAAATTGATATTGACATGAAAAAAAAGCAACTCCGTCCCCAATTGCCGAACAATTTTACATTTATTTTACAAAAGAGTTGCTTATTTACCTAAAATACCATATATTAATATAGTAATATTTCATACTTTATATTTATTCATTCGGAAAGGATAGGCGCCGTTATGAAAAAGGTTCTCGCTGTAATATCGTTTTTGGCAATCGCGCTGCCGGTATTTGCGCAAACGCAGATGTTTAACTCCTGCGTGGAAAATGAGGGAGACGGCCTTCCGGTTACTCTGCCTACCACTTTTAATACCGCTAACACCGCTCTCCCCGATCCGTTCCTGATGATGAGCGGAACGCGCATGACCACTAAGGAGCAGTGGGCGCAAAGACGGCAGGAGACTCTCAGACTGTTGGAGAGAACCGTTTACGGCGTAAAACCGCCAAAACCCGCGTCTGTTACCGGAACAGTCACAAATTCGCAGATCACGGTAAACGTATCTGAAAACGGCAGAAACGCCTCGTTTACAGCAACCGTCTCACTGCCAAGCGGTACCGGGCCTCATCCGGCGATTATCCGGTTTGGCAACAGCGGAGCCGACGCCAGTAATTTGGGAGGCGGCATTGCTACAATAAACTTCAATAACTCATCGGTCGGTTTAGAAGCCCAAAATGCGCGTACACCAAGGAGCGGCGCTTTCTACACTATTTACGGTAATAACAGCAGAGCTGGACTTCTTGTCGCGTGGGCATGGGGCGTAAGCCGCATTATTGACGTTATAGAACAGTCGGGCAGTACAATTATCAAACCGGACGCGATCGCTGTTACCGGATGCTCAAGATTAGGCAAAGGCGCTTTTGTTGCAGGCGTTCTTGATCAGCGCGTTGCTTTGACCATACCGATGGAATCCGGCACCGGCGGGACGAACATAATGCGCGGAGCTTTCGCCGACCGCGATCAGAGCGGCGGGACAAACGGCGCGCAGTCGCCCAGTTCCGCTTATGGTGAAACATACTGGTTAGGTGATGATTTTCAGCCATTTACAACTAATCCAAACAATCTGCCTGTAGATATACATCAGGCAATAGCGCTTGTCGCGCCGCGCGGTTTTTTTGTTATGGATAAAACAGCCGCGTCCGCGGGTCAGTGGTTAGGCATTCCCTCATCGCACAGAGCGGCGCTTGCGGGAGTTAAGGTTTATGAGGCGCTGGGTGTGGGCGGCAACTTTCATTATATGAACACCCCTACACAAATGCACTGTTCGGGGCAGGCTTCTTATAACAACGAGTTGAGAGATTTTGCAGATAAATTCCTGCACCGAAACAAGGCGGTCGGTACAACTCCGTTCTTCACCGCCACTGCCGCGCCGAGCATGACCAATCCAAACTATATGCCCTGGACGACTCCGACCCTTTCCGGCAACCTGACCATGGGCGGTTGCGGCCCTGCGCCGTCGGGCTTCACTTTGGAGACCACCGTCACCCCGGCGGCAAACGCCGGCACAATAAACCTCTCCCCTGCCCGTCCGGCAAACGGACGTTATGAGGAAGGGGCAACGGTCACGGTTACGCAAACGCCGGGCGCGAACTGGGAGTTCACCGGATGGTCAGGCGCCTGCACCGGCACCGGCGCGTGCGCGATAACGATGAGTCAAAACAGAACCGTAACAGCAGCGTACAAGCGTCCGGACGGCTTTATTGATACCACGAACTTAATCAAAAACGGTACCTTCACCAATACCCAAAACTGGACTCTGAACACGTGGTCGGGCAGTGCGACTTTCGGCGTCTCCGGCGGGAACGCTAACATTACCGCAATCACCTCCGCCTCAACTGCGGCTAACCATAGCATACAGTTGGTTCAGAACGGTATACCTCTAACAATGGGACAAACCTACAAGCTGACGTTTGACGCGTCGGCGGCGTCGGCAAGGACGATAGGCATTGTTGTGGAGATGGACGTTGACCCGTGGACACCGTACATGACGCCGCAAACGATCAGTCTGACATCCACAAGACAGACATTTGAATACACGTTCACAATGACCAATCCGTCAGACGAAAACGGCAGAGTATCGTTCAATATAGGAGGCGCAACTCAAAACGTACAGATAAGCAACGCGAAACTCGTTCAAACCGCGAATTTAACATCAATTCACAGCGTATCAGCTATGGAGACAAATCGCACCGCGCGTCTGCGTACCGCGGTATCGGGCAATGCTATTAACGTATCATTCAGCGCTGCTGATAACGGAATGACAACGATCAATATGTATGATTTCAGAGGCAAAAAGGTATCATCACAAAATATCAAAACCGTTGCGGGAACAAATTACACGCACACGTTTAATACCGTAAAAATGCCAAACGGAATCTACATGATAGAAAAGCGTGACAGCAGAAGTACGGAACGGGCGAGAGTATCGGTATCTAGATAATATGTGTTGATATAAATATTTTGCTTTTGTATTTATATCATATCTAATTATGGTGATATAGAGTTAATAATAATATTATGGTGCCACCTTTACAAAGGAGTATACTGCATGAAAAGATTTTTTGTTGCGGTAATGATGTGCGCTATTTGCGCAGCGGCAGCTTGGGGACAGACCTGGACCAACAGCAGAACAGGAACAGTCAACGGCTACGATTACGAGCTTTGGAGTGAAAATAACCAGGGCACAACTTCCATGACAATCAATGGAGATAACGGCACCGGCGCGAATGCGAGAGGCGGAACGTTTACGTGTGAATGGAGGAACACACTCAATATCCTTTTTAGGTCTGGCAGAAAATGGAGCAATACTCAGGGTAGTTCCGGTCAAACTCATAAGCAAATCGGCAATATAAGCATCGATTTCGCTGCTACATGGAATTCTCCCGACAATGTGAAAATGCTTGGCGTATATGGCTGGGGGTTTTACGCACCGGGAAGCATACCGAGGCAAAATGAAAATGGCGGAAACGTGAATTTCTCCAATCAAATAGAGTACTACATTATTAAAGACCGGGGCAGCTATAATGCGGCTTTGGGAGGAGACACTCGTTCCACGCTTAAGGGTGAAGCTACAATTGACGGTATTTTATATGAATTCAGGGTATGTGACAGGCTCGGCAAGCACTCATTGCAAGGATCCAGTACTAACTTTAAGCAATATTTCAGTGTTCCGAAAAACACTTCCGCTCACAGAACAAGCGGTATAATCTCTGTTTCCAGACACTTTGAAGAGTGGGAAAAAGTTGGCATGTTAATGGATGGCCCCCTTTATGAAGTAGCGTTGAAGGTTGAATCATATTCCACAAGCGGAGCGAGCGGCTCAGCGAGTGTGACGAAGAATCTTTTGACTATCGGCGGCGGCGTCGATCCCAACAACTTCACACTAACGACCAATGTGGTACCGGCAGCCGCAGGTACTATTACCAGAAGTTCGAATCCCACAGCTGGTTACCCGCGAGGCACACAGGTAACGCTCACGCGCCCAACTACAGCCGGCTACGTTTTCACCGGTTGGAGCGGCGGCGGCTGTACCGGCACTGGAGCGACGTGTGTGGTGACAATGAACGCGAACACAACCGTCACAGCAACATACACGCGTTCGCCCGACGCCGAATTAATTGCTAACGGTACCTTTGCCAATACGCAAAACTGGACATTGAACGAATGGTCGGGCAGCGCGACTTTCGGCGTTTCCGGCGGGAACGCTAACATTACCGCAATCACCTCCGCCTCAACCGCGGAAAACTATAGCATACAGTTGGTTCAGAACGGTATACCTCTAACAATGGGACAAACCTACAAGCTGACGTTTGACGCGTCGGCGGCGTCGGCAAGGACGATAGGCTTCGTTGTAGAGATGGACGTTGACCCGTGGACATCGTACATGACGCCGCAAACGATCAATCTGACATCCACAAGGCAAACATTTGAACACACGTTCACAATGACCAATCCGTCAGACGAAAACGGCAGAGTATCGTTCAATATAGGAGGCGCAACTCAAAACGTACAGATAAGCAACGTGAGCCTTAAGCAGTCATCAGGTCAAACCAAAATCTGTCTCAAAAATCCGATTCGTACGGCAACAGGCAAATCCGCTATGCAGGTAACAGCCAAATCTTCCGCTGTAAGCGTCAACTTTAACGCGGTAAACAGCGGCGAAACCGTACTCAGGCTTTACAGCTTAAAGGGAGATGTGATATCAACCGCAAAAGTAAAAACTGCGGCCGGTAAAAGCTACTCTCACACGTTTAATCAGAAAAATCTCCCGAACGGTTTTTACGTGGTAAAAATGCAAAACGGTAACGTCGTTGAGCAGTCAAGGGTGATAATGCCTAAGTAAGACAGCCCTTTTTCGGTAAACGCTTTTATCGGAGCGTTAGAGTATTTCAACAAAGTCAAGTGGTCAAAATTTTTGACCACTTGACTTTTAGTACTTTTATCAAGAGTTATTATGTACCCGTCAGGAAACTTATCCTGATTGTTCTTTACCGCCTGGTTAATTTCTTTTGTTTCAACCCCATACAAATCAGCGACATCGCTGTCCAATAGAACGTTTTTTCCGTAAATTTCTACTACTTTTGAATCGACATCAATAACACACGTACTCATAACAAGAGTGTTCCTTTTTGTTAAATGTGGTTAAGCGATGAAAGTTTTAATACGTAATGAAATTGAGAAATTGAGAGAATTAAGCGTTAAAGTAAGTAAAACTGGAATTAGAGAAATAATGCCGGGAATTGGAAATGGAGAATAACTTAAAATTTGCTTGTTTTAACAATATAACATCTGGTTATAGGAGAAATCAAGGTGAAAATGTGCGCCTATATTATGGCGCACCTAACTGGACACAGCGAGCTGAATACAAATAAAAATATCGTTCCTAACTCTTTTACCCTGCGCTATCAATCATCTTTGACACAGCGCACATTACGCTGTTCTGGCTTATCCCAAAATCCCTCCACCATGGAGCTCAGCTCTGAACCCATGTACCAATACCACGCATAAAAGCTATCTGTGCCACCAAACTCTGTGGCACTCCACCAACTACTGCGGCAGTTGAAACAACTGGGCAGAGCAGAAAAACCGAAATTATCCGTGCCATTCCCACTATACAAATTATTCACTATACATCCTGATTCACTCATCCACTCAACACATGTCCACTGAGACCAACCAGTTTTTGCTTTAAGTTTTGTTCCAGACGTTCCCGTTCCGTCATCAGCAAAAAGCCTCAAAGCGTTCCATTCGTCATTAGTTGATAAATGCCACCCGGCCGGACAAGCGCTCATCGCTGCATCCCAATCATACTGCCTGCCGTACATAGCGCAATTGGAAAGGTCATCATCATAACACGAACTGTTACCATCTGTTTGACCAGCATAATTCAAATTCTCAGCCATCCAAGTCTTACCGTCTATTTTTACCGTTAAATACATTTGATCCTGATTATCTCTATCATCAATAACGTAAGAATAACTTACATCAGGATAATTAAACTGTTTAAACTGTTTACTCGCAGGCAACGTCACAGTAATAGTAACGGGAGTACTTGTGATTTTAGCAATTTTGTTACCGTTTACATTATTGTTTGTGTTTGTAACTACCGCATAGTAATAATATGTCCCAGTCGTATTTGTCGGGTAAATATAGTTGTTATCTATCGCGCCGCCTATTGCCGTACCGCCAGAATTGCTCGCGGTATTGTTTCGGAACCATTGATAGCTCAGCGTACCGCCGTCAGATACGCTTGCTATTACGCTTATGCTATCAATCTGACCCAAAGATTTAGCAACGCTTACCGGTTGACTGTTAATCGAAGGCGTTACCGCGTCGACTATTAATGGGTCTACCGTTATTGTTGCCGCATCACTTCCTACTGTTGCCGTCTTGTTCCCGGTTACGTTGTTGTTCGTGTTAGTTATTATTACATAGTAGTAAAATACACCTGTTCCAGATGTAGGTACACTATAGACTGAATCTGTCGCACCGGTAATTATCGAACCGCCGATATTCTCCGCGCTTGCGTTGCTGTACCATTGATAGCTTAGCGTACCGCCGTCTGTTATGTTTACTTTTACGAATATACTATGAGATGCGCCCTCTGTTACATTACTGCTTGCCGGTTGTTCTGTAATATCCGGTGTAATCGCATTTATTATATCCGTCCACTTGGCTTTCAGAGTTATATTTTTGGTGATTGGTTTTGACGCGTTATATTCATCATCTCCATCAAACCACCCATCAAAAGTATGATTCGCTCTAGTCGGATTTGATGGAAACTTTTCTGTCCCAATAGTTTTACCGGTGTCAACTGTAACAGGCTCAATCGCAGCCGAAGTCCCGCCGTTGATGTCGAATGTAACCGTGAATTTCTTCACTTGATATTTGGCTTTAATCGTTACATTTTTAGTAATTACTGTTGACGCATCGTATTTATTATCATCTCCATCATACCACCCATCAAAAGTATAACCGGTTTTTGTCGGATTTGATGGAAACTTTTCTTCCATAGTTTTACCGGTATCAACTGTAACAGATGAAATCGTTTCAGGAGACCCGCCGTCGGTATCAAACGTCACAGTATATTTTTTCAATTCAAATTTAGCAGTAAGCTCTTTGTTTTCATTCATGATAATTTTCACTTCATTACTTTTGGAATCTGAATCCCCAGACCAACCAACAAAATTATAACCCGGGTTTGGCGCTACCGTTACGGT
>Ga0123356_10001994_pt1 | contig 22090 bp, 18 predicted proteins | sample TergutEmb28metaG_2_FD_92546 | JGI IMG/M metagenome (GOLD analysis project Ga0123356, IMG submission 92546) | Embiratermes neotenicus P3 segment gut microbial communities from Petit-Saut dam, French Guiana - Emb289 P3 | ecosystem: Host-associated > Arthropoda: Insects > Digestive system > Gut ... | reverse complement strand
CCCCAAAGCCCGCCGCTTGACAGGACTGGACGCGACGCATCCATCCCTATGGCAGTCCTCATGCTGCTCGGGTGTTTGGGAGTAGGAGGCGGAGTCTTTGCCTTCATGAATCTCAAGAAGAAGGACGAGGACGCAGACGAGGGCAACGATGAGGGATAACAAGAAGGGCAAACGCCTCGTCAAGATAGCAGCAGGGCTGTTGGTGCTCATACTGGCCGCCGCTGCGATATGCGCGATCCTCGTTCCGCATGAGCTGCAAAGAGCGGCATCGAAGCCTACAGAGGGAAGGACGGCGACACCTGTTGTCGTCCTTCTCCCTGAAACAGAAGAAAGCATCGAGGTACAAGGGATAGACTGGGCATACTGGCAGTCGGTGAACCCCGATATAGTCGCATGGATCACCATCCCGGAAACCTCCATCGACTATCCCATAGTGCAGGCACATCCAGACGCGCCCACGCACTACCTCGACTACGACGCATACGGAAACTACAACTTCTACGGCTGTGCCTATGTGGATGCCGGATGCACCCTTGGATCATCGAACGTCATCATATTCGCCCACAACATGGGCTACTACGATGAGAGCATGTTCACCACGCTCACCTACTACCTTGACCAAGGTTATCTGGCAGAACACCAGCAGGTGGTGATCCAGACCCCAGAGAAGAACTACGTCCTCAAAGTCAGGGCAGCTACGGAGGTTTCTCCCTATGGTTATGAGAAGCGGACAGACTTCGAGTCAACCGAAGGGCTACAGGACTATTACCTTTGGCTTTGGGAAAGCGCCCCATCGAGGTGCGAGAAGCCAGCAGTAGATGAAGTCGAGAAGCTCTTCACGTTGATTACCTGCGATAAGGGAGGAGCAGTAAGAACCGTAGTCTATGTAGGCTAATCCCAGTATTCAGGGTGATGTACCCAGTGCGAGGTATCGACCCAGACTCTATCGGTATAGGCGGGAGTAATCACGTAGTCCTCATAGCCTACGACACCCTCGTGGTAGCCGCTGTGGTGTGTCTCATTGAGATGCGCCACAGCGATACCCGAGACATCTACACCACAGTCATTACAGACTGAACCAAAGACAGAGCGTTGCCCGTAGGTGGCATCTACATAGACATCATCCCAATGACCTTCGACAACCCACTCATCCCATGCTGGATGATAGGTGCTTGTAGGAATGGCGGGAGTTGTGGTGGTGTTACTGCCCGAAGAGCCAGCACCGTTGCTGCCAGAAGAACCCCCAGTAGTACCACCAGAGCTGTTCCAAGCAGAGCCACTGGAGCCTCCAGAAGCTGTGCTGCTTCCTGTGCTGTTGCCACTTTCAGGGTCTTCGGTTGGAGCTGATGGTTCAGGCTTGGCTGGTGTCGTCTCGGAGGGCTTGTCGCCTTCACTGCCCATTCCGACAGTTTCAGAGTTGCTGGCTCCAGATTGGCCAAGAGCATCAGCAGCGTCGTTTCCCACTGGATTTTCCAGAGCATCCGCCGACTGGGACAACGTATAGCCCGCAGCAGAGTTCATCGCGGTATAGATTCCCCAGACGACAAGAACAACGAAAAGCAATATCACAATAGAGATTATTGCCTTAGAAACCCTCAGAGCCTTCAACATAATAATCACTTCCCTTATATACTCGCAGGTGTCTATGCAAGTGTAGCCTGCTGGCAGATGCCATGTTAAATGTGCGATTTGAAGAAACGCACACCTACATACCCCCAAACAGAAAGGAATAGAACCATGTACCAGCCCCTTAACGTGGAGCTTGCCTCGCGCATCGGCATCAGGACGGCGCTTGTCGCGCAGTGCCTGTGGGACTTATGCGAGGGACGATGCCCCTCAGAGACCAGCGTGTTCGACGGGAGGCGGTGGCTTCGTATGGGGCAACACTCCCTAACAGTCATCATGCCCTACCTCACACTTCACACCGCCCGCTTCGAGCTTGAGCGCCTGGTGGCACTTGGCGCAATCCGCTCAAGGCAGCTATCAGACGACCGTTTCGACCATACCAACTGGTACTCGTTCACCGAGTTCGGGTGCGATCTTATGGTCTCGACCGAGTGCTGTGAGAATGCGGCCTTATGGGAGTGAGGATAGATACAGAAAAGGAGGTGAGGACATGGCCACCACGGTTGCAAAGGTAAGCGATTACTACAACGACGTCATAGAGTCACTGAAAGACCCTGCTGTTTGGCGAGACTTCCTCGTATCGGCATCACACAACTACAAGCTGCCTTTCGACGAGCAGGTGCTCGTCTTCGCGCAGCGCCCGGACGCCACGGCAGTCTTAGAGATTGAGAAGTGGAACAGGTTGTTCGGGCGCTGGGTGAACAAGGGCGCTACCGGCATCGCTGTCTTCGGCGAGCCTGGAAGCCGCCACCTGCGGTACTACTTCGACATATCCGACACCCATCCGGGAAAAAGCGCCCGAGCTGTCCCTGTATGGGAACTTGATGAAGGCAAAGCAGGGGACATCATCGATACATTGGATGGTGCTTTCGGAGAACTTGAGCACACGGATGATCTTGAAGAAGCAATCAACGAGTCTGCGATAAACCTCGCAAGCGACAACCTCAGTGCCTATGCAGACGAGCTGATGGCATATGTTCGTGGCAGCCGCCTTGAAGGGTTGGAGGCGCAGGATGTGAGGTCACACCTTTTCGCGGCAACCTATCCATCCGTCTCGTTGATGCTCCATGAGCGTTGCGGACTTTCAAAAGCAAAGGATGCGCTGCTGAACAGGGCGTTTGTGAGTGCGTTTGCATACTTCGACACCCCAGAGACGGTAAATGCGCTTGGTTGTGCGGTCTCAGACATCGCAAAGACGGCGCTTCGCGAGATCGCCGCCTACGCCTTGACGATAGAGCGTGACGAGCGTCCTCAGATTCGCACAGTTGCAAAGGACACAGAACCTGCCCAGACTGTTGAACCAGACACCGATAGAGAAAGGACTGATGATGGAGATGACACTCACGAGGGTCGGCGACTACAAACTGCCGACGCTGATACAGCAAGACAGCCAGACGAAGCCTCTCGGCCCGTTGGCACAGATGAGGCTCAGGCACCTGAAGGAGAACAGGCCGGTGACCTACACCAACCTTCTGACATCAGGGAAACTGACGGAGCACCTGCACCAGACCGAGGAACAGGCAGTGCAGCGGATGGAGACATTGAACGAACAGACGATGAAGCGGCAGAAAGTGGACGAGAGCCTGAAAGCCAAAGACCCATTGACGTGGACACAGGCGATGAGCCAGATACAGGCGCAAGTACGCGAGATCGTGATGAAGGAGTTGGTCTACTTCTAGAGCTGCCAACTGAGCAGCAGCAACGAGACCTCATCGAAGAGGCGGCAGGCGAAAGCCCAGCCGCCTTTTTCGTTTCTGACGAGACATTGAATGATGAGCTGAGACGCGGGAGCGGCTTTGTCGATAGCAAGTTCAGGATATATGCCCAATTCCTGAAGGAACAAGGCTCAGAAGCCAACATCAGGTTCCTTAAGAATGAATATGGCACCGGTGGACACTCGCTTCACGTCAACGGCTTTCGCGGCTTCTGTGAGCACAGCAGCAAAGGCATCGAGTTCTGGGCTTACAACCAGCCAGACCGCAAGACCTTCAACTGGGGCTTCATAGAACGGAGGCTGAGCGAGCTGATCAAATTGGGTTTGTACCTGAGTGAATCCGAGAAGGAGCACTACGAGGCACGAGGCTCTGAGCAAGAAACACTCACAGAGGATACCTTCTTAGGCCGGATACCAGACCTTCCCCTGGGCAGCACCGTCTTCATCGGTGAGAGTTCTTATGAGCTGTTGGAGCTTGGGGATGAGACAGTCCGACTCCATGACGAGACCTCACCTTTGTTTCCCCGAGAGATGCCTCGCTCAGAGTTCGACCGCAGGCTGATAGAGAACCCCTTGAACGACCACCTGCGCAAGCACGCCGAGCAGCCAGAGACAAGCGGTGAGAGCGTTATCGACATCGAGTTAAACGACACAGACTTGGAAAGCCTGGTTGGGGTTCAGATAGAGGAGCAGGGCAGGCGCTATACCGTTGAGAAGGTGGTTCTAGAATCAGGCAGGGTCACGCTCAGAGATGACACTTTCGCCGAAGGAGTGGGGTTTCCGATCTCACGCCTTGAGTCACTTGACTGGTTGTTAAGCCGTGTTGCCGCTCGCGGCATAGAAGGGCAGGCACAGGAACAGAAGGACAAAGAGCAACCAGCCGAAAGAGCAGAGACACAGCCTGTGCAGGCTCCCGAGGATTTCCGAATCACCAATGAGGAACTGGGAGTTGGCACCCCCAAAGAGAAGCTCGCCTTTAACCTCGCTGCTATCAAGACACTGAAGGCAATAGAGGCCGAGGACAGGCGGGCAACGCCAGAAGAGCAGGAGGTGCTCTCCCGCTATGTGGGCTGGGGCGCCTTGCAGAAGGCTTTTGATGACAGTGGCCCTTGGGCAACCGAGCGTAAGGAACTTGAGAACCTGCTGGAAGCAGACGAGTATGCGGCAGCCAGGGCATCCACCCTAAACGCGCACTATACCTCGCCTGTCGTCATAAGCGCGATGTACAAGGCACTTGCCCAGATGGGCTTTGCCACAGGCAACATCCTTGAGCCGTCCTGCGGAATCGGCAACTTCTTGGGACTTTTGCCCGATGCAATGAAGGAAAGCAGCCTTTACGGGGTCGAGCTTGACCCCATCACCGGGCGGATAGCAAAACAGCTCTACCAGTCAGCAGACATCCGCATACAGGGATTCGAGCATACAGGCTTCGAGGACAACTTCTTCGATGTGGCCATCGGTAACGTGCCCTTCGGCAGCTACGGCGTCGTTGACAAGAGGTACGACAAGCACCATTTCTTGATCCACGACTACTTCTTCGCAAAGACACTGGACAAGGTACGTCCCGGTGGCATCGTCGCGTTCATCACCTCGTCAGGAACGCTTGACAAGAAGAACCCCACAGTGCGCCGCTATTTGGCAGAGCGTGCAGAACTCATCGGCGCCATTAGGCTTCCCAACAATGCTTTTCTGGCCAATGCCGGTACCGAGGTGACCGCAGACATCGTGTTCTTGCAGAAGCGTGAGATGCCTGTTGCTACGGAGTCAGACTGGGTACACCTCGGAGTTACCGACGACGGCATCCCCATCAACAGCTATTTCGCCACCAACCCCGAGATGGTTCTAGGCGAGATGACGCATGACAGCAGGATGTACGGAAACGAGGCCAACACCACCTGCAAGCCCTATCCAGACCAGAACCTGAAGACCTTGCTCGACGAGGCCATCGAGAATATCCAAGCACGGATAACCGCATACGAGCGCGATGCCGACGAGGTGGAGCCGGACAACTCCGTCCCCGCAGACCCGACTGTCCGGAACTACTCCTACACCTTGCGAGAAAACAGGGTTTACTACCGCGAGAACTCTCGGATGTATCCTTCTGAGCTTAACAAGACGGCAGAGACCAGGGTAAAGGGGATGTTAGGCATCCGCGAGAGCCTAAGACGCCTCATCGAGCTACAGACCATCGACGCGTCGGATGAGGATATTGCCAAGGAACAGCGGACGCTCTACCACCTCTATGACAGCTACACGGCAAAGCACGGGCTGTTATCCTCTCGTGCCAACGCAACGGCGTTCCAACTGGACTCCGCCTACCCGCTGCTCTGCTCATTAGAGCACCTCGACCAAGACGGAGGACTGCTCCGCAAGGCAGACCTCTTCACCAAGCGCACCATCCGCCCCCATGTTGCCGTCACATCAGCCGACACACCGGCAGAGGCACTGGCGATATCACTTGCAGAGCGGGCGAAGGTGGACGTGGCGTTCATGGCAGAGCTCACCGGCATGAAAGAGGAATCTATAACCCGTGAGCTTGAAGGAGTCATCTTCAAGGTGCCGGGGAGCAAAACGGATGGCCCCGAGTGGCAAAGCGCAGACGAGTACCTGTCAGGAAACGTCCGTGAGAAGCTGACGATTGCTCAGATGGCTCTGGCCTCAGACCCGACTGTTCAACCAAACATCGAGGCATTGGAGAAGGTGATACCAGAAGACCTCGGGCCTTCCGAGATCACCGTGCGCCTCGGTGCCACGTGGATACCGCCCGAAGACATCAAGGCTTTCATGTTCGAGTTACTGAACACCGCAAGCTACCACCGCTACTACATGAACGTGCACTACACCCGTCAGACCTCCCAGTGGACGATAGAGGGCAAGGGCAGGGGCAGCCAAAGCATCGAGTCGCTTACAACCTATGGGACGCACAGAGCAAACGCCTACCGGCTCATAGAGGATGCCTTGAATCTGAGAGACACCCGCGTCTTCGACTACCCGAAGGACGATGAAGGCAAGACGCATCCGGTGCTGAACAAGAAGGAGACGGCTATCGCCCAGTCGAAGCAGGAGACCATCAAGGCTACGTTTGCCGACTGGATATGGAAAGACCCTGACAGGCGAGAGCGCCTCTGCCGTATCTACAACGACACCTTCAACGCCTACCGCCAACGCACGTTTGACGGAAGCCACCTGACCTTTCCCGGCATGAACTCAGAGATAGCGCTCAAGCCCCATCAGGTAGACGCCGTGGCACGTGTGATCTACGGCGGTAACACCTTGCTCGCACACGTTGTCGGAGCAGGCAAGACCTGGGAGATTACGGCGGCTTCCCAAGAACTCAAACGCCTGGGGCTTGCCAACAAGTCACTCATCGTCGTGCCGAACCACCTCACCGAGCAATGGGCAGCAGAATACCTCACACTCTACCCGTCCGCGAACATCCTCGTGGCCACCAAGCGCGACTTCGAGAAACGCAACAGAAAGAGGTTTTGCGCCCGTATCGCCACCGGCGACTACGACGCGGTAATCATCGGTCACTCCCAGTTCGAGCGTATTCCGGTGAGCACGGAGCGGCAGGCATTGATGCTCCAAGACCAGATAGACGACTTGACCGAGGGGATAGCCGAGATGAACCTCCAAAGACGCGGTAGGAACCCTACCGTCAAGCAGCTTGAGACCACACGGCGAAACCTACAGGTAAGGCTTGAGAAGCTTAACGACCAGTCGAGAAAAGACGATGCCGTCACCTTTGAGGAACTCGGCATCGACCGTCTCTTCATCGACGAGAGCCACTACTACAAGAACCTCTTCCTCTACACCAAGATGCGAAACGTGGCAGGTATCGCCACAACCGAGGCACAGAAATCCTCCGACCTTTTCATGAAGTGCCGCTACCTTGATGAGGCAACCGGCGGCAAGGGCGTCATCTTTGCCACCGGTACACCGATCTCCAACTCCATGACGGAGCTTTATACCGTGCAGCGCTACCTCCAATACGACACGCTCCGCACGCTGAACCTCCAGCACTTCGATGCCTGGGCTTCAACCTTCGGCGAGCAGGTGACAGCGATGGAGCTGATGCCGGAGGGCACTGGCTACCGGGCGAAGACGAGGTTTGCCCGCTTCTACAACCTGCCGGAGCTGATGACGCTCTTCAAGCAGGTAGCAGACATTCAGACAGCGGACATGCTCGACCTTCCTGTTCCCAAGGCAAACTTCCACAACGTATCAGTCAAACCGAGCGAGTTCCAAGAGGAACTTGTGGCAGAGCTTTCCAATCGGGCAGACCGCGTGAGGAGCAACATGGTTGATCCCACTGTAGACAACATGCTCAAAATCACCACCGATGGGCGAAAGCTCGCACTGGACCAGCGGCTTATCGACGAGCGGCTACCGGATTTCGAAGAGAGCAAGGTCGTGGCCATCTGCGAGAACGTCCACAGGATTTGGGAGGCACACACTGATACACGAGCCACTCAGCTCGTGTTCTGCGACCTTTCCACCCCGAAGGGCGAAGGGCATTTCAGCGTCTACAACGACATGCGCTCAAAGCTAGTTGTCTCAGGTGTTCCAGAAGATGAGATAGCCTTCATCCATACGGCAGATACCGAAGCCAAGAAGACAGAGCTTTTCGCCAAGGTGAGAAACGGGCAGGTACGTGTGCTCATCGGCTCCACCCCGAAGATGGGTTCTGGCACCAATGTGCAGGACAGGCTCATAGCGATACACGACTGCGAGTGCCCCTGGCGACCAGCAGACCTTGAGCAGAGAGCAGGGCGTATCATCAGGCAGGGAAACCAGAACGCAGAAGTGGACATCTACCGCTATGTGACCGAAGGGACGTTTGACGCCTACTCATACCAGCTTGTCGAGAACAAGCAGAAGTTCATCTCACAGATCATGACATCAAAGTCGCCTGTGCGCTCTGTAGCAGACTGTGACGAGGTGGCACTTTCCTATGCCGAGATAAAGGCGCTTGCCGCAGGAGACCCAGCCATCAAAGAGAAGATGGATTTGGACGTGGACGTCGCCAAGCTCAGGCTGCTTAAAGCCAACCATCTCTCCCAGCGTTACCAGCTAGAGGATATGGTCGCCAAGCACTACCCCCAGCAGATCAAGGGACTTACCGAGCGCATCGAGGGCTACGAGGCTGACATCAGGACAGTCGCCTCCAACGAGCCGAAGGACAAGGACGGCTTCTCCATCATCGTCGGAGACTCACCACATTTTGCAAGAAAGGATGCTGGCGAGGCGATACTGGCACTGACTAAGAAGATGACCTCGCCAGAGGCCATCCACATCGGCAACTATCGGGGGCTTCCCCTCTACCTTTCCTTCGATGTCGTCTCGCGTGAATATGCGGTTTCATTCAGAGGTAAGTTGCATCATCCCGTGACGATTGGAACAGACCCACTGGGCTGCATAACGCGTATCGACAACGAGATCGAACGTATGTCAGAAAAACTCAACACTGCCCGAGAGCGCCTTGAGAACAGCAAGGAGCAGTTGGAAAGCGCCAAGGCAGAGATAAGAAAGCCCTTCTCCAAGGAAGACGAGCTTCAGCAGAAGACCAAGCGCCTCGCTGAGCTTGACTCTCTTCTCAACATGGACGAGAAGGACAGCGTGATGCTGGACAGTCCCGATGACGACAGGGACGAGCCGGAAGCGACGGTCAAGATCAGAGACCATTCGCGATGATTTTTGAAAAGTAAGGAAGCGCCGGAGTAGGTAACTAACGTACCTTTCGGGCGCTTCGATGACACATACTCTAGCACAATCTCTCAGGTGATTTCAACCACGGTTCCGTGACGATTCACAAACTTGATACGTTTGATCCCCTTCATCTCGTGTAGCCACTTTGAAAGCTCTCGTGCTATTGCTTCATCGGGAACCTTTTTCATGCGTCTTGAGTCAAAGGCGATGTTCTCTGACTGCCAGCGTGCTTTCTTGAGGTTTCTCTCAACCACTTTAAGCGAGCTACCTGTTGGTGCTTTGAGTTCCCATTTTTCTTTATCTATGAATACATCCGCACTATGTTCACGCTCGCGCGTGCTCTTGCGGATAAACTCGACAGTATGTCCAAGAGCAGCAAATGTCTGGGCAGTCCTCAACTCATGCGGCCAGACGTTAACACCGCTTGGAATAATAATCTTTCCTTCTGATTTCTGCATCAGGCAATTGTAGCAGTACTTTACTAAAGCGGAAGCCTTGTAAAACCCCTACAACTCAATCTACTCCAAAGGAGGCAGACATGCCCTATATCGACCCATCCGTTATCGAGCAGGTCAAGCGAATCGACCTGCTCACCTACCTACAGAACAGAGAGCCTGACGAGCTTGTCAGGCTCTCTAACTCGACCTATAGCACCAAGACCCACGACTCATTGAAGATCTCAAATGGCCGGTGGTATTGGTGGAGCCAAGGCTTTGGTGGCAGATCAGCCCTTGACTACCTCATCAAAGTGCGTGGCATGAGCTTTCTTGATGCTGTCGCACAGCTTGACGGCTGCAAGGGAATGTCGTCTGCACCAGTGAGGCGAGAGGCACACAAAGCCCTGAGTGGGCTTACGCTGCCGCTTCCTGCTCCCTCGAATATCCACGTACAGGGCTACCTCGGGCTTCGCGGCATCGACCCGCTTGTCACCAGCCACTGCCTCAAGACGGAGATCGTCTACGAGACCATGCACGGCACGAAACCACGCGTGGTATTTGTAGGACGCGATGATGAGGGAGCAGCCCGCTACGCCGCCGTACGCGACTGCAGCGGGGACTTCAAGGGCGAGGCCAAGGGAAGCGACAAGAGATTCGCTTTCAGGCTTGCCCCGACCAATCCCACAAGACGTGTCCATGTTTTCGAGGGGGCAATCGACCTGCTGTCCTATGCAACCCTTGTGTTAGACGGCGACGAGGACTTCCGTGAGTTGAGCCTGCTTTCGCTCGGCGGCATCCAGGCCGTCTGCAAGGCTGATGGGCAGACGAGGCTTCCGCAATCGCTTACCCACTACCTTGCCAGAAACCCGCAGACCAAGCGTGTGTGCCTGCATTTTGACAACGATGCACCCGGCGTACACGCCACAGACACAATCGCCTCGGCACTCGTCTGCCGCGACTTCAACGTATCCATCGAACCACCCCCGGAGGGAAACGACTTCAACGACTACCTGATGAAGCAGCGCAAGGTGGTACCTCCTGAGCAGATCGAGCTGAACCTGAAAGACGTCTATCAACGATTCGAGCACCCCACGAGGAAACCCAAGACTAACACAGCTCCTGCCCAAGTCAGATGACCACGGCAGCACTACCAAGAAAGGATTTCAACATGGATACCGACACTGGCAACACCAGTACCCAACCAAAGGCTTATGCCTACACCCAATACGATGAGACCTACTCCGTCTTGGCAGAGCCAGCCTTCTACCATCAGGTCACAGACTTTATGGGCACACCGAAGCAAAACCTCTGCATCAACCTCATCGAGGCCGAGACCGGCGAAGATTTCGCCACACTCACCGTGAACCTCGGTGAGTTCATCAGCATCAAAGACAGTGCCTACATCGACACCAACAACCTCCCAGGCATCGACAAGTGGCTGGAGGACAACGGCATTGCCAAGATGACAGGGCTTACCAAGCAGTCCGGCTACTGCGCCTACCCACTCGCTGTCTTTGACAAGGAGTTCTTGGAAAGCATCGACCACGGAAGGCTTGCTGCCTACCGTGAGCAGTTCGACTTTGATAAAGAAATCATTGAGGAACCGGACTTCTCCATCGAGATAATTGAACCGAAAATAAGGACGGTGGCCGCAGAAGAGGCTGCCTGGGCAATCAGCGCAAACACTGTACTTGGCAAAGAACTCTGGTTCTTTGAAGCGCACTTGGCTGAGGATCAGGAAAGCCCGACAGGTGAGGGGTTTTACTTCGCATCATGGAAGCGCGACAAGGAAGGTAACTGGAGCGAGTACGACGGTGGGCAATACTGGGGCTACAGCAGTGCGACAGACCTAGATGAGGTCATCGGAGAGACGCTGCCATTCAGCGACTACACGCATGAACTTATACCCTACGAGGATTTCGAGGCAGTCTGCTTCTATGGCGATAAGTCGGTCGAGCAAAACTACGCAGACTCATTCAGCACCAAGCTACCGGAGCAAGACCAGAGGGAACGAGCCTATGACGTGACCATCTGCGAGACTTTGAAGCGTACCGTATCAGTTAGAGCGAAAAGCGCAGACGAGGCCCATGCCAAAGTCGAGGATGACTGGAGAGACGGAGTTTATGTCCTTGATGCTGACGACTTCAAAGAAGTCCATTTCACAACGCGTGAGCAGCAACGCACCCAAACATCCCAAAAGGACAGATCAGAGAGGATCGGCGGGAGCCGCTAGCGCAGATGTTCCGCCCATGTACAGGCGCTGAGCCAAATCGAACAGCTCTACTTGCGGTAAATCCTGATCCCTTAGATACCATAGTCTCATGAGCGAAAGCACCGTAGAGAGGTGGAATTCCATGATATAGGGAGCAAAGGGGTCATCGTGAGAGATGTCCATTTTATGGGAGACGAAAGGGATACTTGCCTTCAACCGTTCGATAAAGTGACTGCTTCCAAATTCACCGAACAAGGTCTTTAGGTAGAAATCCATCCCATTGTCTGGTTGAAGAAATCCTTGCAGCCCAGCATTGTCAACAGGCAGGTTTTCAAGCATGGAGCCTAATACGTAACTCTCCAGATAATCCAACAACTCATAAATATCACAGAAATGCTGCTAGAAGGAGCTGCGGTTATACCATGCCCTGTTTGCTATCTCCTGAACAGATATTCTCTCAATCGGCTTGTGGGCATAGAGCTCACAAAGAGCATCCATGAAAGCCCTCTTTGTCTTCTGGGTTACTTCAGGCTGCTTTTTCATGGAGTGCCCTTCCTGTTTGTGTTTTGCCAGTGGATCAACCAACAGATAATCAAACACTGTTGGTTGATGGAAACGGCAGAGCAAGGTAGAGTTACATTATACAACACGTTGTCTAGTTATCAGGCGAACAAAGGAGGCTTTCGTATGAAGGTTGTCATATTCGGCGCAACAGGAAGAACTGGGAAAGAGCTTGTTCGCCAATCTCTTGAACGAGGATACGATGTTGTCGCCTATGCCCGCAATCCAAACAGAATCTCAATCGAAAGCCCTCGCTTGGCTAAGGTAGCTGGCGAGCTGAGCAATCGAGAATCGCTAAGAGAGGCAATCGAGGGAAGCGATTTCGTGCTCAGCGCGCTTGGGCCTATGGGAAAGCCCAGCGATGATGAGCTCAGCGACGGGATCGCGAACATCTTGTCAGTTATGGAGGAGTGCGGCATTAGCCGGTTCGTGGCTCTCTCAACGACAAGCGCCCAAGACCCCCAGGACGTCGACGGCTTTCGCACCAAACTGAGAAGAGGCATGATAAGACGAGGTAGGCCGACGAGCTATGAGCAGATTGTAAGATACAGTCAGCTGATTCGAGATTCAAGATGCGACTGGACGCTCGTGAGGATCGCTTCAATACTCACTGACAAACCACTGTCGAAGCAAATCCGTGCCGGATACCTTGGCAGAGACGCTTTCCGTAATACGCTGTCTCGTGCTGACTTGGCCTGGTTCATGCTGGAGCAAGTAGAAAGCACTGGGCATGTGCGAATGGCTCCTGCATTGAGCAACTGATCTAAAGCCTGATTATTCGGTGATTCTGCCGAGTCACCGTCATTCCCTTTTTCGGCACATGCCTTTTCGTCCACGAGTCCAACTCGGGGACTAATCCGTTTATTTGTAGCAAGCAGGGCATTTCGATACCGCTCCGCTCAATCTCAATGCCAACCCCAGGGGGCTGCGCCCCCTTGAACCCCTGCGGAAGGGAGGTTTACCTATGTCCAAAAGGATGTTTACCAAACAAGTATGCCTATGGCTTACGGAAGCAGAGTTAAGAAGGCTCGATACCCAAGTCAAGAAGGCGGGAATCTCGCGTAGAGCTTATCTCAGGCACCTCGTAAACGGTGCTGTGCCAGTTGACCGCCCGCCGCCTGACTACTTCGCCATGACACGCGAGCTTCATTCGATTGGCAATAACCTGAACCAAATCGCTGCCCATGCTCATTCGTCAGGGGTTGTCGATGAGGCAAGGTATCACAGAAACGTCGTCAAGCTCGATGAGGCAATCGCCAAAATCGCTCGTGCGGTCGAACTTCCAAGAAAGATCGAATGATGGCAGTGACGAAGCTCTGGCCGATTCGCGGTTGGCTTGGCGCAGTGGTCATCTATATAGAGAATCCGGAAAAGACCGAGCGCCCGAGATTCATCGAGAAGCCAGGCATGAGCGAAGCCGAAGCACAGAGCCTCACAGACGTCATCAACTATGCGATGGCGAGCAACAAGACGGTTGCCAACGAGGGCGAGGACACCATGCGATGCTTCGTCACCGGAGTGAACTGCACAGCGAGCGGCGCACGGGAGCGCATGATGTTCACGAAGGCGCTCTATGGAAAAGACCACGGCGTGGTGGCCTATCACGGATACCAGTCGTTTGCGAAAGGAGAGGTGACGCCGGAGCAAGCACACAAGATCGGCGTGAAGCTCGCAAAGAGGCTTTGGGGAAAGGACTACGAGGTTCTTGTCGCCACACACTTGGACAAGGGGCATATACACAACCACCTGCTTTTGAACTCCGTCTCCTTTACGGACGGCAGCAAGTTCAGGTTCTCAAAAGAGGACTATCGCCGGATGCGAGAGGTGTCTGATGACCTTTGCTACGAGAATGACCTCTCGGTCATCGACAACCCCAAGCCCGGACGCTCGAAGCACTACGCAGAGTGGCAGGCAGAGCGTGAAGGAAAACCAACCTGGCGCTCCATCATCAAGAAGGATGTCGATGAGGCCATCGACAACGCCACAAGTGCACGGCAGTTCTTCGACAACCTCAAAGTCCTCGGCTACGAGATAAAGCAGGGAGCAGATATCTCGGTCAGGCCACCGGGCAAGGAGCGGTATCTGAGGCTTGCCCGCAACTTCGGCGACGACTACACCATAGATGGCATCAGGCAGCAGATACTCTCGCACACAGATGCCCGACTGTCGATTCGGCAGCGCACCGTCCGTGACAGCCCAGCGCCCAAGAAGATGCCCGCATACCCGAAAGGTTCGATACTGGCGCTCCACCGCCACTACCTGTATCTCTTCGGCTTCTACAAGAGAGGAAGCCCGGGCGGGTCACCCTCCAATGCCCGGATGCACTACCTGTTGCGCGAAGACCTCAAGAACCTTGATGCGATCATCGCCGACGAGAAGCTCCTCAGTCGTGAGTCCATCTCAAGTGACGTGGAGCTTCTTGTATTCAAGGACAAACTCATCGGACAGATTGAGCAACTCACCTGCGAGAGGGCGGAGCTGAAGCAGATCATCCGCGCCGCTGCAAACGGTGCAGGCTACACCACCAAGGACAACCCCCGTTACCAACAGTTGAACAAACACATCAAGGAACTGAGTAAGGAGGTGAGGCAGTGCGGGCGGATAGCCGATAGGTCGATCTCGCTCAAAGAGCGGATCGAGCGAATCGAGAAAGACGACACCAAACAACCCAGAAAGGAGGAACAGAAAACACATGGACGCATCAGAACAGGCGGCAGAGCAGCTGGTAAGGATGACACTTCAAGGCACTGAGTACACGCTCCGCCTCACAGGAGCCGGAGCGAAGAACCTTGCAGGAGTGCTTATCGCAATCGCTCAAGGCCACCAGCAGACCAAGGGCAAGACAAGGTTGAAGTCGCTTCTGGACGCCAACAAGGAGCTGAAGGTATTCCAGCTTGACGCCGGAGACCTCAGTGCGTTTGCAAAAGAAGCAAAGAAGTATGGGCTGCTCTACACCGTCATAAGAAGCGGCAAGGTCTCTCCAGGCGACAAGGTGGATGTGATGGCAAAGGCAGAAGACGCCGCCAAGATCAGCCGGATACTGGAGCGCTTGGGATTCGGGCGCACCGACGTTGCCGATGTCGTAAGCGAGATCGAGGCAGCACGTGAGAGTGCAGGACGCACGGCGGCAGACAAGGGCGAGCAGACCAAAGACGAGGCCGAGCGCATCGTCGATGAGCTACTTGAGAAGCCCATGGCAAAGGACGGGGCGAAGACGAACGACCCTTTAGTGCAAAAGACGGAGGCCCACCCTCCGTCAGAGCCTATATCCGACAGCACCGCGAGGCACTCAGAGGACTCTACGAGTAAGGCCGCTGCGGAGAGGGGCAAGCCCTTGCCAACAAACGAGGGCAAGGTGAACGCCAACCAAAGGGGCAACAGCAAGGACACGGCTGAGCGCAGTGATACACGCAGAAGCGTCAAGGCTGAGATGGATGACATCAAGAAGTCCCGCAAGGACAGCTCCGCACCCAAGCCACCAGTCCAACAGACAAGGCACAGCCAAGACGCCGCGAGGCGCACAAGGAAACCCAAATCAAAATCGAAAGGAAGGTAACAGGAATGGATGATATTTACACTACCATCGAGCAGGCCGCAAGCACACCTACAAAGGATGACAGCTTCGTCGCAGACGGAGAGTTCGACAAGGAGGCATGGGCGGCCAAGAAGCAGTCCGAGCGTGAGACGGCATTCGCCATGATTGAGCAGGCGACCGAGCGCGTGAGCGCAAGCCCGGAGGTGTTCAGGGAGTTTCTGGACACAATGGCACGATTCCCCAACTACTCGGAGTCTAACACCTTACTCATCTTCGAGCAGAACCCCGGTGCTACCCGCGTAGCAGACTATGAGGCTTGGAAGCGTATGGGCGAGGGAGTCAAGCGCGGCGAGAGCGGCATCACCATCCTTGAGCCGGGAGACGAGTACACCAGAGAAGACGGCTCCATCGGCGTGAGCTACAACACCAAGAAGGTCTTTGACGTGGTACAGACCACCTCAAGGCAGCGTATGGTGCGCCAGCCAGACGAGCGAAGCCTCATCAAGGCGCTGGTGGCTAACTCCCCGGTGCCGGTACAAGCGATCGATACACTTGAGGGCGGAACACACGCCGTCTACAGCAAGGACAACAACACCATCGCCGTTGCGCGCGGGCTTGACGGCGCTGAGATTTTCAGGGCGCTTTCCGTCGAGCTTTCCCACATCTACCTTGCCAACAACGACTCCTTCTACGACCGCGTGGCCAACGACAAGGCCGCCCGTGCCTCTGCCTACGTGGTATGCAAGAGATTCGGGATCGAGCCTCACGGCCTGGAGCCGAAGGCGACGCTTCGCACAGGCGAGCAGTCGCTACAGGAGGTGCGTGAGGAGATCGGGAGTATCCGTGGGGCTTCAAAGGACATCACCAAGCAGATGAACAAGACCTTGGAAGCCAACAAGTCTCGCACCGATGAGCGGGGTGGGCGTGATGGGCGATGAAACCGCTACCATCGAGCTTGACCGCTACGAGCGAGGCGCGGTGCTGGTGGCATTGACTGGCGAGCGCAACAAGCTCCTAGACGAGAAACGCCCCACCGACACCGTGGATGACGTCCTCATCAAGCTCTCACGCGCAAAGCCCAAACGCAGGGATGGCCGCAATGAGGCGCGATAGGGTATCTGAGGTCGTGCTTATCACCCTTGGCATCCCTGTAGTCGTATGGCTCGGGCTCCTGCTTGCACCGGCACTGACCGGCGAGCGGGCACAGCTCCTGTCAACGCTTGGCGACGTGCTCGCAGAGCCTACAAGGATCACCATCGTGGAGGGCAGCCTGAAAGCTGTCCTCCTTGCCCTTGGAGCCTATTGTCTGGGAGTGGGCATCTTCTACTCGACACGTAGAAACTGGCGAAGGCGCGAGGAACACGGGAGCGCCCAATGGGGCGAGGTCCATCAAATAACACGGAGGTACCGCGACCGTCACCGCTACCAGAACAAGCTGCTCACCAAGGGCTTCTCACTCGGCCTTGACGGAAAGCGCCACAAGCGCAACCTCAACGTGCTCGTGGTGGGAGGAAGCGGCTCCGGCAAGACGCGCTCGTATGCCAAGCCCAATGTGATGCAGGCGAACACCTCCATGGTCATACTCGACCCCAAAGGCGAGATACTGCGTGACACCGGGCACCTGCTGGAAAAGGCAGGGTACGACATCAAGGTGCTAGACCTCATCAACATGCACAAGAGCCACTGCTACAACCCGCTTTACTACCTTGATAGCGATAACGACGTACAGCGCCTTTCCACCAACCTCTTCAAATCGACTACGCCAAAGGGCGCTGTGAGCCAAGACCCCTTCTGGGACACGGCTGCCGCCATGCTCCATCTGGCGCTGGTCTTCTACCTCCACTACGAGGCGCCGCCTGATGAGCAGAACTACGCCATGGTCATGGAGATGCTTCGTGCAGCAGAGGTCAGGGAAGACGACGAGGAATACCAGTCGGTATTAGACGAGCTGTTCAACCGCCTTGAGACGAAAGACCCTGAGCATATCGCGCTGAAGTACTACCGCGACTACCGTAGCGGCTCTGCAAAGACCTTGAAGTCAATCCAGGTCACGCTCGCCTCACGCCTGGAGAAGTTCAACCTGGAAAGTGTTGCCTCACTTACGACAACAGACGAGATGGAGCTTTCAATGCTCGGGGAGAAGAGGACGGCACTGTTCGCACTCATCCCTGACAACGACACTTCGTTCAACTTCCTCATCTCGATACTGTACACCCAGCTCTTCCAGCAGCTTTTCTCCTCAGCCGACTCGGTACACGACGGCAGCCTGCCGGTACACGTGCACTTCGTCATGGACGAGTTCGCAAATGTCAGCCTGCCGGATGACTTCGAGAAGATTCTCTCAGTCATGAGGAGCAGGAACGTCTCGGTCTCCATCATCATCCAGAACCTCGCCCAGCTAAAGGCGCTCTTCGAGAAGCAGTGGGAGTCCATCGTCGGCAACTGCGACGAGTTCTTATACCTCGGGGGAAACGAGCAGTCCACCCATAAGTTCGTGAGCGAGCTTCTAGGCAAGGAGACCATCGACACCAACACCTTCGGGAGGTCTCTTGGAAGCCACGGCAACTACACCACCAACTGGCAGATTACAGGGCGCGAGCTTCTGACCGCAGACGAGGTGAGGATGCTTGACAACAGATATGCGCTTCTGTTCGTTCGTGGAGAGCGCCCCATGCAAGACGAGAAGTACGACCTCAAGACACATCCGAGGATAAGGCTCACCGCAGACGGCGGACGAGCGCCCTACCGACATGGCACAGTCAAGCAAGAAGCCGTCACCGTCATGGTGAAAGAGGCAACACCACTTCCCCCGCAGCCGAAACCAAAAAGCCAGCCCCGCCCCGTGAAGCCCGCGTTCGAGGTATTTACCGAAGACGAGCTTTGGGCAGAGTTGAACCAATCAAACAAAGAGAAAGAGAGTAAGAAATGAGATTCACTGAAAAGCTCGCTACAAAAGCGCCCTGGGGTAAGAAGACCCGCAGGGCGTTTCTCGTTTATGCAGCCATCGTCATCGCTATAACCATACTCTGTGCGCCCGCTGTCGCATACGCAGCAGATGACCCCATCGGCGTCGTCAACAACCTGTCCAACTTCATCTTTGGGATAATCCGCGCAATCGGCCTCATCCTGCTCGGCTTCGGCGTCGTGCAGGTGGGACTTTCCTTGAAGTCCCATGACCCCTCGCAGCGGGCAAACGGCTTTCTGACATTGGCCGGAGGCATCATCATCACCTTTGCCAAGGAGATACTGACGCTCATCACGGGTTGAGGTGGTCTATATGGATTCAGACAACTGGATTGTAGAAAACCTTGTCAAAGCACTGAACACCTGGAACGAGAAGCTCGGGGAGATCCTCGGGCTTCTCACCACCCCGCCATCCGAGTTCAAGGGAGGAGCCATCTGGGATGCCATCACCACGATACACGGAGCACTCCAAGCGATAGGCTTGGCACTGCTCGTTTTGTTCTTCGTAGCCGGTGTGATAAAGACCTGCGGCTCTTTCGCCGAGGTGAAAAAACCTGAGATGGCCGCCAAGCTGTTCATACGCTTCGCTCTTGCGAAAGCTGCGATAACCTATGGACTGGAGCTGATGCTGGCATTTTTAGACATCGTTCAAGGCATCATCGGAACCATACTTCGCTCGGTGGGGTTCTCCGGCACAGGAGACACCGTGCTGCCACCAGAGATGGTCAAAGCCATCGAAAGCATCGGCTTTCTTGAGTCGATACCGCTTTGGGCGGTTACGTTATTAGGTGGTCTGTTCATCACGGTATTGAGCTTCATTGTGATTCTCAGCGTGTATGGCCGGTTCTTTAGGATATTCCTTTACTCGGCCATAGCTCCCATCCCGCTTTCGACCTTTGCCGGAGAACCATCACAGTCTGTTGGTGTGTCCTTCATTAAGTCCTATGCGGCAGTATGCCTTGAAGGTGCCATCATCGTTTTAGCCTGCGTTATCTTCTCCTTCTTTGCCTCAACCCCACCAGTGATTGACACAACAGCTCCTGTGGTAACGCAGGTCTGGGGATATGTTGGCGAGATTATCTTCTCGATGCTCGTGTTAGTCGGCACGGTGAAGATGGCCGACCGCGTGGTCAGAGAGATGATGGGGCTGTAAGCCCCCACCAAGCCAATCAACTAATAACAGAATAGGAGGTAGCCACATGGCTTACTCAAACGCAATCTCTGCCAGCGACCCGCTGGCGATAGAGAAGCTCACCCAAAAGCTCGAAGCCTGCCAAGAGAAGCAGGAATATATGAAGGCTGTCAACACCTACTACCGCAGATACGGCACCTGCAAGGGGTTTTCAGAACTGACCGACACTCAAGCCGAGAAGATCGAGGCCAGTATCGCAAACCACTCATGGGATTCCCAGCCCTTCCCGAGCTATGAGCTTCAGAACAACAACCAGGAGATCAACCGCTTGAAAAAGCGTATAGAGAAGATTTCCTTCGACCGGGAAGTCGGCTTCTCCGGATGGGATTTCAATGGAGGGCAGGCAGTAGCCAACACCGAGGCGAACCGCCTCCAGCTCTTCTTTGATGCGAAGCCTGATGAGCAAAAACGCACACAGCTCAAGTCCTATGGATTCAAGTGGGCACCGTCGCAGAGTGCTTGGCAGCGCCAGCTCAACGATAACGCCATCTATGCCGCAGGCAGGCTTGATTTCGTGAAGCCATCAGACGGCTCAACTGTGCGTGACAAACAGCCGAAAGCCCCTGTTAGAACCGGCACGGCGAGATAGGGGGAGTCATGGAAGTCAAAGTCAACCGCGAGATTCGCGAGTACACCGAGTCCGTCTTCTTCGGCATGAGCCTACGCCAGTGCATCTTCGCGGTCCTTGCCATAGCAGCAGCCGTGGGGCTTTTCTTTCTGCTGCGCCCTTACCTGGGGCTTGAGACGCTCTCGTGGGTGTGCATCGTAGGTGCCGCACCCTTTGCGGTGCTCGGGTTCATCAAATGGCACGGTATGAGTGCCGAGCAGTTCGTGTGGGCATGGCTCAAGTCTGCGGTGCTGACACCCAAGCGCCTGCTGCCCTCACACCAGAACCTCTATCACGATGCTGTCACCAACCCCGCAAAGCAGCCCAAGAAGAAAACTGAGAAGAAACGAGGTAGCCATGCCCCCGAAATCCCTTAAACGCCTGTTCCGCCTTGAGCGCGAGCAGTATCGCTCGCCCAAGACCGTAGAAGATGCCATCCCGATCCAGAGAGTCTGGTCGGATGGCATCTTTTTGGTTGGGCGTAACAAATACGCCAGGACCTACCAGATAACCGACATCAATTACGCGGTTGCCTCGAAGGAGGACAAGGAGGCATTGTTCCTTGCGTACTCAGAGCTTTTGAACTCCTTTGACACGGGCGCCACCACCAAGCTCACGGTGGCGCTTCGAAAGCTTAACAGCGCAGACTTCGCCAAGCAGATACTCATCCCCTATGTGGGAGACAGGCTTGACATATATCGCGAGGAGTACAACCAGATACTCATGGACAAGGCAACCGGGGCGAACTCAATGGTTCGCGACGTGTTCATAACGGTATCGGTCGTGAGGAAGAACATCGAGGACGCGAGAAGCTACTTCAACCGCACCACAACAGAGATAACCTCGCACCTCTCACGGCTCGGCTCGAAATGTACCGAGCTTGACGCACGAGACAAGCTTCAGCTGCTCCATGGATTCTACCGGCCAGAGGACGTAACACACTTCGCTTTCGACGCCAAGGACTCCATGAAGCTCGGCCACTCCTTCAAGGATACTCTCGTGCCCGCATCATTTGAGATCGAGGCCGACCACTTCAAGATGGGAGAGAGGTACGGGAGAGTGCTCTACCTTAAAGACTACGCCTCCTATATCCGAGACAGCTTCCTCACCGAGCTTACCGATGCCAAGCGAAACATCACCGTTTCAATAGACGTGATACCGGTGCCGACTGACGAGGCTGTGCGCGAGGTGGAAAACCGCCTGCTCGGGGTGGAGACGAATATAACGAACTGGACGCGCAAGCAGAACCAGAACCTCAACTACAACGTCATCGTGCCCTACGACATGGAGCAGCAACGCAAGGAGAGCCGCGAGTTCCTAGATGATCTTGTGACCCGCGACCAGCGGATGATGTTCGCTGTGGTGACGCTCGTTCATACGGCAGACACGCTCAAAGAACTGGACTCAGACACCGAGGCTATCATGACTACGGCAAGAAAGCACCTCTGCCAGATGTCCACCTTGAAGTTCCAGCAACTTGACGGGCTTGCGTCAGCGCTCCCCATCGGGGTGCGCAGGATAAACGCGCTACGT
>Ga0123356_10001993_pt1 | contig 22098 bp, 14 predicted proteins | sample TergutEmb28metaG_2_FD_92546 | JGI IMG/M metagenome (GOLD analysis project Ga0123356, IMG submission 92546) | Embiratermes neotenicus P3 segment gut microbial communities from Petit-Saut dam, French Guiana - Emb289 P3 | ecosystem: Host-associated > Arthropoda: Insects > Digestive system > Gut ... | reverse complement strand
TGATGCCGACAGCCGTACCGATGTTGACAGGGCGCGAAGCTGCAAGGTCCCAGCCATAGCATTTCTGGCACACACCGCGATGGGCGTGGCAGGTCATGATCGTACGTACCTTGATATGTGTCAGACCTGCGTCAAGCAGCCGCCTGATATCTGCAAGCGAACCGACATAGTCATTCGTATCAAGTAAGATCTCCCCTGTTCTCGGATCGACAGCCGGCTCAAGCACACAGCGGCCGACGAGGTTGTGATCGATCTCGCCTTTCTCGACTGACTTATACAGCGGGTAGTCGATGCCGTCGTCGCTGCCGCAGTCCACTTCGCGGACGATGACGTCCTGAGCGACATCCACAAGACGACGGGTCAGATAACCCGAGTCTGCCGTGCGCAGCGCGGTGTCGGCCAGACCCTTGCGAGCGCCGTGCGTTGAAATGAAGTATTCAAGAACGGATAAGCCCTCACGGAAGTTCGCCTTGATGGGACGGTCGATGATCTCGCCTTTCGGGTCGGACATCAGGCCGCGCATGCCAGCAAGCTGACGGATCTGCTTGATATTACCACGCGCGCCTGAGAAGGCCATCATGTAGATGGGGTTGAACTTGTCAAAGTTCGCAGCCATCGCCTCGCCAACTTCCTCATTGGCTATCGACCACACATCGACGACCTCACGGTGGCGTTCCTCCTCGCTCATCAGGCCCATCTCGTACTGCTCATCGATGGCTGCGACTTTTGCATCAGCCGTGGCAAGGATGGTCGCTTTTTCTGACGGTATGGTTGCGTCGTAGACAGAAACCGTGACGCCGGCGCGGGTGGCGTAGTGGAAACCGATGGCCTTAAGCCCATCGAGTATCTGCGCCATCTGCGAGACGGGATAACGATTCGTGCAATCCTCCACCAGACGTGCGATGGTTGATTTGTTCATCTCGAAATTGATGAACGGATGGTCTTCGGGCAGCGCCTCGTTAAAGGTGATGCGGCCGACCGTGGTCTCGATACGCTCCCCTGCTTTGTGGTATTCGAAAGCGCCAAAGTCCGTTTCTACGACACAGTCCTCGGTAAGGCGGACGAAGATCTTTGCCTGCAGATCGACGTCGGGTCTGAGTTGGGCGTCACGTGCGGCGTCATAGGCGTTCAAGGCGTCGTTAAAGCTCATGAAAGCCTTTCCCTCGCCCGGGAAGCCCTCTCGAACCGCTGTGAGGTAGTACAGACCGATAATCATGTCCTGAGTCGGCACCGCAAGCGGACGGCCGTGTGCGGGCGATTTGATATTGTTGGCAGAAAGCATCAGCACGCGTGCTTCTGCCTGCGCCTCGCTGGAAAGCGGCACGTGGACAGCCATCTGGTCGCCATCGAAGTCAGCGTTGAATGCTGTGCAGACGAGTGGGTGCAGGCGGATGGCCTTGCCTTCCACCAGTACCGGCTCAAATGCCTGGATGCCGAGGCGGTGCAGCGTGGGGGCGCGGTTAAGCAGGACGGGGTGCTCGGCAATGACTTCTTCGAGTACGTCCCAGACCTTTTCTGAGCGCGCACGATCGACGATGCGCTTGGCAGCTTTGACGTTGTTGGAATATTCAAGCTCCACAAGACGTTTGACCACAAAGGGCTTGAAGAGTTCAAGCGCCATCTGCTTAGGCAGGCCGCACTGATGTATCTGGAGTTGCGGACCTACGACAATGACCGAACGACCGGAGTAGTCGACGCGCTTGCCGAGCAGGTTCTGGCGGAAGCGCCCCTGCTTACCCTTGAGCATGTCGCTGATAGATTTAAGCGGACGGTTGCCAGGGCCGGTTACCGGACGCCCACGGCGCCCGTTATCGAACAGCGAGTCCACTGCTTCTTGCAGCATACGCTTCTCGTTGTTGACGATGATCTCGGGAGCGCCCAGCTCCAGCAGGCGCTTGAGACGGTTATTACGGTTGATAACGCGACGATACAGATCGTTGAGGTCGCTGGTCGCAAAACGACCGCCGTCGAGTTGGACCATCGGGCGCAGATCGGGCGGGATGACCGGAATGACGTCAAGTATCATATTGGTCGGTTTGTTCTCGCTGTTGATGAACGCATCGATGACCTTCAGACGCTTGATGGCCTTGGCGCGGCGTTGCCCCTTGCCTTCATCGATGATGGCACGCAACTCAGCTGCCGTTTCCTCAAGCTCGATGGCAGCGAGCAACTCACGTACTGCCTCCGCTCCCATGCCGCCACGATAGTATTGGCTGTAGTTGATACGCAGCTCACGTGATAAGGCTTCGTCGCTGATGAGCTGTTTGACCGTGATCTTCATGAAGGCGTCATACGCTTCGGTCCGCAGTTCCTTGCGCTCAGCGAATTCCTCACGCAGCTCAGTAATCTCCTCCTCGACCTCCTCAGGCGTCATACGGTCGTCGTCTGAAAGGTCATTGTCCCTGTCGAGGCCAGCATACTCGGTCGAAAGGCGCCTGGTTGTCTCGATAGCACGCTCAAGCTCGGCATCAAGCTCCTCAAGGTCGGCTGCGAGTTCGTCGCGCAAATCGATGGCGTCAGCCTCGCGCGCTTCCGTATCTACCCAGGTGACGATGGCGCTTGCAAAATACAGGACCTTCTCGAGTTCCTTGGGTGAGATGTCAAGCAAATACCCAAGGCGCGAGGGCGAACCCTTGAAATACCAGATATGGCTTACCGGGGCGGCAAGCTCGATATGCCCCATGCGCTCGCGGCGCACGCGGGCACGGGTGACCTCAACGCCGCAGCGCTCGCAGACGATACCCTTGAAACGGATACGTTTGTACTTTCCGCAATTGCACTCCCAGTCCTTAGTCGGGCCGAAGATCTTCTCACAGAACAGGCCGTCCTTTTCTGGTTTAAGCGTGCGGTAGTTGATGGTCTCGGGTTTTTTGACCTCGCCGCGCGACCAATAGCGGATACGCTCAGCGCTAGCCAGCCCGATCTTAAGACGATCGAAATTGTTTACGTCGAATTCAGTCATCTGTTACTCCTCTTCCTCGATTGAATCGAGGTCTTCGGCGTATCCAAGGTCATCAAGTATGGAAAGACCGCCTGTGTCTGCGTCCTCATCATCTTCATCGGCTTCATCATCATCGTCAAAGCTGTCAGCAGCTCCATCGAACAGATTGGAGAAGTCGCCCATGTCAAGTCCAAGGTTAGACAACCCATGTGCGATCAGGTCGAGGGTGTCCACGTCGCTGTCGTCGCTGTCATCATCCATGTCGGCCAGTACCGAGCTGAAGGAGGCGGACTCGGGCACGTCCATGTCCTCAAGGCGCTCCTCGCGCTCATCACCGATGAGATCGACGTCCAGGCACAGGGACTTCATCTCCTTGACGAGTACCTTAAAGGACTCAGGTATCTCGGCAGCAGGGATGTTCTCGCCTTTAACGATGTGCTCGTAGGACTTGACGCGGCCGGCGGTGTCGTCGGATTTGATCGTGAGTATCTCCTGGAGCACGTTAGAGGCGCCATACGCGTACAGCGCCCACACTTCCATCTCGCCAAAGCGCTGGCCGCCAAACTGCGCCTTGCCACCGAGCGGCTGCTGGGTGATAAGCGAGTAGGGACCGGTCGAGCGTGCGTGGATCTTGTCGTCGACAAGGTGCGAAAGCTTGAGTATGTAGTTCTGGCCGACGGTGATAGGCTCGCGGAACTTCTCGCCGGTGCGGCCATCAAAGAGCTCGGCCTTGCCCGTTAAGGAAAGCTGCGGGATGAACTCATCGCGGGCTAGCTCGCCGAGTTGCTCGTGGATGCGCATACGCAGGTTTTTGTTCGCCTTGCCGATGGCGTCTGAGATCTCTTTTTCTGAAGCGCCGTCAAACACCGGCGTGGAAAGGTAGATAGGGCCAGGAACCGAGCTTGTCTGGTTGGCCTCGTCGCTCCAGCCCTGTTGTGCGGCCCACCCAAGGTGGGTCTCAAGCAGCTGGCCGACGTTCATACGCGAGGGCACGCCGAGCGGGTTGAGGATGATGTCGACCGGTGTGCCATCGATAAGATAAGGCATATCCTCGATGGGCAGGATGCGTGAGATAACGCCTTTGTTGCCATGACGCCCGGCGAGCTTGTCGCCCTGCTGGATCTTGCGTTTCTGAGCCACATAGACGCGCACCAGCTCATTGACGCCGGGCATCAGTTCATCCCCGGCATCGCGTGAGAAGCGCGAGATGCCGATGATGCGGCCTCCAGCGCCGTTAGGTACTTTCAGCGAGGTGTCGCGCACCTCGCGTGCTTTTTCATTAAAGATGGCGCGGAGCAGGCGCTCCTCTGCCGTCAGGTCGGTCTCGCCTTTGGGAGTCACTTTGCCAACAAGCACATCTCCCGGTACCACCTCTGCGCCGATGCGGATGATGCCGTCCTCATCGAGGTTGGCGGTCATGTCATCGGAAAGGTTGGGAATCTCGCGGGTGATCTCTTCCGGCCCGAGCTTGGTATCGCGGGCGTCGATCTCGTACTCGCTCACATGGATACTCGTGAGCAGGTCGTCAAAGACCACGCGCTCGGATAAGATGATGGCGTCCTCGTAATTGAAGCCCTCCCAGGGCATATAGGCAACCAGCAGGTTCTGCCCGAGCGAAAGCTCGCCGAGGCTGGTGGCCGGACCATCGGCCAAGACCTCGCCTTTGAAGACCTCGTGGCCCACCCGCACAAGCGGTTTGTGGTTTAAGCAGCCGCTTTGGTTGGAACGCTGGAATTTAGGCAGCGTGTACTCGTCGAGGCTGCCGTCCATGGCGCGGATGCGGATCTTGTCAGTCTGAACGTATTCGACGATACCGGGGTGCTTGGCAAGTACGATCTCGCCTGAGTCGATGGCGCAACGATGCTCCATACCCGTACCCACGAGCGGGGCCTCCGGGCGCAGCAGCGGTACAGCCTGACGTTGCATGTTCGAGCCCATGAGGGCGCGGTTGGCGTCGTCATGCTCAAGGAAAGGAATGAGCGCAGTGGCTACCGAGACCATCTGGCGCGGAGAGATGTCCATGTAGTTGACCTTCTTGGGGTCAACTTCTTCCGGCTCGCCAAAGATGCCGTCTACGCCACGCACACGGCACAGAACCCGTTTGGAGGGGATGAACCTGCCCCTCTCATTCACACGGCCATAGACGCGTGTGTTCGCGTCGAAAAGGTCGTTTGCCTGTGCGATGATGTACTGTTCTTCCTCGTCAGCGGTCAGGTAATCGATGTCATCGGTGACCTTGCCATTGACCACACGGCGGTACGGGGTCTCGATGAAACCGAAGCGGTTGACGCGCGCATAGGTAGCCAGCGTGCCGATAAGACCGATGTTAGGGCCTTCAGGCGTCTCAATGGGGCACATGCGGCCATAGTGTGAGGTGTGCACGTCGCGCACCTCAAAGCCTGCCCGCTCGCGGGACAAGCCGCCGGGGCCGAGCGCAGAAAGACGACGCTTGTGCGTGATACCGGTTGCCGGATTGGTCTGATCCATGAACTGCGAGAGCTGCGAGGACCCGAAGAACTCCTTGATCGCCGCCACGATGGGACGGATGTTGATAAGGCTTTGCGGGGTAATCTCATTGATCTCCTGCGTGGACATACGCTCGCGCACCACACGCTCCATGCGCGAAAGCCCGATGCGGAACTGGTTTTGGATCAGCTCGCCGACGGTACGGATGCGACGGTTGCCAAAATGGTCGATGTCGTCGGTCTTTTTTGTCTCGTCCCCATTGTGAAGCGCTACGATGTAGCGCATCGTCTCGATGATGTCTGTCGGGGTAAGCGTCGAGACGTCCTCGTTCTCGCCGAGGTTGAGTTTCTTATTGATCTTGTGGCGGCCAACCTTTGCCAGGTCATAACGCTGGGGATTAAAGAACAGGCCGTCGAGCAGCGTACGGGCGCTGTCGACCGTGGGCGGCTCGCCCGGACGCAGACGCTTGTACAGCTCGATGAGCGCTTCTTCGCGTGTGATAGCCAGGTCACGGTCAAGCGTGCGCTGGACAAGGTCGGTGTCGCCGAGCAGCTTGACGACCTCATCGCGTGTCATCGCGATGTTGAAAGCCTTGAGCAGCAGCGTTGCCGGCTGCTTACGCTTGCGATCGACGCGCAGGCTTAAGATGTCGCGTCGGTCGGTCTCGAACTCGAGCCACGCACCCCGCGAAGGAATGACCTTCGCATTAAAGAGGATCTTGTCGCTCGTTTTATCCTGCTCGGAGCCAAAGTATACGCCAGGCGAGCGCACGAGTTGTGAGACAACTACACGCTCGGTGCCGTTGATGATAAAGGTGCCTCGGCTGGTCATGAGCGGAAAATCGCCCATGAACACCTCTTGCTCCTTGATCTCGCCGGTATCCTTGTTGATGAATCGGATCTCGACAAACAAAGGCGCCTGATATGATATATCCTTGTTCTTACACTCTTCCTCGCTGAACTTCGGGTCGCCGAACTCATGCACGCCGAATTCGACGAGAAGGTTCTTTGATGGGTTTTCGATGGGAGAGATGTCGGCAAATGCTTCTGCAAGGCCCTCGGTTCTAAACCAGTTGAACGAGTCCGTCTGAATGGATATTAAGTTGGGAACGTCCATGACCTCAGGGATTTTTGCGAAGCTTTTGCGCTCTCGGTACAGGTTTGTCAGTGTAGTGATGGTATCCTTTGCCAAAGGGATTCCTCCTTCAAGAAACAGGGTCAAACCAAAAGGGAGTCGCTTATTACTGCTTCAGATTTGCTAATAACCGCAACCAATCAATGATACCATCAAATTAAACAAAAACAAGACTTGTTTTTTTAGAATTTTAGGTTTCTGCTGTTGGTTGCGGATTTGTTGATTAGTTATTGATAGGAGGCATATGACACAGAAAGAACACAAGGTCTGCGATGGACGAGGCGTCAACCTTGCGGCAGCTGTCCCCCACCCTCCAATTCTGGTTGCCGGCATTGGCTCTGCCGCTGACCTGGCGACAGCTGAAGCGACTTGCAGCGCCTACGCGCGCATTGCCTCAGAAATCGTGGCTGCCCGCCCGGAACTCATCGTCTTTGCCACACCGCACGGTTCTGTCTACCGTGACTGCTTTCTCCTGTCTTCGGGCGCTCATGCAAAGGGCTCATGGCACAGCTTTGGGCGCGACCCCGAGCGTTATCAGATTACCTATGACGAAGGCTTTGTTGCAGCTCTTGCCAACCAGGCGCGTGATGCCAGCCTGCCCTGTCTGAAACGTGCCGACCCTGTGCTTGACCATGGCGTGATGGTGCCTTTGCATTTCCTGCTGGCGGCAGGCCTTGATGTGGATTCCTGCAAGTTTGCGCGTATCTCTATCTCTTTGCTTGACGAGAAAACGCACTACAGCCTTGGCCGATGCGTGCAACAGGTTGCAGCCTCCCTGGGGCTTAGAACAGTGTTTGTTGCGAGTGGGGATCTGTCGCATCGGCTAAAAAAGAGCGGCTCATACGGCTTTGCGCCGGAAGGTCCTGTCTTTGACGAAGCGATGTGCCAGGCTTTTGCTTCGGGTGATTTTGGGCGTTTCTTCAGTTTTGATGAATCGTTTCGCGACAAGGCAGCCGAATGTGGGCTCAACTCCTTTCTCATCATGGCTGGTCTTTTTGATGGGTATGAGGTTAATACCGAGCTGTATTCGTACGAAGGGCCGTGGGGCGTGGGTTATGGCGTTGCCCGTTTTGACCGCGGTAACGCAAATGAGACTCGTGCGCGACCCTGTCTGTGATTTCATCGAGTCAAGCTTGATTTGAAAGTTTGATTAGAATGGCTGACTAGAAAGGCTGACTAGAAAGGCTGATTATGAACAAACGTCCGAGCTTACCGGTACGGATTGCAACAAGCGGGCTTCGCTGGTATCTGGAGCATGGCACGCTGCCATCAACACAACGCCCGGCTATCGCTGTTATCATCGACGACGTCAAGGCCAATGGCTCCCCAGAAGAACAGGAGCTGCTCGCCATGTTGAGCAGCCGCGCGGCGGGCGTCTTTGTCTCGTACCATGTACGGGCAAACGACGATCTACGCGGATGCATCGGCACCATCTCTGCAACGACCTCCAATGTGTTGGAAGAGATCTGCCGCAACACGGTATGTGCCGGCACTGAGGATCCCCGATTCAGGCCTATTACCATTAACGAGCTGCCAAACCTCACGTGCAGTGTGGACGTCCTCGGTGCGGCTGAGCCCATCAGTGGCTTTGACGAGCTTGACGTCAAGCGCTACGGCGTCATCGTAAGCAATGGACGGCGGCGCGGTCTGCTGCTGCCTGACCTTGAAGGTGTGGATACCCCTCAGGAACAGGTTTCCATTGCGCTGGCGAAAGCTGGAATCCATCCGCATGCTCCGTATGATATGGAGCGTTTCGAGGTCATCCGGTATGAGTAACCTGGAATCTGACGGCGTATTTGATGCAGAAAGCACTGCTGTGAGCCGCTCAACGAAGGCTGTCTGCTCTTTGTGCCCGCACAACTGTCATATAGCCCAGGGCCATCGAGGAGTGTGTGGCACTCGCACCGTGCGTGCCGGCGTTGTGGTTCCCGAGCAGTACGGACGCATCAGCTCACTGGCGCTTGACCCCATCGAGAAAAAGCCGCTGGCGTTCTTCCACCCTGGTTCGATGATTCTGAGCTTGGGTTCGTGGGGCTGCAACCTTGACTGCCCATTCTGTCAGAACAGCTCGATTGCGCATGGCTGGGTTGATGAGACAAGAAACAGTGTGGCAAGGGCAGTGACAGGGGCAGGCGGTGTGACAGGGGGACGGTCTGGTTTGTCACATGTGACATGTGACAAACCAGACCGTCCCCCTGTCACACCGCCTGCCCCTGTCACACCCCCTGTCAAATCAGAGGAATCCCCCATCATCAAAGAACTCGTATCACGTGCACTTCTTGAGCGGAAACGAGGCAACATCGGCCTCGCGTACACGTATAACGAGCCGCTTATCAACTTCGAGTTCGTGCGTGATTGCGCACGGCGCATACATGAGGCAGGAATGCTCAACGTCGCTGTTACCAATGGGTATCTCAACGACGAACCTTGGAGCGAGCTTCTGGGCCTGCTTGACGCCGCTAACATCGACCTGAAGGGTTTTACTCAAGACTTTTATGACCTGGTTAGAGCACCATCAGGACTTGCAACCGTCAAGCGCAACATAGCATCAGCTGCTGCGCGCATCCATGTCGAGGTAACGACGCTTGTCATCCCTGGCCTGAATGACTCTCCCGAAGAGATTGAGGCACTGGCAGCTTGGCTTGCCTCCATCGACAGAGATATTCCTCTGCACTTGACACGTTTCTTTCCTCAGCATCGGATGCGCGACCGTGCGCCTACCCCCGTTGCTACCCTGCGTCGAGCGGCTGAGCTTGCCCGCTTGCACCTGAACCGCGTCCTTATCGGCAACGTCTGATACTGCTTGGTGATTCCTGGATTCAGGACGCTGAATAAGCGCGGGGGCTCTGCGTTTCGCAGAGCCCCCGCGCTCTTACGTGCTGCACCGCTTGCGGTGCAGCACGATATGCATCTAAACCTTGTGCCGATAAAAGCCGGGCTACACCCTTCTTTATCGGTAAACCAAAGCGGTATTTATTTGATGGTTGCAGCAGCGCCGGCGTCAGTAAGTTTGCGCTTGGCTTCCTCAGCCTTGGCCTTATCAACACCTTCAAGGATTGCCTTGGGAGCAGCCTCAACCGCATCCTTGGCCTCTTTCAGGCCCAGACCGGTAAGCTCGCGAACGGCTTTGATGACGCTGATCTTGTTGTCGCCATAACCTTCGAGCATGACGTCAAAGCTGGTCTTCTCCTCGACCTCTTCGACGACGGCAGCGCCAGGGGCGGCGGCAAAGACCGGTGCGGCGGCAGAGACGCCAAATACTTCCTCAAGCTCCTTGACGAGCTCGCTGAGCTCGAGTGCAGGCATAACCTTCAGAGCCTCGATGATCTCACTTCTTGAAACAGTCATTGTATTTCCTTTCATAGTTACGATTTGAGTTTTGTTGTTGTTTGTCGTTCTAGGCAGCCTTGTCGTCGATAATCGCCTGCAGGGTTCTTACAAATTTCTCAGCTGGCCCATTGAGTACACGTACGAGACTGCTCATTGGGTTCGCCATCGTACCCAACAGTCTGGCAAGAAGCTCCTCGCGCGAAGGTAGATCTGCAACGGCTTTGACCTGATCGGCCGTCACAACGGTTCCATTAAGCAAGCCGCCTTTAATCTCGAATTTCTTCTGCTCTTTGATGAAACCTTTGATTGCTTTGGCTGAAGCGACCGGATCTCCAAACACGAACACGAATCCTGAAGGACCCGAAAGAATGGCATTCATTGAAGGCATATCAAGATCGCGAAGGGCCCGCTCGGTAAACGAGTTCTTGTAGACCTTAAACGATGCATTATTTGTACGGACAAGCTTACGTAGTTGCTCTTCCTGCTTGACAGTCATACCGCGGTAATCCATAACCCACACCGCATCGGCATCTGCAAGATCCTTCGTAACCTGGGCAAGTATCTTTACTTTTTCTGCATTTGGCATATAACACCTCCTTTACGCAAAACGACCTTCGCTACCAGGAGTGAAGGTCGTCGGGAAGCGGAATATCCCTTAATCGACCACCTCGGCAGGCGAAACCATCTGGTTTCATTACGCTTACACAAGCACCGGCTGTCTCAGGTAGCAAGTATGTATTTAATCGAACTGCGTCATTGTGACGCATCTCGGCTGCATCGTCAAGTTTTCGACCGTGACAAGTTTTTGCCGCTTGATTGCCATCGGCATTGCCGGTTTGCGCTGCCGCTGGTAATCAACCTATCTTTGCCCTGCTGTTGGCAATCAACTTATCTTTGCCCTGCCTTTGCCTTGACGCTTCCTTACACCTACCCAGATGATAGCTCCACCAGCCAGCATAGCGGTAATGATCACTACGATCAGGTAGACAGGTGTTTTATCCCCTGTGGCAGGGGTCTCTCTAAACGGGTCGGGGACTTCATTATAGGTGTTCGTGAACAACACGCTTGCGTGCTCGATGGCGTCATAATCTATAGCGATGTCATCGAAGTTGATCCAGTCATCATCACCCCATATGAGCTTGTCCAGGTCTGCCTGTTTGATGGATGAGACGACAAAGGAGATGGCGTCTTGCTCTGTAACCTCATCCACGGTCACACGGATGAAGTAGCGCGTCTCGTCAAGTATCCACCTCGCATCAGCGGTGCCATCGCTGGTTTTGTAACATACGCCTTCCACTATCAGGAAGTAGTACTCCCCTGCAAGAAGCCCTTCGATCTCATCGAACAGAAAGCCGTAGCTGCCCGGGTCTGTAGCGGTGACTGTGGCATCGCGTGAGATGATCGCAGGGCTGTCCCTGGGTATGGGTATGCCATTGCCATCCTTAAGGAAGTTGCCTGTACGGTCTATCTGGGTAAGCTCGAAGGTAAAAGTGATTTCTTCAAAACCGTCGATACCAAGCTCTGCAAGCAGTGCGTCAAGCTCGGCGACCACCTTGGTGCCGCCTAAGGTAAAGCCCACGCCTCTGGGTTTGAACTCATCGGGTACGTTGCCGCATGACAAGATGAGTGTGTAGCTGTCCTCGCCTATCTGCCACTCGAAGTTCCCGGTACCCAAGATTTGGGCAGGATCAAGAGTGATGGTGTTGCCTGTAAAGCAGAAGTTGTAGTAGACGCCATCACTTGAGTGGTTCGCAGGAACCACGCTCTCATACAAAGCGTAATAACCTGGTGAGGTGAGCTCAAATGGTGTGCCCGTGTTGGGTGTGATGGTCGTGACGACACTCAAAGCGCCACTCCATCCGGGGTCTGCATACTCATACAGCGTGAATTCCGCACCTCCCAATAAGAAGCGGGGATCTTCTGCAAATTTGACGACATCCACAAAAAACGTGTCATTATCGCCCTCTTCTTTGACGATGACTTCTGCCTCATCTCTGTCCTCATCAATCAGTATGAGCTCATTTCGGTAGTTGCCTGCCTCAAGGGTATCGGTGATGTAGTAGAAATGAAAAGACTGGTAGATGAACTCGCCTGAATCCGCCGGGTCCTCCACACCTGCATCTAAGACGACAAGCCGTACCTTGTCCGCGCCATCCGCATGGGAGGTATCATGGTCATGCAGCGGAACGAATGCGGTACCATTGAATTCCAGCAGCTCGCAGGTACACAGCTGGCGGCCTACCACATCGCCATTCGTATAGTAGACGTCTTTAACGTACCTTGTTCTTGCTCCATATGCCCAGATGGCGCCGTCATCATCATGTGCCGTGATGATCGGTATGGTATCGGTACCAGCGCCCAGGGCGTCGATGTCCGTGTATCCCACAGAGCCTATGATGCCTACCGCCCCGGTGATGCCGGTGTTCTGAAGGGTCGGATAGGCTGTCCCCGTCGGTGCGTTCCAGACGTCGTCGAAATCCCAGCCGAAGTAAATCTCCTCATAGACTCCTGGATCCGCGCTTTGCAGATCCGCGATGCTGGTGGCAAGGCCATCCCGCCCGGTCAGCGTCATTTGGTTGTCCAAAGGAGGTGTGGCGCCTGTCCCGCGCGTAAAGACCATAGTGTCAAGATGGCGCAGGTAGTTCCTCGTAGCAGTCGCGCCCGCGGTTATGCTGGGATTCGTGCTCACCCTCCTGAAATAATCATTGGTAGTGCCAAAGAAACGGGTATTGCTCGTATGGATCACCGGGTTTGCCGTAATACATGAAGCAATATCCTCAATAACGTAGGTGTTGTGTCCGCCTCCAATACCAGCCACGACTTCGGTGGTTGCATTGATGGTCATGGTAGATATGTTGTTGCGCGTAGGTGGATTCGAGGTTGCGCTCTCGGTACCCCCCATACCTCCAATACCCCATGTATATGAAGTATATTCAGTCGCACCTGGTATACCTTGGGCGATCCGAGGCAATACCGCCTGGGTGATGCTACCTGTCGAATAGCAGTTGGTTACAGCTACAGCATTCGATCCAACCATTCCAACAATACCACCTGTGGTTCTGGACGGTACATTCTGGATTATCGTCACATCGGCGTAACACTGGTCGATATAACTATCGAAGTTCTGCCCGTAAACATGTCCTGCGATACCACCTATGCTTGTAGGAACACTCGAAGTCGTAGCAAGCTCTACGTATGAGCGGACTTCGCACTGGTTTGCATTTACCGCTGATGTATTCGCATAGATGTTGCTTTGCAGCGTGGTGCTGGTGACTGAACAATTCTCGATTCGCATATATGCCGATGAACTAGCCCGCCACGTTGTCGAGCCCAAAATGCCCCCGACCATTCCGCTTCCTAAAAGATGGGTATCTGTGACCTGACAGTTCGAGATGGTCACTCGATAACCGCTAGAAATGCTGCCCCCACAAAAGCCAAGAATCCCTCCGATGATAGGCTGGTAGCCGTAGGTCTCGACCTTGGCAGTAAACCCATCTACCGAGCACTCGCTTATGGTCGTGCTGGCGGCATTCCTTCCGAGGACACCACCAAGCTCCAAAATGCCGAGCCTTGAACCGGTATCGTCGATATGGCTCACCTGTACGGTTGTGCGCTGCGGCAAACGTTCGATGAAGGTGAACCCGTCGACATTAAGATTGTATAAGGCTGACTGGCTGCCATTTTGACCGACAATGCCACCGATTAAGAAACCGGTGCTGCCTGTTGTCGGTACTTGCAGAACTTCGAGGATGACAGTGAGATTCCGTACCTCGTTGTCGTGAAACTCAGTACCAGCTGTATTATTGTATTGCGATGCGGAGATTCCGCCTATGACAAAATCTCCGGAGCCTAATGCGTGTATCGTGAGGTCTTCGACAAGGGCATTAGTAAGGCTACCGGTGTTACCATCGATTATCCCACCGGCAGACCCACTTACGGTGATAGTAGCGCCTGTAGAGGACGGATGCTTGGTTACATAGACATCACGTACGACTCCGTTGTTCGAGTTTGTATCCGCTATCCCACCGACTTTAACTGCAGTGATACTGGTGATTTCCACTGAAGCGTTACATATAAGCCCGCCATTCCACCCCGCTACTCCACCGAAATCGACTTGGACAACGTTATTTCCAGGATTGAAGTATATGTCAGTTACAAAAGCCTCTCGTATGACTCCAGCAGTATAATTTCGTCCGGCTATTCCACCTACACCCAACGCGCTGAAACGGGGCAACGTGGAATTATCAAACATAAAACCATCCAGGAGAAGGTTTTCCATGGTTCCATCGTTATAACCGATCATACCGCCGAGGTTTAGGACAGTGGTGCTGCCTTGCATCCCGTTGTACACGAATTGGACTCCATTGAGAGTTACGTTGCTGATTTCTCCTTGACTCCAGCCTGCTACACCGCCGACAGTGTCGCCGGAAGGCATCATATTCGTCCCTGAACCGGTATGACCCAAACCAATGGTGATATCCTCCATGATGATGTTTGTGATCTCCCCGTAGTTTCTGCCTACTATGCCGCCAAAATATGATAAGCCGTTAATATAGATGTCCGAAACGTAGAGGTCTTGTATGGTCCCGTAGTTTCTTGCGGCTACCGCGCCAATTGTATTGCCGGAAAGCGTCGTGAATGCATCATTGGAAGCACCAACGATACTGAAGTCTGTGATAACCAGGTTTTCTATGGTCCCGTTATTCACAGCAATAAGACTCATACTGTTTACATCGGGAGTTATCACGCTTACATGACGCCGGATATCAAGGCCACTGATTGTGAAACCTTGCCCATTGATGGTGGACCCTTCCCCAAGTGTGAGAGTCGGCCAGTCGAAAGCCTCACAGTAGCTCCTCAGGTCGATATTGTTCATGACGCGCCATTCGATATCTTCTTCAGCTGTGATATTCGCCAACTGGGCAGCGGTGTATATCCGTCTCACTGTACCCGTGTCCGGCCAACCAGTGTCTACAAAAAGATAATCCACAGGCCAAAGATCAGAATTGTTCGTAACAGACATACTGAAAAGCGCTTTGTCGTTCTCATCAAGCTCAAGATACTTGGATTGCTCACCGAGGATGGTGTCATCAAATAGGCTTACGGTCTTGCTGAGGCCAGCTTCTCTATCTCCAACATAAACATCTAAATCCTCAAAGTAATCGAAGACCAGGTTGTACTGGGTCTGAATGTCTTCTATATAGAAAATTGATTCGTATTGAATCCCCAGTATTATGTCCTGCTTCGGGTAAAGCTTTACAGAGGATCCGCCAGGAAGCAAGGGTTTTACCCAGAACTCTGTATACATGGGGATACTTTGAAGGCTGGAGCCGCTACCGTCTTGCATTGCGGAGTACGTTGCAAGACCCTGGGCGCCCGGCGAGAATAGAGGAAGGATATCGTTGTCTATACCGTTATTGTTAATGGCGATAAGCGTCGCTGCATTGCCGCTGACAGCTTGATACTCAATCGAATAGGGCCCGATATATCCGTGTTCATTTGGTGTGTTATCTGCCGGTCCCACCAATACGATGTCGATCCTGTCGCCAAATGTGAGACCACCATCGTAATAATAGTTCTGTTCTGCAGAGGTGAATGGGACATACCCAGGCTCAGGCAGCGGATTTTTAAAGAAATCCGGATTGTACAGGTACTGCCGGTACCAGATGAGGTTCTGTGTCAATGGCGGGCCGACTGAGCGCTTTGCTGCTATCGTGTCCGGAAGGGTGTTCCGTTGCACTTGCTCAAGGGAAAGCGTCCCGGCGTCTATATATAGTGTACGCATCTCGGCTATCGCGTGGCGAATCTCTGCCAGAGTCTGGGCATCGATACCGATTAATTTTGTTATCTCATCTTCATTATCGCCTGGGTTATCTACGCGATTAAAACTATACACTCCGCGGAAACCTAAATGAAGCGCCACGCAGAATGTTCCTATGATAGTGCTACCATCACTGACCGAGAAAGGGGTCATCGAAGTACCATGCCAGGGGTACCAGTATGTGGCAAGCGGGTCCAGATCATCTGCGCCCGCTTTTGGGGTGGGTAGGAAGGGGATACAGAGCACCAGTATCAAGAGCACACACAGTAGTCTTTGCGAGAATGTGGCTGTCGCAGTCTTCATTGGAACCTCCGGTTTAGACGGAATTATGTTGTGGACCGTCGCCCTCAATTATTGGCTTGAACCGTTGAAGTGTAGCTGGAATGGGTATCCTGACCAATCAAATGCGTTATCGGTAAACAACCCCTTAATTGCCACCTCGAACACAAATTTTCATCCAATTTTGACTTTTTGGGCCACTTTTGTTTGATTGCGGAGCCCACCATGCTCCTCCCACCATGCTCAGCTGCCCTTGATATGCTATAGCTCACATGGGACATGATTATTGCATATATCTGGCTTACTATCAAGCTATTTCATGTTTTGCTCCCGCTGCTGGTCGCCGGTTGATTGTAAATGTAAGTGCCCCACCGTTGCGTTTCAAAATTCAATCAACCTGCTGGTCGCCTGTTGCTTGCCTGCTGCTTGCCTGCTGCTGGGCACTGCTCGTTCCAATATCGGCACAAGGATGAGTGCAAGCACCACTGTGGCAACGAGCGAAGGAGCAAGGTAGGTGACGTTATAAAGCAACGAATAAACCAGGACATTTCCACCGCCGGCGTACTCGGAAAAGAAGATGACCCCACTGAGTACATGAGATGCGTAACGCAGTATGCCGCCAAGGATAAAACAGGCAAGTATTATGGCTGAACCTTTTGCTACCGCTTGAGTCGTATGGGCAAATAATCGTGTATACGCACGGGCAAATAGACCTACTCCCAAACCGAAGAGTAGATATGGGACGGGATAATCGAGGAAAACCTGCGCCCAATGCACGATGAATGGCTCAATGAGCAGATCAAAGGCTCCAAAGACAGCGCCTGCCATCATTCCAGCAACAGGACCACGTCTCAGCGCAACTATGGCGATCGGCAGCATCGTAAGTGAGATCGATCCACCAGCGATGTTGATAGGCAGTCGTATTGCAACAAAGTTGAGTACGACCGCCATGGCCACCGCCAAGGCACATTCCACAATCATCGCAACGCGTGTGTTCCTCATTGTTGCTCCCTCTCGCAGAAACTTCGATGGTAATCAAATGGCTCGACCGAGAAACACTTTTTTCGGATGAGGTTTGGGAGAAGGTGTTCCGCTTTGGAGCCCCGCATTACCAGGACACTCTTCTCGGTCGCGAACAAGTCGCCTCTCAGCCGCATAAACAGCTCCCGATGGGTTATGACAAACACACTGTAACACAAATAACGCCCGCATTGCGGGCGTTATTATGCGATGTTGGTTATCGGTTCTGTTAGCTATTCGAGCAGCACGCGCAGGTTACGATTGCCAATACGCAGGTTGTTTGTCGGACACACGCACGCTGCCTGTCAGTCTCACACTAGACCCCAGATCAGGTCTGGGGCGACATCGCAGTACGTAATGTAACGCCACGATTATTGCGATTGCCAATACGCAGGTTGTTTGTCGGACACACGCACGCTGCCTGTCAGTCTCACACTAGGCCCCAGATCAGGTCTGGGGCGACATTTGCTAATCTTCAGCGTCTTCGACGAGCAGGTTGCGGGTCTTGGTTGTATCTATCGAGATGCCAGGGCCCATGGACGATGCAAAGGTGATCGTCTTGAGATAGCGTCCCTTGGAAGCTGCTGGCTTAACACGAATGATCTCATCGAGCAGAGTGGCATAATTCTGGACGAGTTTTTCGGTTGTAAACGAGAGCTTGCCAATCGGCACGTGACAGATACCATAACGGTCGGCACGGTACTCGACGCGGCCAGCTTTAAGCTCGCCGACGATTCGGGTGACGTCGTTGGTGACGGTGCCGAGCTTGGGATTGGGCATGAGGCCGCGCGGGCCGAGGATCTTGCCCAAACGTCCGACCTTTGCCATCAGGTCAGGTGTTGCAACAGCAGCGTCAAATCCAAGGAAACCGCCCTGGATCTGGGTGATAAGTTCGTCTGACCCTATGACTTCGGCGCCAGCAGCTTCGGCCTCTTTGGCCTTATCGCCCTCGGCGAAGACTAAAACGCGGACAGTCTTGCCTGTGCCGTTTGGCAGCGACACAGATCCGCGGACCTGCTGGTCAGCTTGACGGGTATCGACGCCGAGGCGCAGGTGGACTTCAAGTGTCTCATCGAAGTTTGCAACTGCGATCTCTTGGGCAAGACGTGCAGCAGCAAGCGGGGAATAAAGCTTGCCTTTCACGACTTTGGCGCGCTGGATCTTCTGATTCTTTGTAATCTTTGGCATGATGTACTCCTTCATTGGTCTCGTAATAGCGGGTCATGCCGACCCTCCGAACTCCCCGCCTTTTTAGGCGGCTTGATACTTCGTTGCCCTCAGATTGGAGGCTTATTCCACTGCAGCTTCCACTGCCTCGACAGCTTCAGCCGCTTCTTCCTCTGGTTCTTCCTCAACGGGCATCGGCATAACAGACATCGCAGACGCCGGCCCTCTGCGTTTCTTGCTCTTGGTGTACACGCCGGTTTCTGGAACGCCTTGGATGCGCACGCCCATCGAGCGCGCGGTGCCCTTGACGATCTTCATTGCTGCGTCAATGTCGTTGGCATTGAGGTCAGGGAGTTTGATCTCGGCGATCTGCCGCAGTTGAGCTTTCGTTAAGGTGCCCACCTTAACGAGATGCGGCTCTTTTGAGCCTGCTTTAAGACTCAGCGCTTCCTTGATAAGGACGGCAACTGGTGGGGTCTTGGTCACAAAGTCAAAGGTCTTGTCCTCATAGACGGTGACCTCGACCGGTATGATTGTCCCACCTTTGTCTGCCGTCGCCGCATTAAACGCCTGGCAGAATTGCATGATGTTGACGCCTTTAGAACCAAGCGCCGGACCGACGGGAGGCGCTGGCGTTGCTGCGCCTGCCTTGATCTGTAGCTTGACTAAAGCGGTAATCTTCTTTCTGGGAGCCATGGTACGTCTCCTTAAACGTCACAAGATGCGTGCACAAGGTTCTTGGCACGCGCTCTCAAATCCTTCTCTTTCATTAATCTATCTCAAATGGCCGGTGAGAAGCGTCCCGGATGGGGCACCGTCCACAGTATGTTCAACTCTTTGGCTAAACACAGCCGTTGTGCAAAAACCCACGTCTACAGCCGGGCGACCTGATCGTAGCTCAACTCAACAGGGGTCTCACGCCCGAAGATCGAGACAAGCACTTTGATCTTGCCTGCTTCAGGGTTTACTTCAGAAATCGTGCCGTCAAACTCAGCAAGCGGCCCTGAGGTAACTTTGACGCTCATGCCGACAACGAGATTTGAAGAGGTCTTCTTGGGCGCATCGGTATCGACACGCTTCATGATCTTGTTGTACTCCTCGCGCGAAAGCGGCGTGGGTTTGCCCTGGGCGCCTACAAAGCCCGTGACGCCCGGCGTGTTGCGGACAACACTCCAGCTCTGGTCGTCAAGCTCCATACGCACAAGCACATATCCGGGGAATATCTTTTTTTCTGAGGTGACGCGCTTACCGCCATCCTTAATCTCCATGACCTCTTCTGTGGGTATCTGGATATCAAAGACACGGTCTTCAAAGCCCATTGATTCTATACGATGCAGCAGGTTATGTCGGACTTTGTTCTCATATCCGCTGTAGGTGTGCAGAACGTACCATTTCTTAGCCATGGATTACTTGCCGCCTGTCAAAAGGAAGCGGGCGTACTGCGCCATCGCATCGGCAACATTCACCACGTTGACCGCATTGTCAGCAGGGGCATTTGCACCCACCTTGAATTGTGAGAGGAAGTTGACGATCTGGACCATGACCTGATCGAGAACCAGGATAAGAACGCCAAAGAACAAAAGCGCAACGACAACGATAATGGTCATGTTGAGAACCTCTTTGCGCGAAGGCCACGTCGTTCTCTTGATCTCGAGACGCACATTCCTGATATACGCAGCGAAACGCTTAAAGATATTCGGCTTTTTGTTGGTTTTCTTCTGGCTCTTTGAAGCGCTCTTGGCTGTGCTCTTTTGAACGTTTTTGGGAGCTTTTTTCGGAGCGTTCTTTGCGACGCTTTTTGAATCGCTCTTTGGATCGCTCTTGGTAGAGCTTTTTGGGGCGCTCTTTGAGGAACCCTTGACAGCAGCCTTTACAGGCGCAGGGTCTTTCTTGGCCTGATCCTTAGATTGGACTCTGGCGCTGGTTCCTGTTGTTTTGCTTTCTTTCGCCATCTTTGTTCCTAGCGTTTCTTGTCTGATCATGTCAAGGCTTCGATTAGATCTGAATCTGGCAGGCCAGGAGGGACTCGAACCCCCAACATGCGGTTTTGGAGACCGCCGCTCTACCATTGGAGCTACTGGCCTGCGTTAAACACCTTGATCCTGCCTGCTACCTCAAACCTGCTCGCACAGCCACTATACCATGACCCGATGCGCCTCAACTACCGCGTCTCGCGGTGGACGGTGTGTGTCTTGCACCACTTGCAGTATTTCTTAAACTCGATACGCTGTGGGTTGCTTTGCTTATTCTTTTTGGTCGTATAGTTACGGCGTTTACACTCGGTGCATGCCAAGGTAACCAACACTCGCATGGATCCTCCTACGGATTACAGTGCACACTGCGAGTCCGACACGCTGTGTCGGACTCGCAGATACGTTCAATGTCTATTTGATGATCTTGGTTACACGGCCAGAGCCAACGGTACGCCCACCCTCACGGATAGCGAAGCGGAGACCCTCTTCCATGGCGATCGGGTTGATGAGCTTGCCGGTGATGGCAATGTTGTCGCCCGGCATGACCATCTCGGTGCCCTCAGGCAGATGCGCAACGCCTGTGACGTCGGTGGTGCGGAAGTAGAACTGCGGACGATAACCATCGAAGAACGGAGTGTGACGGCCGCCTTCCTCTTTGGTGAGGATGTAGACCTGGGACTCGAACTCGGTGTGCGGGGTTACGCTACCCGGCTTGCAGAGGACCTGGCCACGGATGATATCCTCGCGCTTGGTGCCACGCAGCAGGATGCCGACATTGTCGCCTGCCTCGCCGCGATCCAAAATCTTGCGGAACATCTCGACACCTGTGCAGACCGTCTTGGCAGTCTCCCTGATACCGACGATCTCGACTGGCTCGTTGACCTTGATGACGCCGCGCTCGATACGGCCAGTGGCAACGGTGCCGCGGCCAGTAATCGTGAAGACGTCCTCAACAGCCATGAGGAAGGGCTTGTCGATGTCGCGCTCTGGCGTGGGGATGTAATTGTCAACAGCTTCGATGAGCTCCCAGATAGCCTTCTGAGATTCAAAATCTCCCTCAAGAGCACGAAGGGCGGAGCCACGGACAACCGGAGTGTCATCGCCGGGGAACTCGTAGTTCGACAGCATCTCACGGACTTCCATCTCAACGAGCTCAAGCAGCTCCTCGTCGTCGACCATGTCGCACTTGTTGAGGAATACCACGATGTAGGGGACGCCGACCTGACGGGCAAGCAGGATGTGCTCGCGGGTCTGAGGCATGGGGCCGTCGGTTGCGGCGACTACGAGGATGGCGCCGTCCATCTGAGCAGCACCCGTGATCATGTTCTTGATGTAGTCGGCATGACCGGGGCAATCGACGTGAGCGTAGTGGCGGCTTTCGGACTGATACTCGATATGGGCAATCGAGATGGTGATACCGCGCTCGCGCTCCTCCGGAGCCTTGTCGATCTCGTCAAACGCGGTGAAGGTGGCAAGTCCTTTTGTCGCCAAAGTCTTGGAGATGGCGGCTGTCAGTGTCGTCTTGCCGTGGTCAATATGACCGATGGTACCAATGTTAACGTGGGGCTTGGTGCGCTCGAATTTTGCTTTTGCCATGATGCTATTCCTCCTTAAGGGATTGTTTGCCCTCGAGGGGCATGTTCAATGGATGGGGTTTTTGATTTGATGGGTATGATTGGTTCAAATCCAATCAATGGTTCCTGTGATTGCTTTTATAGCACGTCTTCGTTTTCTGAAGTCTTACTTTGATGGTAGCGGTGATTGGATTTGATGCGATTTTGAAGGTCGCAAAATCGCGTGTCCTCGTTCGCTCTGCTCACTTCGGACGCTCGGCTGCAAACGTGCCACTGGCACCTTTGCTTACGCCTCGCCCCATGTCTGGCTTCAAATCCAATCATCCATTCCCACGACTACTCGTATATCACGTCTTTGTTTTTCAAAGACCTACTTTGCTGGTAGCGGTGATT
>Ga0123356_10001992_pt1 | contig 22100 bp, 17 predicted proteins | sample TergutEmb28metaG_2_FD_92546 | JGI IMG/M metagenome (GOLD analysis project Ga0123356, IMG submission 92546) | Embiratermes neotenicus P3 segment gut microbial communities from Petit-Saut dam, French Guiana - Emb289 P3 | ecosystem: Host-associated > Arthropoda: Insects > Digestive system > Gut ... | reverse complement strand
GCAGGGACCGTCAGGCCGCTGATGCTTCCTCCCAGGGTCCCGCCCACAGCCACGTTCGTCAGCAGGAAGATTGGGGCGTTGAACGGCCACAAATCTCCGGATGGGAGGTTGGCTGGGGTTGCCGTGAAGAACGGCGCATTGGGGTTATCCACGAAGAACGCCATGGAGTTTGGCGTCCAGATGACCCCGTAGGTATGGAACCCTGTGTTGGTTGCCTGTCCGCTGGGGAAGGTGAAACGGCGTCCAACTCCGCTCCCTCCAGTTTTCTGTGTATGGATGGTGGCGTTGTCCCCGGCCGTACCGGCTCCGCCGAGTACCTGGGGAGACCAGTTCTCCATGATATCGGCTTCGCCGCAGGTCGGCCACGGCACGGTTGTGATATTGCTGCCCAGCGACCAGAACGCAGGCCACAAGCCCTGGGTTGTGGTGTTGGGGAGCTCGATGCTTGCTTCGATAATGCCGTACTGGAAGTTCTCTTTGCCCTGGGTCTTCATACGGCCGGATATCCAGGTTCCGTTCACAAGTCTGGGCCAGATCACAAGGTGTCCGTTCCCATCGATGTAGTTCGGAGAGGTGGCCGTGCTGAACGTCGTCGGGCAAATGGACGGGTTCCCCGGGAAGCCCGGAGGTCCGCAGTAGGTTTCGGCTTCGCCGTTGCCAAAGCCGCCGCCTCCGAGGTCGAAGGCCCAGACTGAGGTATCCGGAGGACCCGCAGCGCCGTTGAATTCCTGGCAAAACATCGGCGTATGAACGGACCCATCGGAGAGGGTGAGGTTGGCAACGCCTGCGCAGGCACCGGTGCCGCCGCCACCGCCGCCGCTTGCCGTGGTCACGCTAACCCCGCTGCTCTGTGCGGACATACCGAAGGAATCGCTGGCAGCGACCCCGAACGTGTAGGTCGTTGATGCATTCAAACCGGACACGGTGAAACTTGTGCTGCTGGTAGTGGCAATCGCACTTCCATTCTGGAACACAGTGTAGCCGGTGATCGAACAACCCGCGGGCGGCGTGACCGCCGACCAGCTGAGTGTCGTGCCGGAACTGGTGGTTCCCGAAGCCGCAAGACCGGTTGGGGTGCTGGGGCTTGCAGTGCAGGAACCGCCGCCGCCGCCAGAAGATCCCGAAACGACCTCGATCGCGCTCACCAGGGAATTGTCTTTCACCGAGGTGAATGTGATCACGTACTGGCCGCTCGAGTTCGCACTCGAAGTGAACTCCCTTACGACCGCCCTGTTCTGGCCACCCGCCGCCGCAAACACGTCGAAATTGGCGAGTACCTGGGTTCCGTTGATGCTCACGTTGAAGACGCGAGAGCCCGCCGCAGTCCAAAACGTTTCGGCAAAGTGCAGCCGCACCGTATTACTCGAGCCGGCGGCAAACCCCGGGAGTGTGTAAGTAAAGTTTCCAATGCGCGCGGTCTGGTAGACGGCCGCGGGCGCCGGGTTCGTGACTCCCGTCAGGGTGATGGTGTTCGCGTGATTGATGGTCGTGCCACCCGCGAAATCTTTATCGGCAGCAAATGGGCTCACCGCGGCCCCGCCCGAGTTGATCTGGAGTGCAGCGGTGGTGGTAGTAGATCCCGAACCGACCTCGATCGCGCTCACCAGGGAGTTGTCTGTCACGGTCGTGAACGTGATCACGTACTGGCCGCTCGAGTTCGCATTCGCCGTGAACTGCCTTACGACGGCCTTGTTCTGGGCGCCCGCCGCGGCAAACACGTCGAAATTGGCCAGCACCTGCGTTCCGTTGATACTCACGTTGAAGATTCGAGAGCCCGCCGAAGTCCAAAACGTTTCGGCAAAGTGCAGCCGCACGGTGTTACTCGAGCCGGCGGCAAACCCCGGGATGGTGTAAGTGAAGTTTCCAATACGCGCGGTCTGGTAGGCAGCCGCGGGCGCCGGGTTTGTCACGCCGCTCAAGTCGATGGTGTTCGCATGATTGATGGTCGTGCCACCCGCGAAATTCTTATCGGCCGCAAACGAGCCCACTGCCGGTCCACCCGCGTTGATCTGGACTTGACCAAAGGCAAAGTGGGGCACGGATAACGTCAGGGCCATGCACATTGCGCAGAGGGCCCAACAAACTTTAGTTCTCATGGTTTGGTTCGCCTCTCAGGGGGAGAATTTGTTCAGCTCACATGCTATAAAGCCGGGCAACGACACGGTCAAGCAAAAATTGAAAACGATGCACCGCGGAGTCGAAGGGTAATTAGAGATTTCTAGAGGTGAAAAACCGGTTTTGCTGCGCCCCGCACGTGAATGCCCATTGTTTGTGTACGCGTATCACGGTTGCGAGTATGGTATTGTTTGTTCGGCGAACTTATTATTGTTTGTATATCGAACTTATTCGCGACCGCGATATTTGCTGGGCCAATCAGATCAGTGCCAAACCGGTCCAGTTACATAACGGCTGATTGAACGTGATCGAGAACTAATAACCTGGTCCCATTTCAACCGTTATCCGTGCCCTTTTGCTACCTGAAAATGCAATCCTTTCGAGCAGATATCCCGGCAAAGCATGCAGGGGCTGGCGGTCGATAAGTTTACCTGGACCTATTCTTATTGGAATGTAGCGATTCCTACCAATAGAGTTTGGATTCTCTCGTAAACGGCCGTCACCCGTGGCGCTTCGATCAGGCGTTGGCCTTGGCACTACAATGTGGGACGAAAGTGGCTACGAGAGGCAGCGACAGTGCAACCAGTGGCAGCTACCATAGCCCAGGCCGGGACCGGTTGTAAAGCGCCGAACCAGAAATGATGCACAAGCGGTTCGGAAATCCCCGAAGCTGAATCGTTGAATGTACGTCACGGTGTCCAACGTCGTTCCCCATGTATAGGAAACCCATTAAGGCTGGCATGCGCGAATTCCGCAAGAATCTCGCAGATTGCCTTGAATCCGGCAGGCCGCTGGCAATTCTGCGCCACGGGCGAGACCCTCGGGTTCTACATCCCTGCGCAGAAGCGTAACCGGGAGGCCGAATTGGAAGCGATGCCGCCGCCCTCTGAAGGACCTGGACGACAGGATCGCGTCCCCGGACGCCAGTGAAGACGAATGGATGGAGGAGATCCGTTGCACTGCCCGCGACAGAAGCAGAATGCCAAGCAGAGCGCTGGGTTGTGTAAGTCTTTTCGAACTTGGCGTCCCCGACGGGATTTGAACCCGTGTTACCGCCGTGAAAGGGCGATGTCCTAGGCCGGGCTAGACGACGGGGACCTGATCCAACAATGAGGGCGAGATCCTCAAGCGTACGGTCTTGCAAAACTGTCTGGAAGGGCAGTCCTGCGGCTAGAATTACGATGGTAGCAGTGGGCGCGGGCAGTGTCAAAGAGCGACGAACAAGAGAGAAGAACGAGATGTCAGCCGTGAATCCCTGACTCTTAACCGTTTCCGCAGTCTCGAACGGACGTTCGCCCACGGGCGCACGCTGGCTGATTGCGGGAGAGCTGCCGGCCAGGAAGATGAGACCTCAAAAACTGCTCAAACCGCTGGGGACAGACTGGGCCGCCGTATGGGAGGCCATGCGGACTGCGGTCGCTACGCTGGTTTCGTTGCTGCTTGCGCGGGCGCTCAAGTTTCCAGAGTATTTCTGGGCGCCAATCTCGACCATCGTCATACTGCGATCAAGCATCGATCCCCTGCAGGGCTCCTGGCAGCGATTTGTCGGGACCGCCTTGGGGGCCGCGCTGGGCGGGGTATTCGCGACTTTTTTCGCGCGAACGGCCGTGATTTACGCCGCCGGCGTATTTCTCTGCGGCATTATGGCCGCGATATTCCGCCTATGGAGCGCGTACCGCGTCGCGGCCATCGCCTTTAGCATTGTCGTGCTGGCTTCGCGCGGGCCGGCGTGGACTACGGCCTGGCACCGGTTCCTGGAAGTCTCGCTCGGCATCGGGGTGGCCCTCCTCGCGGCGCTCGTTCCGCCGCGAAAATAGGGGGACGGATCAAAGCACGCGGCAGGCCTCGTCGAATTCCAGCCGGAGATTGCGCGGAGGCAGCGCGCTTTATCTCCGTGGTACCACCGCGCAATCGTTCGATCCCTGCCGGCGCAGTCAGCCGGGAGTGCCCGCGTTAAGGAAAATCAGGTCGAGTGCGGTGTCTCGAGCAGCGGGGGCATCGAGCCCATCGTTCTCTCCTGTGTGTTAGTTCTTCTTTGTGACCAAATGTATAATCGGGTGCGCGCTGCGCAAGAAGGCACATGGATGTCACCCAGTCCCCAGCGTGTTCCCAGCGAGTCTCCGGCCGTCCGCGAGGTGCTTAACCGGGTGGGCGACAAATGGAGCGTGCTGGTGGTGGTGCTGCTCGGCGAAGGACCGAAGCGTTTCAGCGAGTTGCGGAGATCGGTCGAAGGCGTGTCGCAACGCATGCTCACCCTCACACTCAAGGGCCTCGAGCGCGATGGCATGGTGAGGCGTACCGTATACGCCACGATTCCGCCGCGGGTCGAGTACGAATTGACCAGCCTCGGCCGCACGCTGTTCAAGCCGATCCGCGGACTGGCGAATTGGGCAGCCGAGAACCGGGAGAAAATTCAAGCCGCAAGGCAACGGTACGATGCCGCGAACGCGCGCGCCGCGCGGTTTCGCGCCGCGGCTCTCGGAAACTAGCGCATGGAGCAGGCCTTCATCTGCGACGCGGTGCGTACTCCCTTCGGGAAGTATGGAGGCGCTCTGTCGTCGGTTCGCAGCGATGATCTGGCCGCGATCCCGCTCCAGACACTCATCGAGCGGAACCCGGGGACCGATTGGGGCGCGGTCGAGGACGTGATCTACGGCTGCGCCAACCAGGCGGGCGAAGACAATCGCAATGTGGCGCGCATGGCCTTGCTGCTTGCCGGGCTGCCCAAGGAAGTTCCGGGCGCGACGGTGAACCGTCTCTGCGGCTCCAGCCTGGAAGCGGTGTCCCTTGCCGCGCGCGCGATCAAGTCCGGCGAAGCCTCCCTGGTGATTGCCGGCGGCGTGGAGAGCATGTCCCGGGCGCCGTTCGTGATGGGGAAAGCGGAGAGCGCGTTCTCGCGGGCGGCGAAAGTCGAAGACACCACCATTGGTTGGCGTTTCATCAATCCGGCGATGAAAGCCAAATATGGAACCGACTCGATGCCGGAGACGGCGGAGAACGTTGCCGATGAGTGGAGGATCTCTCGCGAAGACCAGGACGCCTTCGCCTACCGCAGCCAGAGGCGCGCGGCGGAGGCGGCGGATGCCGGGAGGTTTGCCGACGAAATTGTTCCCGTGAGAGTTCCCGCTAAAAAAGGCGCGCCCGCGGTCGTGTCTAAGGATGAGCATCCGCGTCCCGACACCACGCTCGAGGCGCTCGCGCGGCTTGCGCCCCTGGTCAAACCCAACGGAACCGTCACCGCGGGGAATGCCTCGGGCGTCAACGACGGCGCCTGCGCGCTTCTGTTGGCCTCCGAATCGGCGGCAAACGCGCATGGGCTCACGCCGATTGTGCGGGTTGCGGGCTCCGCGTCGGCGGGGGTGTCGCCGCGCGTGATGGGCATCGGTCCCGTTCCCGCCGTGCGCAAAGTGCTCGCGCAGACCGGACGCAAGCTCTCGGAGATGGACATCGTCGAATTGAACGAGGCCTTCGCCGCCCAATCTCTGGCCGTGCTGAGAGACCTGGGTCTTGCCGACGGTGCCGGGCACGTGAACCCGAACGGCGGCGCCATCGCCATCGGCCATCCTCTCGGAGCGAGCGGCGCGCGCCTGGTCACCACCGCCGCCTATCAGCTCCGCCGCACGGGCCTCCGCTACGCCCTGTGTACAATGTGCATCGGCGTAGGGCAGGGAATCGCCATGATTCTCGAGCGAGTGTGAACGTGAAAAGCGCCGAGGGACTCCTGAACGCCGGGACGGGCATCCGAGAGGCGCGGCACGCCCGGAAGAAAGTCAGCTTATTCCCCCTCATCTTCGTGATGTATGCCTACAATACCGCCGGGCCCTTCGGCCTCGAGGATCAGGTGCGGACCGCGGGGCCGGGGATGGCGCTGGTGTATCAGCTCGTCATCCCTTTCTTCTGGTGCATACCGATTTCCCTGGTTGCGGCAGAGCTCACCAGCGCCATGCCGGTCGAAGGCGGCTTCTATCGCTGGAGCCGTGCGGCTTTCGGGGACTTTTGGGGGTTCCTCACCGGCTGGTGGAACTGGTGCGCCTCGTTTCTTCTGGGGGGTGCGTACTCGGTTCTGTTCGCCGACTACCTGGCGAGCTACTTCCCGAATCTCTCCGCGACCGAGCACTACCTGATTGCGCTGTCCTCGGTTGCGCTGATCGCGTACCTGAACATCCGCGGCATACGGCTGGTCGGAAACATCGCCGCCGCGCTCGAGTTGTCCATCCTCGCCATTATCGCCCTGCTGTGCGCGATGAGCGTGAGAATGTGGCACCAGAATCCCTTCGTGCCCCTGGTTCCCCCGCACAAGCCCGTGTTCCAGGTCTTCGGAGTCGGCTTTGCGCTGGGGCTGTGGCTTTACGCCGGCTACGAGCAGCTTTCATCGGTGGCCGAAGAGGTGGAAGACCCGCAGAGGAATTATCCGAAAGCCCTCGCCTGGGTGGTGCCGCTGTCGATGGCGACGTATTTTCTGCCGACTTTCTCCTCGCTGGCGGCGCTCGGCAATTGGCAGCACTGGCACGACGGGTATTTCGTCGAGGCAGCCCGACTGATCGGCGGGCCGTGGCTGGGCCTGGCCATGACGCTTGCCGGCGCGGCCATGAGCCTTTCGATCCTGAACGCCATGGTCTTGAGCACGACGCGCATGCCTTTTGCCATGGCGGAGGACGGCTATCTCTTTGCCGCCCTGGCGCGCAGGCATCCGAAATTCGGGACGCCGTTTCTTGCGATTCTGCTTTCGACGATTGTGTATTGCCTGCTCGCATGGCACAGCCTGGCGCAGCTGGTTTCGGTTTACATCTGGCTGCGAATTGCGACTTCCATTCTGACCGTGCTCGCGGCGTGGCGCCTGCGCAGGACGCGGCCTGAGCTCGATCGCCGATTCCGCATTCCCTGGGGGAAGAAAGGTCTGGCGTATGCGGTCATCGCGCCGCTGCTGATGAGCGGCATCGCCATGATCGCGAGCGACAAGTTCGCCCTGAAGTGGGGCCCGGTTGCGCTCCTGCTGGGTCCGCTCGCATATTTCCTCTTCGGGCGAAAAAAGTCCTCCGGCCGCGCAATTTCCATAGGGTAGAGCCGAAAAAGGCGTATCGGCAATTTTGCGGCATCCCCGTCTCACCCCCTCAACTTGTCCAGTCGAGCAGCTTGTAATAGGCCCCGGCCAGAGGCAGGAACCAGGGCCGGCCGTTGTAGAGCCCGAACGGCGCGCCGGGGAAGGGAATCTTCTCAACAGCAAGGTCGACGCTCCGGCCGCTCATTCTCTCGGCGATTTTCGATCCTAAGTAGGTGGCCATGGCCACGCCGTGGCCGGCATAACCCAGCGCGAAATGAACTCCTTTGGACTCGCCCGCATGGGGCATGGTGTCGAAACAGAAATCCAGGGTCCCGCCCCAGGCGTGCTCGACCTTCCGGTCGCGCAGCTGCGGATAGACCGCGACCATGTCGCGCCGCAGGATTTCCGCGCTGCGCCGGATCGTATTCTTGCTCTCGGGTAAGAACGCGGCGCGGCCCCCGAACAGCATGCGATGATCGGGCGTCAGCCGGTAATAGTGAAGATAGTGCCTGGAGTCGGAGATCATCCGGTTACGCGGGTTGAGTTCGCGCGCCAAGTTCTCCGGCAGGGGCTCGGTCGCGATAAGGAAGGAGCCGATGGGAATGACTTTCTTTTTCAAGGCCGGCGTGGCGTCGGATGTATACCCGCTGGTTGCCACCAGGACCTCCCTGGCGAACAGGCTTCCCCGCCGGGTCGCGAGCGAAAATCCCGGTGAACCGTTTTCGGACGTGCGCCGCAAGCGTTCGACGCGCGCGCGCTCGTAAATCGACGCGCCGGCTTCGATCGCGGCCCGCGCCAGCGCCGAGACGTATTGCGCCGGGTTCACTCCGGCGGCGGCCTCGTCGAGGACCCCGCCAAAATACATCCCCGACCCGATTTCCGGGGGAAGCTCGTCGCGCGCAAGGATGCGAATGGGATGATGAAATTCCCGCGCGATGAGCTCGACCGAGCGCGCGTAAGCCGCGAAGTGCGACGGCTTGCTGGCCACCTCCAGGTGCCCGCAACGGGAAAAACCGCATTCCATGCGCTCCTCGCGAACGATCTCCTCGACCAGATCGATGGCCGCAAGCGAACTTTCGTAGAGGCGGCGCGCCAGCCCGGTTCCATAGCGCTTCGTTAAGGTTTCGGCGCCGAGCTTAAGGCCGGCAAGGACCATGCCGCCGTTGCGCGAACTTGCTCCCCAGCCAATGCGATTGGCTTCGAGCACGGCGACCGCCGCGCCGTTCCTGGCCAGTCGGCGGGCGGCCGAAAGACCGGTGAACCCGGCGCCGAGGATGGCCACGTCGGCCCGGGCCGGCAACGGGTGAGGCGAGCCCTCGGGCATGGAGGTTGTGGTCAGCCAGTAATTGGATTCCTGGGAAACGGTCATTTTGTGACGGCCAAGGAGCGCAGGCGTTCCGCCGCAAGTTCCGCGGTTATATCGCGCTGCGGCGTACCCAGCATTTCAAAGCCCACCATGAACTTCCGCACCGTCGCCGAACGCAGCAGCGGCGGAAAAAAGTGCGCGTGGAAGTGCCACCCGGGATGATGGCCGTTCCCCGGCCGGGGATGAAAGCCCATCGAGTACGGGAAAGGCACATCGAAGACGCGATCGTAGAGGGAAACGATTTGTTTCAAGATCGCCGCCAGCTGCGAGGATTCGCTCCCGGTCAACTCGGTCATGGCGCCCAGGTGCCGGCGGCTCAAGACCAGCACCTCGAAGGGCCATACCGCCCAGAAGGGCACGACTACGACGAAGCCCTCATTGGCGCAAACGATGCGGGACCGGCAGGCCTCCTCGAGTGCCAGGTAATCGCAGAGCAGACAGCCGCCGCGCTTCAGAAAATAACCCTGCTGCGTTGCCAGCTCGCGCTCCGGCGTCTGCGGGATCGAGCGCGTGGCCCAGATCTGGCAGTGCGGATGGGGGTTGCTGGCGCCCATCATCTCGCCGCGGTTCTCGAAGATCTGTACATAGTTGAACTCCGGGATGGCGCCGAGCTCTTCGCACTGAGAGATCCACACGCGCACCACCTCTTCCACCGCGGGCGGGTCCATGCTCGAAAGCGTCAGGTCGTGGCGGGGCGAAAAGCACATGACCCGGCAGATGCCCGCTTCGCCCTCGGCCACAATCAAGCCCTTGTCCTCGACGTCGATCGCGCGACTGGCGGTGTCCTTCTTGAGCGCGGCAAAGTCGTTTTCGAAGATGAACGTCGACGCATAGTGAGGATTGCGCGCTCCGCCGGCGCGGTGGTTTCCCGGGCACAGATAGCACGCCGGGTCGTAGACGGGACGGGCGCGAGACGGCAGGGTTTCGGTCGCACCCTGCCAGGGCCGCCTGGTGCGGTGGGGCGAAACCAGCACCCACTCGTCGGTCAAGGGGTTGAATCGCCGGTGCGATTGCTCATTCAGCTCGAGGCCGTCGCTTGGAGCTCGCATACTTCTCGTGGATTTTCGGGTCCGCCGCCCAAGGATGAACTCCCCGGCGGGCTTTATGGTTCTCTCACATCTAATAACTCCATTACAATACACTTCACCCGATGGACGCTGCCCATATCGCAGAAACTTTCCGCAGGCGATTCGGCGCCCAACCGCTGATTTCAATCGCGCCCGGGCGCGTCAATTTGATTGGCGAGCATACCGATTACAACGACGGATTCGTGCTGCCTTGCGCGATCGAATTTACCACCCGCGCGGCCATTTCGCCCCGCCCGGACCAGAAGCTGGTTTTGGAATCGTCGGAATTTGACCGGCCGTTCGAATTCGACTTGCGTAATCTCCCGACCAAGGCCTGCGGCATGTGGTCGGACTACGTGCTGGGAGTTGCCATCAGCCTGCGCGATGCGGGATACCGGGTGGGCGGCGCGAACCTGTTGGTCCACGGAGAAGTGCCCATGGGTGCGGGTCTCAGCTCCTCCGCGGCCATCGAGGTCGCCAGCGCGCTGGCTTTCCTGAGCCTCACCGACACCGCGCCCGACCTGCCGCGAATCGCGAAACTTTGCCAGAGAGCGGAGAACGAGTTTGTGGGCGCGCGCGTCGGCATCATGGACCAGTTCGTTTCTTGCCTGGGCAGAGCGGGCCATGCGCTGCTGCTCGATTGCCGGTCGCTGGATTTTCAATTCGTGCCGGTTGCCGACAAGGTGAAGCTGGTGATTTCCAACACCATGGTCAAACACGAGCATTCGGGCGGGGAGTACAACCAGCGGCGGGTCGAGTGCGAGGAAGGCGTGCGAATTCTCGTCCAATCCCTGCCCGGAATTAAAGCGCTGCGGGATGTGACCCCCGAGCAGCTGGCATCGTTTTCGGGCTCCATGCCCCCCGTCATTTACAAGCGCTGTCTGCACGTGGTCGAAGAAAACCGCCGGGTCTTGCGATCCGTGGATTGTCTGCGGTCGAACGACTTCGAGGGAATGGGGCGGTTGATGCTCGAGTCCCACGCCAGTCTGCGCGATCTGTACGAGGTCAGCTGCCGCGAGCTCGATCTCATGGTCGAATCGGCCCGCGGCCTTGGAGGATATTACGGCGGCAGAATGACCGGCGGCGGTTTCGGGGGCTCGACCGTCAGTCTGGTCCGCTCGGGCGAGGCCGAGGTTTTTGGTGAACGGATTGCGGAGCGCTACCGCGACCAGACCGGCATTTCGCCGGAGATTTATATCTGTTCGCCCGCCGACGGCGCCCGCCTGGAACTCAAGGCAACACCCGCCTGAACAGGCCGCATCGCTCTCGGGTATGCCCGGGGAAAATCGTTGCCCTCGAAGGCGCGCCGCATCGGCCCACGTTTACAAACTACTGCCGATCAGAGATAATGCGAAACTTCGATCGCCGGGCTCAGGTTCGTAGTGCGCGGGAAGATTGACATCAGATGGAGGTGGCGCGAATGAGGGTTTTTACTCTCGTGCTAGCGCTCTTAACTATTGTGGGGGAAATCGAGGGCCAGGTCACGAAGGATTCCTTTGGCAAGACTGCGGATGGCACTCCGGTTGACATTTACACACTGAAAAGCGGGCCCATCGAGGCGCGCATCCTTACCTACGGCGGCATTATCCAGTCGCTGAAGATTCCCGATAAGAGCGGAAAATCCGCCGATGTGGTGCTGGGTTTCGACTCGATCGACGGCTACGCCGGAGTGAAGCCCAACCCGGCGTATTTCGGCGCCTTGATCGGCCGCTATGGGAACCGCATCGGCGGAGGGAAGTTCGCGCTCGGCGGCCACACCTGGCACACGCCGGTGAATGAGGGAGTGAATACGCTTCACGGCGGTACCCAGGGATTCGATAAGCGGGTCTGGAAAGCGAGAGAAATTCCCCACGGGGTCGAGTTGACGCTGGTCAGCCCGGATGGCGACCAGGGTTTTCCCGGAACGCTCACCGCGGTCGTGCGGTATACGCTCGCCGGAAAAGAGCTCAAGATCGACTACTCGGCCACCACCGACAAAGACACCGTGGTCAACCTGACCAATCATTCCTACTTCAATCTCGCCGGTCAGGGAAAGGGCGACATCCTTCAAAACCAGGTGAAAATCAACGCCAGCCGCTACACCCCGGTGGACGAGCATCTGATCCCTACCGGCGAACTGGCGCCGGTCGAAGGAACGCCGTTTGATTTCCGCAAGCCCACCGCAGTCGGCGCCCGCATCAATGACGATCACGAGCAGCTCAAAAGAGCCAAGGGTTACGACCACAACTGGGTGCTCGAAGGCGGGCGCGGGACGCTGCGCGAGGCGGCCGAAGTCTACGAACCCTCGAGCGGGCGGGTATTGACGGTATTGACCGATCAGCCCGGGGTCCAGTTCTATACCGGCAATTTCCTGGACGGCACGATCACCGGCAAGGAAGGCAAGGTTTACGGCCACCGCACGGCGCTGTGTCTTGAAACCCAGCACTTTCCGGACTCGCCGAACCACCCGGCGTTTCCCTCGACCGAGCTCAAGCCCGGCGAGACGTACCACACCGTTACGGTATTTCGATTCTCGGCCCGCTAGTCGTTCCGCCGCCCCCGGGGTCCTGGCCGGGGCGCCCGATTCGGGCTCCGATAGAGTAAATGGAGTAAAAGGAGCGAAATGACTCCCCTGGCAGTGTATGTAACAGAACGGCTGGTACATCTTTCGGCCGTGGACCTCGCGATTGTCGCCATTTATTTCCTGCTGGTCCTCGCGATCGGTTTCTACCTCAGGAAATTCGCCAAGACCGGAGAAGACTTCTTCCTGGCCGGCCGGGAGATGACCGCCTGGGTCGCCGGACTGGCATTTGTTTCCGCCAACCTCGGTTCTCTCGAACTTCTGGGCTGGGCAGGTTCCGCCTACCAGTACGGGATCCTCGCCGCCCACTGGTACTGGGTCGGCGCCATCCCTGCCATGATCCTTCTCGGCCTGGTCATGATGCCCTTCTACTACATCTCCAAGACCCATTCCGTTCCCGGATACCTCAAATTGCGATACGGTTCGGAAGCAAGCGGCCTGAGCGGGATTACCTTCGCCGTCATGACCATCCTCATGTCCGGGGTGAACATGTACGCCATGGCGGTGGTCATGAAAGTCGTGCTCGGCTGGAACATCAACTTCAGCATCTGGATTTCATCCCTGACGGTGGGTGTCTACGTTGCCGCGGGCGGCCTTTTCTCGGCCATCTTCAATGAAGTTCTGCAGTTCTTCCTCATATGGTTTGGCGCCCTGCTCATCCCCATCCTGGGCATGATCGAAACCCACGGATGGAGCGGCATGGTTGCCCGTATTCACGAGAACTTTCCCGGCCATGACTTTACCCATATGTGGGCGCCGCTCGGCTCGTTCGGCAACAACCCCATGGGAATCAACTGGATCGGGATTGTGTTCGGGTTGGGTGCGGTTCAGTCCATGGGATATTGGACCACCGACTTTCTGGTGGTGCAGCGCGTTCTCTCTGCCAAAGACATTCGTTCGGCAAAGATGGCGCCTATCATCGGATCGTTTTTCAAGATGGCGGTGCCCCTGATTGTGATTCTTCCGGGATTGCTCGGCCGCGCCGTCCTGCCCATGCAGCTCGTTCCGGAGAGCGCCGTGCAGGCCGGTCAGCACAGCTTCAACGAAGTCCTGCCGCTGATGCTCGCCCGCTATTGCGGCCCCGGTTTGCTCGGTCTGGGCATCACAGCACTGGTTGCGGGTTTCATGGCTGGCATGGCCGGCAACGTCAGCGCCTTCGCCACCGTGTGGACCTACGACATCTACCGCCCTTACCTCCACAAGACGGCGAGCGACAGCCACTACGTTTCGATGGGACGCTGGTGCACGATCATCGGCCTTTTCATCAGTATCGGCACCGCCTATCTGGTGATGGGCTTTGCCAGCATCATGGATTACGTCCAGGCGCTGTTTGGGTTCTTCATCGCCCCGTTGTTCGGCACAGTGCTGCTCGGTATGCTGTTCAAGCGAGTGACCCGGGCCGCCGGATTCTGGGGGTTGCTGGCCGGAACGGTTTCGTCCGTGACCATGTTTGCGCTGATGAAACTCGATCCCGACCGCTGGGTGCGGGTTTTCGCCTTGTCTCCCCTGGCGCAGCCACTGGCGCGGGACATGTATCAGTCCCTGTGGTCGTGCGTGACCTGTGTCGTGGTTACGCTCCTGGTCACCGCCATCACCAAGCCGAAGCCGGACTCCGAACTGATGGGCCTGGTTTACAGCCTGACGCCGAGGGCGAAGGAGAAGCACACCAGCTTCTTCCACCGGCCCGTGGTCTGGGGTTTTTCGGCGCTGGCGCTGTTGGTGGTCCTGCAGGTAATTTTCTGGTGAGAATGGCATGACTGAAAAACATCACATCATTCCAGTCTGGTTTTTCGTGGGCCTGCTGCTCTTGATTTACGGAGTGCTCATTCTTGTGAGCGGGTTGAGCGAGCTTTCCCATCCGCCCGACACCGTGCTTGCCGAGTTGCATGCCCCCATCTGGTGGGGAGCCCTGCTGACGGTGCTCGGCGCCGGCTACTGTCTGGTGTTCAGGCCGGGAAGGAACTGACGAGTTCGTCGTCCTCCGCGGCCGGGATCCCGGGAATGGCTATCACCGCGAAGTGGTGAGCGCCTTCAGAAACTGGTAATAAAAGTCGACTCCCTTGTAGAAGGCGTCCGCCTGAACCCGCTCGTCCCTGCCGTGTTCACGGTGATCGTCGCGCTCCATTTCCACTCCCGAGATGCCGTAGGTGGGCATGCCCGCGTTCATGGTGTAAACGCCGTCGGAAGCGCCAGTTGCCATCGTCGGGAAGACCGGGATCGCCGGCCACAGCTCGGCCGACACCTTCCTGAGCGCGTCAAAAATCTCTTCCCGCGGCGGCGGGGGCGCAAAGGAGCGCTCATCGCCAATGCGATCAAGAACCTCGCCCGAATTTGTGATGTAGCGGACCTCAATCTGCGGGTCAGCCAGCACCTTCACCAGCTCCTCGCGGATCTCCTGCTTGGAATGGCCGGGCAGAATGCGGCAATTCACCACCGCCTCCGCGCGTCCCGGGAGGGCATTGTTGGCATGACCGCCCTCGAGGCGCGTAGCTACGCAAGTAGTATGCAGTTTGGAGTTGTCGATCGGATCCTTTGAAAGCCGCTCAATCGCCGCCGGGTCGGGAGGCGTTCGGAGCATCGCCCGGATGTCGGCTGCGCGCTCGCCCGCCTCGACCGTGGCCAGGTGTTCGTAGTATGCGCGCGTGACGCTGTTGAGTTCGAAGGGAAACTGGTGGTGCTCGAGATGGACCAGGGCGTGGGAGAGCTCATAGATGGCGTTGTCCGGACGCGGAATCGAGCTGTGCCCGCCGGGATTGGTGATGACCACCTGATAGTCGGAATAGAGCTTTTCCGTGGCATCGACCACGAACGCGAGCGACCTTCCGCGATCGAGCTCGACGTCGCCGCCGTCGTGATTCAGCACGAATTCGGCATCGACCCGATTCCGCTGATTTTTCAGCAGCCAGTCCACGCCATTGGATTTTCCGCCCTCTTCGTCCGCCGTGAGGGCCAGAATAATGTCGCGGTCCGGCACATAGCCTTCTTTTTTAAAGCGAATGAGCGTGGTGGCCATGATGGCGTCGCCGTCCTTCATGTCCTGGGTCCCGCGGCCGTAGAAGTACCCGTCCTTCTCGACAAACTGAAACGGGTCGGTGGTCCAATCCTCGCGCTTGGCCTCGACGACGTCCAGGTGCCCGATCAGCAGCATCGGTCTGTGCTTTCCCGAGCCCTCCAGACGCACCACCAGGTTCTTCTTGCGGTCGTTCGGGCCGCCCAGGTAGATGTCTTGGTCGCGAAAACCAGCTTCCCGGAAGCGCTCGGCCATGGCTTCGGAAGCCGTCGTTACATTCCCCACGGAATCCGTGGTGTTAATTTCGATCAGCTGCTTGAAGATGTTGTGGGAAAGCTCCCGGGTCGGCTTGTCGATCTGCGCGTTTACGCTCGCAACCGACAACACCACACAGCACAGCAGGCGAAGATGGTTCAACTGCCCCCCAGATATGTGAAAAGAACATCTATAGTATCTGAAAAGCGTGATCTTACATGAAAACGGACCAGCGGTTTGCAGGGCTCCTGCCGGCGCCGCGGGGCCACGCTAGCGGTTGGCGCGGCACTCCGAGCAGTACCCCCCGATCTCCAGTCGCGCCACCACAATGTGGAACCCGCATTCCTGTTCCAGCTGGCTCTTGAGAGAGTCGAACGTCCCGCTGACGAACTCGGTGATTTTGCCGCAGCGCAGGCACGCCATGTGAATGTGATCGCGGCCCCCGACTTTACGCTCGTAATAGTGACCTTCGCCGTTCAAGTGCATCAGGTCCAGTTCGTCAATGAGGCCCTGGCGCTTGAGCAGCCCGAGGGTGCGGTACACGGTGCTGCGGTCGATGGAGGAGTCGAGCTTCTGCGCCTTTCGCAGAATCTGGGTGGCATCCAGGTGCTTATTGGCCGTCTCGATTACGCTCAGAATGGCGCGGCGTTGCTCGGTCATGCGGATTCCGCGTTCAGCCAGCAACGCCTGCAGGCGCCCGGGAATTTCGGTTTGCGGAAGCGGCATCGACGACTCCCTTCGAGTGTCGCAACTGGTTGCAGCCGGTTTGCGACGAAAAGTTCTTGCCGGGTGTTGACCGTATGGCGGGCAGCCACTAGGCTGAAATTATAGCGACTGTTGCGACTGAGTTGCAACAAATTGCGGCGGTCCATCCAGGAACTGGTTCGCGAAGGCCTTTTCCCGTCCGGGTTTTCTTTTTTTTGTTTTTGTCCGGTGCGCCTGAGTCGCAACAACGAAGGGAACGAAGGAGAAACCGATTTGATCGAAGCCGGCCCTTTCCCATCACACGGGTTGTCTTTTTCCCTGCGCTCGGCGCGAGTCTTAATCTGCCGCCTGCTCTGTGCTTTCATGGTTTTCCTTTTTGTGCGAGCTTCGGCTTCGGCCCAGGAAAGTCCCTACATCGTGACCTATGATCACTACCTTGAAGAGCCGGGAAATCTCGAAGTCGAGTATTTTTCAACCCTCGGCACCCAGCGCGGCGGCAACAACTTCCATGCCTATTGGCTCGAGTTTGAATACGGCGCCAAAGCCTGGTGGACGACGGAGTTGTATCTCGCCGGACAGACCACCTTTAACGACAGCTCCCTGTTTACCGGCTTTCGCTGGGAGAATCGCTTTCGTCCCTTCGCGCTCGAGCACTTTGTGAACCCGGTTCTGTATATGGAATATGAGCAGATCAATGAGGCGGACAAAATCATCAAGGAAGTCGAGGGCCACGACGTCGAATCTGACCGGGCGGTGCGAAACGCCATAGCCCGGCAAACGCTCAATCACGAACTGGAATTCAAGCTCCTGCTCTCGAAAACCTTTAAGGGATGGAACGCGGCGGTGAATCCGCTTGCCACCAAGAACCTCTTACCCGGCAATGCCTGGGAGTTCGGTTATGCGATCGGCGCCAGCCGGCCTCTTGCCCTCAAAGCCAGTGCCGCTCGCTGCAATTTCTGCCGCGAGAATCTGATTGCCGGTGTCGAGATGTACGGAGGCCTGGGCGACACCGAAAGTTTCGGCCTGCACGAGACTTCACACTATCTTGCCCCCGCCGTCGCCTGGAATCTGCCCTCGGGCTGGACCCTGCGCGTTTCCCCCGGATTTGGGCTCAATGACAACAGCCACCGCTTGCTCGTCAGATGGGGCCTGTCGCGCGAGTTGGACAATTTCGGAGACGCCATCGCCCAATGGTTTGGAGGTCGCAGGTGAGGACCCGAACGCCCGCCGCCCGCTGTTTCCGCGTGCTTTTGGTTTTGTTCGCGGCCTGCTGCTTCCGATTCGCCCCCGGCGCCCAAGGGCCGGCAACCGGGATTGCGAAGGCCGGTGCTCCCGATACGGCCTTCGAAAAGGCTCCCGCCCGCGCGCGTTTCCGGTCGAACCCGCTCGCGAGCGATCCGGATGCGGTCGCTGCCGGAAAAAAGTTGTTTCAAGAGCACTGCGCGCAGTGTCATGGAGGAGAGGCCGTGGGCGGGCGCCGGGCGCCGAGCCTGCATCTGGCGGAAGTCGAGAACGCAACCGCCGGCGAAATCTTCTGGCTCCTGACGAATGGGATCCTACGCCGGGGCATGCCCGACTGGTCCAATCTGCCCGAGCCCGAGAGATGGCAGCTGACGGCCTACATCCAGTCCTTGTCGACCGCGCCGCGCCGGCGGCCCGGGAGGACTGCAACCGACCCCGAGTGACCCGGCGCCAGGCTTCGCACGGCCGGGGGCCTTGAGTTACCGGGATTGGCAACCGGCGAAAGCCTCCCCCCCAAGGCTTTGGCTGCGATTCATTTTCTTTTTACCATGCGCTCATATTTTCCTAACCCGAGTTGCAATAGAGTATGCGTTCACGTCCGTGTCAAAGGAGAACCCCCCTATGCGTCCATGGCTGTCGATGTGTCTGGCGGTGCTTACCGCAACGGGACCGGCCATGCTTCCCGGCCCGGCCTATGCAGCTCCGGTCGGAAGGCCGTCCACACGGATCCAGCATGTCGTCGTCATTTTCCAGGAAAATGTTTCCTTTGATCATTACTTCGGGACCTATCCGGTAGCGCTCAACCCGAAAGGCGAGCCCCCGTTCCATGCCCTGCCCAATACGCCGACAGTGAACGGTTTGTCGCGCGCTCTCCTCACCATCAATCCCAATTTGAACCCGGCAAACGGCGCCGGCGCGGCCAACCCTTTCCGCTTCGACCGCTCTCAGCAACTTACCCAGGACCAGGACCACGACTACGCGGCCGAGCAGATGGCGTTTGATCACGGACTCATGGATCTGTTTCCCGCAAATACCGGCACCGCCGGCCCGCCTCCCGGCCCGCCGACGCCCGCGGTTGACACGACCGGGCAGGTCATGGGCTACTACGATGGCAACTCCGTCACGGCGCTCTGGAACTACGCCCAGTTCTTCTCCATGAGCGACAACTCCTACGACACAAACTTCGGACCTTCGACGCCCGGGGCGATCAACCTGATTTCCGGACAAACCAACGGCGTGGTGCAAAGCGTGAATGCCGGCGGAAGCGTCATCGATGCCGGCGACGGCACGGCCACGCTGATCAGCGATGCGGATCCGGTGGGCGACGTCTGCTCCTCGAACAGCCAGGTCCAGTTTGGCGGAAAAAACATCGGCGACCTGCTCAATGCGGCGGGAGTGACCTGGGGATTTTTCGAAGGGGGCTTCAACCTGAGCCTTGTGAATGCGAACAGCACCACCGGATGCAGGCGCAGCACGACGTCCGCCATTATCGGGGTCAAGAAGGCCGACTATATCCCGCACCACCAGCCCTTCCAGTATTACGCCTCGACCGCCAATCCGACGCATGCCCGCCCCACCTCGGTGGCCACCATCGGGCACCAGGGCGATGCCGCGAACCACCAGTATGACCTCGAGGACTTTTACGCCGCGGTCCAGGCCGGCAATTTTCCCTCCGTCAGCTTCCTCAAGGCGTCGGCATTTCAGGACGGCCACGCGGGATACTCCGACCCTCTCGACGAACAGGCATTCATCGTCCACGTGATCAACTTCCTCGAGAACCGGCCCGAGTGGCCGTCGACGGCAGTCGTCATCCTCTATGACGACTCCGACGGCTGGTATGACCACCAGATGAGCCCGATCGTCAACCACTCGCAAACCGCGGCGGACATGCTCACCGGGACCGGGGTTTGCGGCAACGCTTCGCCTGCGCTCGCCGGCTACACGGGAAATCCGCACCCGCAAGGGCGCTGCGGGTACGGGCCGCGTCAGCCTTTCCTGGTCATTTCGCCCTGGGCGAAACACAATTTCGTTGACCACACGGTGACCGACCAGACCTCCGTACTTCGCTTCATCGAAGACAACTGGCTCGGCGGCGAGAGAATCACGGGCTCGTTCGACGCCCTGGCGAACTCGGTCACCCCGATGTTCGACTTCGAGCAGAACCCGGGCAACGGCCGATTGATCCTGAACGAGAAAACGGGCGAGGTCGTCTCCGCGGGGCATTCCTTCGGAGATCACGGGCGAAGGTTTTGAGCGCTCTTCGTTCCCTGGGCGGTTTTCAACGGAAGCGGCAACGCGCGGTATCATCCCATTGCGTTGCCGTTTCTTTTTTCCCCTGTGGGCTCAAGGTCCAGAGGAATGCGATTGATCTCGCGAAGAGATTTCGTAGGGCGCTCGTCGCTCGCCGCTGCCGCGCTCGCCACGCAGCCGCTGCTTTCTGGGGAAAACAAGACTGGCCCGGCGACCGAATTCGATCCCAATCGCCTGGCGAAATTCGTCGACCGCCTGCCGGTTCCCCCGGTGGCAAGACCGGCTGGCTCGCGTCCCGACCCGACCGCTCGCGGGCGCGAACTCCCCTATTACAGCGTTCGGATGCAGCCAGCCGAGATCCAAGTTCACCGCGATCTCGCACCGACCCGATTCTGGACTTTCGACGGTTTGCTTCCCGGCCCAACCTTTGAGACCCGCAGCGGAGAGGGGATCCTGGTCGAGTGGAAGAACGCGCTGCCGGCGGAACACTTCCTCCCCATCGATCACAAAATTCACGGCGCCGAACCAGACAAGCCCCGGGTTCGCGCCGTCGTTCACCTGCACGGCGCAAAGGTTCCTCCGGAAAGCGACGGCTATCCCGAAGACTGGATCGTGCCCGGAAAGTCGGCGATCTATCACTATCCCAATCAGCAGGACGCGGCGATGCTGTGGTACCACGACCACGCCCTGGGAATTAACCGGCTGAACGTATATGCCGGGCTGGTGGGAACGTTTCTGGTTCGCGATTCCCTGGAGGATGCTCTCCAGCTGCCGCGGGGGGAATTCGAGATTCCCCTGGTATTGTTCGATCGGCTGTTCACGCGCGACGCGCAGCTCCTCTATCCGGTTTCCCGGGACCCGGACTCGCCGTGGGTCTCCGAGGTATACGGAAATGCCATTTTGGCGAACGGAAAACTGTTTCCCTATCTCGACGTCGCGCCCCGCAAGTACCGTTTTCGAATTCTCAATGCGTCGAATGGGCGTTTTTACAACCTTTCTCTATCGACTGGCGCCGAGTTCCATCAGACCGGGACCGATCAGGGGCTGCTTGCCTCGACCGTGCCCCTCAAACACCTGGTGGTTGCGCCGGGCGAGCGCGCCGATCTGATTGTGGATTTCAGCGGCCAGCGCGGGGAGCAGATCGTTTTGCGCAGCGAGCCATTTGAGATCCTGCAATTCCGGGTTTCGAACGAGCGCGTGAGGGATGAAAGCCTGCTTCCGCCGTCGCTCAAGCCGGTCCCGCGGATTGCCGAGGCGCAAGCGGCCAGGACGCGGCTTCTGACCCTCGAGGAATTCGACAATTCCGCCGGAGAACCCGTGGTGATGCTGCTGAACGCAGTTCACTGGAACATGCCCATCACCGAGAAGCCGGCGCTCCACTCCACCGAAATCTGGAGCCTCATGAATCCGAGCGATGATTCGCATCCCATCCATCTCCACGGCGTGCGCTTCCAGATTCTCGACCGGCGCCGTTATGAGCCCTGGCTCTACCGGAAGAACAAAGAAATCCGCTATTTGAGCCCTCCGCTCGCTCCCGACCCGAATGAAGCCGGCTGGAAGGACACGGTGCGAGCCGACTCGCGCATGATCACCCGCATCATCGTGCCCTTTGAAGGGTTCGCCGGCCGTTATGTGTGGCATTGCCACATCCTCGAGCACGAAGACAACGAAATGATGCGCCCGTTTGAGATCGTAGGAGACGGCTCGGCCCCCTGAACGTCCCGAGCGGAAGCGCCGGTTTTCCGCCTTGGTCCTCCGCTCCAGAACGCAGGCGGCCGAGATAAATTGTCGGTGCCTGAAAACCCGCTGCGAAGACCAGACATCAGACAACCGCGAAAAGCCCAAGAGGAGGCCTATGGCGATTCTGAATAGATTGGCGCAGATTGCGGTGAGGCCGTTTCCTCGAATGATTTCCCAGAACGGGCATGCGATCTTCGACTATGTCAACCTGGGTGTGTTTCTTCTAGCCGCGGGTGTGTTCTGGCCGCGCAATAAGCGCGCGTCGATTGCGGCGCTGATTGCCGGCGGAGCGGCTTTTGCCACCGACCTGCTGACCGACTACTCGGGCGGCCTGGTGAGAGTGATCCCATTTTCCGTGCACCGCGACATTGATTTTGGGCTGGCCGCGATGACTGCGGCCATGCCGGGCTTCCTTGTCTTCCAGGACGAGCATGAGAAGAAATTCTTTGTGGCCGAAGGCGCGCTCATCTCCGCCGTTTCCCAGCTCACGCAAGCCGAACCAGCTCGGGGCAAAGGGCGGCGCGAGCGCGTGAAAGCCGCCTGATTCCGGCGCGCAGGAACAACGCGCCTACACCGGCATTGGCTCGGGCTCAGGGATGGGCCGGGGAACTACGTCAGGCCGCGGTTCGGGGTCGACCCCGGGAACGACGTCGGGATCAGACCCGGGCTCAGGCTCAGGTTTCGGTTGGGGTTCTCGACGCGGGACATCGCGCGCGTAGGTTTGGTTTCGAACAAACTGCATTCGCATC
>Ga0123356_10001991_pt1 | contig 22100 bp, 18 predicted proteins | sample TergutEmb28metaG_2_FD_92546 | JGI IMG/M metagenome (GOLD analysis project Ga0123356, IMG submission 92546) | Embiratermes neotenicus P3 segment gut microbial communities from Petit-Saut dam, French Guiana - Emb289 P3 | ecosystem: Host-associated > Arthropoda: Insects > Digestive system > Gut ... | reverse complement strand
TGCCCGCTACCTTGGCCTTCCGTCAGAAGAGCGGTTTAAAGGGCAGGGCGTGTCGGCTTGCGCCACTTGCGACGGCTTTTTCTACAGGGGAAAAGATGTGGCTGTAGTGGGCGGTGGAGATACCGCTTGCGAAGAGGCGCTTTACCTAAGCACACTATGTAACAAAGTTTATATGATTGTGCGCAGGAATGTGCTGCGGGCCTCTTTGGCGATGCAGGAGCGCGTACAAAAGAGCAGCAACATCGAGCTGTTATGGGAGTGCAATACTCAGGAAGTTTTAGGCGACGAGAGCGGCGTGACAGGCGTTCGTGTGCAATACAACAACGGCGCCAAACAAGAGATCCCGATTCACGGACTCTTTTTGGCCATCGGACACCATCCCAACTCCGAGCTCTTTTCTCCTTGGGTCGCCACCAACGGGGAGGGCTACATCATCACCGACGGAAAAAGCTCCCTGACAACGGTCCCCGGCGTATTTGCCGCCGGAGACGTACAGGACCCCATATATCGTCAGGCGATTACGGCAGCCGGTTCGGGATGCAGGGCCGCTATCGACGCGGAACGCTTTTTGCATGCACTAAATAGTAAAGTTTAAATTTATGAATAGACGTTTTATTTTTTCGATCCCCCTTTTGTTTTTTGCAAGCTGCGTAGGGCAGTACGAATCCCTTTTGAATGGAACCGATTCGGAACTAAAGTACACCAAGGCCATGGAGTACTTTGAGGCCAAAAAGTTTAACCGTTCCCGGGAACTATTTGACAGGATCGTAATGGTTTATAGGGGAACGCCAAAGGATGACACCATTCAATACTATTTAGGATTAAGCTATTATTATTTTGGTGATTATGTTGAGGCTGAGGCTACTTTTGATATGTTTACACAGGTATTTCCACGTAGTCCCTTTACACAAAAGGCTCGTTTTTTAAGGATCGACTGCCTCTACGACATGACCTATCGCTGGGAGCTTGATCAATTACCCACCCACAAGGCCCTCGCTGTGATCAATGAATTTCTCTACGACTATCCAACGTCGGAATATACAGACAAATGTAAAGAATTAATGGATGAGTTGCACGAACGGTTAGAACGCAAAAGCTATGAATCGGCAAAGCTCTACTATAAAATAGAAGACTATCGTGCGGCTGCCCACGCACTAAAAAACATCTTAAAGGACAATCCGGACAACAGGTACAGGGAGGATATCATGTACCACATTGTAGCGTCAAACTACAAGTATGCTGCAAACAGCGTTTCGTATCGGCAAAGGGAGCGGTTTTTAGTCGTCATAGATGAATATTACAACTTTATAAGCGAATTCCCCGATTCAAAATATACCCCCGAACTGGCAGGAATGTTTAGACGTGCACAAAGGGCCACGGCAAGATCAGAAAACAGTGCATCAGAGATAGAATAGATAACCATTTACACATTACATATTAATCTTATGGACATTAAAAAAGCATCTCAAATCAACAATACCATAACCAGAGACTTGTCAAAATTATCGACTCCTACTGGAAATATTTATGAATCGGTCATGATTATGGCCAAACGAGCCAATCAGATTGCTGCAGAGATGAAGCAAGAACTGAACGCCAAATTAGAGGAGTTTTCGAGCTATGCCGATACGCTGGAAGAGACCTTTGAAAACAGGGAACAAATAGAGATTTCACGTTATTACGAGCGTCAACCCAAACCCACATTGCTTGCTGTTAATGAGTTTGAGGGAGATAAGATTTACTACCGGAAAATAGAAAGTCCTCAGTAATGACATGCTCACGCGATTAACGATTGATAACTATGTGTTGATAGACACGCTGGCGATCGACTTTTCGAAAGGGCTAACCATTATTACAGGAGAAACCGGAGCCGGTAAATCAATCCTCCTGGGAGCGTTATCGCTTATTTTAGGACAAAGGGCGGAGTCGGGAGTGGTGAAAGACGCTTTGAGGAATTGCGTCGTGGAGGCTTCATTTGATGTAAAGGGCCATCCTGAGATCATCAAATTGTTGATCCAAAATGAGCTGGAAGTTGAGACAGAAATCATCGTCAGGAGGGTGATCACCATAGCGGGGAAATCGCGTGCATTTATCAACGACTCCCCGGTGGGACTTCCGTTGCTCAGGCAACTGGGCAGTCAAATCATCGACATTCATGCCCAGCATGAGAACTTGTTGCTTCGACAGTCAGATTTCCAACTGCAACTCATTGATGGATACGCGGGACTGGATGAGATGCGAGAGGCGTATCAAGAAGCGTTGGCGCACTATCGGTCAAGCCTTTTGCTTAGGAATCAGCAAAAAGCCATTTTAGAGAAGGGGACAAGCGAGCAGGAGTACCTTCGTTTTCAATGGGAGCAACTGACGGCTGCCCGGCTAATAGCGGGTGAACAGCAGGAGTTAGAGGAGGAGTTGGCAACGCTTTCCCATGCACAGGAGATCAGGGAGGCGTTAAGTGGTGCGCTCCACCTTTTGCAAGAGCAGGAGGTGGCGGCCATGCCGTTGTTGCGTGAGGCTACAACCCTCATTCAAAAAGTAGTCCGCCTATATCCATCGTTGGAAGACAGCTCTGCCCGTTTAGAGGTCTTGCGGATTGAGTTAAAAGATATTTGCTCAGAAATTGTTGTCAAAGAAGAGCGTGTGCAGGACAATCCAACACGGTTAGAAGAGATCACACAGCGGTTAGACACCCTCTACAACCTGATGCGGAAGCACAAATGTGCATCGGTAGCGGAACTGATCGGATACAGGGATTCGCTGGCGCTCGGTTTTAAAGGAACAGAGGAGTTGGAGGCGATACTGGCTCAACAGGAGAAAGAGGTGCGGCAGGCGTTACAACGATTGGATGTGTGTGCAGTAAATCTTTCTGAGGCCCGTAAAAAAGCGTTGCCCGGCATGGAACAAAAAGCGGTGGAACGACTTAGGTATCTGGGCATCCCTCACGCCATCCTGTTGTTAAAACTAAATGAAGAGAAAGATTACGGAACTTTGGGAAAAGAGAGTCCCGAATTTCTCTTTTCGGCCAACAGAGAGGTGGCGCCCGGAGCGCTTGCCCAGATCGCATCTGGAGGGGAACTGTCAAGAATTATGCTTTGTATGAAGTCGTTGATGGTACAATCAACCGGACTTCCCACCATTATTTTTGACGAGATTGACTTGGGCGTCTCCGGACGAATCGCAGACAAAATGGGAGAGATCCTGCAGGAGATGTCAAAAAATATGCAGGTGGTTGCCATTACCCATTTGCCACAAATTGCCTCCAAGGGGGCCACGCACCTGACGGTCTATAAAGAGCAATATGAGCGAGGGAGCAGAACATGTCTCAGACAATTGTCATCTCAAGAGCGAATTATGGAGATCGCCCGTCTGTTGAGCGGCTCTGAGGTTACTGAGGCTGCTGTCAGCAATGCCAAACAACTTTTAAATATTTCATAGTTATGCGCATCATCATTCAACCCGATTATCATCGCCTTTCGGAGTGGGCGGCTACCTACATCGTAAAAAAAATCAACGCTTTTGCCCCAACCGGAGAGCGGCCTTTTGTACTGGGCCTGCCCACCGGCTCCTCCCCGCTGGGATGTTACCGGGAGCTCATCCGTCTGCACAAAGAGGGAAAAGTGTCATTTAAGCATGTGTGCACCTTCAATATGGACGAATATGTGGGGATCCCCTCCGACCACCCCCAAAGCTACCACACCTTTATGCATCAAAATTTTTTTGATCATATAGACATAGAGCCCCAAAATATTCACCTCCTCAATGGAAACGCCCAAGATTTGGAAGCAGAGTGTGCGGCGTATGAAGCCAAGATTCGTTCCTATGGAAAGATTCACCTCTTTCTGGGCGGGGTTGGCACAGACGGCCACATTGCCTTTAACGAACCCGGGTCGTCGCTCACCTCCCGCACCCGCGTCAAAACCCTTGCCACAGGAACCCTGCAAGCCAACGCCAGATTCTTTAACAACGACCTCGCCAAAGTGCCCAAGACCGCCCTTACGGTGGGCGTTGGCACCATCATGGATGCCCGCGAGGTGCTGATTTTAGTCAACGGAAACAGCAAAGCGAGGGCTTTGGCCCAGGCTGTAGAGGGGAGTGTAAACCAAATGTGGACGATTACGGCGCTGCAGATGCACCCAAATGGAATCATCGTGTGTGATGAGGACGCTACGGTCGAACTAAAGGTAGGAACTGTAAAATACTATAAAGAAATAGAGAAGGGGAATTTGTAAATTCCCCTCTTCTCTATTTAAACTCATCCGCACTTAACCCCGTATTCACCACAATATCCTTAACAACCATCTTCATCTCAACCCCCATCGAAGGCACCTTTTGCGTAACGGTATAGGGGAAAAGAATGCCGCCAACCAACCGGTAATCTTCATATTCGGAAACTTGCTGAACCACCCCTTGAGGCGTCTCAACCACATTGGTCTGGCGACTGAGTAAACCTGTATTTACATCAAAATAGTAAGTGGTTTTGGTGGAGCCTTTGTCAACTTCCAATATATAGGCGTCGTTTTCGATCCCCTTCACCGTTACGGCATAACCGCTTTTAAGCAGATTCATCTCCGGACAAACAGAGGTTTCGGCCTTGGCCGCTTCAAACTCGGCGCCTTCTGTAAACTCTTGATTCCCTGCCATTCCAGATATTTTATAAGCAACGCCGTCAAACACCGCTTTTTGGATTACCATGCCACTCATGCCCATGCTGTTCAAGGAGTAGTGGGGCGCTTTAAACATGCGAACCACCTCCAGATTTTGTCCCATGGCGTTCATAGATGCAGTTATTTTAAAGTCCTTGACGGCTTCAATGGCCTCAACTCCGCCAATGGCCTTTACATAGTTGTTAATAATCTGCTCGGCGCTCAAGTCGGTGGTCATCGTTTGGGGAGCGGCCACTGCGTTGACGTTAAAGTCGTAAAACTGTACCGTTTGATCGGCTGCAAATGGCTTTAATCCATCGGCATGCTCTTTATCGCCCACCACCACAATCCACGCATTCTCCGGTGTAAAGTACTTTTTGGCAGCAGCCTGCACGTCAGCAACCGTCACGGCCTCAATGCGTTTTAAGTAGTTTTTAAAGTAATCTTTTGGGAGGTTGTATTTATCTATATAAACAGCGTACCGGGCAAGGGTGGCGGATTGCATCAGCGAACGCCCAAAATATCCGGCAAGAAAGGCTTTAGCCCCTTTTAGCTCCTCTTCTGTAATGGGGGTGCTGATCATGTTGTTCATTTCGTAAATAACCTGAGTAAGAGAACTATCGGTGGCAGCAGCCTTTACAGATGGCCCGCTGCCGCGTCCATTGGAGAGCGAAAATAGTCCCACCTGCTCACCCTCTGTCAGCCGGCAGTAGGCGCCGTATGTATAGCTGTGGACCTCTCTAAGGTTAAGGAATAACCTGCCGGTCATGCCTCCGCCAAGGGTCGTAGCTGCTACAGAGATGGCCTCGGCATCGGGTGCTCCAGGCTTGTAGTCTATGGGGTAGGTTAGGTTGATAATCGATTGTACAGCTCCTTCTTTGTGGAACATAGCCACTTTTGTTTGTGGAGGCGCCTGGGGAATAACATATTTAGAAACCGGAACCTCTCTCTTTGTCCACTGACCAAAGTATTTTTGGGCATTGGCCCGGGCTTCTGCCTCGGTAATGCTTCCCACTATGACCAGCCGGGTTACATTCGGGGCAAAGTAGGTGTGATAAAAGTGTTCTAAGTCAGCAACCATTACGTTATCGATGGTCTCTACTGTTTCAATCTCTCCATCCGGATATTGGCTTCCATACACCAGGGTGTTGCTCAAACGGGAGCCAATGCCCCCGGCATCGCTGCTTATCAGCTCCAGTGCGCTTCTTGCCTTCTCTTTATTTAAGTTCAGTTCCTCCTGGCTAAAAACGGGATAGAGCATCATGTCAGACAGTAATTCGAGCATTTTAGATTCATACTTCTTTAAGCCCGATGCAGAGCCTCCGCGGGATGATGCATTGATTCTGGCCCCGATCATGTCAATCTCTTTGTTGAGTTGCTCTTTGGTTCTTGTTTGGGTCGCTGTCCCGATCACTTCCGTAAACAGGTCTCGCATGCCGGCTTTGTCGCCCTCTAAGGCGGGTTTAATATCCAATTGTAATGAGTAGTAAACAATAGGCGCACGGTGGTCTTCCACCACAAAAACTTTAAGCCCGTTAGAGAGCGTAAATGTTTGGGCGTCTTTGATTTCGATTTCTTTTGCAGGGGCAGCCGAGGGACGTATGCTGCGATCAACTGTTTGTGCGTGTAAAACAATTACACAAAACAAAAGAGCTATAATGTTACATATTTTTTTCATCATCTTTTCTGATATTTATTCTAATTGTTTTGAGGTTCGGGTAAGAAGTAGAGCACCACTCTGTTCTCTTTCACTAAATATTTAGCGGCTACGTTTAGAAGATCTTCGCGGGTGAGTTGGCTGTAATTTTCTAACTGGTTATTGATTCTGCCGGCGTCTTTAAAGTAGGTTTGCCCCTCGGCAAGTTTATTGGCAACGCTAAAGAGCGAAGTCAACTCCGAGGCCACTTCGAACTCCTTGGCCGCTTTGACCATTTGAAACTCCTCTTCCGATACGAGCTCCCGGCACAACCTTTCCATCTCTATGTTCATGGCGTTTTCTATCTCCTCGGCTGTTTTACCGGCGTTGGCAATCGCGACCATGTAGAGTGCGCCGGGGTGTTCAAACTCCATATTTAAGGCGATTGTTTGCATGGCAAGGCCCTTATCATCAAGATTGGTTTTGAGGCGGGCGCTCTTTCCGCTCGAGAGCACGGAGGTGAGCAGATCCAGGGCATAAGCGTCTTTGGTGCCCATGGCAGGCGACCTGTACCCAATAAATACAGCGGGAAGTTGAATCTTGTCGTAAACCACATCACGGACTTCCCTGCCCAACGGGGGTTCAACCACTGTGGGGCGGACAATGGGCGTGGTTCCAGCCGGAATGTCGCCAAAATATTTTTGCACCAGCTCTCGAGCAGTCGATTCTTCAAAGTCACCGGCAATGACCAGAACACAATTATTGGGCACATAATAGGTCTTGTAGAAGTTGTAGACGTCTTCAAAACTTGAGTTTCTGATATGTTCTGGAGAGCCGATAATGTGCCAGCGATAGGGGTGGACGGTAAAGAGGCGTTTGTTTAGCTCTTCCATCCAAGTCCCATAAGGGGCATTATCCACAACTTGTTTGCGTTCTTCTATCACCACCCCTTTTTGCGTAGTTACGCCAATGGTGTCCACATTTGCATGCAGCATCCGTTCTGCCTCCATCCAGAGGGCCAGTTCCAGTTGGTTGGCAGGCATAAATTCGTAGTAATAGGTACGGTCAAAGGAGGTGGTAGCGTTAAGCTCGCCGCCGTTAGACGAGACAATTTTAAAAAAGTCACCACGATTGATGTGTTTTGACCCTTCAAACATCAGGTGTTCAAAGAGGTGAGCAAATCCTGTACGCTCCGGATCTTCATTTTTGGAGCCTACATGGTACATGAGCGACGTAATAACGTTTGGCGTAGAGTGATCCTGGTACAGAATCACATGCAGCCCATTGGGCAAATCATACTCAGTGAATTTGATGTTGCCCTCTTGTCCTGTAGCTGTGAATCCGGCGATCAGAACAAAAATGGAGAGAATCAATGTTTTTTTAGTCATATATACTGTTTTTATTGTTTGTTTGTTCATATTGTACAAAAGTAATACATTTTACGTACATTAGACATTCACTTGTGCAATTTGTTACAAAGCGCTATATATTTTTGCCTATAGCGTTATAAAAAAAAACAATAGCTTTTGCTTGGAAATAAACACGTTTGGTCACAACCTTTGCAAAAATTTTTAAAAAAACATGGGAAACGGTATTAATAAAATGGATCGGATGTGCCAGCTGCACGAGCTTATCAGACTTGAACAAACAGGAACTCCAAACGAATTGGCCGAACGTTTACACATAAGCAGAACGCAACTTTACAAAATGTTAGACATCGTAAAAGAGTATGGTGTTGATGTCAGATATAGCCGTGCCTTTCGCACGTACCATTACTTTTTTGATATGTAGGGAGGGAGAGGTCAAAAGCAAGAATTGGCTATCTTTGTGCATCACAAAAAGCATTTCTTGCCATGTACACACCTATTCAAAAATTACGCACCTATATGGCAGACAATAATTTGTCTGCTTTTATTGTCCCCTCTAACGATCCCTATTTTAGCGAATACATCCCGGACCGTTACGCCTGCCGGGGGTGGTTAAGCGGTTTTAGAGGCTCTGCCGGAACGTTGGTAATCACCCTCGACAAAGCAGCATTGTGGACAGATTCCCGCTACTTTGTTCGTGCAGAGCAGGAGATGGCAGGGCGTGGGATTGAGTTGAAAAAACTTAAAATGCCCGGAACAGAATCTATAGAGGAGTGGCTCCTGGAACATTGTCCTGCAGAGGGAATAGTGGGCATAGACGGAGCGCTTTTTGCCTTGCCCGAATTTGAACGGATGAGGGAGGCGTTGCATCCGTTGACGATCTATGTCGACAGGGATCCCTTTGACGCCCTTTGGGAGGAGCGTCCCGATTTGCCAAACGCTCCCGCCTACCTGTTAGATGAACGCTATTCTGGCGCATCGGTCAGCCAAAAACATCACGCTGTGAGAAAAGCGTTTGCGGCATATTCAGACTTTATTTACCCCGTGGTTGCATTGGACGATGTTGCCTGGCTGCTCAATATGCGCGGTTCTGATGTGGTGTACAATCCCCTGGCGATAGCAAATGCAGCAGTTACGCCGCAGGCCATTCACCTCTTTATAGAATGTACACAACTGCCGGCAGAGACACGCCTGGTTTTGGAAAAAGAGGGCGTGGTTTTTCATCCTGCAGATCACTTTGCATCTTTTCTGTCGGAGTACCCCAATGAGGCGGAGCGCATCATTACTCAGGAACGCTGGTCCATTGCGTTACACCTCCAAACGATTTTGGAGCAAGGATTAACAATCACATCGGATCCATATCGCGGAGGGTGCATCGCCCACCTCAAGTCTCAAAAAAACCAAACGGAGCAGGATGGCTTTAGAATCGCTATGAAAAAGGAGGCCATAGCGTGGATTCGGTTATGGCGTTATATTGAGGAGCAACTCCCCTTTGGAACGCTCACAGAACAGTTGCTGGCATCTAAAATTGCTGAATTTAGAGCACTGGATCCCGACTACCGCGGAGAGAGTTTCTTTCCGATTCTGGGCTATGCCCAAAACGGGGCGATGCCCCATTATGCTATGGATATCAATGGATCAACCCCCATTAAAGCAGAAGGTTTTCTGCTGATTGATTCAGGCGGGCACTATCTTTACGGCACCACAGACACCACCCGTACCTTTGCCATGGGGCCTCTGACAGCGGAGCAAAAGAGAGACTATACGGCAGTCTTAAGAGGCATGATCGGGCTATCGATGGCAAAATTCCCTGCGGGAACCCGCGGTGCACTTCTCGACATCCTGGCCAGAGGCCCTGTGTGGAGTGTTGGCAGGAGCTACCTGCACGGCACGGGACATGGAATCGGACACTTTCTAAATGTGCACGAGGGCCCACAGAACATTCGTATGGAGGAGAACCCGGTACCGCTTGCCCCGGGCATGGTGCTCTCCAATGAGCCGGGCATTTACGTTTTGGACGCTTACGGAATCCGTACAGAAAATATGATGATATGCGTCCAACACGAGGAGAACCTGCAGGGAACTTTCTACAAATTTGAGACCATTACACGTTGCCCCATAGATACCGCAGGCGTAGATACAACTCTGCTGGGAGAGGAGGCAAGGACATGGTTAAATGACTATCATGCAACGGCATATAAAGAACTCGCGCCCCTGTTGACTCAGGAAGAGGCAACGTGGCTTAAAGAGAAAACAAAAGCCATTTAGTTCAATATCTCAATACGGTAATCGGGCAAATACCTGATCACCCTTGATCCTGTATTGACAAACCCGCCATCGGGGCTCACTCTTTGAAATCTAAATTGGGATTGAAGAGGCTGGGCAGGAATGAATCCCTGTTCTAAACAACATTCAAAATGGGGCCCGTTAGAATATAGGGCGCTTAAAAAGTAATTTCCCACATCATAACCCTGATAGGCATAAGGGGTAGGCTCGGCACGAAAAAGCGAACGGTACCGCAAAAGGAATCGTCTTACTTCCTGATCTTGATAGTCAACATAGTTAGGAACAGATAGATGCAAATTCATGGTGTGGTAGTATTCTAAATCAACGCTTTCAAAGTTACGCCACCGGGCATTTCCGTAGAGCGTAATCGGACAGTTGCTTCTGGTGTGTACCAAATATAGGTTTCTAAGCACATCAGAAACAAAGGCTTCATTGGTAGAGGCCACCACAACCTGATTATTTTGACGTTGGGTGAGCAGTTGCGACAACTCTCCCCTAATATCGGCATCCTTGGCAACCTTGTGGACAAACTCCCTGTATACAATCTGATTCTTGCTCAAAACATCCCTGATCACCCCCACAAGCTCCTGGTCTGCGCCCGACTCTTCCCTAAAAAGCCACACCATTCCGCTGTTTCTCCGCAATTGTTGAACCAAATTGTATTGCTGCCAGTAGAGAGATGTGTTGATTTGAAAAAAGTTGGGATTGGTTTCTGCCGCTTGCTCAGTCTGCGGATCCAACGGAGAGATCACTTTGATATTTTGTCCGTATGTGCGGTTGAGCACCTCATAGAGATCTCCGGCATAGACTGGCCCTATCACAATCTCATCACCCACAAACGCACCGCTTTGGGCCAAAGAAGCAACAGAAGAGCTTCCCGAATCATAAGCTGTGAGCTCCACACTCATCCCCCTCTCCTTTAAATCAAGCACAGCCAAAAGAAGCCCTTGATAAAACTCTAAAAAGTTGCTGTTGGGTCGCGTATTTTGCAGTTGAAAAGGCAAGATTACAGACGCCCGATGCGTGGTCCAAGAAGAGGGACGGTACTCCATACAATCGTAAAGATGGCGCTCTTTTGATCCATATGTGTGGGCGGGGTCTGTCTCCACAAGGTTGTCGGATGGTTCAATCCCCGACCTCTCTTCCGGACTCAGGGGTATCCTCAAAATAATTCCCCGTCTCACATCATTGGCAGAAATACGGTTGTATTCCAAAACCACATTTGGGTTAGCGTTGTACTTTTTGGAGATGGTATAGATGTTCTCCATCCAACGCACCTTATGCTCTATGTACTGATCCCTCTGTGTTTGCGCAACGAGGCAACCGGTAATAAACAAAAGGAAAATGACAAGTAACCTGTTCATATTTACAGAAGTCTGGCGAGCATGTTACATACATTGTTCTCGATTCGTTCCAAAAGAGTCTCGTCATAAATCGCCTTTGCAAACGGTGTACCGGTGATGCGTTCATAAAGCTCAATATAGCGCTCCGATACCGATTGAACAACATCGGACGTCATTTCGGGAACCTTTTGGCCCGGCTCACCTTTAAAATGGTGATCCATGAGCCACTCCCGTACAAACTCTTTAGAGAGCTGACGCTGAGGCTTTCCGGCTTCAAGACGTTCCTGATACCCCTCGCTGTAAAAGTAGCGTGACGAGTCGGGGGTGTGGATCTCATCAATCAAATAGATAGTGTCGCCCTTTTTCCCAAATTCGTACTTGGTATCCACCAAAATAAGCCCCTGTGCCGCAGCGGTCTCTGTGCCCCTTTGAAACAGCGCCAAGGCATATTGCTCCAAAAGTGCATAGTCATCCTGAGAAACCAATCCCCTGCTCAAAATCTCCTCTCGGGAGATGTCCTGATCGTGCTCACCTTGCTCCGCTTTGGTGGTGGGTGTAACAATAGGTGTGGCAAAAGCCTGATTCTCTACCATGCCATCCGGAATAGAAACGTTGCAGATGGATCGTGCACCGGCCTTGTAGTTCCGCCATGCACTTCCACAGAGGTAACCGCGTACAATCATCTCCACGGGAAAGGGCGTACAATGGTGCCCTACGGTGACCACCGGGTCGGGTGTAGCGATTTTCCAGTTGGGCACAATGTCAGATGTGATGTCTAAGAATTTAGATGCAATCTGATTGAGAACTTGTCCTTTAAAAGGAATCCCCTTAGGCAGTACCACATCAAAGGCAGAGATCCGGTCGGTGACAATCATCACCAAATATTGATCCGCAATGGTGTACACATCACGAACCTTCCCTTCGTATTTCTTTGTCAACCGCGGAAAAACGAATTGAGTATGAGTAAGGGCATCCATGAATACGCTATTTTTTCTTGACCTGGGTAGCGTATTTGGCGTTAAGTCCTGCGATCACATTTTTGGTAATATCGAGCGAGGGATTGCCCACAATCACATTATTGGTTGCGACGCTGGTGGTAATGATCAGTGAAAAGTTGTGCTCCTGATTATAGTCAGACAAGAAGACCTTGATTTCATTAAGTACATTATTGAGCATCACTTGTTGCTCCTCTTCCAGTTCGAACTGCTTTTGCTGGCTGTACTGCTGAAGCTCACGTTGACGTTTTTCTAACTGCTCGCCCTGAGTCTCTGCCTGAGAGCGCGTAAGGAGTCCCTTTTGAATTTTTTCATTGAAATCAAGGTAATCTCTTTCAAAAGCGCGCCCTTTTCTGGTCAGATCGTCATCAATCACCTTTATTTTTGCCTCTACTTCTGTTCTTAAAGCGTGAAACAGGTCAAGTTCGTTGACTAAAGAGTCGATTTGAACATAGACAATGGTTCCGGCCGGAAGGTCGGTGGTACTTTCCACAGGGGTAAATCCGGCAACTTTTTTATTGCAATGACCGGTAAAAAAGAGAATATACAGCGCTGCAACGGCAACAGCCAATACAATATTGGCAATGAGTAATGTTCGTTTCATTATAAATGGATGATTAAAATTTGGGACAAAGATAAGAGAAATATTTAATTTTAGGTAGCCAATTCCCGAAGATATAGTTGTATGGTGTTCTCCAACCCAAGGTAGATCGCCTCACACACAAGGGCATGCCCAATAGAAACCTCAAGTACACCGGGTACGGTTCGTACAAAATAGCCTACGTTCTCCAAGTTGAGGTCGTGCCCGGCGTTAATGCCCAAGCCGAGATTGAGGGCAGTTTCTGCCGCTTTTACGTAGGGCAGCACGGCTTGCTCCTTGTTGGTCAGGAATTGATGTGCGTAGGCTTCGGTGTAGAGCTCGATCCGGTCGGCGCCGGTGTCGGCGGCGTAGCGAACCATGTCGGGGACGGGGTCAATAAAGAGGGAGCAGCGGATGCCCCTTTTTTTGAAATAACCAACGGTATCGATCAAAAAGTTAAGATGTTTTTGGGTATCCCATCCGGCGTTGGAGGTGATGACGTCGTGGGCGTCGGGCACCAACGTTACCTGATGCGGCATGATCTCTGCCACCAACTCCTTAAATGAATCGATGGGATTACCTTCTATATTGTATTCGGTAGATACGATCTTTTTAAGGTCGCGGGCGTCCTTGTAGCGAATGTGCCGCTCGTCCGGTCTGGGGTGGACGGTGATTCCTTGGGCGCCAAACCGCTCGCAATCAATGGCTGCAGTAATGATGTTGGGGAGGTTTCCTCCGCGCGCATTTCGCAAGGTGGCAAATTTATTGATGTTTACGCTGAGTCGTGTCATGGCAGATTTTTAATTTTGGCGCAAAAATAGGTGATAAATCGGCAAAAAGAGCTACCTTCGTTAAAAATTTAAACATGCAGATAGCCATCTTTGGAAGGTCAATCGAGGAGCAGTCTAAACCCAAACTGTTTCAGATATTGGACTATTTTGAATCACGAGGTGTTTCGTTGGTTTGGTTTGAACCGTTTTATCGCTTTTTAAAGGGCCAGTTACGCTGTTCGATCGCTGACGCGGCTACTTATTCGTTGCAAACAGGAGTTCCTGACGGATGTGGGTTGTTGTTAAACTTGGGCGGAGACGGAACTTTTTTGGAGTCGTTACTTTTTGTAAAAGATCGCCCCATTCCGGTAACGGGGATTCAATTCGGCCGTTTGGGTTTTTTGACCGGAGTGGGACTGGAGCCGGATTTTAGTTGTTTGGAGCGTCTGATTACGGGGGATTACTCCGTTGAGGAGCGATCGGTGGTAGAGGTCTCTTCTCCTCTTTTGCCGGAGTCGTTTTTCCCATACGCATTAAATGAGTGTGCCATAAAGCGAAAAGGGCCCGGAATGATGTCGATAGGGGTGCGCCTGCAAGCAGGAGCGCTTCCCACCTATTGGGCCGATGGACTGATTGTGGCCACGCCTACCGGCTCAACCGCCTATTCGCTAAGCGTGGGTGGGCCGATTGTTTTTCCCAGTGCCAACGTGTTGATTGTAGCTCCCATTGCACCACACAACCTCAACATGCGCCCCATTGTTATTCCTGATAGCGAGGAACTGTCGGTATATGCTCAAGGCAGGGCAGAAAATGTGGTATTGACGTTAGACAACCGCTCTATTTCTATCCCCTGTGGGTCGGAAATCAATATAAGAAAAGCGCCATTCACGCTTCACTACATCTCTCTGCAGAGGCAGCACTTTATCTCTGCATTGCACGAAAAACTGCTATGGGGGTTTGATAAGCGAAATTTTGGCACGTAAATTGATACGGCCTAAATGTGATGACGACTCCTACACATGTATCAATTATCATGGACGGCAATGGCCGTTGGGCGCAGCTGCACGGGAAAGAGCGCCTTTATGGACATAAGGCCGGCGCAGAATCGGTGCGGATGACCGTCCGTACTGCTGCGGAAAAGGGCGTAAAGTACCTCTCTCTGTTTGCTTTTTCATCCGAAAACTGGCACAGACCCAAGACAGAGGTAGACGGCTTGATGGAGTTATTGGCCCAGGCGGTGGTCGAAGAGACCCCTGCCTTAGTTAAAAACAACGTGAGGCTTCGTTACATTGGTGCGCTTTCCCACTTACCGCCTCATGTGTGTGCGCTATTGGAATGCTCCGTTCGGGAGACGGCGGAGTGTACCGGCTTGACGGTGATTTTGGCGCTAAGTTACAGCGGCACTTGGGACATTTTGCAGGCGATCAATCGATATACCCGGGATCTCCTTGCCAACAAAACGGACGATCAAGTTTTAGACATCGCCTTGTTCGAAAGCTATCTTTCTACAGCGGGAATTCCACCTCCCGACCTGTTAATCAGAACTTCGGGAGAAAAGCGCATCAGCAACTACATGTTGTGGCAACTTGCTTACACCGAGCTCTATTTTACACAAACACTTTGGCCCGATTTTCGCAGCGAAGATTTTATAAAAGCTTTAGATGAGTACGCAAGACGAGAGCGGCGCTTTGGAAAGACGGGAACACAATGTAAAAATAATGAATAACGGCATGATGGTACCAAATATTAAAGTATCTTTGCGCCCTCAAAGACGAGTTTAGAGATGAACATATCCAAACGAACCCTGTTTTACTTTCTCCTGATGTCGGGATTGCTGATCCCTGTGACCATTAATGCTCAGGAAATCACCACCCAAGCCAATGTCGTTGTCGATTACGGCAATCCCCAAAAGTACATTTTGGCCGGTGTCGATGTAAAAGGAGTGATACTGATCTCTAAGGAACAGATTCTCTCAATGATCGGTTTGGAGGTCGGAGATGAGGTGACGATCCCCGGAGATGAGTTATCATCGATCATAAAACGACTCTACATGCAGCGTTTTTTCTCCGATGTGGACATTAGGGTCGATTCGCTAAGAAAAGATTCGGTGTATGTAAGCATCAACCTGGCGGAGCGTCCCAGCGTCTCTTTGTGGGACTATACCGGAATCAAAAAGAACGAGCGATCCGATTTGGATGAGCGTCTAAAATTAAGAAGAAGGAGGGAACTGTCCGAATCGCTCTTAAAATCATCCACCGACATTATTAAGCGTTACTACCAGGAGAAGGGTTTCCAGAATGTAAAGGTGACCACGTCTCAGGTGGCGGATACCATCATTCCCAATGCCGTAAAGGTCTTTTTTAATGTCGACAGGGGAGACAAAGTAAAGATTAGGACCATCAATTTTATTGGAAACGAGAATGTAAGCGATCAAAAATTGCGTTTTGCCATGAAGAATACCAAGGACAAACACATCTTTAGCCTCTTCTCGAGCAAAAAATTCAAAGAAAAAGAGTATCCAAACGACAAGCAATTATTGATTGAGAAGTTTCAGGAAAAGGGCTTTTTTGATGCACGCATCATCAAAGACACCATCTATTATTTAGACGACAAACGTTTAGGCATCGATATCCACATAGAAGAAGGAAAGAGATACTACTTCAGAGACATCACCTGGACAGGGAACTCTGTCTTTACCACCGACCAATTAAACCGTTTGTTGATGATCGAAAAGGGCGATGTGTATGATGTGGTAACCTTGCAAAAACGTTTGGAGAGCGATCCCAAGGGAAATATCAGAACTCTCTACAGCGATCAGGGCTACGTTTTTTGCAACATCATGCACGTGGAGCACAACATCGAGAGGGACTCCATAGATGTAGAGATCCGGATTTTTGAGGGAAAACCAGGGACCTTTAATAACGTTGTGATTAATGGGAATACCATTACCAGCGAGCACATTGCAAGACGCCAGCTTTTTGTTCGCCCCGGTTATCCGTACTCACAGACAGAGATAGAGCGTTCGGCAAGAGAGATCATGTCAATGGGACTTTTTAACGAAGAAAAGGTGGGAACCGGCCTGCAAATATTACCCAATCCAAGGGACAATACGGTTGACGTTGGTTTTAGCCTCGAAGAGAGACCAAGCTCTCAGCTGGAGGTATCAGGGGGCTGGGGAGGAAATATGTTTGTGGGTTCATTGGGGGTGAGTTTTAACAATTTCTCCACGAGAAGAATTTTTGAAAAACAAGCATGGAAACCGGTACCTTTGGGAGACGGTCAAACGCTCTCTTTGCGCTTTCAAACCAACGGATCTTATTATACAGCGCTAACAGCCAGCTTTGTGGAGCCTTGGTTGTTTGGTAAAAAACCAACGTCATTAAGTTTATCTACCTATTATACACGTCAAACCAACTTCTCTTACTGGACCAGACCAAACAACGATCAATTTATGGAGATTTATGGTTTTGCTGCCGGTTTGGGAACACGCCTCAAGTGGCCCGACAACTATTTTATACTCTACAATGAGCTGGGTGCTCAGAGGTATCGGTTGCAAGATTGGCAATACTATTTTATCTTTTCGGACGGAGTATCCAATAATTTAAGCTGGAAAATTAACCTGCGAAGGTCATCCACCGACCAGATGATCTATCCGCGCCAGGGTTCAGATATTTTGTTGGGCCTTCAACTGACGCCACCCTACTCCTATTTTAGGAGTAAAGATACCGACTACTCCTCGATGACTCCCAAAGACCGTTACAAGTGGATTGAGTACCATAAGTGGACTTTTCAAGCCTCTTTCTTCTCTACGGTAGTTGGAAAAGAGGTGCTCGGGAGAGACATGGTATTGATGACCAGGGCACAGTGGGGGTACTTGGGGTATTACAACCGTAAACTCGGATACTCTCCTTTCGAAGGGTTTTTAGTGGGAGGAGACGGTATGTCGGGCTACAACACTTACGGCGCCGATGTGATCGGGCTCAGAGGGTACAAAAATCAAGCCCTGACCCCTTATGCAAATAATGCATACTCTGGAAACGTTTACGACAAGTTTACGGTTGAGCTACGTTTCCCCATTATTTTGGAGCCTCAGTCAACTATTTATATCCTCGCCTTTTTGGAGGGAGGAAATTGCTGGAGTGATATCAGGGACTTTAACCCATTTTCCATTAAACGCTCCGCCGGAGTGGGTGTGCGGGTACTGCTTCCGATTGTCGGGATGCTGGGGATTGACTGGGGGTATGGATTTGATCCCGTAGGCACAGATAAACGTGGAGGAAGTAATATCCATTTTGTTATAGGACAACAGTTTTAATATTCACAATAATAATGTTATAGTTATGAAAAGAGTACTTACCTTAGTGGCCGTATTGGGTTTAGGCCTGACCGTTGCACAGGCGCAGAAGTTTGCGTATGTAGACACGGAGTATATTTTAGAAAAAATGCCCGAGTACACAACTGCACAAAAGCAGATTGAGCAATTAAGCAATCAGTATCAAACGACGATTGAAAATGAGGCAAAGAAAGTGGACCAACTGTTTCGCAATTACCAGGCAGAAAGGGGGCGTCTTAGTGACGTACAACGCCAGCAGCGGGAACAGGAAATTATCAACAAGGAGCAAGCTGTTAAGGATTTACAAAAAACCTATTTTGGACAGGAGGGAACGGTGACCAAAAGAACCGAAGCGTTGATGCAGCCTATAAAAGACAAAGTACAGCGCGCCATTGACGCGCTTGCCAAGGAGGGAGGATATGCTGTGATCTTTGATATTGCCGCCGCTCCCGGCTTTATCTACACCAACCCAACCTTCGATCTGAGCAATCTGGTGCTCGCAAGATTAGGAATTAGAATCTAAATTTATATTTTTGCAAATTATTTAATAATTTTTTTTATGAAGAAATATGTAACGCTCCTTGCTCTTTTTTGCCTTTGCCTTGGTGTTTCGGCAGAGGCGCAAACACTTAAATTTGGACATGTGAATGTTCAGGAATTGATTAATCTAATGCCCGACAGGGACTCTGCTTATGCCCGGATTCAAAGGTATGTTACCGATCTGGAAGATATGTACGTGAGTATTCAAAATGAGTACCAGATGAAAATGAACGAATACCAGCAAAGACAAGCAACGTGGACAGCAGTTATTTTGGAGACCAAACAGCGGGAACTCTACGAATTTGAGCAGAGATTGCAGCAATTTCAGCAAAGTGCCCAGCAAGACATATCGGATCAGCAAGTTATCCACTTTACGCCTGTACAAAGAAAGGCTGATGAAGCTATCAAGAAAGTGGCTAAAGAGTTGGGGCTCATCTATGTTTTCGACTCAGCAGGAATGCCGTATATTGATGAAAGTCTGTCAGTCCACATACTTGATAAAGTAAAAGCCGAACTTAAGATTCCGGCCGAAAAAGTGGCGCCCACACCCATTGGCAATTAGTATCGGCATATTCGATTCGGGATTAGGTGGGATGTCCGTATGGAGAGAGGTGGTCAAAGCCTTGCCCTGCCGTCCCATTTTGTATGTCTCGGATAACGCTTGGTGTCCATACGGCCCGCGTCCCGCAGAGGAGGTGATTGAGCGTACAAAGAGAATCAGCGCCTTTTTAGTCAGAGAGGGTTGTGGTATCATTGTGGTTGCGTGTAATACAGCCACCGCGGCTGCGATTGACACCCTTAGAAATAGTTTTGTGGTGCCCTTTGTGGGCATGGAGCCGGCTGTAAAGCCGGCCGCGCTCCATTCAAAAACGGGCGTAGTGGGCATCTTAGCCACAAGGGGAACCTTTAAAGGACGTCTTTATCAGGAAACCTCCCAGCGTTTTGCTGCCCATATCCGTATCATTGAGCAAACCGGGGACGGCCTTGTTGAGTTGGTAGAGCAGGGGCTTGCCGATTCACCTCAGGCCCTGCAGTTGCTGCATACCTATATTGATCCCATGATCAAAGCGGGGGCTGACCATTTGGTGCTGGGTTGTACGCACTACCCCTTTCTCACCTCTGCCATAGAAAAAATTAGTCAGGGTCGTTTAACAATTGTCGACCCGGCTCCGGCGGTTGTTCATCACCTTTGCGCAATTATAGAGGAGATTGAGAAAGGATCATGTTCTCATTCTGAGCCCATTTCTCCTCACCAATACCGTTTTTACTCTACAGGTCCCGGGGTTGCTTTGTTGGCATGTTGCAACCGGATGATTCCGGATGCTGCCTCCTCCAAATTTTATGACCACCTTGATATATATTAAAAATAGATTACATTTGCGCCCAAAAATTTTAACATGAATTTATTATTTTGGTTTGTTCCGGCTGCATCTTTGTTGGCCTTAGGCTTTGCCTATTACTTCTTTAGAATGGTTATGAAAGAGAGCGAAGGCACAGAGATCATGAAAGAGATCGCTTCCCACGTCCGCAAGGGGGCCATGGCTTATCTAAAGCAACAATATAAAGTGGTGGGCATTGTATTTGCAGTGGTCGCTGTATTTTTGGCGTTTCTTGCTTACGGGCTTGGCGTCCAAAACGGATGGGTTCCTTTTGCGTTTCTTACCGGCGGCTTCTTCTCCGGTTTTGCAGGGTTTTTGGGCATGAAAGCAGCTACTTATGCATCGGCACGTACTGCCAATGCAGCGCGTCGGTCGTTGGACAGCGGTTTAAAAGTGGCTTTTCGTGCAGGGGCGGTTATGGGTTTGGTTGTGGTGGGTTTGGCGCTGCTCGATATATCGTTTTGGTTTCTGATATTAAATCATTTTGTTCCTTTAGAAGGCTCTCAAAAATTGGTTTTCATCACCGTCACCATGCTGACTTTTGGCATGGGTGTCTCTCTTCAGGCGTTGTTTGCGCGTGTGGGCGGCGGTATCTACACCAAGGCCGCAGACGTTGGGGCAGACTTAGTGGGTAAAGTAGAAGCGGGCATCCCGGAAGATGATCCGCGCAATCCTGCAACCATTGCCGACAACGTGGGCGACAACGTAGGCGACGTTGCCGGTATGGGTACCGATCTCTTTGAGAGTTATGTTGCTTCAATCTTAGCCACAGCAGCGCTCGGCGCTTCGGCGTTCATCACTTTTGGAGACAAGCAGCAGATGAATGCAGTATTTGCGCCCATGTTGATTGCCGCGCTGGGCGTGGTGCTTTCCATTATTGGTATTTTCTTAGTTCACACCAAAGAGGGAGCCAATATGAAACAGTTGCTCGGCTCAATGAACAGGGGTACATACGTCAGCTCCGGATTGATTGCGGTCTCCACCTTTGGAATTTTGTGGGCGCTGGGAATCGAGAACTGGTTTGGCATTTCGTGGTCGGTCATTGTGGGTTTGGCTGCGGGAGTGGCCATTGGAATGTCGACCGAATACTTTACGTCACACTCCTACAAACCCACCAGAAAAATTGCCAACAGCGGCAAAACAGGCCCTGCAACCGTGATTATCTCCGGACTTGGGTTGGGAATGATGTCTACCGCCACCCCCGTGTTGATTGTAGGCGCTGCCATCATGCTCTCTTTCCTTTGCGCCACCCATTTTGACGTGACAAATATGCTCAGGGTTGAAAATTTGAGCCTCGGCCTATACGGCGTGGGCATTGCAGCAGTAGGGATGCTCTCTACGTTAGGCTTTACCCTCGCCACCGACGCATACGGACCGATTGCCGACAACGCAGGCGGTAACGCCGAAATGAGCGGCTTGGGACCGGAAGTTCGTAGACGTACCGACATCCTTGATGCCCTCGGAAATACAACCGCAGCCACCGGAAAAGGATTTGCCATCGGCTCGGCTGCCTTAACAGGTATGGCGCTATTGGCCGCCTATATAGAAGAGATCAAAATAGCTTTGCAACACGTTGGCCAAAATGTGATCTCTATTCTCATGCCCAACGGCGAGGTGTTGAACGTGAATACCATTGACGCAACCATCATGGACTTGATGAACTATTACCAAATCAATCTGATGAATCCCAAAATGCTGATAGGCGTTTTCATCGGTTCGATGTTGGTATTTGTGTTCTGCGGTTTGACGATGAATGCCGTGGGGCGTGCCGCGCAAAAGATGGTAGAAGAGGTGCGTCGCCAGTTCCACGACATCAAAGGCATCCTTACGGGAGACGGGAAACCCGACTATGCACGTTGTGTTGAAATATCCACAAAAGGAGCTCAAAAAGAGATGTTACTTCCGTCGCTCATGTGTTTGATCGCTCCCGTATTTACCGGCATCGTTTTTGGCACGGCAGGAGTAATGGGCTTGATGATAGGCGCATTAGGCACAGGTTTTGTATTGGCCGTTTTCATGGCCAATTCCGGTGGCGCCTGGGACAATGCCAAGAAATATGTTGAAGAGGGCAATTACGGAGGCAAAGGATCAGACGTACACAAAGCAACGGTGGTAGGCGACACCGTGGGCGATCCGTTCAAAGATACATCCGGCCCCAGCCTCAACACACTGATCAAACTGATGAGCATGGTCTCCATTGTGACGGTAGGTTTGACGGTGGCGTATAG
>Ga0123356_10001990_pt1 | contig 22114 bp, 15 predicted proteins | sample TergutEmb28metaG_2_FD_92546 | JGI IMG/M metagenome (GOLD analysis project Ga0123356, IMG submission 92546) | Embiratermes neotenicus P3 segment gut microbial communities from Petit-Saut dam, French Guiana - Emb289 P3 | ecosystem: Host-associated > Arthropoda: Insects > Digestive system > Gut ... | reverse complement strand
TTTTTCGCGAAGAGCGCGCAGGTTCTCGCGCTCTTTGCGTTCTTCGTCCGAATAGAAACGCGCTTTCTCGAACTCGTGGTTCGCGATGGCGTTTTCCATCCGGTGCACGATGAACTTGATCCGCTTCTGGACCTCGGTCAGCTCTTCCGGCAGCGAAGTCTGGCGCAGCTTCACGCGCGCGCCCGCTTCGTCCACCAGGTCGATGGCCTTGTCCGGCAGGAAGCGGTCGGGGATGTACCGGTTCGAGTGCGACACGGCGAAGTTGATCGCCTCGTCCGTGTAGGTGACGGCGTGGAATTTCTCGTACCGGTCCTTGATCCCGAACAGAATCTTGACCGCGTCGGCCTCGTTCGGTGGGGGAACTTTCACCGCCTGAAAGCGTCGCTCCAGCGACCGGTCCTTCTCGATCGACTTGCGATATTCCCCAGGAGTGGTAGCGCCGATGCACTGAATCTCGCCGCGCGACAACGCCGGCTTGAGGATGTTGGCTGCGTCGAGCGACCCTTCCGCCGATCCCGCCCCGACCAGGGTATGGAGCTCATCAATAAAGATGATGGAGTTCTGCGACTCCATCAGCTCCTTCATGATTGTCTTCAAGCGCTCTTCGAACTGTCCACGGTATTTGGTGCCCGCCACGATCAGCGAAAGATCGAGCGCCAGAATTCGCTTGTCGGCCAAAAATGATGGCACTTCGCCGTCAGCGATGCGCTGTGCGAGTCCTTCGACAATGGCAGTCTTGCCCACTCCCGGCTCGCCGATGAGCACCGGATTGTTCTTCGTCCGGCGGCAGAGAATCTGAATCACGCGATCGACTTCACCCTCGCGCCCCACCAGGGGATCAAGCTGGCTGTCCATGGCAGCCTGAGTCAAATCCCGGGAAAATTCCGCCAGCAGCGAAGACTCACGCTGCCGCTGCGGCTGGGCTTTTTCCTGCGTGGTCCGGGCAAGCTCTTCCCGAATGGTCGAGAGCCGCAACCCGCGCTCATGCAGAATCTCGGCGGCAAAACACTTCTCTTCCCGCAGCAGTCCCAAAAGCAAGTGCTCCGTCCCGATGTGGCGGTGCGACAGGCGCTCCGCCTCCTCCGCGGCATAGGCCAAAACCCGTTTGCACTCATTGCTCAGCGGAAGATCGACCGAGGTCGAAACCTTCTCCCGAATCGTGGTGTGTCCCTCGATCTGTTTGCGGATCGATTCCACCGAGGCGTGGGAGCGCAGGAAGCGGTTGGTCAGAGCTTTGTCTTCGCGCAGCAGTCCGAGGAGAAGGTGCTCGGTCTCGATATAAGGAGACCCGAACTGGCTGGCTTCGTAGCGTGCGAAAAAGATGACGCGCCGTGCTTTCTCCGTATAGCGTTCAAACATATCGCCCTTCCCCTTGACCCTTCCTGGTCGGAAAGAACTTGTCTGCCCGACCTACCTGTTGCGAACCGGGAATGTCAAACAATCCATCACTTGCGCATCCTAATTTCTACATTATGCAATCAAAGGGCCTTGAATCCCAAGTGCCCAAACGACTCTCGAACGCTTTCCTCGGCTTACCGAAGGAATGTCTGCCATGCCTTCGGAGCTGCCCTCGAAACAATTTGTGCACTCCTGCTTACGCATCTTGCTGCTTTCGAGTTATCCTCCTACGCCGGTAACGACTCCGGCGGAATCTCTTCCATGTGTCCCCGTTTGAGGCGGAGCACGCGCTGACACCTTTTGGCAAATGACAAATTATGCGTAGCGATGAGGGAGGTGAGTTGGTGCTCGCGATGTAAACGCGAAATCAACGTAAATACTGCTTCCGCCGTTTGTCCGTCCAAGTCTCCCGTGGGCTCATCCGCCAGCAACAACTTGGGGCCAGTGATGAGTGCACGGGCCAGAGCGACTCGCTGCTGCTCGCCGCCCGAGAGTTCTCCCGAACGATGATGCGCACGCTGCTCCAGTCCGACCTCACGCAACCAGCGTGAAGCTTCCGGTTCGGCCCGCTGCCATGGCTGTCCTCGCAGGAGCAGCGGCATGGCAACATTTTCCGCCGCCGTGAATTCCGGCAGCAGATAGTGAAACTGAAATACGAAGCCGGTTTCCTGATTGCGAAAGTTCGCGGCTTCGTCCCGAGTCAACGAATTCAATCGCAAGTGGGCGCAGTATACGTCACCTGCAGAAGCGCGATCAAGGGCACTGAGAATGTGCAAAAGCGTGCTCTTTCCCGCGCCGGATTCTCCCACAATGGCGACCATTTCTCCTTGCTTCACCGCAAACGACAGATTCTCAAAGAGCACCAGATCCGATTCGCCGGATCGGAAGACTTTCTTCAAGCCTTCCACACGAAGCATCGTTTCTTGGTCTGTTAGATGCAAACTCCGTCCTTTTCGTTCCACATGACTGCAGCCATTCGGGTTGCAGGATCCAAACCTGCTGCCCGGACGGTATCCCGAAGCGCTCCCGACTGCTCACAGAAAAACATATCTCGGCGTCCATATTCCTTCATGTGATGAGAATCACGACAGTTACAGCACGGGCCCTCGGCCGGCCGAGTACAGGATTCCATAGGCTTACTCATAACGCAGCGCCTCCGCCGGAAGTACCCGCCCTGCCGACCACGACGGATACAGCGTGGCCACCAACGACACCAGAATCGCGAACAGCGCCACCCATGCCCCATCGATCAGTCGCGGCGCGAACGGAACGTAGTCAATCGAGTACACCTCCGGCGACAGATGGATGACGTGGTACCGCCCGCCAAGGTAGGAGAGCACGTAGCCGAGCACCAGCCCGATCGCAGTTCCAATGACGCCAATCAGCACTCCCTGCGCAATAAACACATTCCGTATCTGTGCCGTCCGCGTCCCCATCGACATGAGCACCGCGATATCCTTCGTCTTTTCCATCACCATCATGATCAGGCTGATCAGGATGTTGAGCGCGGCCACGAACACAATGAGTCCGATGGTGATAAAGGTGATGAGCCGCTCCGTCTTCAGCGCCTTGAATAGGGCGCTGTTCTGCCGCAACGAGTTGACCGCCATGAAGCCCTTCCCGGCCGCGTCCTCGATCTCTCGCGCGACCGCATCGGCACGGTCGAGATCATCCACCTTGAATTCAATCACCGAAATCAAGTCCCCCAGCCCGAACAGCCGTTGCGCATCCGAGAGCCGCGCAAACGCCCAGCTCGAGTCGTAGTCAAAGAAGCCGGAGTGAAAGATTCCGACAACCCGGAATCGTGTGTACTTGGGCGCAGTTCCGAATGGAGTGAGTTCCCCTTGCGGACTAACCACTGTCACGACGGACCCCACCGTCGCTCCCAGTCCGTCCGCCATGTCCCTGCCCAGCACAATCGGAGGCATTGCGGCGACACGTGCCTCGACGGCAGCCAGAGAATCAGGAGGTGGTGGAGGCTCGGACGCCCCCTGAGCGGTCGCTGAAAGCGCTCCGGAACGAGAAGGTGGCAAGGAAGTCGATGCCATTCCCGATCCCGCGTGCCCCACTTCTCCCTGGCTTTCTGTGAAGTGGGGTTTTTCCCCGCCGTCTTCCAGGTCCGCAGCCGAGCCCTCCTTCACCGTACTCAGCAAATCCCCCACGCGCCGCTCATACCGCGGAATCATGCCCTTGAGCACCGCCCCCCGCGCCCGTGGCCCGCGCGCAATCAACACCTGCTCAAAAATCGCCGGAGCCGCCGCCACCACGTGCGGCTCTTGCGAAAGCCGCTCCATCAGCGGCCCCCAATCCTTAATCCCATCATCGGAAATCCGCTGCAGCGAAATGTGAGAGGTAGACCCCAGCAGCCGCTGCTGCAAATCCTGCCGAAATCCGTTATTAATCGCCAGCGCCACCACCAGCGATGCCACCCCGGCCGCCACCCCCGCTACCGAGATCCCGGTAATGATCCCAATAAACGCCTGCCTCCGCTTAGCGCGGAGATACCGGCGAGCGATGAAGAGTTCAAAGCGCATGAAGAGCAGGTGTCGGTCCTCGAACCGCAGTCAGGTCGGATTATATCCGCAGGTGTCGGGGCGGACGCCTTCGTCCGCCGGCTCGCGAAGCGAGCGTCTCGCGGCATGAAGCGTTTCGGTTCTTGAAAGGGGGTCGAGCAGACCAGCACGGTTCCGCTACCATCGTACCCGCAAAATCCCCGCTTCCCGACAAAACCGGCCAGAAGTGGTTACGACATCGAAAGGCAACGACGATCGCCACGCTGCGCGTGACTCACCGCTGGTTTTGCCCTCGAAAGCTCAGTCCATAAACAACAAGCTGCCACCACAGTATGGCGATGAATGTTGTAACCGCTTCGCCGGCAAATCTGCTGTACCCGAGCCGGATCGTCAAGAACTCCGTCTCCACCAGCGCTCGAACGACTGCGCTGGCAAAGGCGATGGCGGTAATCGCCGCGATGATTGCTAGTCTCCGCGTCCGCGTCATCGATTCGCCAAGGTGTTCTCCCGACGGCTTGCTCCTTCGATACCAGAATGCCAACCAGATCACGACGATTGCCGTACCAATCAACGAACTAAGGTGCTGGAGAATCTTGTAATGCGGCATCATTCCGTGCACCGGGAGATGCACCGATTGCCTGAGCCACGGCCAGCGCCAGTAGGCCCATGTGTCTCCGTGAGTGAACGAATCCCAGAACAAGTGAGTTGCAATTCCCACCACGATCGAGGCCACGATCAACGCGAACCTCGCCGGTCCCCCAAACCGAAATCTCCCAAGGTAGGGCGAGAGGCGGACCCGAACCGTGTGTGGCATGAGTTCGGCCGCCGGCCGTTTTACGAATGCATGAAAGATCCAGAGCACCAGCAGGGCGAGCGGAAGAGTGAACACGAATGTACCCCATATCGTGTGCCCGAGCCTCCGATCGGGAGCGAGTCGAAGGAAGTATTCGAAGTCGGGCGCGAAAGTGCCAATCACCAAGGCAGAAGTCACAAGGTGCAGCCGTCGAAACGGAAGTGCCGCGGCGCTGTGAGCGAGGGTGAATGGCATCGGGGTGATGGGTATGAATTTCGCGCCACTACGTCGCTGCCGAGTCGGGTAACTGTTGGTAAAACCGAGGAAGTATGGCCGGCACACGTCGGCGGTAGGCCGCGTACTCTGCCCCAAATCTCCTCTCCAGCTCCGCGTCCTCCATCCGAATCATTACTGCCCCGGTCGCAATCGCAAATCCCGTCAAGATCCAGCAAACGACCAACCCAGTTGCGCTGCTCCAGGCCAGCATCTCGCACAGATGCGCCAGATACACCGGATGCCGCACCCGACCGCGAATCCCGGTCGTAATCAGCCGGTCATCCCCATGACCGGCTCGAACCTCCGGCAGCCCGCCAAGCTGCGCCCAGCTGAAATGCGCTCCCGAGCGGCTATAGATAAAGGTGCCGGCTGCGAACAGCCCCGCAGCCGGCAGCCAGCTCCACGAAGTGGAATACAGCTTCAGATTCCGCCACGGCGCGGTCGACGCCGCCATCCCCACCCACATCGTCATCCAAGCCGGTACCAGCATCCGAAATGGCGACCGCTCTTTCTCCCGCCACCGCTGCGCCCAGGGATGCACCATCAGCCAAAACAGCGGAATGGTCGAATAGACAACACAAGCCAGCCATCCCAGAGTCCGCACTAAACGCATAACTCGATTTTAGTGTAAGCGCGGACGCATTCGTCCGCCCGCCCGAAGCCAAGCGAGCCTGCCACGGCGTAAATCGTTTCCATTTGGATTGGTAAACCCCACGCGCTCGGAGCGATTCGCGTGGAATTCAGCGCATGCGGGCGGAGTCCTGATCGGCATGTTCCTCGGACGAGTGCGCCTGCCTTCCATGCGATCATCCCCGCAGTAAGTGACGCCCGCCAGATCGCAAATTTCGCCCTCGTGCACGGCTAAGCTCTTTGATATCAGGATATTGCCGCTAGTCGATTGAGCCCAAAGATTGTTTTCCAACTTCCCCCAACTCTGTGATTACCCAATGCCTCTGGAGAGGACACTGCGGTGCTATCCGCCAGCCCATTGCGGAAATCACCATCCGAAACATCGCCCGTTGCTCTAGACTGTCACCTGTACTCATCACTTCCGATGATCATCAATCTCGCCGAACGTGCTCATAACCACAATTGGGAACTCGATCCCGTCATCCGCTCGCTGCTCGACACCGACTTCTACAAACTGCTCATGCTCCAGTTCATATGGAAGCATTTCCCCCGCACGCGCGTCGAGTTCTCGCTCTTTAACCGTCACGCGGCTGTGCGCATGGCCGACCTCATTCACATCGAAGAACTAAAAGTACAACTGCAGCACGTTCGTGGCCTGAGGTTCCGCAAGTCCGAACTCGTTTGGCTCGCCGGCAACACCTTCTACGGACGCCGCGGCATCTTCGAGCCCGCATTTCTGGAGTGGCTCGAAAACGACTTCCGCCTCTCGGATTATCAGCTGCGCGTGCGCGACGGACAAATTCACCTCACCTTCGAAGGCCCCTGGACCGAGACCACGATGTGGGAGTTGTATGCCCTCGCGATTCTGGATGAGCTAAAGACGCGCGAGCAGCTGAAGACGTTAAGCGAGTTCGGCCTCGACATCCTTTATGCGCGCGCGAAGACCAAGCTGTGGAACAAGATCGAGCGCCTGCGCGGAGTCCCCGGATTGAGTGTCGCCGACTTCGGCACGCGCCGCCGTCACAGCTTCTTGTGGCAGGAATATGTGGTGGTTGCCATGGCCACCAATCTCGGGGCCAACTTTGTCGGCACCTCGAACGCATTCATAGCCCACAAGCACGACCTCGAAGCCATCGGCACCAACGCGCACGAAATCCCCATGGTCATGGCCGCGCTGGCTCCTGACGACGTCGCCCTCAAGGCTTCGCAGTATCGCGTGCTCGAGTTGTGGCAGCAGACCTACGAAGGCGCGCTGCGCGTCATGCTTCCCGACACGTTTGGCACCACCCAGTTTCTTGCGGACGCTCCCGAGTGGGTTGCCGATTGGACCGGTCAGCGCGTCGATAGCAAAGATCCGTATATTGCTGGCGATGAATATAGCGACTGGCTGAAGGCGCGCGGACGCGATCCGCGAGAGAAACTCCTAATCGCCTCCGACACGCTGGATGTCGACGCCATCCTCGGGCTGCACGCCTATTTCGGAGGCAAGTTGGCGACCGGAGTGAAGCCGCTCGATTTCCGCAGCGCGGCCGACTTTCACGACCGCCACAGGTGGACTCCTGCTCGCCGCATCCGCTTCAGCGCTGGTTGGGGAACGCTGCTCACCAACGACTTCCGCGGCTGTAATCCGAACGATGGCACCGGGTTCGACCCCATCAGCCTGATCTGCAAGGTCTCGCACGTCGAAGGCCGTCCCGCAGTGAAGCTCTCCGACAACTACTCGAAAGCGCTCGGACCACCCCAGGAAATCGAGCGCTACCGGAGAGTTTTCGGAACCGCTGGCATTGCCAATGCCCCGGTTCTTGCCTAAGCCGAAACCCTAGAATTGTTGATAACCATCTTTGGCTACGTTGTTATTCCTAGAAACGCAGTACTTCTGGCGATGTCGGCTTCTGCCATGGTAGTGGTGCTGAGTGGCGTCGTGCTGTATCTCTTCTCCAATAAGGCCTGAACGTGCCGCGCTTCTGCTTCCGCGCACAGCCTCCGCGTTCTATGTCAAATTAGAGGTTCATGCCTGCCAACCCCGACGCCAGGGCCGGACGCGCCGCCTTTACCCATCCCGGTTTCGTGCTGTTCGAGATCGCGCGATTTCTCATTGTCTCGGCGGTGGAGATGCAAGCTGTCGCCGTCGGCTGGCAGGTCTATGAGATCACCAAGCGGCCACTCGATCTGGGCTACGTGGGCCTCGCACAATTCCTCCCGGGAATTCTGCTCTTCCCGCTCTCCGGACACGCGTCGGACCGCTTCGAACGCCGCCATGTCCTGTCGGCGTGCTACGCGGGTTATGCGGTGTGTTTCGCGGTGTTGCTGATTCTGGCCAAGCGCGGCATGCCCTCGATGACGTCGATCTATGGGGCGTTGATTCTGATCGGGGTTGTGCGGTCGTTTAACTCCACGGCCAGCCGCTCCATCCTGCCCCAGTTGGTTCCTCAGGAGCACTTCCCCAATGCAGTGGCTTGGAATGCCAGCTTCTTTCAGACGGCAACCATTCTGGGACCATCCTTCGGAGGCATCGTATATGCCGCGTTCCACGGGCCTTCAGCCGTGTATCTGATTGCCATGGTGACGGCGATTGCAGCGACCATTTCGACGTTCTGGATCAAGCCGGAGGTGAAAGCGCGGCCTCGCGAGCCGATGACTTTGAAGACCGTGTTCGCCGGGCTGGACTACATATGGCGCAAGAAGCTGATCCTGGGCGCGATTTCGCTCGATCTGTTCGCCGTCCTGCTAGGTGGAGCGGTGGCGCTGCTTCCCGTGTATGCGCGCGAGATTCTGCACACCGGTCCTTGGGGACTGGGACTGCTGCGAACCGCTCCCGGCGTCGGAGCGGCGATTATGGCGGTCGCGGTAGCGCACTGGCCGCTGCGCGGGAAGTCTGGTCCAACCTTGCTTTGGGCGGTTGCCGGGTTCGGAGTCTTCACCATCATCTTCGGTCTCTCGCGGAGTTTGACCCTTTCGCTGATCGCTCTGCTGTTGTTGGGCGCGAGCGACATGATCAGCGTGATCATCCGCGCCACGTTGACGCAACTGGCCACGCCGGACGAAATGCGCGGGCGCGTGACCGCCGTCGACATGATTTTCATTGGGACGTCGAACGAATTTGGACAGTTCGAGTCGGGAGTGACGGCGCAGTGGTTCGGGACGGTGCCGGCGGTCGTGCTCGGAGGCGTAGGAACGCTGGTGGTCATTGTGCTGTGGGCGTGGTGGTTTCCGGAATTGCGGCAGGCGGGCGAACTGCACTCGATTACGGTTGAGAGTCTCGAGGAAGGTCCCCGAGTCGCTGCGGATGGTCAGGGTATCCCCTCTTGAGTCGCGAGATCGTGGCGGAGGGCTGCCGTTTCTGATCGCTGCGATGGAGGAAATCGATTTCTGCTGGAGCGGCGCGCATGCCGTAGAATGTCGGTTTCATTCGGCGTCAACAAGGATCTGCTTTGCTCGAACGCTACTTCCGTCTCCAGGAAAACCAGACTTCAATCCGCAGTGAATTTCTTGGCGGGCTGACTACCTTTATCACCATGGCCTACATCGTGGTGGTGAATCCTCAGATCCTTTCGAAAGCCGGAATCCCGGTCGAGGGCGTCGTATTCGCCACCTGCATTTCGGCCGCGGTGGCAACTCTGGTGATGGGACTGTATGCGAACTACCCGATCGCGCTGGCTCCGGGCATGTCGCTGAACGCGTACTTCACCTACGTCGTCTGCTTGCAGATGCACGTGCCCTGGCGAACGGCCCTGGGAGTGATCTTCTTTTCCGGCGTGGTCTTCTTGATTCTGACCGTAACTCGCGTGCGCGAACAGATTGTGAACGGGATTCCCGGCTGCTTGAAACATTCGACCGCCGGTGGGATCGGCATGTTTATCGCGTTTGTTGGCCTGCGAAATGCCAATCTGGTGGTAGCGAATCCGGCGACGTTCGTGAGCCTGGGCAGCTTTTCGAATCACGAAGCGCAGATGGCGTCGATCGGGCTCGCCATCATGCTGATCCTGATGACCCGAAAGGTTCATGGCGCGATCGTGATTGGAGTTCTGGTGACGACCGTAATCGGCATTTTCCGCGGGATGGCCAGCTGGCCGAACGCCGTGTTTTCGCTGCCGCATCCATCATCGACATGGCTTCAGCTCGATATAAGGGGCGCGCTGCACTTGGGCTTACTCGAAATCATCTTTGTCTTTCTGTTTGTCGATCTGTTCGACAACGTCGGAACTCTCGTGGGAGTTTGCGAGCAGGGCGGATTCGTGAAGGATGGCAAGATTCCGCGCGTGGGGCGAGCCCTAGTCTCGGACGCGGTCGGGACCATCTTTGGATCTCTGACCGGTACCTCGACCGTGACCAGCTACATCGAGAGCGCTGCCGGGGTGGCGGCCGGCGCCAGAACTGGACTGGCCAACATGTTTACCGCCGGACTGTTTCTGCTTGCGATGTTTTGTGCGCCGTTGGCTGCCGCGATTCCAGGTTACGCCACAGCTCCTGCGCTCATCCTGGTCGGAGCGCTGATGACCGAGTCGATCGGGCGCGTCGAGTGGAATGACTTTACCGAGGCGATTCCGGCATTTGTCACCTTGCTCGCGACCCCGTTGACGTTCAGCATTGCGACCGGGCTCAGTCTGGGGTTGATTTCTTATACTCTGGTCAAAGTTGCGGCGGGGCGATTGCGCGAGGTCAGCCCGGTGATCTGGATTCTGACCGTGTTGTTCATTTTCCGATACATCTACCTGGCAGCGGAATAGAACTTGAATCATTGATTGAGGACAGAAAAGCTCACCGAGGAATGCGTGCGCCTGCGACCGCGGTGCGGGGACGTGGCGTCCCCGCCCTCGAGCCGGCGAAGCACCGGCGCTACGGTTTACCGCGTACCACGGTTTTGGCTGCCCCCATGTTGTCGTACTTGTCGTAGACTCGCACGACTACTACGTGTTCCGACTCCGCGTCTTTGGCGGCCTCGAGATTGACTTGGAAGTCGTAGTCTTGCACTTTCGAGTCCGACAGTTGGCCGACCGGCTCGACATATTTCCAATCGCTTGCGTCGACCGAAAACTCGGCGCGCCTGATCGTCGAAAAGCCATCTTCGGCGCGGAAACGCACGTGAACCTGTCCGCCTTCGACAGCGGCGGTGAGATTTTCGATGCGCGGCGGAGTCGTATCGACTTCAAAGCGGCGGCTTTCGCGGGATGCGGTGAGCCCCTCCCCGGGAGAATGCGATGGCACATCGGAAGCGACGACCTTGATCGTGTAGCCTCCATCGGGCAGCAGGCTGGCGTCGAAGGAGTACGCTTTGTCGGTGAGGTTGTCTTTCAACAACAGCCAACGCGTGTCTCCATCGCCGCGGTAGTAGACCGAGTAGACAAGTTGGTCGTCGTTATCATCGTGCGTGCTCCACTTTACGCCGACGGCATCGCGATCGTGACTGCTCGGTATCGGGGCTTCGAAATGAACCCCACTCGTGCCAGTTGTGTCGCCGCCGAGGCTGACTCCTGCGGATTTCGGAGCCGGTTGATAGCGCGTGCCCACCTGCACCGTGACGTCTTCAATTTCAGGGGCTACGTTCTTGGGCAAGTAATTCAGCGTCACAGTGTCGACCGTGGGCTTGGGGTTGCCGGCATGGAGGACCACCTTCCACTGGGCGTAGCGCGCGGGAGGCACGCCCATCTCCGCGCCTTTGTTTAAGTCAACCTGCCTCCAGGGACTCCAGTTGCGGTCTGGGTTGTCCACGTTGCCGCTGCGCGCCTGGAGGTCCACATTGCCGGTGCCACGGTATTGCACTTTCCCCCAGCGGGAAAAAATCTTGGCGTCGAAGACGTCACTTTCGTACGAACCTTCACTCTCCGGTCCAGGACCGAGCACGAAGATCTTGCCGAGATTGCTGGTGGCGGCGTAGAGGCCGCCGTCCGGCCCCCTGGCGAACCCGGTGACTTGGGAAGCAGGCGCTTTCAGCAGATCGGAAAATTCATCGAGGCCGGTGAGGGCGAATAGGTGTCCGCGATTTCCCGTGCCGGCAAGCAAAGTATCATGCGAATCGAACGCCAGCGCGTAGACGATATCTTCATGCGAGGTCCAGATGCGCGAGGGAGATCCGTCGGTCGCAATTCGGTAGACGTCGGAGCCGCCGCTCGCGCCTGCTCCTGGAATGGGGAAGGGGCCCGTCGGGGGTGGAGCCACCGGAGGAGCGGCGGCCGGGGTCTGCGTTCCAAGGGCGGCCGGAGGCGGCGTCATGGTGATGACGATCGGGGCTGCACTCGACGCATTCGATCCCGCACGCTTTTCACCGACGCCCGCGGCATAGATGTTGCCCTGACGGTCGACAGCCAGCGCCGTGATTTCCTTCTTGGGAGCGCTGTATAACACGAATCCTTCGCCAGAGGGGGAGATGCGGTAGATCAGGCCACTGCCATCGGTTCCGGCAATCAGATTTCCCTGCGCGTCGAGGGCGAGGACGCGGATATGGGTCTCGTCACTCTTGAAGAACAGAGAGTGATCGCCTTTGGGCGTGACTTTGTAGATCTCGCCGCGGTCGCCGGTCGCCACATAGAGATTTCCGGACTTATCGAAGGCCAGGTCCCAGATGTACTTCGTTCCCGGGGAGAAATATTCCGCCGAGCTCCACGAGGGGTCGAGCGCAGGCTTGGCCGCGTCTTTGGAGTCGGAGGGCTTGCTTTCCGTCTTGACGGGCTCGCTCTTGGCCGCCGGCTTGTGTTCGATCTTGTAGACCTTGCCGTCGGGAGCGGTGGCGGCATAGATGGCGCCGCCGGGCCCGACTTTGAGCGACTGCACTTGCAATTCCTGAGGCTCGAAGATGATGGTCGACTTGCCGTCGGGAGTGACGCGGTAGACGCGCGCGGGAGAGCCGGTGGCGGCGTAGACGTTGCCCGCGTCGTCGGCAGCGATGGCCCAGATGTAAGTCGACGGCGTCGAGTAGAGCAGCTTGAAAGACGGGGCCAGCTCAAGGCCGCCTGAGCTGCGCAGGGCAACTCCGGTGGCGGTGCCTTTCACCAGATCGTCAAACTTGGATTGCTCCCAGGTGCGGGTGCCCTCGGCGAAGGCCGCAGCCGAAAAGAAAATTGCGAAGATTGTAAGAAAAATAGCGTTGAGGACGATCAGGGAATACCGGGACACACTCTGCAATGTTCATACCTCGATTCAGGATCGATCAGCATAATTCTTGGCAATTTGCCGGAAACTTCAGATTATCACGCAGAGCGGCCGCGCTGCGCTGTCGTGCGGCGTTGAAAGACAGGGGCGAAGAGATGATCCCGGTCTGCCGTGGTATCGTACAATTGGATGCATTCTGCACGTCAGAAGCTGCTCAGCACGCTTGCTCAGAAGTCGTTCCGCCTCGGGGAATTCAAACTGTCTTCCGGCGGGACCAGCGACTACTACATCGACTGCCGCACCACCACGCTCGATGCCAAGGGCTCGAAGCTGACCGGGGAAGTGTTCCTCGAAGAGATTCAGAAACGCGGCTGGAACGCCGAGGCCATCGGCGGATTGACCATGGGTGCGGATCCCATTGTCGTGGCCGTGGCGGTGGTGAGCGGCGAGTTGAACGGGTTTCTCGTGCGAAAGGCGGAGAAACAGCACGGGACCGGACAGCGCATTGAAGGCTACCGGGAAAAGGGCGCGCCTGTCGTGATTGTCGATGATGTCTGCACGACGGGGGCCTCGACGGTGCAGGCGATCGCGGCGGCGCGGGAATTTGGATTCGAGATCGTCGGCGTGATCTGCCTGGTGGAGCGCGAGGAAGCCCAGGGGCGCCCGAATGTGGAGAAGGCGGCCGCGCCGGCGCCGTTCGTTTCGATTTTCACGGCCAATGATGTGCGCCAGCAGCATGTGCTCGAGAACGATCATGCCGAGTCGAGCCTCTTTGCCGTCTCGGCCGTGTGCGAAGTTTGTGGAAGGCCGGCAGTGACCAACAATCCCAGATTGCGCTGCGAGGCACATAAGAATTGAATCATGGAGGCATGGAATCCATGAAAGGTGAATCTTCGTCCGCCGGTTTCAATGGCGCAATGACCGAATGATGGAATGACTCAATCTCTATGATTCAGACTCTGGAATGGACCGACAAGGGCGTGCGCTTCATTGATCAGACGAAGCTGCCAACCGAAGAAGTGTATGTGACCTGCAAGACGCATGAGCAGGTGGCCGATGTGATCCGCAACATGGTGGTGCGCGGGGCGCCCGCGATTGGCGTGGCGGCGGCCATGGGCATTGCGCTCGGCGTGAATAATTCTCAGGCCGAGACGACCGGCGATCTCAAGCGGGACCTTGATGCGGTCTGCGAGCTGATCGGGAAGACGCGGCCCACGGCGGTGAATTTGTTTTGGGCGATCCGGCGGATGCAGGAGAAGTTCGAGGGCGTTCGGGGGCGCCCGGTCGAGCAGATCAAACGCGAACTGATCGAAGAGGCGCAGCGCATGCACACCGAAGATATCGCAGCCAACCGGGCGATGGGACGCCACGGCGCCACACTCCTGCCGAGCCAAGGCGGAGTGCTCACGCACTGCAACGCCGGCGCCCTCGCGACCGCCGGCTATGGAACGGCACTCGGTGTCATCCGCGCCGCGGTGGAGCAGGGCAAGAAGATTCACGTCTATGCGGATGAGACGCGTCCGTTTCTGCAGGGTTCGCGGTTGACGGCGTGGGAACTGATGAAAGACGGCATTCCGACTACCGTGATTTCCGACAACATGGCCGGGGCGATGATGCGGCAAGGGAAGATTGGCGCTATTGTCGTCGGGGCCGACCGCATCGCCCGGAACGGCGATGTCGCCAACAAGATCGGCACGTATACAGTTGCGATCCTCGCCAAGGAGCATGGGATTCCGTTTTATGTGGCTGCACCGATTTCGACTGTGGACCTGGCTTGTGCGGACGGCAGCCAGATTCCGATCGAGCAGCGCAACCGGAAGGAAGTTACGCACATTGCCGGCAAGCAGATGGTGCCGGATGGCGTTTCCGTGGAGAATCCCGCCTTTGATGTGACTCCCGCACAATATGTAGCTGCGATCATTACGGAAAGAGGCGTCGCGCGTGCCCCTTATGAGGAGTCGCTGCTCCATCTCGCCGGACTGGAAGAGGAAGTCCATTCCGAGCTGGGATCAGGGGCCATGGGAGCATAGGCTGCGGCCGGATGGCCCGTGATGCCTGCCCGTGTCTGTACGCCCACTGCGCGCGCGTTGATATGCTCCACCAGGCCGCCCGCTACGTAAAGAGTTGTAAACAAGAAAAACCCTCCGCTACTTATTTTTAAACCTCGGGTTTACTCCCGCAGCAATCACCCATGCTAATCTGTGCCTCAGAAGACCCAACTCTACGAGCAAACCTACGTCAGGGGGAAGTTTTATGTCGCTACGCAATCACTTCGTTGTGCCCGTTATTTTTTCCGCACTTGCCCTGTTGGCGGGATGTGGAAGCAGCAGTCCAACTGGCACTGCTCCGCCGACGGGCGGCTTCACCAATAGCAATTTGAATGGCACGTATGTGTTCTCAGTTTCAGGTACTGACGTCAATGGAAATCCCTACGCGATGGCGGGCACGTTGACGGCGAATGGCAGTGGAGGCATCACCGGCGGGGCGGTTGACCTTAACGATCCGGCGAGCTTTTCAGCGGTCGCGAATGCGCCGATTGGCAGTAATAGTAGTTACACTGTAGGGGCTGACGGCAGAGGCGAGGCTACGCTCAACACCACGACGCCCTTCGGGAAAATCATCCTGCGCTTCGTCCTGCAGGATAGCTCTCACGGACTCGCTTCCCAATTCGACCAAAATGCGAGCGGGAGCGGCACGCTGGATCTGCAGACCTCAGGAACAACGCCGTCTGGAACGTATGCATTCAGCTTGTTCGGGGCCAATGCAACAGGCGACTTGGCAACGGTTGGGAATTTCACGGTGGGCAGCAGCGGATCAATTTCCGGCCTCCAGGACTTCACCAACAATACCCTGAACTACGCGAACCTTGCACTCTCGGGCCAGGTGGTTCTGGGACCGTCATCGACGCCTTCCACGACGCTGACCACGAACTCAGGCTTCGCTACGTTGACCTTCGATGCGATTGCCGTTGACGCCACCCATTTGAAGTTCATCGAAATGGATGGTACCGGCACGCTTTCGGGAGACGCTTACTCCCAAACCAGTTCCTCCATGCCGGTTGGCACGTTGCCCTTCGCCCTTGGCGGTGCGATTAGCAGCAGCTTGGTGCCGACCGTGGCGGGCGGCTTCCTCGTCACTGACAACAACGGCAATATCACCAACGCTTCGTCGGAAGACGTTAACGAGGGCGGAACAGCTAGTACCGCACCGCTGACGTTCTCGGGAAGCTATGCCGCCAGCGGCACCGGGCGGTTCGTTTTCACCTTGTCTGGATTCCAGGGAGCGTCGCAATTCGTCGCTTATCCGTCGAGCGCTGGATTGTTTTTGCTGCAGAGCGATGGCTCCGGTATCCTGTCGGGCATCGCATACCCGGCGCAGACGTCGACCACATTCACCTCCGGTCAGGGTTACGGCTTCAACCTTTCAGGAACCAACGTCGGCGCTGCCGCCAGCTTTGGCTTTACCCCTGAAGTGGACAATATCGCCGAATTCACTGCCGCCAGCAGCGGAACCTTGACTGGCTACCTGGACGAAAACTTTGCCCCGGGAGGCGCACCCAGTTCCAACATAAACCTGGGTACGACTAGCTCTTTCGCGGCTCCGGCGGGTGGTCGTGGGCAAATCACCACCGGGAATAACGCGATCAATACATTGAATGGCGGGTTCCTGTTGACCTACTACACAGTGGACGGAACAACCATTCCGTTCATTGAGATGGACAGCGGCCAGGTGGCACTTGGCGTGATGGTGGTGCAGAGCGCCAGCGGTTCGGCTGGTGCGATGGCAAAGGCTGGCGGCAAGCATTTGTACGTCCCCCTTCACTCGCTGAGGGCTCGAAAAGCGCCAGCGAAACAGAAGTAAGCAAGTAAAGAATAGGAGCATGGGGCGCGGCTCGATGCCGCGCCTTGTTTTGATCTGCCCAAACCGTTCGGTCGGCTCGGTGAGAGCGCAGAGCGGATCAGAGTCTTGATCACCGATCCCGCTGCGGCGATCAGTTCTGAAAGCTCTCCACGGATTTCGCTGCGCGAGTCTTCCAACGCGGCATCAACCACGCCGCCACGCGATAGAGCAGCAGAATGCCCAGAACACTGGCGTACTCCAGCGGCTTTCTCAGATCTGCTTTGACCAGCCAGATGTAGTGGATGACTCCGGCGGCGGCGCTGAAATAGATCAGGCGGTGGAGGGCTCGCCAGCGCTTGCCTCCCAGCTTGCGGATCGCCCACTTGGTTGACGTCAAGGCCAGAGGAATCATCAGAGTGAAGGCGGTTATCCCGGCGGTGATGAATCTGCGCTTGGCGATGTCGTGCAGCATTTCGTGGACATCGAAAAACTTGTCGAGCCAGACGTAGGTCATCAGATGAAGGAATCCGTAAAAGAAGGCGAACAAGCCAAGCATGCGGCGGACGTCAATGAGCCAGTACTGGCGGGTGAGTTTGCGCAGCGGCGTGATCGAGAGCGTGATGAGCAGGAATCTCAGAGTCCAATCGCCTGTGGAATGCGTGATTTTTTCTATCGGATTCGCGCCCAGGCCGGCGTGGAAGCCTTGCCAGGTCAATCCGAACACGGGCGCAAGGCAGGCGAGAAAGATAACGGGTTTGAAGTAGCGACGCATAAAATTCAGGGCCAGGGGATGGGGAGCTAGAGCTTGAAGGGTCTGGCCTTGGTTGCAACTTTTGCTGAATCCTGACCCCTGGCCCGTGGCCCCCTGTCTCAAAAATTCTTCTTCAGGTCCATCCCGCTGTACAGGCTCGCCACCTGGTCACCATAGCCGTTGAACATCAGGGTGGGGCGCTTGTAGAACTCGCCGAGGCGGCGCTCTTTGGCCTGGCTCCAGCGCGGGTGGTCTACATTGGGATTCACATTGGCGTAGAAGCCGTATTCCTGCGGCGCCATGACGTTCCAGGTGTTCCTCGGTTGAGAGTCGGCGAAACGGATCTTCACGATTCCCTTCGCGCTCTTGAACCCGTATTTCCAGGGCACAACGATGCGGATCGGCGCACCGTCCTGATTGGGAAGATCTTCGCCGTACATGCCGAAGCAGAGCAGAGCCAGCGGATTCATGGCCTCGTCCATGCGCAGGCCTTCCACATAGGGCCAGTCGAGCACATGGGTTCGCTGGCCGGGCATTTGGTTCAAGTCGAAAAGCGTGGTGAACTCGACGAACTTGGCTTTGCTGGTAGGCTTGGCGCGCTTGATGAGTTCACTCAACGAGAAACCGACCCAAGGGACGACGATCGACCATCCTTCCACGCAGCGATGACGGTAGATGCGCTCTTCGGGCGGCGCCATCTTGATGATCTCGTCGATCGAGAGTTCCTGCTTCTTCTCGACTTGGCCATCGATCTTGACCTTCCATGGGCGGGTGCGGAAATTTTTCGCCAACTCGGCAGGCTCGTTCTTCTCCGTGCCGAACTCGTAGTAGTTGTTGTAGTGGGTGACGTCGTTATAGGGAGTGACCGTCTCGGTCGTGCTGAAGGAGCTTTTCTGGATGCCGTCGATCTTGTTTCCTGCGAAAACCTTGGACGATGGGAATAGCATCTCTCTCAGTCCCACACCAAGGCCCGCCGCTGTGCCCGCCATCGCCGCCCCGGCCAGAAATTTGCGTCGATTCAGATACAGACTCTTAGGAGTGATTTCCGAAGAGCGGATGTCGTCGGCCTTTTTGATGAGCATGAAAACCCCTGTCTTTAGCTTATATGAGCTTATATGCGCTTTGAGCCGTCCCTTGAGGGGCTTGCTTCCCACTTCTTGCGAGCTCTCGGAGAAGTGAACATCCCCGCACTGACGATTACTTTCTATCTTCGACCAAATAGGACGCGCAGCGGAGGAAAAAGTTGCAGGATGGGTTTCCCAGGGGTTGGAGTTTGAGGCCTGAGGGCCGAGTTTGAGGTCTGATGTGGGACGGCCCCGGTCGCTTATCCCGCCAAGGTATCGCGTACGAGTTGAGGGACGGATTCTCGTCTTGACCAGAAGGATGGTCTCGCTTCCGCCCAAGGCGGTATCGGGCGTGGAAACCGTGTGTTTATCGGCCGCTTCCACCAGCGGTGCTGCTGGAGGGTGGTCTGAAACGCGCGGGAAGAGATTTCACGCGCGAGAAACTCATCGGCGCGCTCGAGTCGATTCACTCGATGAACATTGGCAGGGGACCGAAGCTGGTTCTCGAATTGATGAGTCGTCTAGCGACCAAAGCACACGTCTCCGCCTCTCGATAGCAACCCGAACTCTCCAGCAGAGTTGCGCACGCCGCACGCGGTTTATTTTTGCGCTGCCTTTCGAACCGCTGCATCTTGGCCCCAGGGCCGGGCATCGAAGGAATTAACCGAGTGGTTAATTCGTAAAGAATCGTCAACGGGTCGGAGGTGACCTTTATGACTGCAAAGCAAGGCTTTTTGAAAGTGGCGGGTTTTATGCTGGCGGCAGGGCTGTTGAGCTCAACGCTCTCGGCTGAAACCGCGTCCCGCTATGACAACCAAATGCAGAGCGCGGTGACACAGAAACTGGCATCGAAATCTCAACTCCGCAATGTGCAGGCGACTGTGGAAGACGGCATCGTCACGCTGACCGGGACCGTCGATTTGTATCAACGCAAGCTTGACGCCGCGAAACTGGCGAAGAAAGTTCCGAATTCGCAAGGCGTGCGCAACCTGATCACGGTGGACGGCCCCAACGTGCCCGATGCGCAGCTCGAGCAGAAGCTCGGAACAAAGATGCTCTACGTCCGCAATGGCTATGACAGCACGTTTGACTTCTTCGCACTTAACGTCAAGGACGGCGTGGTCACGGTGGAAGGCCAGGATCGCACCGGCGTCGGCCGCGACGAGGCGCTGGCGGACATCGCCAACATGCCCGGTGTGAAGGACGTGGTCGACAACATCGCGATCGAACCCGTGTCGCAATTCGACGACGGACTGCGTCTGCGAGCCCTGCGCGCGATTTATCGCGATCCAGTGCTGAGCCGGTATGCAATCGACCCGGCGCGGCCGATCCGCATCATCGTGGCCAACGGGCATATCACGCTGTATGGCTCGGTCGATAGCAAGATGGACAAAGACCTCGCCGGAATACGGGCGAACCAGATCTTCGGCGCGTTCAGCGTGGAGAACAAGCTGCAGGTTGCGCGCAGCTAAACCGGCCGGTGGGTCGATCAAGCGATGAGGGAGGGCGTGGCGACGGCCGCGCCTTTCTTTAATTCTGGTGGCGGGTGCTCGAACCGGAGATGGGCGTAGCGGATTTTTTCTACTTCGATGATCAGCGCGATTCGCCCCTCAGGGCTGCGGGAAAAGGTTTGCCGGTGGACTAAGGAGCGGGTAGACCTGCCCTGGCGACTTCATTTACAGCGTTCCTTTACAAGTCGGAGTACCGTTTCGGCCAAGCTGCTGCTATCGCGTTGCCCGAGGAGGTCGTCGAGAAATGCTGACCGGACATTCGGTTTCTGCTTCAGAATCGATTCGTATGCTCGCAACGCGCCGTTCATGCCGGCTAAGAAAGCGGCGTTCCAGTCGGTCGTTTTGGCTGGATTCTGTAAAATGAAGACACCCTCCGCATAGGTAATCTGATCGTAGAGTTCCTGACCATACTCGTAGGGCTCATGGTTGGGAGCATCGATCAGGTTGCACGGGCGGACCGTGATGTCGGGAACTTCATCCCACCACTTGTCGAGCCAGGCGCGCGCGGCCGACGCATCAAGCGAAAGCGGATCTTTTTCAATCCTCTGCGTCAGCAGGATGGCATAAGCGCGCTCCTCCGGCGTAGCAGGTTCGCGGGAAGGTTGTGGGCCTCGCTCCACCAAGGTCCATTCCTGAAAGCTAAAGTGGCCCGGCTTTTGCTCCATCGCGCTGGCATGTCCCGCGATCCACGCGTTCGCTCGTGCCTCCGCCATTTGACGCTGCTCTTCCGTGCATTTTGGCTTCAACGTTTCGAGTGCGTTCTCGCTTTCGGGGACGCCGATTCTGGCACCAATGCTGAACCACATGTAAGCAGCTACGAGATCGGCGGGTACACCTTGACCATCGCGGTACAGTTCGCCCATCCGCTGAATTGCAGCAGAGACTCCGAGATCAGCCGCACGTTGGTAGTGGCTTACCGCCTGCGCGAGGTCAGCCGGAACTCCCTCCCCAGCTTCGTACATCGCACCGATATATTGATCGGCCGGACCATATCCCGCGGCGGCAGCACGACCAAACCAAGTCATAGCCTGGGCGTAATCAGGCGCGTTCAGATAGCCAGCGCGATAGAAGCGACCGACCTCAAACTCAGCATGGTGGCTGCCTCTCTGCGCTGCTGCCCGATCGAGATCAAAAACCAACTGCGGCGACGTCGGAATTCCGTTTGGCCCGGAGTACATCGCCGCCAATGTAAGCATGGTGGGAGCGTGCCCTTGAGCCAGAGACTTGGTCAGCCATTTCAGAGCCTCGTCCCGGTTCGGTGCCACGCCGACACCTTCCAGGTAGATGCGGCCCATCATCCATTCCGAATGGGCGAAGCCCTGCTCTGCAGCCCGGCCATACCAGTAACGGGCCTGCTCTAGGTTCTTTTCCACTCCCGTACCGTGCAAGTACGCACTGCCAACATTGTGCTGCGCGATCATGTGGCCGCCTTCCGCCGCTTTGAGCGCCCACTTGAACGATTCCACGAGATCAACTGGTACTCCGCCTCGACCCAACTGATACACCGTGCTCAGAATCCACTGGCTTTCGAGACTACCCTGTTGGGCAGCTTTGCGCAGCCACGGAAGTCCTTTCTTGACGTCCTTCGCTACGCCGTGTCCGCCGGAGTACGCCAGCCAGAGCAGCACCTGCGAACCTAGATCACCGCGCTCAGCTTTCTCCAGGAGCGGAGGAATGTCTTCTGGTTGTAAGCGGTCGGCTCGCGCTTCATACGGCTCCTGCGAAAAGCCGGACAAACAAGTGAGGACTGCGCACAGCAGGAGGCCAGGGAAGAGTATCCTTTTTCGCACCCGATCCTCCTTACTTATTACGCAGAGGAAATCTAGCACAATTCGGTCCCGGCCTATGTGGAAACATGGGGTCTTAGTAATCGTAAATCTCCCACACGGGTCATCAGTTCGCGTAATCGCCTGCTTGGATGGATGTATCCTTGCAAGACTCTCTAGGGTGCGGTGAGTGTCGTACCAGATTTGCGGCTACTTAAAGGGTGGCTGATGAAAAATCGCAATTGACTCAAAACGGCTGGGGCTGGGATTTTGAGCGTTATCCCATCTGGGTAACGACAGTCAGCCAGAAATTGCGCGATCCGTGGGAAGGGATCGAAGATTTCGCTTGCCGCCGCAACCACCTCGCCTTCGTCGCCGGGAATTCCATCAGATCGGCAAACTGCGCTACAGGCGGTTGATGAGCGACGCCACGTACCCGGCGCCGAATCCGTTGTCGATGTTCACGACGCTCACATTCGAGGCGCA
>Ga0123356_10001989_pt1 | contig 22121 bp, 6 predicted proteins | sample TergutEmb28metaG_2_FD_92546 | JGI IMG/M metagenome (GOLD analysis project Ga0123356, IMG submission 92546) | Embiratermes neotenicus P3 segment gut microbial communities from Petit-Saut dam, French Guiana - Emb289 P3 | ecosystem: Host-associated > Arthropoda: Insects > Digestive system > Gut ... | reverse complement strand
ATGCGGTCGATTCCTCAGCGATCATCATCGCGTGCGGGATCTCGGCAAAAACCGCTTTATTCAGCTTTTGCAGGAACGCGATCGCATCGAGGTTTTCATTGCCGCCGTGTGTGTTCGGCGTCCATTGACCTGCTTCTCTACCGTAGTCGAGATACAGCATCGAGCTGACAGCGTCAACTCTTAAGCCGTCTGCATGGTATATATCCAGCCAGAAGATAGCGTTTGAGACGAGAAATGACTGTACTTCGGTCCTGCCGTAATCAAAACAGCGTGTGCCCCATTCCCAGTTCTCGATCCGGTCCGCTCCGTGGCATTCGTAGAGCGGGCCGCCGTCAAACTCGATAAGCCCGTGCTCGTCCTTCGGGAAATGAGACGGGACCCAGTCCAGTATCACTCCGATACCCGCCTGATGGCACATATCGATAAATCTCATAAAGTCATGCGGTGTACCGTACCTTGTTGTCGGTGCATAAAAACCGCATATCTGATATCCCCAGGAGCCGCCGAACGGGTGCTCCATGATCGGCATCAGCTCTATGTGGGTGTAGTTCATCTCTTTGACATAGGGAATGAGACGCTTCGCGATCTCTACATAGCTGAAAGCATATCCGTCTATATTACGCATCCATGATCCGAGATGGACCTCGTAGATATTCATGGGGAAGTCGAGGGACGAGCGTTTACTTACAAGCTCCCTCCATTCTTTATCGCCCCATTCGTATCCTTTCAGATCAAAAACAATGGATGCTGTCCGGTCATCCGTTTCAGAGCAGTACGCATAAGGGTCTGACTTTAATACGCGGTGGTCTCTGCCGGATGTAATAGCATATTTATATCGCTGATACAGCATAACTCCTTCGACGGTGGTCTCCCAGACTCCTCCGTCCGTTATGCGCATCATGGGTGTGGCGTAATCGTCCCAGCCGTTGAAGTCGCCTACGAGGTGTACTGTTTTTGCTTTAGGCGCCCAGGTTCGAAATACTGCTACGCCGGTCTTTGTGTTAAAATGACAGCCAAGAAATTCATAAGCCCGGTAATTTGTTCCCTGATGAAACAGGTATACCGGCAGTTCGTTAGTCAAACCAGAGTCAGTCATTTTTCACCCCCCAGTTCATAGTTTTCATCATTTTGAGGATATACCTTTAAAAGTATTATACACGATTTTTCCAAGAAAAACACACAAAAATTAAAATTTGTGGTATATTCACTAATGATGATATTTAATCGTACATATGAAGGAGCGGTATAATGCACAAAAAAGATGTACCGATACCCGTCCGTAAGCTGTCAAGCGCTGCGATCGCTGCGTTTTTGGTCTCTGTTCTGCTCTGTTCATTTCTTCTCACAGTTGCGGTAATACACAGGACGGATCTGGAAAAGTCGCGGATGGAAAATCTTATATCGCAGCAGAGTTTTCTGATAAACGATGCGGTGTCCAGATTGTTATATAAAACTGAGTCACTATCCGCTCTTGTAAAGTACGGAAACGGCACCGTGGAGCATTTCCATGAAGCGGCGGAATTCATCATCGCAAATGAGTCCGCGATAATCAATGTTTTGCTTGCGCCCAGCGGCATAGTGACATATGTACACCCGCTGGAAGGAAACGAAGCTATCATCGGGCTGGACTACCTCAACACACGCGGGCACACGGGAAACCGGGAGGCGATACAGGCAGTTGAAACAGGCGAGCTTGTGATGGGCGGTCCTTTTATGATGGCTCAGGGGCGTTCGGGGCTGGTCGGCAGATTGCCGGTTTATCTTGACGCGGAAGACGGGGATCAAAGGTTCTGGGGTCTGGTTTCCGTTACTCTCAAGTTCCCCGAGGTGCTGCAGGAAGCGGCGCTTTCCATGCTGGAAGCGCAGGACATTTCGTACGAGATATGGAGGATCGACCCCGATACGCGTGAAAAACAGGTGATAGCAAACAATCCCGGATTCAGCGGCGCAAGGGGGATCTCCGCCGAGAGGCAGATCGAGATATTAAATGCCCGGTGGAATCTGGTCATAACCAGCAATTACAGATGGTACAATTATTTTGATAATGTTGTAATAATCGTCGCGGGTATCCTCATATCATGTCTTGTGCTTTTTGTCGCGCAGAGAAACTACGAGCTGAAAAAAATGAGCGATTCACTGAAGCTCGCGAAGGAAAGTATAGAGGCGTACGCCGATGAGATAGTCACGGGGTTAAACTATGCAAGCACGATACAAAAAGACCTCCTGCCGCCGGAGTCCCGATTTAATTCAGCATTTTCCGAACATTCGATAATATGGGAGCCGATGCACATCGTCAGCGGCGATATCTACTGGTTAAAAAACTTCGATGACGGAGCGATCCTCTGTGTCTGCGACTGCACCGGACACGGGACCCCGGGGGCACTGCTCACGATGCTTGTTGCGTCGGCTTTTGAAACCATCGTTTCAGAGTCAAACTATAAGGACACCGCTGAGATCGTCCGGAAACTGGAAAAGCGTCTTCAAAATGTAAACGACGGCTGTGACTTCGCCATACTCTTCATCTCAAACGACGGCGCAGTCAGCGCATCGGCAGGCAACATGAGCATCTTCACCTGCAACGGAGAAAACGTCACCCGTCACAAAGGCCAGAGGATCCACATAGGCGAAGGCAGAATAAAAACCAAAGAAGACGTAAAAGTGATCACCATCCCCCCCGACCCCCGCAACAAATTCTACATAGCCTCAGACGGCCTCTTCGAACAACTCGGCGGCGAAAATAATATGCCCTTCGGCTATGACGCGCTGACAGACATAATCCTCAGCAATCACAACGAGGGCTTAAACACAATAACAAACCAAATCTGGAACGCCTTTCTGACACACCTGGGTGACAATACAAAAAGAGATGATGTAGAGCTTATAGCCTTCAGGAAGTAAAGCACCTGCTTTGCCGCCCCGCGCAGAGCGCACCCCGGCACCCCGCCCGGCTATGACGGCAAGTCTGTGCTGGTAGGGCTTTTTTCAGAGCTCTTCAGCGAGCCTCACAAGCTGCGTGAGCTGTACAACGCTATTGCGGACACTGATTACATGATGCAGTAAGAGAAGCTATCAAGTGGGTAAGTCTCAAGGTATACTGGAGACGTTTCTGACAGAACACGGATCGGAGGTTAGCAGTATGTTATCGACTGAGTTCAACATCGATATAGCAAAAGAAGTCTGGGAAGAGGAGCGTCAAGCTGTTCTTGACGCCAAGGATGCTGAGATAGCCGCCAAAGATGAAGAGATAGCCGCCAAGGATGCCGAGATAGCCGCTAAGGATGCCGAGAATAAGAAATTGGCAGCACTGTTAGAAAAGTTACAATCAAACCAAAATGGTGAAGACAGCTAACTGAACTTAAAATACAGCAATTAACACAACGTTTATTTTTACAACTTACAACAATTTAATGTTGAAAAAATTATCAAAAAAAAGGCTTTTTAGCCTTTTTTTGATGTAAGTATGGTGTTACCCATAGTGTAGTATAACTGCGTGAAAGTGGGTCGAAACGTCTAAAAATACTAAAAATCATAGAAACCCATTACAAGTTCAAGTGAACACATAGCATGGCGAACCGACCACATTACACCGAAAAACACAGAAAATCGTATACAATCAGAACACAAACGTATCCTCAGCCGACCCCTCGGCAAAGGAATTTCTCCGTGCATTCCGACAAATGAGGATACGGATGTAGTCTGAAAAACTAAAATTAAAATCTCGGAGGAAAATCATGAACAAGAAAAATTTCAAAAGAGTAATCAGCATAATCTTGGTATTAGTATTCGTACTAGGCTTTATGCCATCGGGGGTAATCAACCCCGCAAGAGCAGTAGACAAAACGCTAAGCGCCCAGGACGACACGGGTACGGTCACAGAAGCAGTGAACCCGGGGTGGAACACGGACTTACCGGTGGGTAATGCGTGGGGTGCAGGCAACTATATAGTTACCGGTGCCCGATCTTTTAATAGTACTGTAGGTAACCTGGTCACGGTCACCGGTGTCGTCAATATATGGATCGATACCGGCGCAAGCTTGACAGTGACGGCAGCAACAGGCACGAACACCGGCGGAGCCTCAGGAAACACCGGCGGAAACCCATCGGGAACGGCGTACGGCATCGATGGTGTCATCGCGCTTACGATCAACTCGGGTGCGAGCCTTACTTTCTCTGGACCGGGCACTATTAACATAACAGGCGGTATTGGCGGTGTTGGCGGCGGTTATAACCGCGCTGGAAATCTGATAGCAAATAACGCCAGCGGTTCTCCCGGAAGTCGGGGCGGCACCGGCGGTTATGCCATTTCAAATGCCGGAACGCTCACATTTGCCGCAGGCATGAGCGGTAATGTAACAATCACAGGTGGAGTAGGCGGTAGAGGCGGTGACGGTCAGGGCAGTGGTACAAATACCGGGTTAGGTACCACTATTCGCGGCGGCTCCGGAGGTACAGGCGGCACGGGCGGCGTCGCCATCAACAACACAGGCAGCGGCACCGTCGTATTTAATCAGGATAACCTGAATTACGGACTTGCGCGCAGCGAGAGTACTAATTATTCTACCGGAAATATCAACATCAAAGGCGGTAAAGGCGGTGTTGGCGGTTATGGCGGCGATGCCGGCACAGCGCAAGTATCCGTAACCGGCTCTCGGCCGGATACCGCTGTTGCACACGCTTCTCGCCCCCCTGCGTACACTGACGTAGTACAGCGTGCTAATACGCAAGGTGGTAGCAGTATCGGCGGTACCGGCGGTTTCGGTGTTCAATCAGGAACAGTTAGATTTAACAGCGGTGTAGCCACCATCGAGGGCGGGAACAGGGAAATCGGCCAAGGTAGCAACGCTTATTCAACGGTTGCCCATAGCACTTCATGGTGGGGTACAACACAAGTTTATTATTCTATACGCGAACAAGTGGTTAATCCCGGTCCTGAGCCTCCTAGAAGTAGTGTTTTTTACTATCAACAGGGCGGCTCCGCCACGCATACGGCACATTACAGCGCAGCCGGAAGCTCCGGTTCGCCCCGCGCAGCCACGAACGGCGTCACAATCGAAAATAACGGCGGCACGAACTACCTGTTCGGCGGCGACAGCGGTTCGGTAGCCGCTATGTCCAGTGGCAGTGTTACAAGCGTCGGCAACAATACAGGCTCACTGTACGCCGGCGGCACCACAGGCTTTGGCTTTAGCCCGGGCACATTAAATATCCAGCTTTCCTACCTTGAGGGTTTTGCAGATGCACTAGGACGCAATAACTTCGCTGACCACGCAAAGAACTTCTATGTCCTTAATGCCGGCGACACATGGAATGACGCAACCGGCAGGCAGCATACCTCAAGCGGCATACAGGTCAGGAAACCCGGCGGTGTAACATCTTATCTCAATGCAAAAGATGTATACGTTAACCCGCAAGGTTGGCTGTATCTCTCCGGAGTTGACGCGAGTGACACCATTACATTTGACGTTGCAGTCGGCGCGACGCTGCACGGCTCGGCGGGTTCAGCCACCAAAGATGTACGCCTGAGCAAACCCGGCTCCGGCGTCTACAGGTTCAGCGGTTCGATGAATCCTGTCTCGGAAGAGGTTATAGTCACAGTCACATCTCCCGATCTCATAATGAACTTCCAGGATGCCGACGCTCGTAGATTAGACGAGGGTGTCGTGACCATCACATACGGCGGCGATGATTATATCATTACCATTCCGCTGAAAGCGACCGTCACTTTGATAGTAGAAGAAGATGGATATGATGATGTTGAGGTTCCGAACCCAGATTTTGATGGAGACGAACTTCCAGATCCGGATGATAATCCAGAGTTTATAACGATTTCCGTACCCGTGCTTGTCGAAAGAGAAGAAGTGACGGTGTCCATTGACGGCTCCATAACTATGCAAAAATTCCTGTTCGGCGAGGAAATCCCATCAGCTGAGGTAACGATAGCGGGCGCGCCAGCGTCGTTGGTTGATTTTACATCAATACCGGCCGCCGGGGTCGATTCCGCGACCACTGATGTAAAGATTACAGGCGCAGGTCTGTCAGACATCTTAAGCGAGTATAATGATAATGTCCTAGAAGAACACAAAATTTTGATTACCGGTGACGCTATAGCTGTAGCCAGATTAGAGTTCTTGGGCGTTGAAGAAGATATACCGAATGAAATAGAAGAACAAGATCCGTACACAGTGATCAGCGATACTGTTGATGTTGAAATCGATGTAGAAGTATTGACAACATCTGCTGCGACTCCTGCAAGAATCACGGCGCGTTGGGCGTTTGATTCTCCGGCAGCAGGCGCGAACGATTACGATTCCTCCTTCGATGTCTACTGGCTGCAAGCGCAGGACTTTTCTGCGCTAATAACTATTAACAACGGACCGCAGCTTGCCGCAATTGCATGGGCTGTCAACAACGGCATACCCGGCGCAGCAAATGGCAACTATAGGCTGGGTGCTGCTGCGCTTAACGACATCGATCTCGGCAGCTTCAGTTGGACACCGATCGGAACGTTAACAAACCCCTTCACAGGTTCGTTTGACGGCAACGGAAGAACAATCCGTAATATGAGAATCGACGAAGAAATCAACGGCGTCGAGGCATATGGCTTATTTGGCTATACCAAAGGCGCGACAATAGGAAACTTCACCATGACGCGCGACAACTTCATGCACGTGCCGGCCAGAACGGTCAGAGTGAATAGCAACGGCGGTGCCAGCGTAAACACATCCGGCGGCGGCTTCAGCAACCTCGCGACAAACGTGATAAAAGTTGAACGCGATGGCAATATATTCGCCGGTGCGGCAGTCGGTCACGCGACGGATACGAATATCAACAATATAACCGCGATAGGGCTTGACGTCACAGCAACTAGCACGGCAGCCACGGCAACCGTTGCCGTCGGTGGTATCGTCGGGCGTGCTGTGAATACAAAGCAAAACCCTGCAGAACGCCTGAACTACTCAGGACTCACGTTTACAGGCGGTAGTTTCACAACGGTTGAATCGCCAGCTGTGCCTCCGACGCCTTCTGTGACGATCAACACCGGGTATGTTAAAGCAATAGGTGGAGCAACCGCGTTTGCGGGCGGTATCGCAGGTGACATTGAAAATATTAACTTGACCGGCTTGACCGGCCCTCCGGCTCGGCCTGTTACCGTAACTAATTCTGCCGTATCGGCAGACGCAGACGGCACTGCATGGGCGGGCGGTCTGGTCGGCCGCGCGGTGAACAGTAGGATTGCGGGCGGCAGTGTAAATAAAACGGCAGCTAACGTAACTGCTGATCCTGCATATCTATACAACGACCTTACAGCTAAAGGTGGGACAGGGCTTGCGTATGCCGGCGGTATCGTCGGGCAGATAACCGGAACGCAGACTACTGCTTCCGAGGTAAGCGGGAATACTGTCATCCATACCATTGCGGCGCCTCCTCGCCCGGCTGTCATCAGAGCTACAGCAGGCACAGGTACAGCGAGCCACGCCTACGCGGGTGGCATACTCGGTCATGGTCTGGAAACGATCGCATTCAACAACCAGTTCCTTGATCCGGTAAGCTCCGCTGCTACAATTAACCGAGTCGAAGCGCTTGCTCCCTCCGGATCAGCATGGGCAGGCGGTCATGTAGGGCTTATCCGCAATGACGGGTATTTCAGAGTTGCGATCGCTGATGCAACAATCACAAATGTCAGGGTCGTCGCCGCAGGCGCAAGCGAAGCGGCTCCCGCAGCCGGAGAAGCTTTCGCAGGTGGACTTGCAGGTCAGATATTTTCTCTCAGGGGCGCGGAATTCGTTAATATAAATATACACGGGGTTCAGCCTACTGTTGCCAACGCAACACGTGACGCTCATGCCGCGCGTATTGTCGGCTTTGCTACACGTGCCGACATCATCAACGCAGGCTTCAACAACCCGGGCACCACTGCAGGCGCTGTCAGTGTTACCGCAGCAAGTGCAAGCGGTGATGCTTACGCCGCAGGTGTAGCCGGTAAAATAGTAATAAACGGATCGATCAACGCATCCAGTGTTCGTAATACAAATATAAATGCTGACAGTAACCGCACGATCTGGGCAGGCGGTATAGTCGGTTATGCCGAAAATACTCCGATCACCGGTTCGGACGTCAACCGCTGGATGGACGGAGCAACTGAAACATTTCTTACTCCCCTCACTTCTACTACCGCGATTACAGTTACAGGTGCACCTTCGAGTGTCTTCGCAGGCGGTATCGGCGGTGAAATCATCAACGGCACTAATGGTAACGACGAAAAAGGCAAGTATCATTATATCGCCAACAGTGCAGTTTCCGTGACAAAGACCTTACCTGAAACCACAGCACGCGCAAACGTGGGCGGGCTGTATGGCAAGATAAACAATGCACTTATCGGTATATCTTATGCTCGTAATTACACGATTAACACCAATACAGGAACGGCTGCCACATCTAACGCAACTGACCCCAACTACAGGCTTGCGGGTATTGCGGCTGAGCTACGCAACTCCGAGTTGATTGTCGTGTACGGCGTACCGAGCAGAATCGCAACAAATGCCGTTAATGACCATACTGTTACAGCTTATCCCGGTATGTATCACACCGGCGGCGGAAACAGCTTCTCAAGCACATATGTCGTGCATACAAGCTTCTCTGCAAGAGAAAGCAGTACAACCACACCTCGTGACGGCAACACATATGCGAATACGTATTATGTAAGAGCAGGCGGTACCGTAATCACCCCCGGACCTAATGATGCGATAGGCAGCTCTGCTCCTGTAGCACCTGCTAACGTTGGACCCTTCTATATGATAACAGGCGGCGGAGCCAATCGTGAGCTACTGGAACAGCGCGGCGGACAAACTTTCAAGTATACAAATCTTACTGGTGTACCACATGGTGATTTTAAAGGTACGAGTAGCAGGGTATCAGATTCAATTTGGGCACTGGTTCATTATTATCGCACACTGAATAATGGTGAAATTACGACACAATACGAAAGACGTTTAGGTGTATCGGTTAATTTCACGACTGCCGCATACACCCTTGCAGGTAACTGGGAATATCCCGTGTTTGCTATTCCAATCGGTTTTACATTAGCTGTCAACCCGGGTCTGGACTACGGTTATGTAGCCGAAGGTTCGTCATTTACCACACCCGGAACACGTATTTTCGCTCCTAACACCGAGCTGAAGTTCATAGCACTGGAAACACCGACGCTCCCGAGGGACGATTGGTTCTATTCATTTACTCACTGGCAGATAACATCAGGCAGTCCGCCTATCCGTACATGGGGTCCTTCCGGGACTGCATCTACTATGGGTACGGGTACGTCTCCGCAACGGTATAACGAATCTATACTCCATGTGATGACGGCCGGTGCGCCAATGTCGGCTACGGCAAACTTCGTACGGAACGATAACAGGCTCCGTGCCGCGATTAATACCGCGATATCCGATCGTATGATAGAAGTGCTGATGGATGACTATGATACTGATGATGAAGAACTAAGCGTAATTGGCAAAGCCATTCAAAACCTCCTCAATGCAGGTCCGGGTCAGAATAAAGAACTGGCTCTGCATACGCTGATTGACGCTATGTTTGACGGTCCGGGAGCACATGATTTCCTGAGCATTTTCGACTTTCACATCACGCAAGGTAGTAATTATGTCGGTACTACAAAGGAAGACTATCCATACGGCGGGTTAGACCAAAGCGGAGTTGGTCTGCCTTCCTTTGGAACCGTTTATCCAAACGCAAATAGTACCGCCTGGAATAATCTCGTTGACACGGAAGCTGTCGCAAAAGCAATCGTACGCGACGCGCTGGAAGCTGTTGTGAAAAACGATGCTTTCTCAACGGGAAGCCACGAGTATGACATCAGTCAAGTATATGATCCTGAGTTCAAAAATTTGATTTTCACAGATAACCCCAACGATTACAGACTCGACCCCGGGCATGGATCTTATAACCCGCTCGTGCGTTACAGTATTTCGCCTATCCGCGAGGATATGCTCAACTTCATTGATATCGGAGTAGATATCTTCTCCGGTTCAGGCAGTTTCAATAAATATGTCGCCAGCCAGTACGCTTTTGAACAGTCCGGGGAGGACACTGGTTTTACAAACAACACGAAACCCGGTATCAGCAGCGCTACAGGCATGACAGTTACTATCGACACATTATTCAATGGTAACGGCGACCCGCTGCGCAACCCTGCGACTCAGACTTTCGGACACGGAAGCAGCGGCGGCGTGTATATCTCCTATGTTGACCCGACCGGCGTAGCAAGCGGCGATTGGGATGCTCATTGGGGAAGCAAGCTTGTTAAGAATGCTGTTAAAAATGCTGATGGTGAGTTCACAACTATCACCACTACCATCGACTGGACCAAAGCTGTTGCAGACACAAACGGAGACTATTACATCTACATGCGCGAGGTCGACGAAAACGGATTTGAAGTAGTGACCCGTATGAAGGTGGGCGTCTCTTCCATCGCCAGTGAAAATATCCGCATAAACGAAGGCGGCGCCAGCCAGCAAGTCGGCGGCGGCGCTTCAGATCCGGATGCCAGACCGGGTGAGGACCTCCGCGTGGAAGATCTTGCCCTTTGGTGGGATGAGATTGAGATAATGAAAGCCAACCCCGGGACGGTGCTGACAGACAAAGCCGGTAGTGATATTGGTGCCCAAGAGCCCGGTGATAAATGGTACACTAACGGCAGAGGCGGCGGAGTTCGCCCGACCACCCTGACCGCAACCCCAATCGAGGGTGCGTATGCAGAGGGTATCTATATCGAACTCGCAGCACATCTCGTTGAAGGCAACACAATTAACGAAGTGACGGCGTTCCTTGCTGCAAATCCATGGCTTGCACCGATTGCGTCCGAAACAAACTTCTTTGAATCCACCAACAGTGAAGGTGATAAAGTATATCAAATCAAAATAACAGCGAGTGCACTTGGAGTTCCTGCTCCGGACCATATGATTACACCGATCATGCTATGGAATGGAACTGACTATGTTGATAGCTTCCCGGCAACCAGAGCGGGACCATTCCCTGAGTCTCGTCAGCTTGAAGTGTTCGCACCGTCTTTCTCGGACGGAGACTTCCGCTCAGGTCAATTCACCTACATTCCCACGAATGATGTCCGCGTTGTGGTCAAATATGTCGACCTTCTCGACGAGATCAATGCCGCCGGTAATAATCTGTATCCGGCAATCACCGGGGAATGCGAAGTGTGGAATGTTATCAGGCATGGTTATAAAGCTCCGCATTCCAAGTTCGTTGATATTTTCGGAATTCAGCCGGCAATTTGGACTGAATTCCTCAATCAGATCGGTGGGCCAGGAGAACTTGTGAAGGAGTACGATCTCCTTACTAATGAAGTCCCGGTCGCGGATCTAATCAAGCAGCTTACTCCGGACAACGGCGGATATCCTGGTACGCAGCCTGTGAAAGATCTGTTCACATTTGTCGTTGCTCTCCAGGAGCTCAATGATCTGTATGAAGCTAACGAGGCTGAAATCGAACTGTTCTCAGCGGCAGACAAAGAGCGTCTCAAACGCATAAAGGCACTTGCCGACAATCTGCTTGACGGCAAAGACGAAAACGGCAGGTCGATCAGCGCGAGCGTCCCGGCTGATCTCAACGAAATCCTTGAGCTTTATTACAATACCCTTCATACGTACAACCAGTTGCTTAGAGGTTCGGAGTATGATACTACAACGATAACGATCATAACCAACCATCCGGGCAAAACTCCGGCACTGCTGAGAAGCTGGGTCACAAATTTGCCTGGTTTAACCGATATAACTACAAGCGGTTTGTTCGGACCTACACTCGCCGACAATCCCGTCATAACACCGCCGCCGGCGCCGATTGCCATGATGTCTTTGAGCATACTGCCGGAAACATACCCGGGCGGACTACTCACTGAACAGATAATCGTGGTAAAAGGAAAAGACGCGAACTTTAACATACTACCTTTAGTTCCTAATATGACATTCGTCGCGGAGTTTATGGGAGAAGAGGGTACACCTCTTACTTTCCCCATAACCCGTTCGACAGCCAATAATCTCGTTCTGACCGTCATCTACACATACAACCAATATGAAGTCACTGTACCCGGCACGGTCGTAGATGGTGCTGAGACGCTCGCAATTGTCACGAACAATGCAGTCTATGACCCCGATGATGACAGCGAAAGCATCGAACACGGAAAAACGCTGATTATCACGATCACCCCGACGCCAGGGAATGTTGTAATGCCCGGAGAAAATGTAATGGTTCAAATCGGTACCGGTGCACCAACAGCGTTTAAAGTCACTGCCGGACCAAATGGCGTAGGTATCGTTACGATTCCGAACGTGACCGGTGACGTAACAGTCCCAAACTTCGGGAATGCCGTAAGGGAGCTTGAAGCAGACGCGTTGGAAGATTATATCGAGTACCTTAAGCTTACATATCCGAACGATGATGCCCTGGATTACACTCCGCCGACGTGGAATAATTTGATTGATGCTATTGAAAAAGCAGAAGAGTACTTAGATCCAGGTACGAGTGATGATATACGGGATATCTATCGTGCACTGATAGACGCTGAAGCAAGGCTCAGGAAGCAGTTTAAGATTAACCTTTCTCCGCCGACACCTCGACCTAATCTTGTAGTGAAGGGCAGCGCACTTATTGATGATCCGGCTCCGAGTGATGCAGATTATCGTACCTATAAAATTCCTGATGCTGTTCCGCCGGGTGACGATGATATAGAATACGTGACAATACAACCCGGTGTAGTCAGAATCGGTAGCGATTACTATGTCGCAGAAGGGTTCAATATCGTTCTCGAGATGGATCCTGCAGTCCCGGCTAACGCTGATTTAATCGTCACCAAATCGACATACGACGATGGCAGAACACCATCGGCTGTACGCGACGCTTTAATCAACAGCGACAGCTCAATTATAATACGAGATGTACGCGGTGAGGTAAGCGGAATCACTCTAACGACCTTAGGAAAAGCATTCGACGTCTATCTCAACGACGGCGGCAAAGGAAGCGGAACGCCCGGCACAGATCCGGACAACCCGACCCACCCGACATACACAGTCACCCCGCCGTACGGCGAGCATGTTTCAAGGGTCGAAGTTACCACAGACGGCAAGTCCGGGATGCCTGACGCTCCAGTCGAGCTTCCACCTGGTCCCTACACCGGTAATGTGACTGTTGATAACCCAGCATTGGATTACACGGTTACATTCATCACTGATATCGATGACGAGAATTATGGTAGTGCAGAGATTAAGTGGAGAGCACCAAACAAAGATAATCATATAATAACACCCGGAACGGGACCCGCAGCACCTTATACGAAGAACAAGTACGACGTAAGCGTTCCGTCGGATGTTGCAACGACAACTACTCCAACTGTGGATCATGGCGGCGACGTGGAAATTACAATCAATCCGGGTCCGTTAGATCCGGACGGGCGTATAACTATCACGATCAAAGGCGTACAGGGTGAAGACGACATCGTTATCCAGGGTACATTGTCAACCTTGGAGGATGAGGCTGAAAAGCTTGGTGTAGAGATCGATGTAACCGGCCGTGTCATAACAGTTAAAGATGTCACAGGTCCGGTCGAAATGGACACAAAATATCTGTTCGTCGAACCTCGTGATGATGATGCGATACTGGTCGCGATAGAAGAACTGCGACTTGCGCTCATCCTTGCTGAACAAATCAAAGACAACGCTGAACCCTTTACAGGGATTTATGTAATGTCGCCAGCGGGAGATCCCGAATGGACTAAATTCACGAGAGAAGCATATGAGGGCGGAGGTCTGTTCCGCAGCCTGACAGACATGACAGGCGAACAGGACGAAGAAAAGGTCCGAAATGCGAGGCTTCGCAGAGCCATAGAGCTGGCTGAGACCCAAGCTGATCTTGTGAAAGTGATCAACGCGTTACTGGATGAAGATGAACCTCTCAGCGCTACCGAGATACTGCTGATGATCGAAGACGCGAAAGACGAGTTGATGGAAGCGATCCACAATCTACGACTGAATGGCAGTGACCCAAATGACTTCATAGCCGGCGTTAATGATGTTCAAGTCAGTGATGGCATCGAAGATTCACCGTTACCTGAAATTACACTGACAGACGATGCAGGTATTCCGATTCCGGGTCCGTATGGTCCCATAGATCCGGGTGTTAACGGGATCATCATAACCGACATCGTGGAAGAAGACGGATATACCTACACAGGTGTAGAAATCACAGTTCTGGATGATGAAGGCAAACCGCACATCGTCGTCATACCGGCAACCAAGCCTGGTAATACCACAGGAGACAAACCAGGACCGTACACAACGACGATCACCGCAGATGAACTGGAAGAGGCGATAAAGGCAGCGCTCGGTATCGATGATGTAGATGATGTTAAAGTCATCGCCGTGAAGGTTGTTGCTACAAAAGACCCCGTAGATGACGGAGGCGGTATTAGACTTGAGCTGGATCCGGCGGATACAGCTACAGAAGGCAAAGGATTTGAAGACAGCGGAAGCGGCATCGGAGATGTGATACTCACAGGAGATGACCTTGTCATCGACAATATCGTCACCGATCCTGGGTTCGAGCTCACAGATGTAGTGATCACAGTTACCAATCCTCTCACAGGGGAAGATATAAAGGTTGTGGTTCCGGTGACTGACCCGCGTGTCATCGTTGGCCCCGGCTCTGGCGATGTAGGTGAAAAAATCACTATAGGCTATGATGATCTTGAGGATATACTCAAGGATGCGATCTACGAAGCTGTGAAAGATGAGTTTGGGCTTGCGGTCGCGGATAAGCTTAAGGATGACGATTACACTGCCGTGATTACCGACGTCACTGTCAACTCCAAGGGTGGAGATGATGTGATCGATGTACCGCTTACAGCAGTACCGGGCGATACCGGCATCGACAAGTCAGTTGAGATAACTGTATCAACACCGGGATCAAACGACCCCGATGATAATGATGGAAAGTACGACGGTGGTATTCCAACGGGAGCGCCTCATCCCAACCCGGATGACATAGTTGATATCGTTATCGACAACATCACGCTTACTCCGGGCTATACGACAGGAGAAGTTACGATTGAGCTCACTGATGACAAAGGTAATAAGCTGACGATCGTGCTGGATCTGCTTAAAGATGGGGATGACATGATCACCGTAACAGGTACTCCGGCGCCAGGATTTGTCATCACGGATGATATCCTTGACCTTCTCGAGGACATCAAAAAACATATCTATCCCGGGGCTCCTAGAAAAGAAAAAGTTACAATACCGGGAGAACTGATCAAGGAAATCGTTGATACGGTTACGGGATTTGCGGATGACGGAATAGCTCCGGACATCACAAAGATAACCGTTAACGGTGCGCGTGAGGGATATGTGATTGATCTCGACAGCGGCACAGCACCCACAGGCGGAGCCGGCGTGTTCAGCCCGGGTGATATCCTCGTCCGTTCAAATGACGAGACGAAAGTTACCGCTAATGTCAATACGTCCAAAGACTTTTTGATAAGCGGTATCGAGGCACCGGACGCCCATGATGTCGCCCGCATTGAAGTCGACATGATCTTGGATTCGGGCAATCCCGCCGGTAAGCTTATAATCATACCGGAATATAATGATCAGGGTGATATTACAGGCTTCAGATTCAACGTACGTGATTCCATTGGCAATCCATATACAGTGCCTCAGCCTATCCTCGCAGGTATAGAAGAAGTGATGATGGATAACCTCAACCTCAAGGGTACAGGACTGAAAGGCAAGCCGATGTCGGTGATTTTCCCCGGAGGATCTCTTGATGAACTGTTTGCGGCTATGCCGGTACCGGCTGTCGGAATCGGTCATGTTGATGCGTTCTACCAAAGAGACGGACTTGTCTATGCTTCCCGCCCCGCTGAGCGACCCGAAGTCACCGGTATGGATAAAACTCTTAAAGAACTTGATGCAATGGTTGCACCTGCGCTTCTTCCGATCGTAGGCGATCTGGTCATTGACAATATCAGACTTGAAGAGGGGTACGCTTTGGATACTGTCACTGTAACTGTAACAGTGGACGGTGATAAAACCTTTGACATCGATGTCCCGATAACGATCTTCATGCTTGATGAAGCTACAAACGGAGGAGATCAGCAAAAGATCACGATCCCCGGTGAACAGTTGCATCAGGGAATTCTAAATGCAGTAAGTAATTACTCCGCAAGTATGGATATCAGGATAACCGAGATCAAAATCGGTGCGACCGATGAGTTCTGGGTCGTACCCCCTGCCATGGTAGTGACTGAAAACGCGAAGCACGGTTTGGTTGATGTAAAATTCAGCTATGGCAGTGAGTATTCGTTCGCCGAAGTAATTGGCGGTAATGTCGGCGGTGGCGGTCCGTCACTCAGTATACCAAGAGGTGGTCTGCTCAGCATTGATCTCAAGTTTGAAGCTGACGATTATCCACGCACTCTTGCTCCGGGAGAAGATCCGTTCTACCATACACTCGATAGCATCAGGATAGGTGATGTCATAATCTCGGCAAATGATCTCCGCACGGCAGGTGTTTTAACAGATGTAGCGCATCCTGACCTTCAGAGCGGTCATCCGTTGTTCGGATTAAGAAGAGACAAAGCAAGCTATACTCTTGATATAGACATGCTGTACTTCCTTTATAACGCGGTCTCTACCGATGCCGATGGCCCGTTCGACCTCAGTATAATGCAGCTCATCACAAGCCCGCAAAACACTCAATATCAGTCTTTCATCATAGACTACCACGGATCGGAGCGTTTCCCCGGCCATGAAGGACTGCTGGATCTTGAAAAGTTCAAGGATGTGGGCAGAGATGATGATAACTTTGATAAACGCCTTAAGTACGAAGGAATGGTGGAAAAACTGCTTGATCAGTTCACCGGAATAGAAGCTACTAACCCGTTCAGGCTCACTGATGACAACGAAGAACACCTGAGCCAGTACTACTTCGACCTGGTAGCGCGTATGGATGAGATCGAAACGCTCAGAGAAGCTGAGAATGTGATGTACGAAGTGGATGATATCTATAATAAACTCTTCCCGATCAAATCCGGCGACGGACTCGACAATGGAGGCGACCCTCCAATAACCCTTAATAGCGTCGAAGATGTCATTGATTTCCTTAATGATTTCGATTACGACGATGCGACCGAGGCCGAATTAGATGTGATAAAACAGATCACTGAGCTCATTGACGAACTGTTTAAGCAGATCGAAGATGTCCTGGATGCATATGATGACCTCTCTGACGACGGCAAGGGTGTACTGATAGTTTCGCCATTCCCGCGCGACCGTGTACCGCCTCCAACAAAACCTACTTACGAGGATGCGCTTGACGAACTGCGTGACCTTCTTATCGCAATAGAAGAATCGCTGCTTGATGATGCGGGTTATTTCGACCTGCTGGTCAGTCGAGTCGGAGACGTTCCCGACTTTGTACCGGAGTCGCAGTTAACTAGACCGGGTCCCCATCCGCCGAGGGATTGGGTTAAGGATCACGGAGCCTCAATCGCAGAGCGTATAGTGGAGCTTGAAAAGGCAGCTTTGCAAATCGACAAAGCAGAAGAAGCATGGGATGCGCTCAGTGCGGAAGACAAAGTCAAAGCTGTCCGGTCACGCGGAATCTTGGACGAAAAAGTTGCGGAGCTCGCGCAGGAGAGAAAAGATCTTGAAGAACTGTTGAAGGAATTCGTTGATGATTTCCTGACATGGACAGGGGAAGATGAGTATTTAACCAATGCGCCACATCATTCAGCAGACAGTTTAACCGGTATCAGGTTGCCGCGCCCCGCGAACCGGCCGCTGACACCGTCCGAAGAGGCTGACTTGCTCAGAGGTATTGATGCTTACTTTAAACTTCCGTTGATTCTGCAGGATGAAATCGACAAGATATTCCACCATCCGACGGTCAAAGAACTTGCGATATTGTACAGGGATTATGACCCGGTGAGACCGATCGATCCGTACGCAGTTAGAGAAAGTGTAGAAGACGAGCTTACTAAGCTGAAGGAAAGGCTGGTAGACGAACACGGTACGGGGAATGATGGCTTTGAAGGCCGGATGGACGAGATTCTTGAAAAAGCCCTCGACGCAATAGAAGATGCCTTTGACCGCTTCGAATCCGATGACATAGTGTTTGTTCTTAATCCCAGTAAAGAACTGTCAGATGACGGAAATAAGATCGTCATAACATTCTTAGACGATGATAGTCCAAGGAAAGAAGTCGTTATCACCATTACAATTGACGATGACGGAACTATAACCGGAATTACCGTCGAAATCGATGGAGTTGAAACAAAAGATACCTTTAACCTAGGTGATTATGATGACCTTGTGAATGTTTCGGACGACGGAAAAACGATCACTGTCACCAGCGATAAAGTCAAAGACCTGATCGATGACCACAATCGCGATACCGGCACCGATCCCAAGATTATTATCAAAGACTATCCCGTCCGTCTTACAGGTGAACTGCGTGATGATGGAAATAATGTACTGGACGAGGATGAGGGTAAGATCGGTCATGGCGACATAGCTCAGGTTCTGAGTGATATCAATGACATAAGAGAAGAAGCGCGGTTTAAATTGCAAAAAGAAGCGGCAGTCAAAGCGATATGGAACGAGTATTACGAAATCGCAGATGCGATCAGCAAAATTCCCAGCTGGGATGATGATCGCAAGGAGCAGGCACTGGAACTGTTGAAGCAATACCGCGATGCAGGGCTTGGTAACGCAGGCAGCGGTAATGCAGGACGCGGTCAGCCGCTCGGAGTTGACGGAACAGGTATGATAGCTGACTTTGGCAGAGGAATGACCTACCCCGCTTTCAAGGAGACCGATGTTCTGGTGGAATGGGCAACAACCATTGCAAGGATGCGTTCGATCCTGATCAGCCCAACCATATCAATTCCCATCACTCCTCCTGGTAATGGTAACGATCCGCCAAGCACCGGTACCAGCAGTGGAAGTGACAGTAGTGGTATTCTGGTTGTGTTGGTTGACGGAGTACCTCACAACGTAGGTACTATGGTTGATGAGGATGGTGTGAGGACTGTTACTTTTGATCAGGATGCTTTGCATGCTGAGATTGAGAATGGTACTGATCATGTTAGGGTCATCGTGCCGTATGACAGTTCGATAGGTACTTATGAAGTGGAGTTTAGGGTAATCAATGTTGAGGAGATGGCGGATAAGAGTATGACTCTGATCATCGATATCGGGCCGTTGACTTACACGATGCCTTCGACTGCGGTGGACACTGAGGCTATCATGGCTGCGCTTGGGGCGACTGATCCTGCGGAAGTGCCGTTCATCATAACCATTGTGAAGACTGTTTGTGATGATACACAGGCAAGAGTTGACAACACGCTTGACAGCCTTGGGAAGCAGCAGATGCATATGCCGCTGCAGTTCCACATCACCGCGACCTACGACGGGAAAACTGTTGAGGCGAACACATTTAAGGAATATGTGAGCCGTACGATCGAAGTCTCAGGGGCGGTGGCAAGAAGGATAACCACAGGTGTTATCGTTTGTGAGATCGGAAGCAGCAGACATGTGCCGACTGATGTTTTCAGAGTAGGCAACAGATACTATGCGACGATCAACAGTTTGACGAACTCAACGTATGTACTGATCTACTACGACGCGTCCTTTGACGATGTAAACGGAACATGGTATACACCTTGCGTTGATGAAAAAGCGAGCCGTACCATCGTAAAAGGCCGTGAAGACGGACTGTTCTACAGTCAGGACGACATAACACGCGCTGAGTTTGCGGCAATAATCATTCGTGCGCTCGGACTTGCGCCGGACGGCAACGGCAGGATATTCAGAGACGTTCCGGCTAATGTATGGTATGCGGGTTACGTAGGAAAAGCGCATGAGTACGGATTGATAGAAGGAATCGGCGGCGGTCTGTATGAACCGGAAAGGACCATAAGCCGTGAGGAAGCAATGCTGATAATCCAAAGAGCGGCAGGTATCGCAGGATACACAGGACGCGTAGGAAACATCAGCAGCTTCCCGGATGCAAACAGAGTCAGCTCATGGGCGCTCAATGCCGCAAGATGGAATGTTGGATCAGAACTGATCTTAGGCAGAGACGGGGTACTGGATCCGAAGGCAAACATCACCCGCGCCGAAACATCATCACTGGTATTGAGACTGCTGCGTAACGCAGGGCTGATAGACGAACGTGAATTTTCACAACCGGATCTGTACAGGTCATAGGGGAGACCGGTCGGATACGAAGCCGCGTGATGCGGGAGGAAACTTGGGGGAGTAGTAATGGGGCACTGGAGTGATATAACTGACGCTGAACTGGATATAATGAAGGCGCTTTGGAAGACAGGCCCCACCACATCCCCCGCTATATTCGCGGCAATGGAAACAGAGCGGAGCAGGCATATCGGAACAAACAAAACACTTCTGACAAGGCTGGTGCAGAAAGGCGCGATAAAACGCGAAGCGCTGAACTCAAGGAACTATATTTACAGCCCGGCAATATCAGAAGAAGCGTACGCCAACGAGAACCGGCGCTGGACGATCGAGAAGGTTTTTAACGGCAACGCGATGGAGATGCTTGCAAGTCTGATAAAATACGAGAAAATAACAAGGGAAGACATTGATCTCGTATTTGCGCAAAACAGTAAGAGAAACAGAAAAGAACGTAAATAAACGGCATTGACAAAACAGGAATACAGCAGTATGCTCAGAGCGAGGATACTGCTGTATTCTTTGTCTTATAAGAAGCAAGGGGACAATCCCTGCGAGGGGGAGAGGTTTTTTGCTTCCCACCTTGTTTGTACGAGAGTTTGCATTTTGAGTCAGATTCTTATATACTAAAGCTATCAATAACAAGGCGGTCACGACCATGCAGTACATCACAGGTATACACGCACTAAACTTACCATGTTCGTTGCAGACCAACGGGGACTGGCACCGTTCGGCATTGCAATGGGAAGAGCTAAAAACCCGCAACAGTGAAGGCAGTTTGTTTGGCGATTATGGTATAGAATATTGTCCTTCTGTTCCCGAGAGCAAGGGGGTGTATGCAGTTGCAAACCATATCAGGGCGCTGCTTGATTTGTTGGAACTTGAAAATTACAGCATAGCACAAGGAATGAACAAAAACTTTATTGGTAATGATAGTTATAATAATGAAATCTTTAGCAAAGTCGTTCTTATGAGGAACCTGCCGCACTGGCGTGAAATTGATGAGTTCATGGGCCGGGAATATTATGGTAAATGGCTTGATTTTAAAGAGGTGGCTGGGGTATGAGCGACTGGAGAAATGAGCATGGAGAAGCTATTTCATCCTTCATAGAGTTTCTGAATGAGAATTCCGATGATTATATCCTCAAAGGCGGCACCGCCCTGTCCCTTTGTTATGGTCTTAACAGATTTTCTGAAGATATAGATTTGGATGGCAGGGCTAAAGGACTGATAGAGCTGGTAGACAAATATTGCGCGAGCAATGAGGATTGCTCATACAGGATAGCGAAGGATACAGATACTGTGGAGCGGTGCTTTGTTAATTATGGGAGTGACAGCCATCCTCTCAAAATTGAGGCGTCATATAGGCGCGAGGATATACCGGAAAACGAAACGGTTATTATCAATGATATCAGAGTATATGATATAGAGCTGCTTTGCATTATGAAGACAGCCGCTTATGCGGGACGCGACAAAATTAGAGATGTTTATGATGTTTCATTTATAATTAATAATTATTATGAGCGGCTTTCCCCTCAGACGATTTCTATGGCCAGAAATGTTGTTGAGAACAAGGGCTTCGCTCAGCTCGATTATGTAATTCGGAATCAACCGGATGAACTGATTGATGAAGACAGGCTTGTAGAAGGCTTCTTGGACGCTTGTAATAAATTAGGTTTACTGGTTGGCGACGATGAAAAAGACATTGTTGAGAAGTATCAAAATGCGAATGATGATTTGTCTGTTGAGGATTTTGATTTTGTTGATGATGACGATGATGGTATTAGTAGTGATTGGGGAGACTAGCCTATATCACTGCAATCACAAAAAAGCACCCGAAGGTGCTTT
>Ga0123356_10001988_pt1 | contig 22126 bp, 19 predicted proteins | sample TergutEmb28metaG_2_FD_92546 | JGI IMG/M metagenome (GOLD analysis project Ga0123356, IMG submission 92546) | Embiratermes neotenicus P3 segment gut microbial communities from Petit-Saut dam, French Guiana - Emb289 P3 | ecosystem: Host-associated > Arthropoda: Insects > Digestive system > Gut ... | reverse complement strand
TTTTTGCGCCTGCTCCGCCGCATGTTTACGCTCCTTAGGCAGTTGCCGCTTGACCTCCTCAAAACGCTTTCTGACAATTCCGATGCTCTTCAAAGCTTTTTTCCTTGGGTTGGGAAAGGCATGTACCCCATAACCTGCCACGCCCTGCGCCGCGTCATGCACCTTCCCGACGGCGTAGCTGGACGGAGAATCATCGCACGTCTCCTGACGCTGCCCCGCCCCATCTGCGCGTCCCTTCTTGCGGATAGATGCGTCTATCATCCGCTTTGATAAATTTGCGGGCTTGTCCAGAACCTTGACGGACTGCACTGCATCACGCGTCTTTATAACCCTCATGTCAATTATCTCCCGGCTTTGTCGTCAGCAAGCGGTATGAAGCCGGTTGCGCCAGCGGGCTGATCTTGTTCACAAACGGGACGATGGAGTGGCCGATTCTCATAAGCCCGCAGCCGGAATCGGCGTTGGTTACGTATGAGAGCTGCTCCTCGGAGATATTCAGCAGCTTTGCAAGCTCCGCGCGGTCGCTGGCTGCCTGGTTGTTCATAACGATGAACTCGGAGTTAGAGAGCATCGTCCGCGCCGTGACCGAATCAAGGAGGTACTCGATGTTCTGGGTGATGCCGGTCGGATAAGCGTTGCGCTTACGGAACTGGCGCCACGCGGAGGCGAAGAAGTTGCTGGAGAACTCATTCTGGAATACGACATGCAGCTCGTCAATGTAGATATGGGTGCGCTTGCCCTTCCTCCAGTTCATCGACACCCTGTTTATTATCGCGTCGGTGACCACAAGCAGCCCTATGGTCTTCAACTGGCTTCCGAGGTTCAGGATGTCGTATACGACCATCCTGCCCTGCGTGTCTACGTTCGTGGGGTGGGCGAACACGTTGAGGCTTCCGTTTGTGAAAAGCTCCAGGGATTTAGCCAGCCCCTCCGCCTCCTTGTCGCTGTGCCTGCGCAGCTCGTCCTGCAGCACCGCAAGTGTGGGCAGCGGGCCGCCGCCCCTATGGTTCTCGTATACGTTCCGCAGGCAGTTGTCAACGATGCCCCTCTCTATAACCGTCAGGCTGCGGTTAGTGTCGAGCTGCTCGAAAAGCGACAGTATGAACTCAGACTTGTCGATGACGGGGTCCTTGCTGTCGCCGTAACCCTCCACCATGTCCATCGCGTTTATATGGTGCGGGCTGCCCGCAGATACGATGACCCTTTGACCGCCGAGCGCCTCGACAAGCGCGCCGTATTCCGATTCCGGGTCGCATACAAGGATGTCGTCGTCAGTAGTTATGGCGAGGAACTCAAGCTCCGCCTTCGCGCCCATGCTTTTTCCCGACCCGGGCACTCCCAGCCTGAAAGCGTTGGGGTTTAAAAGGTTCTGCTTGTTGCAGATTATCATGTTGCGCGATATCGCGTTGATGCCGTAGTATATCCCGCCCCGGTCGGAGACTTCCTGCACCCGGAACGGCATGAAGACTGCGACGCTTTCGGTGGTCAGGGTGCGCAGCGCTTTTATCTTCCTGACGCCGTATGGCAGCGCGGTGTTAAGCCCGTCCATCTGCTGATGCCTGAGCGCAGCGAACTGGCACAGGTGCGTGCGCCCGACTGAAACAAGCGTCTCCGTGTCGCTGTCAAGCTGTTCCATGGAGTCGGCGGTCAGCACAACCGTCATAACGGAGAACATCATGCGCTGGTCGCGTGTAACGAGATCGTCCAGAAACTCCTTGCTCTCCCTGCGCTGCAGCTCCATGCCGTAGGGTATCACGGCGGAGAAATTGTTGTTGCTGTTCTGCCTCCGCTGCCAGTTGGTTATGTTCGTCTCAACGCCGAGGACGCGCTTTTCGACCTCGCGCACCGCCTCGTCCGTGGGGATCGGTATGATGTCGATGCTCATTATCATGTTGCGGTTGAAATCGCACAGCTCCGAAACCATTTCATCCTTTATGAAGTTGGCGTAATCGCGCAGGAACAGCACCCTGCCATATTTCCCGCCAATGACGAAATGGTCTTTTTCAAACTCGAACGTGCTAGGGCATATACTGTCCTTGAAGCTGTGGCCTTTCCGCATGGAGTCAATGGCGTCCCAATGGAAAAACCCCTCTTCGCCGGGGCGCAGGAAATCGTGGAAGACGCGCAGCCTGTCCGCTGCGTCCAGCATTATCGCGCGGGAGCCCAGACGCTGAAGGTGCGCGGAAAGGTCTGCGCCGATCCGGGCGAAGTAGTTGCGGGCTTCCCCGATATCCTTCTTGAATACGCTGACGGTGATGTACTTCATCTGCACGAATCCGTTGGCCCCTGTCGCCTCGTCCAGCAGAAGTTGGTTATACTCCGACCGGTATATATCCAGCGTGTCGCCTTTGAGCGGTATCAGGATGGATTTTTTGAATTCCGCCTTATCCAGTTTCCTCACGATTATGGTTATCTTGTAAGTCGCACCGCTGTCAAATGAGTTGAGAAGCTCCGAATACCCGAGGAACATCGCCTCCTTGTCCTCCTTCGATGCGACGGCATAGTTGATGTCCTCGAACCTGTAAGTCTTGGAGAATTTGTTGTCAACGAGAAAGATGCCGTCATCCCAGACCGTTTTGATGGGTATCACGTGCTGGGCGCTCCTTGGCACCCTGAACCGCGCCCTGTCCTGCCGGGACAGACTGATTAGAGTCTTCACCTCCGCCTTCCCCCTTCCTGACTGGCGCTTATAGCGGGCAATAGCGCCTCATAGTAGATGTTTTCAGGCTCGAACATCAGCTTTTTTGGGACGATAAGCTCCGAGCACAACCAGGCCCACAAAAACTGCTCCGCCGTCATACCGTTGTATTTCACGAACCCCATCGCTGCAAACGGCGCAGCGCCGAGTACGCAGACCCACGATACCGTCTCCGTGCCGAGGCGCGGGTTCAATATGAAGTACAGCCCTACGGCAATTGCGACCGCCAGCGCGGAAAAAACGCACTGGCGGAGCGACATGCCGAAAAACATGGATTCGGTATAATCCCGTATCTCGCGGTTTATTTTTATTTCCATTTTTTAACCTAAGTCAGACACCTTTCAGAGAGCCTGACCGCCTCCTTTTCTTGATTTGTTATTCCAGCAATTAACCGAGCCCCAGCATCTCTTTGCAAACCCGGTCCGCCATCTTGACAGCGCCCACCAGAACCAGCATGTTGAAAATAAGTTCGCCAACGTAGCTCCATACCTGTGTGACAGCAGCGGCGCCAGTATCGACGGCGGGCGGGGTCGCTGCAAAAAACGAAAATATGATGCAGGCAAGCACTATTACCGCCCCCTCAAGGCAAACAGCGCAGTAGCTTTTTATGAAGGCCTTGCCAATATTCTGGCTGGGCTCCCCGGCGAACGCCGCCAGCGGCACGGGCGCGATCGCCGTGTACATGTATATACGGAAAAACCGCCCATAGACGCTCAGGATCATAATGAACGACAAAATCGTTATGAACAGCCCGCCTATGAGCGTCACAGCCCAGAGCGGGATGCTCTCGAAGAACCCGACGCTTTTTACGGCGCTTTCGATCTCGGCGGGCAGGACCATGGGCGTACCGATTACAATGCCAGACGCGCCCATTATTGTTGAAATGAGGCCTTGCACTATCTGCAGCAGCGCCATCATAAGGTCGAGCCCGTAAGTGACCGCCGCCCTCGCAAGCACGAAGCGGATGAACACCTTGACGGCGACCTCCGGGCGCTTCATATCCGCGAAAGAACCGAAGGTCTTCATTATCCCCACCGTAAAGAACAATACCAGCAGCCCTAGCCCGACCGCCCTGACCGCGCCGTGTATCGCCACCATCACGCCCCAGACGGCGCCGCCTTTGAACGCCTCGGGAGATTGCGTCAGCAGGCTCCAAAGCTCACCTAGCTTATTGTTCCATGTGTTCAACGCATGGTTGAGGTTGTCTATTATCCACATTCAAACACCAACTTTCTCATAATGTTCAGCGAGGCAAGCCATCGACGCAGCCCAGCCCCGCTCTGCCGGCTCACGGTTAACGGCTGCTGCGTTCATTTGTTCTGGTATCGGGGATGACGCCGTGAACGTCGTCCACGAAGTACCTCCCAACAAACGGGTTGAATATCGCTGTGCATCTTATGCCGTTGTAGTCAGCAAGATACTGGTTGTCGCCGATGCGCCTTATGATCGTCGCTTCAGCAAGGGAGTCCTCCCCGTCATTTTTAAGCGAATGTACATAGCACTTGCATTTTTCGATAATTGCCTCCATTACGCACTCCCTCCAAAACCGAGTCAGTCAGCCTGTGATAAGCGTCAGAATCTCTTTCGCGAACGTGATTATTATTCCCCCTGCCAGGGTCAGGAATCCGTTGGCGCGTTGTGACGGGTCATGCGATTTGAGCGACATGCCCACCTGCACTATGCCGAACCCGAGCAGTATCAAACCGATAGCGCGGATCAGCCCGAAAATGAAATTGCTAAGGTTGTTCACGACCGCCACGGGATCGGTTGCCGCGCCAACTGCCGTCGTTAACGCTGACAGCATGGCGAAAGCCAGCACGGCGGCGGCGTAATAACGGAACAGCTTCTTTATGCCGCCTGCTCGGCGCATGTCTCCATTTCTTGGTTTTTTGTTCATTTTTAATTAGCCTCCTCTGATAGAATTATCATTTCTTCCAAATCTTCGTCTGACAGCAGGATATAGCCGCCGTCCTGAATTTCCTGCTCAGTCAGGGTTGTCGTATCGGCCCTTCCGTCGAACACGATAACGGCTTTTGAACCCACGGCCTCGCCGTGCCTGAACTTCCCGCCCCTGCCGTCCGCCGTGCCACGTATGTTCGGATGCCGCAGGATGTCGTACTTCTCGTCCATTATCGGCCGCTCCCCGCGTATGAACAGGAGCGCGAAGCGGTTGTCCAGCATACGCACCTCGTCCGGGGTGAGAAGCTCCCGCCCCGTCATCTGGTAGTTCGTGTTGTAGCTGCCGCCGCGCCCCTTCGACTTAGCGTATGTCTTCGTGTCTATGGTAGCCTTGCCCAGCATCGACTCGCTGACCAGCTTATGCGTCGACGTTTCATTCCCCCCGAGGTACAGGAACGTGTCGCAGTTGCCCATTATGCTCTCCCACTGCTTTTCAAACAGCGCTTTGAGCTGCGCGATGTTTTGAAGTATGATGCTGACGGAAACGCCGCGCGACCGCATGACTGACAGTATCTTGTCAAAATCGTCCGGGAGCGATACGTTCGGGAACTCGTCCATGACGAAGTGGACGTGAACGGGGAGCGTGCCGCCGTGCAAGTGGTCGGCGCTGTAAAAAAGCTGCTGGAAAAGCTGCGTGTACAGTATGCTCACAAGGAAATTGAAGCTTGTGTCGTTGTCCGGGATTATAATGAACAGCGCGGTCTTCTTTTCGCCGAGCGCTGCGAGGTCAAGCTCGTCCGTCACCGTCAGCGACGCAAGCGAGTCGAGGTTGAACTTCTCTAGCCTCGACGCAAGGGTGATCTGGATGGATTTCAGCGTCTTGCCGCTCCCGGAGCGGTAGCTGCGGTAATACTTCAGCGCGACATGATCCGGGTCGCGCATCTCCAAACGTTCAAACAGCTCGTCGAGGACGGACTGGTAGTTGTCGGCGTCCTCGTGCACGTCGGCAGCGCGGAGCATCTCCATGACCATGCTGAAGTTCTTCTCGTCATCGGGGGCTTCGTACTTCAGATAGAATACGAGCGCCAGCAGGAGCATCGCAGCCGCCGTGTCCCAGAACGGGTCCTTGACCTGCGACCCCTTCGGCGCCGTCGCTTTGAACAGGTTCGTCACGAGCCTCTGCACGTCGTTGTCATCATTGAGATATACGAACGGGTTGAAGCAATGCGACTTCCACATGTTGATGAGGTCAAGCACCTTCACGTCGAAACCCCGGCTTTTCAGGAGGTTGCCCGTATCGCGGGCAATCTCGCCCTTCGGGTCAAGTATCACCATAGACGTGTCCGCCTGCATGACGTTGGGTTTCGCGTAAAACCTGGTCTTGCCGCTGGAACTCCCGCCGACCACCATAATGTTCAGGTTGCGCCTGTGCCTGTGCACATCGAACCCGATGCGCACATTTCTGGTCAGGAGCTTGTTCCCCTGATAACGTCTGTCCGAGTATTTGCGGCTCACTATGGCGGCGTCCCCCCATTTCGCGCTGCCGTGCTCCTCCCTGGGGCGGGTGTTGCGCCGGGTCGAGAAATATATGCCTATGCCCAGGATGTACGCTGCAACGAAAACGAGGACAGTTTTCAGGCTGTCCCCGCACCATATTAAATTAAGCGGGTCGTTCAGCGCCCCAGGGAATCTTTGCACGACCTCCGGCAGTCCGCCCGATATAGACGGGGCGACGAGAAGCGCTGCCCACACAACAGGGATTATGCCGAACGCGCTATATATGAGCGCCTGCCCAGTGCTACCGCGCCTCATCCCGCACCCTTGCCTTCCCGGACTTGCTGGGCGACCTGATGATTTTAAGCATCAGGCCGCTGATAAAATCCGCGCACTCATTATTCTCTAGCTTCTCAGTCCGCACATTGTTCAGCCCCTCGATGACCGCGCCCTCCTCGTAGGGGTCTAAGCGGATGGTCTTTTTGGTCTCCCGCACGGCGCGTCACCTCGCTCCCTCAAAACTGCTCATTTTCACCTGGCTCCTTTACTTTTCATTTTGACCGGTATTTTCCTGCCGCCTGTCTGCGGCTGTTGGTGTGCCTTTGCCCGGGGTTCCTTAGATTTGCCCGCAACAGGCTCATCGCGGCGGTGCGCGTCAGCCTCCCTTGATTTCCGCACTGCCCTGATCTCGCGGATTTCCTCTTTGACGGACGACTTATGCAGTATCGCTTTTCTGGTTTCCTTATGGCGCCCGGAACCTGGCCCCGTCCCGGAGTTTATGCTTTCATGCTCTGTTTCAGGAGAAGGCTTGCGCCTGAAAACCAGCGGCTTACCCATAATATCCCCGGCGGAGCTCGCGCTGCGTTCGGATGTATGCCCTGACGGATTGCGGCCTGGCTCCGGGGCGCCAAAAGCTAAAGGGCTTTCGTCTGCGGCCTCCTTAAGCGGCGCTTTCATCTCGAACAGAATATCCGCCGCCGTCATTTCATGCGCGGCTTTGCCCCTGTCGCCGCTAATGAGATCGTCGGCATCCTTCATTGCATCGCCGAAGCTCGGGGCGGACGGCTCCGCGACTGCCGTTTCGAGCGGTTCTGCGGAGGCATAATACTCAATTGGAGGTTCAGCCTTCCGCGCCTCCCTGTCCGTAACGATCTCGTTCTCGATTCTCGCTTTATCAACGGTGGCGAACCTGAACCGCTCGATGATTCGGCTTATCCTCGGCGCGTCATCTGCTTTGACCATGATATCGCAAAGCCCGTCCGGGCTGATTTTCTCGTTGCGCAGGACGCAGTATACGATTCCGTACTGCTTGGCGCCCTCGGCGAATTTGGCAAGGTCCCTCTCCTTGACGGAGAAGATTTCCAGCGCCTTGCCGGATTTGAGCATCGTGGTCAGCCGCTCCTTGCCTTTCGTTTTCATGGTGCTGCCCCTGTTCTTCAGCGCTGCGATGATCATCACCGCGATTTCCTTTGCAGCCGACCCTGTTATGCGGGCTGCGATCTCCACGCCGTCCAAGCTCATTTTTACGACTTGCTCAGCGGCGTCTCCCGAATAACTCATCCCTTATATTCTCCTTCCGTTTTATTTCTTTGTCTTTTTCGTCTTCCGCAGCAATCCGGATTTTCTCCCGCATTTCTGCTGAGCGCTTTTCTATTTCGCCGCACAGCTTCGCCTCCCGGCGCAATTCGGCGATGCTTTTAGATATTGCTGCGATTTCCGATTTTGCAGCAGCCAGCCTATAATTATCCCGGGTTCCCCGCATTTGATTACGCTTCTGCTGGCGCTGGGTCGAAAGTGCGGCGATTTGCGCTGCCAGCCCATCCATGTGTGCCTTGAGCTGCTCGTCCGTGTCAATCCGGTTTTTCGCCAATATGCGCGTCTCCTGCGAAATGCGCTGCATAAAGCGGATATCCTCGCGGAACAGGAAATATGCCCTCTTCGGGTTCGGCCCCTTTTTTCCTGGCAACGCTCCCATTCGGTGGAGGTAGTAATAATACAGGGCGCGTAGCCCTGTATGACGCTTGACATTATTTAGCGTGCCTTTGACGCGCATGGTTTTCTGCGGTTGGCCGGGCGGGATGATGATCCGTTCAGGCCTGGTCTGCGCGAGGATGCGGCGGCGGAAGCCCTCGATTGAGTAGCCATCGCCGAAGTTGCGGCATAGCCGGACGAAACGCTCCTTTCCGGGCGGCCTGACCGAGATATCCTTCCCGGCCTTGATCTCATAGCCCATTTTTCGGAGATTGTCGAAGAACTGCCGCTCCGTCATGGAGCGCCGGATTGCCGTGTCAACGTCGGACTTCACCAGCGAGCGCCATGTCGGATGCCCGACGCGCTCGGCATTCCATTCCGAGTAATGCTTTGTCCTGCCGCGCCCGGGCGACTCTATTACCGAAAGGCCGTACTCGCGGCACAGCGCGTCGGACTCCTTCTGCATGTCGAGGTAATCCTGTTTGGTGCGGTGGAATCTGCTGCCGTCGATATGCGAAACAGTGTTTATGATAAAGTGATTGTGAAGATGGGTGGATTTATCAAGGTGTGTCGCGACAAGGACCTGGTACTTTCCGCCCCAAAGCTGCCTTGCAAGTTTTATGCCGATCTCATGCGCGGTTTCCGGGGTAGCTTCGCCGGGTGCGAAAGACTGGTAGCCATGATAGGCGACAACGCCTCCGGTTTTGTCGAAACCCCTTTTAGCCGCCATCATTTCATCGCGGGCGGTTTCCGCCCGGCAGTTGACCCCCGTTACGAAGCGCTGCACCGCGTCTAAGTTCTCGTCATGCAGTAGCGTCTTCTGCTCATGCGCCGCGTAGTCTATTACATCCGAAAGCCCCTGCGCCTGATCTGCCGTCATGCCATGCTTTTCAAAGCGGGCGGGGTTTTCTGTTTTTTCAGGGTTTTCCACATAGATCACAAGCCTGCCCAGCCAGCCCTTCACGCGCCAAAGTGAAGTGACGGCCACTATTCCAGTTTGCGGGGCAGCATGACGGCGTTCATTATGTCAACTATTGTTCTGTTCAGCATGGCAACGTTTTCGTCATACTGTTCCGCGTCAGGCAGATTCATGGAACGTGCGCCCTGCGCGATCAGGCTCAGGCTGGTGCCGATGCCGCGAAGCTCTTCCATCATGGCGTAAAAATCGGGCGGCGGTTTTTCCGTGGGCAGCAGGTTATTTATGATGTGGCGGATATACGCTTCCTGGGACAGCCTGGATTTTTTAACGCGCCTCTTGAAGCGCTCGTTTTCAGCGTTGTCCAGCCTGAAAGTGATTTTAATGTTTCGGTTCAGCATGAAGTCTCCTGCATTCTTGGCGGGGTTTCAGGGGGCGCAGCCACCTGAGAGTGCCAAATGCTGGCATTTGGCGATGCTTGTTATGTTATGACGTGCTTACCTCTCGCGTTCCGATACTTTGCTGCTGCGCAACTGGATAATGCCGTGCGCCGACATCGCCCTGCTGTCGGGGTAGAGCGCTTCATAGGTCACTTTGTCCCTACGGAGGCGGGAATGCGTCTCCTTCCTGTCGTATTCTTTGTCCCTCCACCTCCTCTCCGCAAGCGCTTTCGCCTGTACCATGCTCTCTGCCTCGACCGGGACGGTGATGACCTGCGTGACCGTTATCCTGACTTCGTATTCCATGAAACCAGCCCTCCTTCCGGGCACAAAAATAGACGCCCGTTTTAGCGGACGCCACGTTGGTCGAACTACTGAGTTTATTATCTTGCGATGATTTTCTCCAGCGCTTTCTCCGGTTTAATCTTCTGCTGCCATCGCACAGAATCCGCTGCCGCGGTGGAGTAAGCGGTGGCGCAGGCGTTCCTCGCTGTATTCGGAAGGTAGTCGGGCCGATGGCATTTCATCCTGTGCGCTTCGTCTTTCTGAGCGTAGTGGGGGCTTGAGATGAACGCACTGATCATAGCGTCCGGGTCGGCGTTGCACCAGTAGGCGAGCTTGTTCATAAGCGCCTGGTCGTCGGAGCTCTCGTTGCCGATGCGCCGCTTGCCGGCCCAGAGCGATGCGAGAACAATGTCGCGCCCCAGCCCGACGCGCAAAAAATACTCAGGGTCAGCGCCTTGCGCAAATGCCTGCGGGGGAGGGGCAGCATCTTTTCGCACTGTATCAGGCAACAGATATTCGTCGTGGACTGATTGAAGCTCCGCAGTCCGGGTTTCAATCCTCCCCGCGCCTCTATATACAATGCCAGTGACCGTGAAATACCTTCCCTCGCCATAGATTTCCAGAAAAAAGTCTTTTTTCCGGTGGCGCGTGATGTCCGCGCCAGGTGCAAGCACAAGTATGTGCAGCCCCGTACCGCTGGGGCTTACTTCGGTGTATGACGAAAGTTTACCCACAATCTCCTGGGCCTCCTGCGTCAGCGCCACGTTCTTGGATATAACGTTGTCCAGATCGACGCCGTACAGCCCGTCCCCGTCGAATTCATAACCAAGACCCCTCGCAAGCCCAAGCGCCACGCACTCGGCGGCATCCTGATATCTGCCCCATGTCCTGCCGATGCCCGCCCTAGCCGCCGACATCCTGCCTGACAGTATGCTGTCCGGGGAAAACGGCACTTTCGGCGCTGCCTCGCTGATGCCCCACACTACCCAATTTTGACGCTCTTTGAGCATATCCGGTATGTTTTCGAATATCATGCGATCCCTCCTCAATAGAAAAAGCCACCCGGTTCTTAAAGCCGAATGGCTATGTAAACTGGTTGAGGCGGAAGCAAAAATTGTCTTTACATTAAAGCCCCTTTAAGGCTTATCATTCAGATATAAGTGTTGGATATCAATAATAAGGAGCGCGTTAGCTACAAGGAGGTTTATTATGAAGTCGTTCACTTTCTCTGTTAAAAAAGTGTTCTTAATGGCGCTGAGTGTCCTTTTGCTTGTTTCTTTCGGTTGTGGCGCGAAGAATAACGGTGCTAAAGTAGTAGACGGGAGATTAGTTGCCGATGAAGACGGTTATATTCACATGACCTGCTATGAATTCTGGGAGCTTATGAACGGAGACATTTTCAGGCAAAACTTCCTTGAAATGAGCAACTATGAGTTTGGAAGTGAATATAACGGCAGGATGTTCGCAATATCTGGAACGCTTAAACATAATATTGCCCTTGACACAATGCAATTATATGATGGCGACAAAGGTGCAATAGGTGGCAGTTCTTTTGACTATGACCATGTTTTGAAGAAACTTGGCGTAAGCAGAGACATGGAATATAATGGCAAGAACGTGGTAATTAGGTTAACCCTCCAGGAAGGCGACATGGTTACTGATACCCTGAGGGCTTATCCAAGTGCAGTAGACTACTCAATAGAAGCCAGATAGAAAACGGTCTGCCTTTTTTGAAAACCCGCCAACCTTGATGGATGGCGGGTCTTCTTATCAACGCGGGACCCTGCTTTCAGCGGTTCTGGGAGATCTTGGAATCGCGCTATTGCCACCTGTCGCAAAATGGCGGCATTGGTTCTTCATTGTCCAGCTCCGCCGTCCTGCGGGATTTCCTAACCGACATGGAGGCCAGCAACCTCTACCAGATAAGCCATGCTGTCCATGTGGCCGCGATAGTAGATTTTCTTCCGTTCATAATTCTCCAAGTCGGTTTTCAGGCTGAGATACCGCTGTAGCGCTGCATGTTCTTCAGGCGAGATAGCGAAAGCCTCGATTTTTGAACTTTCCGTAAGTTTGATGAGAACCGGGAAATCCTCTTTGAGCTGCAGCGACTCATTCCACATATCCGAGTACATGTTGTCATTATTGCGCAGATAAACGCAAATATCGCCGTCGACTTCGGGGAATATTTTGTCAATGCGCTCCGCCAGATTATAGTGCGAGCCGTAGTCCGCTTTCATAGAATGATCACCCTTTCAGTATTTGTCGCCGCAAATCATATTGCGATTGCCGAATGCCCGCAAAGGTGCGATTTCATTTTTCGCACATCACCGCGCCCATGCCTGCGCCCGCTGAGGGACTTCAACATCGCCCTCGTCCGGCTCGGCGTCGAGTATCTCGCGGTCCTTCTGGTCCATGTTCAGGAGGATGTTGAGTTCCTTGAGCCGTGCGGATTTCTCCATATACTCATGCTCCTGCGTGAACGGCCTGCCGACCTCGGCTTTTGCCGCCTCCAACTGCGTCCCGACGTCCGCAAGCTTGCCCTCGCAGGTTTTGAGCGTGTCCGCCAAACCGTCAAGCCTGTTGTCTATGCGCGTGATGTTGCCGTGGACATCCGTACCCAGCTTCACGTCATGGGTCAGCACCCCTTTGAACGACACGCAATACTCTTTGCCATATGATTCAAAGGACAACTCCATATTGAAGCCACGGTACTCGCCCAATGGCACGGGGTCGGGGCTGGTCATGGATTTGCAGGCTTCGAGTATCGCCCAGCCAGCCTTAGCTTTCTCGGCATAAAGAATCCCGCCGATTTTCATGGGCGGGAATGTGTCCTTGTCTGCCGGGGTGTTCTGCGTCACCGTCCGGATATCTGCCGTATACCCGGCAATGCGCTCGCCGAGCCGCGCCATCTCTTTCGGGAAATCCTTGAGTATCGCATCCTCCAATGCGTACTTCTGGCTGAGGTGACTGGCGTGAAGTATCTTTAGCTTGTTTACGTCCGATTCCAGTTGGGCCTTTTCGATGATGAGCGGGTTTCCTGTAGCCAATGCTTTGATCTCAGCATAGCTGAGCGCCGTCTCGTCTACGTCCTCGGCCATTCGGACGGGTAGCTTGCTCGTCATTACCTGGGCGATGAATTTCTGCTTGTTCTCCACCAGTTGATACAGATAACTGTCAAATGTACCCTCGGTGACATAGCGGAAAATCTCGACCTCGGGGTTCCTGTTGCCCTGACGGACGATTCGCCCAAGCCGCTGCGCCAGGTCTGAAGGCCGCCACGGGCAATCCAAGTCATGCAATGCGATAAGCCTGTCCTGGACGTTCGTGCCGCTGCCCATCTTCTGAGTGCTGCCCAATAGGACGCGGACATGCCCCTTGCGGACTTTCGCGAAAAGCTCCTTTTTCCTCGTTTCGGTATCGGCGTCGTGGATGAATGCGATTTCCTCCGCAGGGATGCCTTTTTCAATGAGCTTCTGCTTCAAGTCTTTGTACACGCTGAAAACACCTTCGCCTTTAGGCGTGGAAAGGTCAGAGAACACAAGCTGAGTCAGCCGCTTTGCCTTACCTTCGTCCCAAATGCGGAAAACTTTATCTGCGCAGACCGCGACCTTCCCTTCGGGGTCGTCAGGCAACATGGGGTTTATTATCCTCTGGTCAAGAGCCAACTTCCGGCCGTCATTCGTCACCTTCAGCATGTTGTCGAGGCTTGGGTCAACGTTGCCGCCCCTTATAGCTTCCGCCCTTTCTGCAAGCTCCGCGATCATCTCCTTCTGAAATTCGCTCGGCTTTATGACTACATTGTGGAAGTTGGCCTGCGGCACGGGGAGCAGGAGCATGTCTGCGGTCTGGATGTCAGCTGCCATTTTGAACATGGACATCAGCTCGGGGAGGTTATAGAACTTTGCGAAACGGGTCTTTGCACGGTAGCCGGTGCCTTCAGGCGCGAGCTCGATCGCTGTGACCGTTTCACCGAACGTCGACGCCCAGGCATCAAAATGCTGCAAACCATGCTTTAACAGTTCCTTATACTGGAGGTAGCGCTGCATGGTATAAAGCTCGACCATGCTGTTGGAGATTGGAGTGCCTGTTGCGAAAATGACCCCGCGCCCGCCCGTGATCTCGTCAAGATACTGCGTTTTCATAAAGAGGTCGCTGGACTTTTGCGCCTCCACTTGAGCGATGCCGCCGACATTCCGCATTTTCGTCAGGAGGAAAAGATTTTTGTAGTAATGCGCTTCATCAATAAACAGGCGGTCGACGCCAAGCTCCTCGAACGTGACCACGTCATCCTTCCGCGTCTGGTCAAACAACTTCGCCAGCTTGACCTCGAGACCTTTCCTCATCCTCTCAAGCTGCTTGATTGTGAACCTCTCGCCACGGTTGCGCTTTACTTCCTCGATCGCATCCGTGAGCTCGTCCATCTGCCGCGCAATCATATCCTGCTGGCGCTCCAGGGACATGGGTATCTTCTCGAACTGCGAATGCCCTATGATGACGGCATCGTAATCGCCAGTTGCGATGCGGGCGCAGAATTTCCTGCGGTTCTTGGTTTCAAAGTCCTTCCGCGTCGCCACTAGGATGTTTGCCGACGGGTACAATTGTAGAAACTCCCCCGACCACTGTTCCGTTATATGATTCGGCACTACGATCAGGCTCTTGCTGCACAGCCCCAGCCTTTTTGACTCCATAGCTGCGGCGACCATCTCATAGGTCTTGCCAGCGCCGACTTCGTGCGCCAGCAGAGTGTTCCCCCCATAGAGGACGCGGGCGATGGCGTCGACCTGATGCTTCCGCAGGGTGATTTCGGGATTCATGCCAACAAAGTTGATATGGCTCCCGTCATACTCGCGAGGGCGAATGCTGTTGAACCTGTCATTGTAAATACGGCAGAGCCTTTCGCGGCGTTCGGGGTCCGTCCAAATCCATTCGTCGAACTTTGAGCGGATAAGCTCCTGCTTTGCCTGCGCTATCGCAGTCTCCTTTTTGTTAAGGACGCGCTTTTCTGTGCCGTCAGGCTCATAGACCTTGTCAAATATCCGCACGTCGCGGAGGTTCAGGCTGTTCTCGATTATGTGGTATGCCCCGATCCGCTGAGTCCCGTAGGTGTTGAACACACGTATGTTGCTGCGGTCCGCGCTTTTCTCGGTGATAGTCCATTCGCCCAAACGATTTGAGTAGCTGACCTTGATGCGGTCGCGGGCGTAGCCGGAAGTCTGCAGCAGGTCATACATGAAGCGCTGCACATCATCCTCCGGCAACCATGTCGCCCCGAGTCTCACCGATATCTCAGCCGCTGTCAGGTCGGGCGGCAGCGCCTTTTCCAGTGCTCTGACGTTCACATCAAGCGAGCCGTCGCCAATGGCTGCGGCGGCAGTCCTCGCATATCCCAGCTTCTCCCGTACATTACCTGAGAGATACTCATCGGCGGTGACATAGGCCGCATCCTGCGATGCCGCCATCCCGACGTTGAGGAATATGACGCCCTCAAGCTCCTTTACAAGCGTCTCCCTGGCCATGCCCGTGAGTTCGGTCATATACCCTAAGTCAACCCGCGCCTTTTCGGACATTGACACCGCCAGCGCTTCGACCGCAGTGTCAACATGGGTGACCGGGTTATATGGCCTGATAGTTCTCTTGCTGAAGATATCTGCCTTGCGCTCAAGCTCGCCGTTTTCGTCCAAGACCTCAAGCGAGCAGAGCAGGCAGTAGGCGCTGTCCTGAGAAAACGCCATGCTGTTTCCACGGGAGTTTATGAGGCCGTATTTCCTGGTGAAGCTGTCATAAAGGCGTCCCAGCTTAGCTTGCTCCGTGCGGATATCAGCATCAGGGTAGTCCTCAGTTTGATACTCGATGAGGGTGCGCACGCACTCCCGAAGGTCGATCAGACCCCTGACGCGGTTTTGCGCCGTAACGGGAATGTCAACTGGGTTCATTCGGCTGTCCTGACGGAAGTAAATCTGCCCGCCTACGATCGTATAACTGAAATTTCGTACGGTCGGGTCGGCGGGTATGGAGTTGTCCTTCTCCGGCTCGTCGCTATCGCGCTCGTGCTCGCTTATTTCGGCATGGATGTTGGCGATAGCCTCGGAAAGCTGGTCTGATAAGTCGGCGTCGGGGAATGGTACGCATGAAAAACTGTTTGCGTTCCCATACATACGCGAGCCGCTGTCGTTTGTCATTGTCCCCAGCATCATTTCAGGGTTTCCCACGAAGTATGAGTTTATGGGGATGCTTATTTCTTCGCCCTCAGAGTTCGTGGCTTCGATTACGCCGAGGTGAACCCAATCAGGCTCTATGTCTATGATCCTGTCGCGTTTTTGCAAAAAGATGATGTCCGTCGTGACTTCGGTACCTGCGTTGCGAAGGAAAGCATTGTTTGGAAGCCGTATCGCGCCGAGGAAGTCCGCCCTCTGCGCAATATATCTACGTATCGAAGGGTCTTTCTTGTCCAGCATGAAGTGGCTCGTCACAAAAGCGACGACCCCACCCGGCCTTATCTTGTCCAGCGTTTTTGCGAAAAAGTACTCGTGTATGCGGAACTTGTGCTTATCGTACTTTTTGTCTACAACGCCGTAGTCGCCAAACGGGACGTTCCCAAGCGCGAGGTCAAAAAAGCTGTCGGGCAGCTCGGTGGACTCGAAGCCCTGTATGGCGATGCTGTTTTTCTGGTAAAGCTGCTGCGCAATGCGCCCCGTGATAGGGTCTATCTCTATGCCGTAGGTTCTACTGCTGTTCATGCTGTCGGGGACTAACCCCTGGAAGTTGCCTATCCCGCAGCCGGGGTCGAGGATGTTGCCCATCCTGAAGCCCATGTTTTCAATGGCCTTGTACATGGCCTTTATGACAACGGGGTTGGTATAATATGCAGTAAGGGTGGTCGCCCGCGCAGACGCAAACTCCTCCGGCGTTAGCAGCGTGTTTAGCTCGGCATGTTCGTTTGTCCAGGATGCATTGTCGGGGTCGAAGGCTTGGGCGATGCCGCCCCAGCCAACGTAGCGTGAAAGAATCTCCTGTTCTTCCGGGGTCGCAAAGCGATTTTCGCCTTCAATGGCTTTAAGGGTTTTGATAGCGTCAACATTGTAGCGGTACTTTGCCTTCTGCCCGCCAGCGCCGAGGTCGTCGTCTGTGATGCGGTAGTTGTGGCGCTCCGACATCGGGATTCCAGGATGCGGGTCGAAACTCTGCGTTCGGCTACGCTGTTTCGGCTTTTCCCAAGACGGGGTGAGGGGGAACTGAGGACTATCTGGCTCGGTCGTCCTATCGCTCCCACTTTCAACCTCCCGCCCCACATTATCAATTACTATCGGGTCGAACATTCGCACGTAGTCAAGTTTCTCGCTCCTGAAGATGGGGAATCCCGTGCTGCCCTCGAAGGTCACATCGCGCAGGCTGACAGTCTCCCGATCCATATCCACCGTGTCGACTATAAAGAGCCGCCCCTGAATCTCGTAGCGGTCGCCATGACTTGGGGTATATGGCTCTGGCTCCTGTTCTGGCTCTACTTCTGACCTTGATTCTGATTCTGGCTCTTGTTCAGTTTCAGGTTTATCCGTCTCTGCGGTGAAGGATGTAGGCTCATGCATTGCAGTCGGTGCTGATGCCTGTTCTACGACTTTCAGCAAATGCGCGTTCAGCGGGTTTTCCGCAATCTTTGCGTCAAACTCGGCTCGGGGCATTTCCCGTGTGAAAAGCGGCGCGTGTGCATCGTGGAGCAAAACGCTTTCGTCGTCTATGGCGTTGATTTCATATTCCTCAATGCCGAGGAACACCGTAGCGCCAAGTTGCAGGTCGTAATCGACGTGTGCTTCGGCGGGGGATGGAGGGATGACTGCTTGACTTGGCGACTCAGGTTGCACCTGCGCCTGCCCTGTTCGTTTTATACCCGGGAACAATGTAAATGTCCCGTCTTTGAAAGCGGTCAGATCGTCAAAAACTTTCTGCATGGCTTCGTAGTTAGTGTCATCATCGGCGGTGCTGTCGAGTATCTCCGCCATCTGCCGCAGGATTTCCGTTATGCGCCCCGGCTCGTCAAGCTGCTGCCTTATGAGCTTTAGCGCTTCCGAATACTCTGCTCCATACGGGTATGGGCGGGGAATCTCCTTCAGCTGGTTGTGGTAAAATGAGCGGACTTCCTTTGCAAGCTCGCCCATTTCAAACTCGGGTATGAAACCTAGTTCCCATTGGCTAATGTAGCGCCCTTCCGCGATCAGTTCGTCAATCCGCTTGGCGACCCTCGGCCAAGGCAAAGTGACCTTGTCGTAGGGCATACGGTTGTTTTCACGGCTGTATACGATGCCTTTCGGATCGTGGCTCTCGCTGAACCCAATGCGCCCGCTGCCGCCCGTGCCGTATTCTTCTTTCAGGAAATCGGCTTTATCTTTTGCGCTGCGGTTTTGCAAAAAGTATGAATAGATGCGCAGTTTACCGTTCTCCATGTAGGACCCGCCAACAAGCAACTGATCCACTTCATCCTGGGTTATGAATCCGGGACGTGCGGTAGAGATAGTTTCGTCGGCTGCAAACACGAGCGGCTCAATCTGCAAATCCTCCAGCCCGGTAAGCAAGTCTTTCAGCTTGCTGCGGGAGACATGAAAGCGGAGCAATGAGCCGTCTTGCTCAACGGCTACTGCCAGCTCCAGTATATCATCGTGTATTCTCTGCCGCCCTTCCGCTTTCGCCAGTAGCTCCTCTATACGTGCAATCCTGTCAGGGGAACCGAGCCGCTGCATTTCGGGATCCATGAACGTGAACCCTAAATCGCCAATGCGGTCACGGTGCAGGAAGTCTATCATGCCTGCCAAAGCTCTGAGCTCTTGCACGTCAACATTGTCCAGTTCGCCCTGTGGCATGTAGCGCCCCAGGTCCAGCAGTTCGCGGATTCGTTTCGCCGCCTGCTCCCAGGTTAGGTGTGCGGCATCGGCTGTACGGACGGTGTCGCCCTGCGCTATGTGCATCCCAGCGTTGTCGAACCATACGGAGACGTGTTTGCCGCCGAAGATAAAGCCTTTGCCGCCGATGCGGTACTCTCTTTGTAAAAAGTCCGCGTTGTCAAGAGGGCTATGGTTTTTCTTGAAATATGCCACGATGCGCAGGGCGCTGTTTTCCTCGTTGCCGCCGCTTGTCAGCACCTCGTCGATAATCTGCTGTGAAATGGAAAAAGCGGAGGGTACGGTTTTATCCGTCTCCTCCGCTCCGCCTAAAATCGTCAACTGCTCCGCCCGCATGGGCAGGGGTTTTATGCGTATAACAGGTCTTCCAGTACTGTCTCCTCTGCTGCCGCCCGGATGCTGTTCATCATCCTGACCCACTTCATCTGGTCGGATGCTTTCAACTGCTCCGTCACGCCCTGCGCCGCCGCCATCTGCCGTGTGATCAGCTCCATGCGCTCCATGCACGTCTGCTCGATCTCCATCAGATGCGAGTTCAGCGTCCCCGACGTCAGAAGGTTCAGGTACAGGAGGCGGCGGTGCTGCTTCAGGTACTTCTTCCTGAGCAGCCCGTACTTGCCGGGCGCCGCTGGCGCTTCCGTCGGCACGGTCAGGTTCGGCAGGCTGTAATCGCCCTCTGTCCGGTATGTCAACGGTTCTGTCATTGCTGGCACCTCTTTCATCAATATTATCGTCATTTGCAGTATGCCCCTGCCTCCCTGTAAATGCAAATGTGCGATTTTGTTCCTGTTCCCGCCTTTGCTGGTTGAGGACATTTGCCGCTATCTCACGCAGGCACATCTCGGATATGTCGCTGGATGCAAGCCCCAGCGCGTTCGCCGTGTCCTTTGTGTTGAAGTCCGTGGCGTACTCAAAGTCCTCGTGGTCGAAATAATTCTTGGGGTCAATACTGCAGCGGGACAGCAGCATGAACGCTATGCTGTTCCGGACGGCTGTGCGAAACCTAACTTCTACATTGTGTTCGTCAAGTTCTTCAAGGAAACTGCCGTCCCTGGAATTGATCAGTTCACTCAGGTAATCGGAGATATTGTCCTCCGTCGCGTTTCTTGCTGCGGATATTAGCGCGTCGGCAAGCGAGGACTTGTCCTCCAGGTCGCCGAAAGAATTTTCCAATCCCTCAATGACCTCGGCTTCATACCCGGGCTTCATCTGCCACACCGTGACCGGCCTCTGGAGATCGCTTTCATGCGTGTCGGAGATGTCGAAATAGTGTTTCAGCCTATAGCCTGTATATCTGTCGTCGAAAACGGCGATGCCCTTCGCGCCCCTGTTTACCCAGCGCCCGAACTGCGTGTTCCATTTTTCGATTTCCAGCACCGCCGTCGCGTCTGGGCGTTGCGCGTATATGAGCATCTGCTCGTCGAAACGGCATTTGTAGTTCCGGCAGGCTGAACGCAGGAACGCAGTCCATTCGGCGGGGGTCCGGGTTGCATTTTTCAGGGCAAGCTCATAAAGGTCAAGGATGTACTGGTATTTCGTCGCCATATTGCCCTCCTATCTCGCATGGCTACGGTCTTTCAGCCTTTGCCTCTTATCTGCTGAAAGGTTTTCCCGTTCATCTTGCAGCGCGGCTAGCTGCGCTTTCGCCCAGCCGGGCAGCTCCCTTATCCTCCCCTGGACTTCATGGCGCTCGAAGCGTGCCTCTTTGCCGTCGCTCAGATGGTAGCAGAATACCCCTTTGCCCATCGGATTGGACTTAGCGCCGAAACCGTGGGTGACGAAAACAAGCTGGACGTCGCCACGCCTGTACTCCGGGCGCAGCGCTGAAGCTTTTATCGCCACTACCTCCCCGATGATTTCCTGGCCGTAATCATTTGGGTGGCACTGCTCGGCGGTTATAGGGACCGCGCTGAAGTCCGCTTTCTCGAATTCGGCCCGCAGGTCCGCGAGCTGGCTGTCGACCCCGGCTGTGAACATGTCCATTGCCTTCAGGTAGCTGTCACTCTTGAAAATCCGGTCGTACTGCCCCATTATGCCCAAGTCGCAATATTCGGCTTTCATGTAGAATTTGCCTTCCGGGTCAGACATGTTCTCGGCGACGATTATCTCCCTGCCGCCGATCCTGACCGCATGCCTGACCTCGTAGCCCGTGTCCGCAATCATGCGCTTCTCATTTGTTTCGCCCATTTCAAAGACCTCATTTCACAATGTATTTGTTGGCAGCCCTGCCGCCGTCGCCATGGTACGCCGGGATGATCCTGATTGCCCCGGCCTTTTCCAGTTTTCGCAAGTTGCGGCTGACCGCGCTTCTGGAAATCTGCAGCGCTTCGCAGATCCTTCTTTGCGCGATGGCCGCAGTGCCGCCCTCGTCGGCAAGTTCGCTCAGCATCAGATAGAGCAGTTTCCCGGTTATTGTCGTTTTGACCATTCCGCAGATTTTGTATTTGTACAGCTTGCCCATGGCAATTCCCCCCTCACAAGAATGAGGATGGCACAGCCATCCTCTATGTATGGGGTTACATTTTCTGAGCTAATATGGTATGATTGCTATAAACTTGCTAATACTGAGCCGTGTCCTTAGAAAGGGGGCGAACGAAGTGGTGCAAACATATCAAGGTTATTTTTTGGAAGATGGGCGTTTTGTCCCCGATGGCGTATGTGTTAAGCTTCCAACCAAGCGGCGGGCGATTGTAAATATACTTGAGGATGAAGTTGTCGATGATGGCGACACTTCTCAATCAAGCGAAAGCCTTGAAGGGAGAATAGACAGGATAATGGTTATTCTGGACAATGCTTTTGCCGCTGAAAGCAACGCACTGACTGATGACGAATGGGAAGAAATGAGAAATATCCGCACACAAACAAATGCTGGCTTATCTAGGTTGGTGGAACTATGACATACGCGCTTGATACAAATATCATATCTTTCTTGCTCCGTCCGAGCCGAAACCAAGAAGTGGTGCGGCAGTTTAAAGGGCTGGTCAGCCAAGGCCATGATTATGTGATTCCGCCTTTATGTCACTATGAGATCAACTGGTATCTTATGAGAAAGAATGCCACCGCGCAGCTTCAAGTGTTTGAGGACCTCTATAATAATTCTATGACCAGAATCGGCATGGGAGAGGCGGAAATCCTATTGGCGGCCAGAATAAAGTGTGATTTGATGACAAAAGGCACGCCAATTGGCGAAAAAGATGCTGACATATTCATTGCTGCACATTGCTTAACACATGATTACACGCTTGTTACTGACAACACGAGTGATTTTAGCCGCATAGATGGGTTGAAGTATGTCAATTGGGTATAGAATTGTACACATCGAAATAGATAAAGCATCTGATACTCACGGGGCGGCGGTTCGAAAAACCGCCGCCCCTTTGCCATTCGCGGCTACTTCCGCTTATTCCGCAGATACAGCCATGCGCCAGCTCCCAGGATGAACAGTGCTAGCGCAATCCCCGGAGTCGTTGATATATCCATTATCAAATCCTCCTTACCAGCCCGTCCGCGGGAGCGGGGCGGGCTTTTTGTATAC
>Ga0123356_10001986_pt1 | contig 22131 bp, 18 predicted proteins | sample TergutEmb28metaG_2_FD_92546 | JGI IMG/M metagenome (GOLD analysis project Ga0123356, IMG submission 92546) | Embiratermes neotenicus P3 segment gut microbial communities from Petit-Saut dam, French Guiana - Emb289 P3 | ecosystem: Host-associated > Arthropoda: Insects > Digestive system > Gut ... | reverse complement strand
CGACAGGGATTTGGGGTCGGCAATTGCGGAGGCGCAGGCGCGGGTGGGGGCGCAATCACAACACATTACCAAAATCGAATGGGCCGGCGAATTTGAAAGCCAGCAACGGGCAACCCAACGCCTCTCCATCGTTTTACCGGCGGTGTTACTACTGTTATTATTCCTGTTCTACATGAATTTCGGCACGGTAAAAGACACGCTTATTGCGGCAAGCGCTTTCCCATACGCCTTCATCGGCGGCTTTATTTCCTTGTGGATCTCCGGCATTCCGTTCGGCATATCGGCAGGCATTGGTTTTGTGATTTTATTTGGAATTATCTCCACCAACTCCATTTTGCTCACGTCAACAATGAAAACGCTGCTGCAACAAAGCCGCGACATCGAATTTGCCATCAACGAAGCTGTGCGCATCCGTTTACGCGCCCTGCTGATGATTACGCTGATGGGCTCGGTGGGCTTGCTCCCCGCCGCAATCTCCACCGGCATGGGCTCCGAAATTCAAAAACCGTTGGCTATTATGATTGTAGGAGGAATTTTGATTTGTATGGTACTGTCGTTTACGGTGTTGCCGCAGGTGTTTTATTATGTGTATAAACAGAGAGGAAAGCAAATTTCACAGAAATAAATTTCCGAAAAAAATTCCATTTTTAAGGATTCTATTCCGAAAAAAAGTAAATATTTTCGGAATTTCAAAAACAAATATTATTTTTGCCGAAATTTTTTGCCATGATAGAACGACAAATTGAAAATCAAATTAGAAAAAAAATCGGTAAGGGAAAAGCAATTATTATAATGGGAGCACGTCAAATTGGCAAAACGACATTGCTCAAACGGATTTTTTCAGAAAATGCGCTGTGGTTTAACGGCGACGAAATCGAAGTGCGCAACTTATTTTCAAACATATCGGCTGCACGTTTAAAAGCATTGATTGGAAAACAAAGCACAATAGTACTCGACGAGGCGCAACGTATTGAAGATATCGGTTTGAAACTCAAATTAATAACCGACAACTTGCCCGATATTCAACTTGTGGCAACAGGCAGTTCGTCGTTTGAGTTAGCAAATAAAATTAATGAGCCGCTTACCGGACGAAAATGGCAATATCAAATGTTCCCGCTTTCGTTTGCCGAAATGGTGAATCATCACGGATTACTTCAAGAAAAAATGATGCTCAACCATCGCCTTGTCTATGGTTACTATCCTGATATTGTGAATAATCAAGGCGAAGAGAAGGAACTCTTGCAGCAACTTTCAGATAGTGTTTTGTATAAAGATATTTTAAAATTTGACAATATTCAGAAAACAGACAAACTCATCAAATTATTGCAGGCATTGGCATATCAGGTGGGTAGCCAAGTGTCGTATAATGAACTTGCGCAACTCTGTGGTATAGATGGAAAAACGGTAGAAAAATACATCATGATACTCGAACAGGCGTATATCATTTTCCGCCTGCAACCATACAGTAGAAATTTGCGTAGTGAATTGAAAAATACGCGAAAAATCTTTTTCTACGATAATGGCTTGCGCAATGCGTTAATTGCTGATTTTCGACAGGTGGAAATGCGCACGGATATAGGTGCATTATGGGAGAATTTTATTATTTCTGAGAGAATAAAACATTTGAATTACAATGGCTTGTGGGTAAATAGTTGGTTTTGGCGCACCGTGGAACAAAAAGAAATAGATTATTTGGAAGAAGCTGATGGACAACTTTCCGCTTATGAATTCAAATGGAATGCAGATGCAAAGGTGAAATTCCCCAAACAGTTTACTGAAACTTATCAAAATTCCACACTTACGGTCATTCACCGTGATAATCTTGAAGTTTTTTTGCTGTAGAAGTGGTACTTCTATGGCAATCGGGAGCATTTATATAGTACAAAGTAATACTATTACTGTTAACGGAATCAGTAGATTAATTAAAAATTTTATGTATTTTTGCAGTCGAATTGCAGATTTTCATAAAAACAATATATCATGCTAAAACACAGAACTATAGAATCTGTTATAAAAAAGGCAGATACGCATTTTAAAGCTTTGTTACTTACCGGAACACGGCAGGTTGGTAAAACAACAGTCTTGAAAAATTTAGTCAACGACAATAGAACATACATTACCTTAGATGACATGTTATCTTTGAAAATGGCGAAAGAAGACCCCTATTTGTTTTTTCAAACCTACAAACTACCTTTGTTAATAGATGAAATACAATATGCTCCGGAACTTTTTTCACATATAAAAATGTTAATAGACAAAGGTGTTGAGCCGGGACAGGTATGGATGACCGGCTCGCAGCAGTTTTTATTGATGAAAGGTGTTTCGGAAAGTTTAGCAGGGCGTTTAGTTGTATTAGAATTGATGGGTTTTTCGATATACGAACAAGAGGGAAAGGGCAGCCTACAAAAGCCTTTTTTGCCTTCTCCGGAACCGCCGGGCATTTTATCCCGAAAATCGCTTGCAGAAACTAACCGGATCATTTGGAAGGGCTCTTTTCCTGAAATTACGTTGAAAGATGATGATACTTGGGCGATGTTCTACGGCTCGTATGTAAAAACTTATATCGAACGAGATGTTCGCCAATTGATAAATATCGGAAATGAGTTAGCATTTTATAATTTTATGAAAGTGATAGCGGCAAGAACAGGACAAGAGCTAAATCTGACGGATATATCCAACACCATGGATATTTCACTCAATACGATAAAATCGTGGTTGTCTGTGCTGCAAACTTCCGGTATAGTTTATCTGTTACAGCCTTATTATGAGAATATTACAAAAAGGGTGGTCAAACGTCCGAAACTCTACTTTTTAGATACAGGTTTATGTGCTTATCTAACAGATTGGACTACACCCGAAACACTTGCCTCCGGAGCCATGAGCGGCGCTATGTTTGAAACTTTTGTCGTTTCAGAAATCATTAAATCATACAAACACAATGGTTTACATCCACCATTCTACTATTACCGCGATAGCAACCAAGTAGAAATAGATTTATTGATATTCCAAAACGGTGTTTTTTATCCTATCGAAATAAAACGCACAGCAACTCCGGATCGGAAAATGATAAAACACTTTCCTGTTTTAGAATCTTTTGGTAAAAAAGTAGGATACGGCTCGTTAATATGTCTGACCGATAATGTTTTCCCGCTTTCACGAGAAGTAAATGCAATTTCAATTTGGGATATTTAAGATACAAACTCTCCGTGCTCTTTGTGCCTTCTCTGTGTAATAAACCCCCAATTTTTACGTTTAAATTTCAATTTTTTAATATTAAAGCTATGAAAGTAAAACTCTTCCTGTTATGCCTCCTGATTTCGATTACCACTTTTGCGCAAAACACCACATACTCAGTGCATTCGCAAAAGATGCAACAATTGCTGAAGCACATAAATGACCAATATTTAGATACTGTAAATTTTGATATGCTGGTGGAAAAAGGGATATTAGAAATGCTGAAAGAGCTTGACCCGCACTCTGCCTATATTACTAAAAAAGACGTGCAACAAGCCAACGAGCCGCTCATCGGGTCGTTCGACGGCATCGGCGTAACTTTTCAAATTATTAGAGATACGATTAATGTGATGGAGGTTATCATTGGCGGACCTTCCGAAAAGGTAGGCTTAAGAGCCGGCGACAAGATTGTGAAAGTGGATACGGCGAGCGCTGTTGGTAAACATTTGAATAACAAATGGGTGCAAGATCATTTGCGTGGAAAAAAAGGAACGAAAGTTACTGTTTTTGTAAAAAGAGGGCGAAGTCCTGAACTTTTAGAGTTTTCGATTATACGCGATAAAATCCCGATGCACAGCATCAACGTGTATTTTATGGCAGATAAAAATACCGGATACATTCGTTTAGAGCGTTTTGCACAAACTTCTCCGCAAGAGCTTCGCGATGCGATGACCCGCTTGAAAGCACGCGGCATGAAAAACCTCATCCTCGATTTGCGCGGAAATGGCGGCGGCTACCTGCAAGCCGCTTTTGAAATTGCAGACGAGTTTTTGGGTCCCGATAAAATGATTGTTTATACGGATAACTTCCGAAAAACCGGAGAGTCGTTCAAATCTACCAATAGAGGCGATTTTCAAAAGGGAAGATTGGTAATTTTGGTAGATGAAGGCTCGGCTTCTGCCAGCGAAATTGTTTCCGGAGCGGTGCAAGACTGGGATCGCGGCATCATCATGGGGCGCAGAACTTTTGGAAAAGGATTGGTGCAAAAACCCATTTATCTTTCCGATGGTGCACAGATACGTCTCACTATATCAAAATATTACACTCCTTCCGGAAGATACATTCAACGTCCTTATGATGATGGTTTGGACAGTTATTTTGATGATTTGAGATCCCGTTCCCGCCACGGAGAACTTTTAACCGCAGACAGCATTAAATTTCCGGATTCGCTTAAATATCAAACCGCTAAAGGGAGAACGGTGTATGGCGGCGGCGGCATCATGCCCGATATTTTTATTCCGATAGATACCTCACGCTACTCCTCATTGTGGGCAGAAATGTATAGGAAAGGGATCATCAGCTCATTCGCATTAGATTACATGGAAAACAACAAAGAGCAGTTGCTATCTAAATATCCAACCATGGAGGATTTTAAAAACAATTTTGAGGTTTCGGAACAACGCTTTCAAGCATTGATGGATTTTGGGCGTAAAGAAGGCGTTACGGATACCATTCCGTTTCAGTTTTCTAAACGTGCCGAGCAATTTGTAAAAAACAAAGCCGCCGAATTAGACTCACTGTACAGATCACTGGAAGAGCTACAAAACAGCACACATTTTAAAGAGATGCTCACAGAGTTTGTTACCCAATCTTTTAACGAATCCATGCGTTTGCGCAATTTGAATAGGGCCGACGATTTTATTAAAGATGGGCTAAAATTTGAAATTGCCCGAAATATGTTTAATTATGGCGAAGCATACCAAATTTTTTTAATGACAGACGAGGGCTTTTTGAAAGCGCTGGAGGTGATTAATAATGATAAAATTTTCAAGAAGTTTGGGATAGAGCACTAAAAAAATCCTACTTTCGCTGCCGAAATTCGTAAAACAAATTAATGCGCTTCCTTAAATCCCTTTTGTTGGTTATCTGCACTTTTTGTGCGCTTCACGGCGCCGCGCAAACCAGCGACCAATTGAAAGCCAACAAGAAAAATTTGGAGTCGGAAATTGCAGATACTAAACGGCTTCTGCAAGAAACACAAAAAAAAGAGAACACTTCGTTGCAACAAATCTCATTATTGAGAAAGCAGATCAGTAACCGCGAGAAATTGATTACCGAATTGAATAAGCAGATCTATAATCTTGAAATGGAGTCGGATTTGAATGTCAAACTTTCACAAGATTTGGATAAAAAACTTGACCACATGAAAGGCGACTATGAGCGCGTAGTGTTTTTGGCTTTTAAAAATAGACGGTTACTCAATAAAATTACATTTTTACTTTCTGCTGATGATTTTTCTCAAATGTACCGACGAGCGAAATTTTTTACTATTTTTTCTGAAAATGTGAAACACCAAGCGGAAGAGATCAAAAACACACAACAAGAAATTGCTCAAAAAAATGCGGAAATTTTAAGCATCAAAGAGACAAAAATCTCATTATTGGAGAATAAAGAAACTGAGGTGCAATCGTTGGAAAAAGACAGAGCCTCAAAAACAAAAGTGTTGAACGATTTGAAAAAGAAAGAAAAGCAGTTGGCAAATGAGTTAAAAGCAAAACAAAACAAACAAAAAGAGATAGATGCCGCGATTAAAAAAGCGATTGAGGCAGAAATTTTAGCTGCCAATAAGAAAAAGGCAGAAACAGGCAAGTCCACCTCCGGCAAGCCTGCTGCCAAAGAAGCCTCATCTACCACGTTGGAATACACACCCGAAGAAAAAATAACCGGCAATTCTTTCGCCGGAAATCAGGGAAAACTCCCTTGGCCCGTAATCAAAGGAAATACCATCACTTATTTCGGCAATTATAGAAATCCCGACGTGCCCTCCGTGATGATGAACAGTAAAGGCATTGATATTTTAACGGAAGCCAACACGCCGGTACGTGCTGTTTTTGAAGGCGTTGTGTATGGCATTTTGGATATGAGCAATATGGGCGTGGGAAAAGTAGTTATGATTCGACATGGAGAATATATTACTGTTTATCAGGGATTAGCTCATGTTTCCGTAAAAAAAGATGAAAAGGTAACCGCTAAACAAAACATCGGCACCATTGGAAAAACCATGGAAAGAGGCACTTATGAATTGCATTTCGAAATTTGGAAAGAGTTTACCCACCTTGATCCTTTATTGTGGCTATCTCAGAGATAAAAGATTATGAGCGTATTACAAATTGATGTAAAACAAACCATCGCTTCCAAAAGCAAAAAATTGGCAAAAGGGTTGCCGCGTTTTATCATTCGTTGGATTGAAAAACTCATCCATCAAGATGCAATGAACCGGTTTTTGGTAAAACACGAGCATGCTAATGCCATTGAGTTTGCAAAATACGTCATAGAAGAATTTGCGCAAGCCTCTATCACAGTGGTTAATGAAGAAAAAATTCCCAAAGAAGGGCGCTATATTGTGGTGTCAAACCACCCGTTGGGCGCCGTTGACGGCTTGGCATTGATTTCAGTAATAGGCAGATACCGCACCGATATGAAATTTCCGGTCAACGATTTGTTAATGGCAATTGAGCCGATGCACAGCATTTTTCTTCCCATCAACAAACACGGAAGAAACAATATAGACGCTGCAAAAGAATTACACAATGCTTTTGACTCCAACGACTTAGTGCTCTATTTTCCGGCAGGTTTGTGCTCCCGAAAAATAAACGGCGAAATTCAGGATTTGGAGTGGAAAAAAACCATCATTCAAAAAGCGGTGGCTTATCAACGTGATATTATCCCTGTTTTTTTTGAAGGCAGAAACAGCGAACGGTTTTATCGCATCGCCAACTGGCGCAAAAAACTAAGAATCAAAGTTAATTTGGAGATGCTGCTCTTGCCCGACGAAATGGTAAAACAAAAGGGGAAAAAGTTTACGATAACCTTCGGGGATCCGATTTCTTATAGTACTTTTGATGGTTCAAAAACTCATAAAGAGTGGGCGGCGTGGCTGAGGGGGGAGACTTTAAGTTGGAAATCTAAATCTGTGTAACTTCGTGTCCTCTGTATCTCTGTGCTGTAAAAAGAATTCAGCACAAAGACACGGAAAACACAGAATTACACAGAGAAAAAATGTTATTTTTGCACCTCAAAACCCAAAAATCTTTTAATTCTTAATTTCCCATGTCTAAACCCGCCGAAACTCCCTTGATGAGACAATACAACCAATTCAAGGCGAAGCACCCTGATGCGATTTTGTTGTTTCGGGTGGGCGATTTTTACGAAACGTTCGGAGAGGATGCTATTAGGACCTCGCAAGTGCTTGGCATTGTGCTGACCAAGCGTGCCAACGGCGCAGCGCAATACGTAGAACTTGCAGGATTTCCGCACCACTCCTTAGATGTGTATTTGCCAAAGTTGGTGCGGGCGGGCTTGCGCGTGGCAATCTGCGAACAGCTGGAAGACCCGAAATTGGCGAAAACCATCGTGAAACGCGGAATTACGGAATTGGTTACGCCAGGCGTCTCCATAAATGATAAAGTGTTGGAGCAAAAAGAGAATAATTTCTTGGCTTCTATTCACTTAACAGATAAATTGTGCGGCATCGCGTTTGTGGATATTTCAACCGGAGAGTTTTATGTAGCGGAAGGAAACCATGAGTATATGGATAAGCTGCTCCAAAATTTCAAACCTTCCGAATTGGTCATTCAAAAACATAAAACCGGCATTTTTAAAGAGCTTTTTGGAGATAAATTGTTGTTGACCACGTTTGATGATTGGGTGTTTACACAGGATTTTACCTACGAATTATTGACCAAACATTTTCAAACCAATTCATTGAAGGGTTTCGGGATAGAAAATCTGCCGCTCGGTATTATTGCCGCCGGAGCCGCATTGCACTATTTGTACGAAACACAAAATCATAAAATACAACACATTAACAAACTAAATCGCATTGAAGAAGAGCATTATGTGTGGTTGGATAGATTTACGGTGCGCAATTTAGAGTTGATTCATTCGCCTCATGATAATGCGGTTACATTGTTGCAAGTTTTAGATCAAACGCAAACGCCGATGGGCTCACGCATGCTGCGCAAATGGCTCGTGCTGCCCCTCAAAGAAAAGGTGATGATTGAAGAACGGTTGGCAATTGTGAAGTATTTTATTGAAAATGAAGAACTTTCGGAAAATATCAGAACCACATTTAAGTCGGTGGGCGATTTAGAACGATTGGTATCCAAAGTGGCCACCGGAAAGGTAAATCCCAGAGAGGTATTGCAATTAGCGCGCTCGTTGCGTGCAGTAGAGAAACTGAAAACATTATGTCAGGTTGCACAACATCCTGCGCTAAAAAAAATAGCCGAACAATTAAATCCCATCATTTCATTATGTCAACGCATTGAAAAAGAGATTTATGAAAATACACCTATCTTCATCACGAAAGGCCGTGTCTTTAACCACGGCGTGGATTCGGAATTAGACGAATTAAACTCCATTACCAAAAACAGCAAGGCGATTTTGGCGCAAATTCAACAGCGCGAAGCTATGGCAACCGGCATTCCTTCATTGAAAATCGGATTTAACAACGTTTTTGGTTACTATATAGAAGTTACGAATACACACAAAAATAGAGTGCCTAACGAGTGGATTCGCAAACAAACGCTGACGAATGCGGAACGTTACATCACGGAAGAACTCAAAGAATTGGAAACAAAAATCTTGGGCGCAGAAGACAAAATTATTGAAATAGAAACATGTTTATTCAACGATTTGGTAGTGAGCATGCTCGACTATATTCCTACTATTCAACACAATGCGAGGCTCATTGCGCGTTTGGATGTGTTGCTTTGCTTCGCGATGGTATCCATTGAAAACAATTATACCAAACCCATTTTTGAAGAAGGCACGGCGTTGAAAATTAAAAACGGCAGGCATCCGGTGATTGAAAAGCAGTTACCGCCCGGGCAATTCTATGTTGCTAACGATCTCTATTTAGACAATGACCATCAGCAAATTATCATCATTACAGGACCGAATATGTCGGGAAAATCGGCATTATTACGCCAAACGGCATTGATTGTTTTGATGGCGCAAATGGGTTGTTTTGTTCCGGCAGAAAGCACCCATTTAAGTATTGTTGATAAGATATTTACACGTGTTGGCGCTTCAGATAATATCTCTACCGGCGAATCTACTTTTATGGTAGAAATGAACGAAACCGCCAGCATTTTGAACAACATTTCCAACCGCAGTTTAATTTTGTTAGACGAAATCGGGCGCGGCACCAGCACTTACGATGGCGTTTCAATTGCCTGGTCTATTGCAGAGTTTCTGCACGAGCACAAACAATACCGCGCTAAAGTATTGTTTGCCACACATTACCATGAGTTAAATAACATGGCGGAGCAATTCCCGCGCATTAAAAATTTCCATATTACCATACAAGAAATTAACAATAAAATACTGTTTTTAAGAAAATTAGAACAAGGCGGCAGCGAGCACAGCTTCGGCATCCATGTAGCCCGCATGGCCGGTATGCCTTACGCCGTGTTGAGACGCGCCGAAGAAGTGCTGCAACAATTGGAAAGCGCCCGCGCCACCTCCGACACTAAACCGGTGATTGAAAAGAAAGAAGCCGGTTACCAACTTAGTTTCATCAACTTAGATGATCCGCTCCTGTTAGATATTAAGGAGCAGATTATGGATACGGATGTAGATCGTCTCACGCCGGTGGAGGCGTTGATGAAATTGAATGATATTAAAAGTTTGTTGGTAAAGAAGAAAAAGTAAAACCGAATTGAAATTGAGAATATTTGATAAAAAAGAATATTTTTGCACTTCAAAATAATGACGAACACCTGCGTCTAACAAAAAAATATTCATAATTTAAACCCCCTTTTTATGTATCAAAAATTTACAACAACAAAAACAGCAGCTGACAGTAGCAGCAAAAACTTTTTAACGTTTTTTTGTGCAATTGTAGCATTGTCGCTTATTTCATGCGTACCGGCGGAGGTTATCGTTACTGAAATAAAACCCATATCCCAAAATGAAGATTTTCAGGGGGTTCATTATCATTGGAATTCTGAAATAAATGATAGCTGCTTTTTGAAAGTCGCTAATTTTGTATTTGATGATTATGAGAATTTTACTCTAACATTAAAACGCCATGATCAAACTGAGGATTTTGTAATTTCTTTACAAGATGATCAACAAATGATGGCAGAACCTTTTTATAAATTTCAAATTCCGTATACAATAGGTAAGACAGATTTAGACAGTTTATATATTAGTAATTTTAAAAAATTAACCCCTGTCTTTGTTCCTGTAAATAATTTAGAGATTCCTTATACGAATGAACCGGAGCACATTGTTTCACACATAGGGTTTTCATTATTCTTTAATGATGCCCACAAGCAAGCGGATTGGGTGGCTTATATGTTGTGCAAAGAAAGGCGAATTAAAGATATGAAGGATGATGGAAACAGACCCAATTTTAAGGTAGACCCCACTGTGAAGAATGGCAGCACGGTAAAGCATGAGGATTATACAAATTCTAAATACAGCAGAGGGCATTTGTGTGCTAATGAAGATATGAGTTGGCTGAGAGAGGCTCGATTAGAAACTTTCTATTGTAGTAATATCAGTCCGCAAAAACAAAATTTCAACGACGGTATTTGGAAAAAATTAGAAACTCTTGTTCGGAAATGGGCAGAAGTATATGATACTCTATATGTTGTTACAGGTCCTGTATTGCGGAACGAACTACCCTCTATTAGAGATTTGCTAACCGAAAAAGAGAACGAAGGATACAAATCAAAGACTAGGATATCAGTACCTGAATATTTTTACAAAGTGATTTTGGTTTACAATTCCTCGAGTGAGGTAAAGGGAATAGGATTTATTATGCCCCATGAAGATTTTAGAAACCCAGCGCCTTTACAAAATTATGCGGTAACCATAGATAGCGTTCAAAAGCTTACGGGCATCAATTTTTACGATAATTTGCCCAACAAGCGTTACGAAAAAAAGATAGAAACAACGATCTGTGAAGATTGTTGGGTTTGGAAATAACAGCAATGTTCATACAAATAATTAAGCACAAACTAATTTTTTAAGTCTCCCATTCCACCACCGTCTTTGCGCCCTCCACCCTTAAAGCACAATTCACCCCAAATTTCATCGCCACATTAATCTCATCGTGCCCGGCGGGAAAATTAAACGCGAGAGGAAAGTTGTATTCCTCGCAATGTTCCCGAATAATTTGCTCAAAAGTGCTGCCGAAAGCAATTTCGTTGTCTCGCATTTTGGTAAAATTACCGACTAATAAACCGGCTAAATTTTTGAGCTTTCCGGAACGCTTCAATTGTAGCAACATTCTGTCAATGTGATATAAATATTCATCTACATCTTCAATAAAGAGAATTTTGTTTGTCGTATCTAAATCAGAAATAGATCCGGAAAGAGCATACAACAACGACAAATTTCCCCCGATAAGTTCTCCCGTACACTCCCCAGTTCTGTTCAATGCGTGAGGCTTGCACTTATAAGTAAGATGCTCTCCTGTTAAAGTTTGGAAAAGTGTTTCAAGGTTTATCAAGTTGTTTCCATTCATAGAAACGGGCATGGTGGTGTGAATGGTGGCGACCCTACAAATTTTGTTTATATGTGCATGCAATACTGTAATATCGCTGAATCCGCAAATCCATTTGGGGTCTAAATTAAAACTTAGCCATTCCAATTGATCAATAATGCGTAAGGTGCCATATCCGCCGCGAGCGCAAAAAACAGCTTTTATGTTGCTATTATCCAGCATGTTTTGCAAATCTTCCATGCGTGCTGCATCGGTGCCGGCGTACTGATGATGTTCCGCAAACAGATGTTTTCCCAACACTACACGAAATCCTTTTTCTTCCCACCAGCGGATGGCAAATGCCAACTCCTCCCGATTCACTTTTCGCGCCGGGGCCACAATGCCGATCGTATCGCCAGCTGTTAAGTAAGGAGGTTGTATCATAATGTAATGTTTCTTTCGTGTAACAAATTTTGTGTGAGTTCTCGAAGTAGTTTTTTGGCATTGTCATCCTGTAAAAAACTGTTCAAAACGGAAACTTTTTTTGCATTTTTAAAATATCCGCCGGAAATTTTGCCTGCATCTTCATTCAATGCCAAATAAATGGCAGTTTTTGCCCCATTTTTTGGAGATGTCATGAAAGGACGTGCAAAAACTTCACAAATGATGTCAAAAAACTTATTGTTCATCGCAATGATTTTTGTTCCCACAATGCCCGGGTCGCTGCAATTTACCGTAATGCTTCTTTCTTTCAATTGTTCTGCCAAATCTAAGCTGAAATAAAGCAACGCCAATTTTGAATTTGAATAATTTCTAACTTGCTGAACCCAGGAGTTTCTTCCGCTTTCGAAAAATTGAGGTTTAATTTTCCCATACCTGTAGGTTAACGAAACCACATTGACCACCCTTGCGCCTTCGCGAAAAAATGGTAACAGTTTGTTTGTGAGTATATAATGTCCAAAATAATTTACCATAGTTGTGTAATCCCACTTGCCGTCCACATCTTTACATATTGGATATAATACACCTGCGTTATTAATCAAGAGGTCTATTTGCGGGTAATTATTTTTAACTTTTTCAACAAAATTAAAAATGGACTCCGGCGAAGCTAAATCTAGAGGAAGCAAAACAATTTCTCCTTTTGTTTTTTTTTGAATTTTAGCGTGCATTTTTTGTGCATTTGGGCTTGGGAAACATGCCATGATGGTGGTATAACCGGCTTTTGCGATAGCCTTTGTAATTTCGCTGCCCATGCCGCCGTCGGCGCCGGTGATAATTGCTGTTTTCTTCATTTTATTATGTTTTTTTGCACACAGATGACACAAGATTTTACAGATTTAATGTGTATATATCAGTTCAATCTGTGTCATCTGTGTGCTTCTTCCTTTTCCAAATTAAACCGCCCTTTTTTCTTCCCCGCCATTCCACAATAGAATTTTTGAATTTCTTGCAAATCGGCCTCATAATCTCCCGTTGGGTAAAAAATAGGACCTATTCCTCCTTTTTTATCATGATAATTCAAATAAGCCAAAGCAATCGGCACTCCGGCTTTTTGAGCGATGTAATAGAACCCGCGTTTCCATGTTTCTATACACTTGCGCGTGCCTTCAGGTGCAATAAGAAAAACAATTTCGTCTTTTCCCTTAATAAATTCTGCAATTGTATCGGTTAATTTTTGGGTGCGTTTTCTATCTACCGGATAACCACCAATATATCTTAGCCAAATTCCTAAAGGAAAGAAAAATATTTCTTTTTTTATCAGGAACATCGCTTTGACATCCATGGCGGTTAAAGCGATTTTTCCTACTATAAAATCTGTCCAGCTTGTGTGCGGTGCAAACACTAAAACGTACTTTTTTTCTGTGGGTACATTCGCCAAATCTATTTGGTAATGCAACAGTTTTAAAGTAAACAAACAGATTTTTTTCATGTGTTTTATTTCATGCAAAGAAACATAATTTTACTAAAAATGCAATCCCCTATTTCTCAACAACGCATTTACATCTGGCTCCTTCCCTCTAAAATTCTTATACAACACTATAGCGTTTTCTGTGCCGCCACGAGCAAAAATTTCGTAACGCAATTTATGTGCTAAATCGGGGTCGAAAATGTTTTTCTTTTCCAAAAACGCTTCAAATGCGTCGCTGTCAAGTTGTTCTGCCCAAAGGTACATGTAATACCCTGCGGTATATCCTCCTGAAAATGTGTGCGAAAAATAAGTGCTTCTGTAGCGCGGCGGTATTTGCGAAATTAAACCGTATTTTTCAAGCACCGATGTTTCAAAACTTTCGATCTCAAAATCTTGCGGAATTTCTGTGAGTAAATGATATTCCATATCTAACAAAGAAGCTGCCAAAAATTCAGTGGTAATAAAGCCTTGCCCGTACATTTCATTTTGCTCTATTTTTTTTACTAATGAAGACGGGATGACTGCGCCTGTTTTGTAATGTTTGGCATATACTTTCAGCACCTCCGGCTCAAAAGCCCAGTGTTCCATAATTTGTGAGGCAAATTCGCCGAAATCCCTTTGATTTCTGCTTGTTCCGTAATATTTTGTTTCTCTGAACAAACCGTCTAAAGCATGTCCGAATTCGTGGAAAAAAGTATTGGTTTCGTCGGTGGTCAATAAAGCAGGTTTATCTCCCGAAGGACGAGTGAAATTGCAAGCAATCGTGATAATTGGGAACATCCGCTCCCCGTTTTCGTTGTAGCGATGTGCACGGTATCCGCCGCACCAGGCGCCACCGTTTTTCATTCCCGGACGTGGGTGCATATCCAAATACAATACACCCAATGTGCTGCCGTCTTTGTCTTTACACTCCCAAGCAGTGGCTTCCGGATGAGGAACCGGCATATTTTGCAATTCTTCAAATGTGATGCCCCAAAGTCGGTTGCAAACGTAAAAAATACCATTACGCACGTTTTCCATTTGAAAATATTGACGAATTTCCTCTTGATTGATGTTATATTTTTGTTGTTTTGACTTGTTGAAAAAATAGCGCCAGTCGGCAGGTGTGGAAGGCGATGCAACTCCCTGTTTTTTCATCATTTTTTCGATGTCGTTTAATTCATTTTTTGCCATTTTTATAGAAGGCGTCCACATTTTATCCAAAAATGCCATGACTGTTTCAGGATCTTTTGACATACGGTCTTCAATTGCCAATTCTGCAAAATTTTCATAACCCATGAGTTTGGCACGTTCCAAACGCAATGCTACGATCTTTTTGATAATCTCTTTGTTGTCTTTGTCGTTATCGTTGTTAGCACGATTAAGATAAGCGGTTAACATTTCAGTGCGATATTCACGGTCGTCCGCATTTTGCAAAAACGGCATAATGCTGGGATTGTCCAAACCGAAATAAAAAGCGCCTGCGTCTTCTACTTTTTGCGCACGAGATTTTGCGTCAGCGAGTTGGGCATCCGATAAGCCGGAAAGCCGCGATTTGTCGGTTGCTTTCAGTGTGTAATTAGCTGTTTCTGAGAGTAGATTCTGACTAAATTGCAATTGCAAAGCCGAGAGTTGGCTATTTATTTCGCGTAATTTGGCTTGTTTGTCCGTCGGTAAATCCGCACCACTGCGAATAAAACGGCGGTAAATATTTTCCAATAATTTCTTTTGTTCCACATTCAAATTCAACTGGTCTTTTTGCTCGTAAACAACTTTTACACGTTTAAATAGTTCAGGATTTAAGTTAATGTCATCATAATGTTTGCTGATCATGGGTGAGAATTGCCGCGCCAATGCTTGCAGTTCAGGGTTGTTATTCACGCTCGAAACGCCGCTAAACACAGGCATTACTTTTCGCAACAACTCCCCCGATCTATCCATCTCCACAATTGTATTCTCAAAATCAGGCGCTTCGGGATTGCGGATAATTGCCCAGATTTGCGCCATTTCTTCCGCCATTCCGGCTTGATAGGCTGGCATAAAGTGTTCAATTTTAATTTTCTCGAAAGGCGGAACGCCATACGGCGTATCCCATTCTTTAAAAAACGGGTTGGTTTGTGAAAAACCTTGCAGGTACAAAAAGACAACAGTCATGAATGTTAAAAATAATCTCATAAAGTATGTTTTAAAAATGAGGCACGAAAATAGATAATATTTTGTTTGTAGTAAATGGTAACTTTTTTTAAAAATGGGCAAAATAAAAAAGCGCTTGTTCGGCGCTTTTTCTTTGAGGTCTCTTCCGGATTCGAACCGGAGTCGACGGTTTTGCAGACCGGTGCCTAACCACTCGGCTAAGAGACCAATGTGGCGGCGAAAATACACTTTTTCTTGTAACTAATCCTCAGCTTCGGCTCGCTTCGATTTTTCTCGGGGAATAGGATTAGAAAAAATATCCGCAATCTCTTTGGAGCGATATACGTCTAACCAACGAAAATCCTTTAATGTTCTGTCGCTCATCGGAAGCTCCGTGTCTGCCCAAAGTTTTCCGTCCGGGTAGTCGTAAAACCGAAGCTCTTCTATTTCATTGTTCTTTAAAAAAATTTTCATCTCATTGGTTTCCATTCTGTTAATACCAATAAGCAACGTGTCTTCATCCATCACATAGTAAATGAGCTCTACGTTGTTGTTTACATTTACCTGTATTAATTCTCTGTCTCTAATAAATCCAATCACATTTTTCCCTTTTACCTGGTCAAATTCCACTTCATCAAATACATCGGCAATGATAAAAGCATTGATTAAGAGTTCTATTTGTGAGGTAATCGAATCTATCCCAGTAAACCTGATGGTATCACCGGATAGTTGATTTTTCCCGGTCCAAACCACCGGATTGTAATACATCATTCCTACCGAATCTTCTACGTTGTAAATCAGAGAATCGCACGCGCCTTGCAAGTCTTTGCTATAGAATTTCACACGATTATAGGCAAGCATGAGTTGCGGGTTTTGTGCGGTATCGAAGTACATCTTCAACGTGTCGGCATGCAAAAAAAGTGAATCGCTATTTTCTTTATCAATCATAATTAATAAAGCGCTGTCGGTAACCCATGTCCAACCTTCATCTTCCACATATTCTCCGTAATGTCCTTTCACAACAAAACTCCGTGCCGTATCAATGAGTGTGATGTTGTTTTTCACAATTCCGAAGGCTAAGTTTTTGTCATAATACGCAGAGTCGGCGGTAAGTTCCTGGTCTTTATTAATAAACAACACACTATCATACAAATGTGAAAAATTATTGCGCGTATCATACCATCCGGAGTTTGCATAAATATTGTTTTCGTCTGATATTAAATGCGTTCGACACAAAAAATAGACCACTTCCGTATTTGTATTATAGTTAAAAGAATCGCATGTCATATAATAGGTAGGATTATGCAGAATCACATCAATCTTAAATTGGGCTATGTTCGTGTGTGTGTTATATATACCAATCTTGCTGATTAATGTATCCTCGTTTGAAATCATTTTTCCGCCGGTATCATAATGTGATGTTCCGGTATGATTGTTGTAAGTCAATGCATTAGTATAAAGCGTAGAGGTATTATCTTTAAGAATAACATTTCTGGAAATGGTAGAAATTTTGGTATCCCCGTCATACACCACTCTATTTCCGTATAATGTAACCGAGTCGTTCACAAAAATTTCAACAGGTCTTCCAAAGGCTACCATTCTGTTTTCGTCTGTATAAGAATAAGCGCTATCGGCATAACCTATAGTGTTTTCGTGTGTAAAAACTACGTTACCAATTAATCTGTCCACGCCCGGAAGTTGTTCTTCATCGCGATAACTCCAATCGGCGCGGTAGGTAATTTTTTTGCCTTGTTGTTGTGCAAAAAGTACAAAAACGTTACAAAACATAAGAAAAAAAGCAAAAAAACGAAGCATTTTACAAATTTTCGACAGGAATGCCATTAATTTCGATGATTCTATCCTCTTTGAATAAAATTGTTTGTTCTATTTCTCCGGAAGGTGAAAAATGAGTTTCCAACCCTTCTTTTTGATTATTTACATAATTTGTTTCACTGAGCAAACGTCCCATATAATCGTACACAATACGTTTGCCAGTTCCTTTTACAAATGATCCCTCTCCAATCAGCAACCCTCTTTCGTCATAATTTTCCCAATTTCCATCAAACAAATCGTTTGCAAATGCCCCCGATTCTTCAATTATGCCATTAGCATACCAAGTGGTTACGGGTCCATTTTTTACGCCCTTGGTATAATGGGTTTGCATGGAAATTTGCCCGCTTTTGTAATAATAGGTTTCTACGCCATCCAACAGATTGTTTTTATAGTAGGCTATGGATTCTATATCGTTGTTAAAATAACGTTGAGTGAATTTGCCATGTTTTTTCCCTCTTTTCATTTCAACTTCCATAATTTTAGTAGGATACCAAAAATGATAATAAACCGTAGTTCCCGTTTCTTTTCCAAAACGGTAGTGGGTCTCCGATTTTAATTTGCCGTTATCGTGGAATTCGCGTTTTACTTTGGTGCATCCTGCTATTAAGAACAAGGTGCAGAGTAGGGCTACAAACAGGCGGGTATTGTTCATTTTTATAATTTTTCTAATAATATTTTTACCTCTTCCTCTGTATCCATTACCTTTTTCTTGCAAATATCAATTAAAAGTGTCGCTCTTTTTATCATTTCTGCCAATTCATCAACAGAAATCTCTGCATTTTCCATTTTTCGGACTAAAAGTTGCAGTTCTTCAAAAGCATGCTGGTAGGTTTTGGTATTTTCCATCATTAAGGGATTACTAATTTAGCAAACTTCAAAAGTAGGGTTTTATTGCCCATGGTGTCAAATGTTACGATTGCTTTTTTGTCCAAACCTTCGCCGTCGGTTTGAATTACTTTCCCGTAGCCGAACTTATCGTGATACACGCGAAGCCCCACATAGATCTGATCGGCTCGCGCTTCTTTCCCCACATTTTGTTTTTGTTTTTGCTCAGGAACATGCCGTTTTTGCTGTATAGCTTCGGTAAAAGGAATGAAGTGAGACGGCGTAGCCTCATTCCCATCGGAAATACAAATGTTGCGACCCATAGATGCTTTTTGTGTTGTATGAATAAATTTTTCAGGAATTTCGTACAAGAAACGGCTCTCTTCGCAAAACTGCAAAGAGCCGAAGCGGTAGCGCGTTTGCGCTGAGGTTAGGGTGAGTTTTTTTCGTGCCCGCGTAATGGCTACTTAAAAGAGCCGGCGCTCTTCTTCCAATTCCGCCCGCGTGCCCAAACTCAGCGAGGAGGGAAAAAGATTTTCCTCTAATCCCGTAACATATACATAATCAAACTCTAATCCTTTCGCCGAATGAATGGTCATTAGCTTTACTCTGTCTTGCTGCTCGTTCTTTTTTTCTTCATCATCTGTTAATAAAGAGATGCTTTCTACAAACCGGTCTAATGAAGGAAAATAATCGGTAATAATCTCTCCGGTAGCTTCATTAAAAAGCGATTCCGGCTCTTTTTCGGTAAACTCCTTCATGGAATCTAACAGCGCTTCTACGTTTTGCAGGCGGTCAATCTCCGATTTGTCGGCGTTGAGTTCCTGCATGATGCCGGTGGTCATCACAATATGTTTGCCCAACTCGTACGCATCGGTTTTGGCAATCATGGCGGTGTAGCTTTTGATGCGCACGGCAAAATCCAGCAAACGCGCTTTGGTGGGCGCATTTACATCCAAATTATAGAGGTCGGGGTTTTCTATCACGTTCCAAACGCGCGTCTTTTGCTCGTGGGCGCACACAATCACCTTATCCACAGTGGTGGCGCCGATACCGCGCATGGGATAATTGATCACCCGGCGCAACGATTCTTCATCATAATGATTGATGGCTAACCGGAAATACGCCAAAACATCTTTAATCTCTTTACGCTTGTAAAACGAAATGCCGCCATAAACGATGTAGGGGATATTTTTTTTGAGGAGCGCCTCTTCCAACGCACGCGACTGAGCATTAGTTCTATATAAAACCGCAAAATGCGAATTGTTCTTTTGGTAATTCTGTTTCGTTTCAAAAATAGAATGCGCAACCGCCTGAGCCTCATCGTTATCGCTATTGGTATTGAGAATCTCTATTTTCTGACCCTCTTCATTTTCCGTCCAAACCTCCTTATGCAACTGATCCTGATTGTTTTTAATCACCGCATTTGCCGCATTTACAATATGTTTCGTGGAGCGATAATTTTGTTCTAACTTAATGATCTTGGTTTCCGGGTAATCTTTTTTAAAATTCAGGATGTTTTGAATATTGGCGCCGCGAAATGCGTAAATACTCTGTGCATCATCGCCTACCACGCAAATATTGTGGTGTGCTGCCGCCAATTTTTTCACAATCAAATATTGCGCAAAATTGGTATCCTGATACTCATCCACCAAGATGTATTGAAAACGGTGTTGGTATTTATGCAGTATTTCCGGAAAATCGCGCAGCAACACGTTCATATAATACAATAAATCATCGAAATCCATGGCGTTTGAATTTTTCAAACGCACGTTATAACGTTTAAAAATCTCGGCAATATAAGGTTTTCCGCTAATTCTGTCGGCATCCATAATTTCCGGACTTCGCGCATAATCATTCGCAGAAAGCAAACTCGATTTTGCCGACGAAATGCGGTGCAACACATGACTTGCCACGTATGTTTTCGGATCTAAATTCATCTCTTTTACAATACTTTTTATCAAATTTTTAGCATCGTCGGTATCGTAAACGGTGATATTGCGCATGAAGCCCAATTTTTCATATTCCACTTGAATAATGCGATGAAAAACGCCGTGAAATGTTCCCATCATCACGGCTTTAGCGTTCGAGTCGCCCACCAATTGAAAGATACGTTCTTTCATTTCGGCAGCGGCTTTATTAGTAAAAGTGAGCGCCAATATGCGATAGGCGTTAACGCCCTGCGAGAGCATGTAAGCAATGCGGTAGGTGAGGGCGCGCGTTTTGCCCGATCCGGCGCCGGCAATTACCATCACGGGACCGTTAATTTGCACGACGGCATCGCGTTGCGAGTTGTTGAGTTGGGAGAGAATGTGCTGTTCGGAGGTCATAATATTAATGTGAAAAAGAGATACGAGAGTTTGTTACAAACAAAAAAATAAATTGCGGCGAAGATATAAATTTATATTTTCGCCGCGTTAAATTCACATTAATTAAAATCACAAAGAAATGAATGTACAAATCAAGGTGTTGCGGTAATAAAACAGGTTGGAGATACCGTTGTAATTAATGATGAGCATTTGAAGGTGTTTTAGTTGTTCAGAATAATTTTCTGTTTTCACTAATATGCTATTGCCTCAACCCCAAGCTCTTGCACCTGCCGCGCAATCTCTCGTAATTCTTTAAACGGAATTTTTTCTAACCCCTGCGCCGGCGTATTCCTGTCTAAAGAATAAATCATCACCTTTCGGGGATGCAGCTGTTTTACGACGTTCATCCATAAAGAAAGATGAGGTTCAGCAGCATTGTTAAAATATTGCCCGTCAATTTCTCCTTTAAAAAATAAGGTTTGCAAAATGAAATTACCGTTTAGGTGTTGTAAGTGTTTGATAATTCTTTCGACTGAAATCGACACAGTCGGTTTGTTGATTATTTGAAACAATGGCTCCGTAACCGCATCCAATTTTAATATGGGATTTTCGATTTTTTGTAGGGCGGTTAAAACGTTATTATTTGTTAATTGTGTGGCGTTAGAAAGACAAGTAATTGCCGTTTTAGGATAATATTGGTCTCTTAAAATAATTAGCTTGTCAATAATTTGATCAAATTGAGGGTGCAAAGTCGGCTCCCCGTTTCCGGAAAAAGTAATGCTATCTATAGGCATACCGGCTTCTTGGCACTGACGAAGTTTGGCTTCAATGGCCGTAATGATCTCTTCTACAGAGAAGAATAAATGCGGAGCTGTACTTTTTTCCAACGTCCAGCCACATTCGCAGTAAATGCAATCGAAAGAGCAGATTTTTACGTTGGTGGGCGAAACATTGATGCCCAACGAACTGCCCAAACGGCGGCTACTAATGGGTCCGAAAGCTATTTTATCCCACAAAAACATGGTGATCTATTTTAATAAAACAATTAAAACCACTGAGTTGGCGCATCGCTCCAAAGCGACTCAATATTATAAAATTGCCGCACTTCGGGTTGGAAAACGTGTAGAATAATATTGAAATAGTCTAATAAAATCCATTCTCCGTTGGCGCGCCCTTCCACGTACGAAGGTCTTATTCCGGTTTGTTTTTTAATAGTTTCCTGCACAAAATCGCTGAGCGTTTCCACGTGCGGTTTGGAGTTACCGGTGCAAATAATGAAATAATCGAACAAAACGTGGTGCATCGCTTTAAGGTCGATGCAAACAATCTGTTCTCCTTTTTTCTCAATAAGAGCTTGAATAATAAGTTCTTCTAAATTTCCCTGAATTGCGGGAATCTCTGTTTTTACTTTTTTGGGTTTTGCCATTAATTTTTAAATTTAAAGATTTAAGATTTAAAGATTTAAAGTT
>Ga0123356_10001985_pt1 | contig 22133 bp, 23 predicted proteins | sample TergutEmb28metaG_2_FD_92546 | JGI IMG/M metagenome (GOLD analysis project Ga0123356, IMG submission 92546) | Embiratermes neotenicus P3 segment gut microbial communities from Petit-Saut dam, French Guiana - Emb289 P3 | ecosystem: Host-associated > Arthropoda: Insects > Digestive system > Gut ... | reverse complement strand
TAGACAAACTCCTGGACATGGTGCTATTGGTCGCCGACATGGAAAATCTGCGGGCTGATACTGATGTCCCGGCCGAGGGTTTGGTCATCGAATCGAATATCGAACAGGGGCGCGGCGCGGTGGTGCGGATTTTGGTGGAGAACGGCACGCTAAAGCCGGGCGAGTACTTTGTGGCGGGATCGACTTATGGGCGAGTGCGGACTTTGCAGGATTTCACCGGCAAGCCGCTCAAGAAAGCCGGCCCATCCACCCCAGCGACGATCACTGGCTTCAAGGAAGTCCCGGAATTCGGTCAGCGCATCGAGGAGGTCAAAAACGAGCGCGAGGCGCGCGCCTTGGCGGCTAAACATTATGAGGAAAAAGTTAAATCAACCGCCGGCGTCAACATCACCGGTTCGGATCTTCTCAAGATGATGAACCGCGAGAGCGAGCAACAAACGGCCGAATTTATTGTCAAGGCCGACGTCCAAGGCTCGCTGACGTCAGTGGTCGATTCTTTGAAATTACTCGAGACCGATGAGGTGGCGGTCAAAATTGTCGCTAGTGGCGTTGGCAACATCACCGAAGGAGACATCCGCCTAGGGCAAGACAGCACAGCGGTGATTTACGGCTTCAACGTGACTTTGCCGCCACAGGTCAAACAATTAGCAAATCGCTCCAAAACAGAGGTGAGATTGTTCAACGTGATTTACGAGCTATTGGACGACGCGCGCGACGTTATGAGCGAACTGTTACCGGAGGAAGTCGTGGAAACTCCGGTGGGCGAGCTCGAGATCAAGGGCGTCTTTCGCACGACCAAGGAGGAGATTATCGCCGGTGGTTTGGTGAAAACCGGCAAAATCACGCCGGATATCTTGGCGCGCGCCTGGCGCAAAAAGGAACAGCTAGCCGAAGTCGAAATCACCTCTGTTCGGCGCGACAAAAATGAGGCCAAAGAGGTCTTTGAGGGCGAAATGTGCGGCGTGAATCTCCGCGTCCCTCACGGCCAGGGCAAAATTTCCCTCGAAATCGGCGACCGTTTGGAGTGCTTCACGCGCGAAATGAGAAAACGTAAGTTATAGTTGACAAATGACGAGCTACCAGTGTATAATTTAGTCAAAGCTAAACATAAAAAACACATATGCCAGAAACAACACCAGCACCGCCATCAACACCAGAAGCCTCGCGAGGCAGGTTTAGAAGGGGTGCGGGCAGAGTTCTAGGCAAAGTTGCGGGTAGTAAAAAGTTAGATTCCGCCCTCAAACTCGCTGATCTCAAAGACAGGGATCTCGATAGTCATAAAGAAAAAGACACTGAAGCCAAGGGGATTATTGAGGAGTGGAACAGAGAATTTAATGCCAGATTGAAAGGGATGTCCCATGAGGGCGAGGAAAACTTGAATGATGATGAAAAGGCGGAGAGAAAAGCAGTTCAAGATTTCAGCCGTGCTGTCGTAGAACTAGCGGAGGCAAGTGCAAAATTACAGGGGATATCACCGTTTGGTCGCAAGAAGAAAGAGGAAAGATTTGAAGAAGCCAAAGCTCAATACCACCAAGTTGCTGAACGATTAGCACAAAGACTTGGCCAAGAATATGATGAAGCCGGCAATCCAGCAGCTATAGCTGGGGAAATTGTGTCGTTTACTACCGCAATGAATACTCATGTACACGAAGAAAAACTCCGGATCATGAGAGGCGGCAGACGCGGCAGGCTAGCGGAATTCTTAGGCAAGCCAGATAGTACACCGTGGAGAGAAAAAACTCGCATTGAGAAATGTAAAAAAGTTGGTCGCCTGGCTCTGACTGGCGGCATTGTTGGTGGACTCGGTCTTGCGGCAGCAGCTACCGGCGCCGCCCTGATAGCTCCAGGGGCTGCAGCTATCACGTCTCTCGTCGCCAAAGGCGGCCTAAATATAACACGCGGCTATTTGGCATCGCGCGGACGAGATGATTTCTATAGTCGTAGAATTGAAACGATCGATCAACTGGCAGGTGATATTGCCGAGAAACGAGCACAAGCATGGAAGTCGCTAGGAAAACGTGCAGTCGGCACAGTATTGTTCGCAGGAACAGCGTACGTTGTTGGTACGGCTGTACGCGGTCTCATTAGTTTGGGCGGCGGAGGTGCCATTTCATCACCGACCACAGGCCCCGACGTCGGTGCTAATCCCGATTCGCCAATGTTTAGCGGCACTTTGGATCCAGAGTCTACTCCATCTCCAGGCGTAGTTGTTGATGTTGACCCCAACCCATCACTGTCCCCATATGCTTCTGATCTTCTTGATAAGTCTCAGGGGAGCGCGGGCGCCAACGCACCGGCTCAGGAGCCATTTCAACCCCAAGAGATACCCACACCAGCTCCAGAGCCACCACCAGCCCCAGAGCCACAGCCCGCTCCTGTGGAGATCGGCGAGATTACTAGCGCGTCAGGCAAGCTGGATTTGCCAAACGGCGAGAGCATAAATTACGATTTCAACCCCGAAACCCACACCCTAAACATTGACGGAGAGACGTTCACGTTTGACGACACAGGTCAACCGACGGGTAACACCCAAACCTCCCTCGATGAGCTAGGGCTCAGTCTGAAGCCCCAAGTAGAGCATGTCGACGCTGTAACAGAAAGTTGGTCACCGGAGGCGCTAGATGTTCATCCTGGAGAGGGTGGTTTTGACACGCTCAAAGAAATGGGCGTGGCATCGGAAAATCGCGATGCATTGTGGCGCGCAGTTCAGGGCGAATTACGGACTCGCGGCATTACGATGGAAGACCCAACTGGCAGCGGGTTGGACTGGCTGGCGAGCCCCGATATTGATTTCAAACCAGAAGATTTGCAGTATGTCGCCGATACGGCCAAAAGCATGGGAATCTCCATTGATACGCCGAATGTAACAGAGGCACACGACGCACTAACTGGCTTTGATGTTGAGTATACTGCTCCCGGCTCGGCTCCACCCCTGGATGATGCTGTCGAAACTACATCAACTATGAGTGTGAAAATAGGCGGCGCAACTATTAATGGGGTGATTGATCCTGAATCCCATGTTTTGAGCACCACTAAGTTTGGTGATCTACCTCTGGCGGAAAAGAATGGCTCCTTGTCGCTCGATATCGACAAGATGGATATTCATGTAGCTCCGTATGATTTGAACGATAGCAACTTTGAACCTGGAGAAGAAATTGCCACACTTCATATGTCTATGCTAGATCGCGACGTTGTTTACACACAGGGAGGCTACTGGGATGGCAAAAGTGATGATTTAGCAGCGACTGCCGGAGCTCTTGACGAAGATCTACTGATGAAAAAAACAAACGGGATCTTAAATGCCGTAGACTATGATTGGACGGGAGGCGATACATCGCTAGGTGATCCGGGAGTTACCATTGCGATGGCACATACTGGCTACGCTGGAGGTGGCTTTGATGGGCTAGAAGATGCTTTCAAAGAGGGCGATACGTTCACAGTCACCTCTGGCGGCACTACATACACATACCAATTTACCGATACAGCTGGCGTCAGCAGCGGGAAAGAACTTTCGGAACTGGCTCTGGACGCTAAACATCAAGATGGCAATAGCTATCTGATGCTGCAAACATGTCCAAGAGGAGAAAAGATTATAAAGGACATCTATATTGCCAAGCTGATCGAAGTCAATTCTACTCTCAATTTTGTCGGCGCAAACGGTGAGCTTGTGTCTATCCCCGGAACGATTGATGTCGTTAATCACGAATTTCACTCAGAAGGTCTCGGTACGATTAGTCTAGCGCCGGAAAATACGCTGCCGAATGATTTTTCTAGTCAAATTAGCACGACGGTTAATGATCTACCGAGCGACGAGGTGATTAACCCGGGTGCTAATGTGGTTACTAATCCTACGCCAGAGTCGGCAGAGTCGCCACCGGTTGAGCAGCCGTCACCAGCAGCTGAGGACACTCCACGCCCAGACAGTAATTCCTCGCGTGGCTACTGGGATAACTTGAGTACAGCCGAAAAAGTTTCATCGAGTTGGGCTCCGGAAGCTTTTGCCTTTGCGGTAACTGGTGTAGCGACTGCGCTGGGCGAGAAGGCGCGATCCAGGGAGCTTAAAACCACTAAGAGTATTGAAGAATATCTGACTGAAATACGCGATGGTAAAAGGGGCGATATTGCTAGCGTGCTACTCCCCGAGATGTTTAATCCGGACATCAATGATGGGGTACTCTATGTTAAGAGATTAGATGATCAAAATGGAGCCAACGTTGAGCTAACTGAAGAAGGCAGAAGATTGGTTAAAGAATTCATTAGTAGTTACAAATACGACAAGGATGCCATTGGCTCGGCATTTCACGAATGGTTTTCGAACCGCAAACCTAGAGTGCCCGTCTAGATAAGGCTAATAAATCTACCTACGGGTATTAACAGTTACAGAGGTCAATCCGATAATGGAAATTTTTTAAGAAATGTGGTGAAAACGCTTGACTTAAGCAAAAAAGTGTGCTAGAATGTTTCATGGAATAAGTAAATTACTGTGTGAAAGGAGTAAATTTATGTACGATCGATTAGCAAAATTGGCGGACAATAATAGAGTTATCCGTGCGGCTTTGGCTGCTGCTCTTGCCGGAGGACTTGCTGTTTTCGGCTCAAACGCAGCAAGTGCTGAAGACCGTGTTCCCTCACCAGCGCCGAGCGGCACTGTGACCGAGTGGAACAACCCAGGCGATCCCATGCCAACGGCTACATTTGCACCGACAGTTAAACCAACTGAACCTACAACCGAGAGTCCTACGCCTACGCCGACTGAGACTGATCCTGGGGTTCCTACACCGACTGTGACTATAACTGAAACACCTACATCTACACCAACTGTGACCGTAACTACGCCTGGAGCAACTGAAACTATTGTCACTACCACTGCACCAGGTCAGCCGACACCCGATTCTCCGCGGGGCATGGTTCATACGGGTATAGAGGGGCAAAGATTCAACATTTCCCCAGTACATATCACTCTAGGTACTGTCGCTGCCGGTTTGGTGATATTTACAATTGGAGCGAGTGCCCGGCGTAGAAACGACAGACTAGAGGAGTCGTAATTACCGAGTTAGAAATTTCATAAGTGTGAGAGGAGACAATATGAGTATATTTACCAAACTAAAGGACATCGCAAAAGCAGTACCTAAGCGCGCAGCGGCAGTTTTGCTGACGCTAACGGCAGTATTAGTGCCAATGGCAATCTATGCCTGGGGGCCTAGTCGAACAGAGTTAGACATTAGCCGTCCGGTGGATTACATTACATTTAACTCGTACGTGAACAACGCTGATTTGCCATGGTACAACGAGTTTGACTTTGTGCGTGGATCGAGCGCAGGCGCCAATAATAGTGCCCTGCAGAATGACATAACGGTACAGGAAGGGCAGACTTACCAAGTAAAGATGTTCGTCCATAACAATGCAGCTACGTGGCTGAATCTGGTTGCAACGGGCGTCAAAGGACAGATCGAGATCCTAAATAACGGCCAAACCGAGCTACGTACTACACAACAAGTGCGCGGCTGGGTACAGGCAGATAACTGTGGTGCGAAAACAGACGACACCTCGGGTGCGTACTGCGAATTCTGGGATGAAACACGATTTAATAGTCCTAATGACCGCAAGTTTACCTTGGAGTATGTACCAGGTTCGGCAAAATTTGTTGGCCAGGGTCGTCTGGCGGGGTCTTACGATTTACCGGACGCAATTATTAGCGCAGCAACACCACTGGGTGATGGAGTGAATGATAGAGGCAAAGTGCAGGGTTGTATGGAATATAGTGGCTGGGTTATCGTCAATGTGCGACCCAAGTTTGAGGAAACCCCGAATCCTGCTTACGACATCGAAAAGAAAGTCGACGGCAAGACGCACAACGCGGTCAAGCCCGGTGACACGATGACCTATACGATTACCGCGAAAAACACCGGTAATGTTGATCTGACCAATGTTAAAATCAACGATACTTTGCCGGCCTATTATAGCGACGCGAGCGAGACTTTGCCGGCCGGTGCGACGGGCTCGATCATCAATAGCCCGCACACCGTAACGATCCCGAGTTTAGCGAAAGATGCGACAGCCACGATTACGATTTCCTACACGGTCAAGGGCGAAGATGAGTTCGAATGTGGCAAAACGACCAATTTCATCAACAGAGTGACGAGTAGTACGGATCAGAAAAACACCGAGGATCGCACCGACAACAACGAGGTCGATACTGATGTGACTTATCCCTGTGAGCCGGTCAAAACCCCGAGTTTTGACCTCGAGAAGAAAGTCGACAAAGCCACGGCTCGCCCGGGCGAGACTCTGATCTATACTCTCACGGTCAAGAACACCGGTGAAGTCGATCTGACCAACGTGATCGTCAAGGATGTTCTGCCGAGCTATATCGCCAGCGCTCGAGCGACCACCACGGCGTCTAGCGCGGTGAGCGGCGATCTGTTCCGCGAAGGCGTGACGATTGCCAAAATAGAGGTCAGAGAGACTGTTACCATCAGGATCGAAGCTATCGTCAAGGCCGCTGCCCAGCTGCCTTGCGGTGAGACCGAGCTGATCAACAAGGCGACTTCGAAAACTGATCAGATTGAGACCGAGGACGATCTGACCAACAACGAGGTCACAACCACGATCGATCGCAAATGCACGCCGCCAAAGAAGAAACCTTGCAAGTACAATCACAAGCTAGAGGCCGATGATCCGAATTGTCTGCCACCGAGCACTCCGCCCGAGAAACCGCACACTCCGGAATACATCGTAGCAACCGGTCCGGCCGAAACAGCCGCCACCGTCATCGGTGCGGGTGCGCTGACGTTCGGTGCGGTGGCCTATACCCGCAGCCGCAAGGATCTGCTCGGCAAGCTGCTAAACAAATAGCTGACTGTTTCTTGTCAAACACCCCTGATACAAACGGGGGTGTTTTTGGTTTGCTTTTTTCTTTTTGGTCTGCTATACTGCTCTTAGCATAATAAGAAAGGAAGGCTATGTTTAAGTTAGATGACAAATTTCTCGAGGAGTTAGGCCTCGCTGCTTTGCCGCCAGAGCAAAAGCAAGCGTTCCTGCAGCACATTTACTCTGAGCTAGAGATGCGTGTGGGCGAGAAACTGACCGAAGGCATGAGTGACGAGTTGCTCGATGAGTTTGGCTATTTTGTCGACATGAACATGGACGGCATGAACAAGTGGTTCGGCGAGAATCTGCCGGATTACGCCGACCGCGACGACTTCAAGCAGCTAAAGGACGCCAACGCCGAAGCACCAGAAGCGGCCGTGATGAGCGAATACGGCGCGATGAAATGGCTGCAACTCAATCGACCCGATTATCCACAGGTCGTAGCGGCAGTCCTCGAGGAAATCAAGAACGAAATTCGATCCAACAAAGACGCAATTTTGGAGGGCGCTGCCAGTGGTGGCGCACCAGCCGGTGACGGTTCGTCAACGGACGCGGGTGTCGAGCAAGTTGGCGGTGATGGTTCTGATGACGCCGCATCGAGCTCAGATGATTCAGCTCAACCGCAAGACGAGTAATTAACTACGTCGTCATTGCGAGGCGAGCTTGCTCGCCGTGGCAATCTAGGCTCCGTTCGCGATTGCTAGATTGCTTCACTGCGTTCGCAATGGCGAACTATTTAAGGCCGCGGAGATAATCCGCGGTTTTCATTTTCCGGCCGGATTTTGGGTTGATGACCTCGAGAATTTGGAGGAAAGTGTTGTCGGCGCACTTGACGACGTCCGGCCAATCATCGCCGGCGAAATCGGGCAAAACTTTGGCGCGCGTGATAATCAACCCATCACTGTCATTCGCCAGTTTATCTGGCGAATCCATACGATTTTCTCTAGATTCTCCGGTCAAGCCGGAGAATGACAAACAAGATTTCGCCAACCGCGTTTTCGGCCAATCGATAAAGGCGCGTATTTTTCGTTCGCACTCGATCGCTGTCATGGTGGCGTGGTCTAGGTAGCCATCGGCTTTGACTAATTTGCGCGAATAAGTAGCGTTCTCGGGGTGAATCTGATCTCTCGGCGTAATTTCCCCGTCCAGATACAGCGGAATGTACTGATTCAACATCCGGTTGCTCAGATTGATCAATTTATCGGTCAGGCTCGGCGTGGTTTCATTCTGGGCAATACCGAGCTCCTCCTGCGCCAGCAACTGACCGGTGTCGAGCGTTGGCTCAATCAGCATCAGACTAACCCCGGTGGTCTTTTGCCCGCTAAGGATCGCAAAAGTGATCGGATCAGCGCCGCGCCACTCGGGCAGCAGGCTAAAATGGCTATTTATGATACCGAGCGGGAATTTGTCGATTGTGTGCTGCGACACGATGACACCGTAATCGACGATGACGCCCGCGCGACTCGTGATTTCGGTCGTCGCGATCAAATCATCGAGCTCGGCTCGGTCGCTAGCGAATTTGAGCGGCAGATTGTGTTTGATGGCCAATTCCTCAACCGGGGCAGGGTCGCGACGGTGTTTGCGCGCTTTGGTGATGACAAACTCGATCTCAAAACTCTCGATCAGCGCTTCGAGCGACGCCGCCGCCACCGACCCGGTGCCAAAAAAAACCACACGAGGCTTGCTTGACATCAATCTTCTCCTTTGCTATAATGGGCTACAGGTTCCTCGCGTGGTTTATACACCACCCGGCGAGGGCTTTTTTGTTGGTGAAGCGTTGCTATCGGAATAAATCTCATGAGCATTATTTATCCTTCGGAAAAATTGACATTAAATACTTCGCGCTGGTACGCTTGTTTTCCTTGACTTGCACCCAAAAAATTTGTCCGTCATGTGTTTGTCCGGCGAAACGATGCACCAATTCGTTAGCGCCGTTGGGATTATCGCGCGTCTCAGGCTCAAACGTCGAATGTCGCAACAATTCAATACCGCAATCAAAATATTTCAAGCGTCTTTTACGCTCGCTGCGATATTTCTGATTCAGATGTGTCCAGAACAAACTGAGGAAAATTTTTTGTCCACGCCAATAAGCACTGCGAATATAAGGAGTTCGCTTGGTGCGGCGTACTATTGTTTGATAAGATTTTCTCGCTTTGTGCTCAACATCAATATAAGTGGCACCAGATATCTTGGCGGATTTGACCAAGAAAACCTTATCCGTTGTCGTTCTATTCTTCATCCGGCAAAATTCCTGATTCTACAACTTTTTCATAAGGATACGGCTCTAGCTCGCCGCTCTCGGTGAGGATAAAAAAAGCGTCCTTTTGATCGGCGATATGATCGACGAAACAGATGCCATTACAGTGGTCGATTTCGTGTTGTAGAATGCGGGCGATGAATGGATTTGGCGACTTTAGGCGAACCTCGTGACCGGTGATATCGAGACCCCGAACGCGGACTTTGCTGTGGCGCGGCACCTGGCCGTAGATGTTTTTAACGGATAGACAGCCCTCATGATCGGTGATGATCTCGCCCTCTTTTTTCACAATCTCCGGATTGATGAGCACGATAAAACGCTTGTTCTCCTTGTCCTCGAAATCTTCACGGACGATGACGACGCGCTCCAACCGGTCGATTTGCACTGCCGCCAGCGCCACAGCCACCTCATGTGGTCGCGAATTCTCCCAATCGATTGTCGCCGCCAACATATCGTCGATCAATTGCAGCGTCTCATCGGTGATCTCGCGAATTTTGGCCGACCGTTGCCGCAAACGCGGATTCGGCAGAGCGATGATATTTTTGCGCGTGTAATTTGATTTCATAATGTCTATTTTAACACAATCTAGCCAGATATAAGCGTTAAAATATTGACAAAAACCGAAAAGTTTGCTACACTGAGAGTGCTTTACTTTAATGGCAGCGTACTGTCTGCGCGAAGTATCCATAGATGGGCACCGCGTAAACAGTCAAGGATACTTGCGTATTTGACACTGCCAGGAAGTAAAGCACCTCGCGGTGTCCTTTTTCGTTCAGGGCTCCTCGGGACGAAATAAAAAGAGCGAAAGAAAGTGGTTTATTATGAGAAAAGGTAGAGATACTCAAATCCCAACTGATCAAGGCGAAACTGATGGCGTGGTTGGCGTTTCGGACGGGACAACTGGGGCGCTTGCAGTTCACACGGTGGGCAGTGCTCTTGTAAGGGTAGCGGATCCAGGAGAGATGTCAAACCGACAGGCAGCACTTCTTGATATGCCTATGCCAGATGACATCGTGGTTGCTACGAGTCATCAAAGTCGAAGGAAAGTCTCAGGTACCGCATTAGCCGGATCTATTGAGGGTATCTATCCTCCTACGGTAACGAATAAGAAAAATCAGCTGGTCATTGACCCAGCATTTCGCAAACAATTAAAACGCGAGATCACAGGGTCTCATGGTAGAAAATGGTTGTCAGCAGTGTTGGATGATCTGAGCGCCCTGGCTGTCGTTGTGACGGGAAAGACTAATGACGAACTAAGTTGGGCGGCCGACGCCACCAGACATGCATCACTGGCAGGCCGGTTAGCCATTAGAGCTGAGCGCACTCTGGACAGTGAAGCCCCTAGAAAAACGACAGAAACTGCAGGTGGTAAAACTGGACTCGACGGCTCTAGATTAGGCAGTAGAATAGTGCATATACCCATAGATGATAGTCTTGATAGTGTAGTAATAAGAATTATAGGAGCTGGAGAAAGACCCAGTGATTTTATTGCGAGCGGCGGTATAGGGCGTCTGCGACAGGAATTTAGGATAAAATACGGCTTGAATTTGAGTGATGAAGATATGACAGTGAAGTTTATGAAGTGGGTCACAGCGGCACACGCTGAACATGACAAAGAGTTGGAGGCGATAGAAAAAGAAAGACAGCGCAGAGGCTTGGCTACCAAAGCGATTGAGAGTGGCTTGACTACCGCGTAGGAGAACATAATCTGAATATATTTTATATTGGCAAATCCAGCTTTCTTATAGAGTGCTGTTTCGCAGTAGAATCTTTCGTTTGGCATTATTGTTGACTTAAAAGTAATCTTTTGATAAACTTATGTATGTTATGAGTAATTCAACAATTTCAACTATCAAATTACGTTATTTCCGCGAGAATTCGCAGGAAATCATTGACGCCGTGCGGCGAGGCAAAAGCTTCATTGTCATGAAGCGATCAAAACCGGTTTTGAAGTTGTCAATTCCGGACGTCGACGAATGGGGCGACGAGGGTCATTGGACGGGTATTGATTTGCGCGACAAAAAACATCCAAACGGTATGCCCGCGGAAGAATTTTTGGAAAAACTGAGGAAAATTCGCAAAGATTTAGGCGAAATATGAGTGACAAAATCACGAAATTTTTGACACGAAAATTATCAGCCAAACAGCGTGCTATGGTTAACGAGGTTTGGCAAAAGATTTCATCGCACGACCCGGTGGGGCTGAGTGTCAAGAAATTGACGGGTCATGATTTTCTCTACCGTGCTCGTGTTCAGGGGCGGATTCGCATTATTTACTATGATGATGGCAAAAATGTGAGAATGATACACATTGGTTTTCGTGATGAGCAGACCTATCGCGATTTTTAAATCAGCGAATTCGGATCGAGTTCGATCTGCCATTTCGTGAGGGGGACTTTGGCGGCGATTTGTTTTAAGATTTCGCGGTTTCGGGCGCGGACGACGATTTGCCAACGATAAGTATCGCGTGCGCGTTCGTAAAAAGCCGGGGCGGGGCCGAGAATTTTTACATTGGATTGCTTCGCTGTGCTCGCAATGACGGCGGAAAGTTTTTTCGCGGCATTGATAGCGCCGCGCTCGGTTTTATACGCGCAGGTCAGTTTCAACAGATGCGAAAATGGCGGAAAATGGCCGTGAGCGCGAGTTTTGATCTCATGAGCGTAAAAACCGGCGTAATCTTGGGCGGCGCCAAATTGCACTGCCGCGGCGAAAGGTTGATATGTCTGGATGATGACGCGGCTGTCTGCGGCGTCACGACCGACCCGACCGGTGGCTTGGGCGATCAATTGAAAAGTCCGCTCGGCCGAGCTAAAATCGGGCAGCGCTAGCCCAGAGTCCGCCTGGACGATGCCGACCAACCGCAAATTTGGTAGGTCGAGGCCTTTGGCGATGGTCTGCGTGCCGATAATAACATCGGTGGTGCCGTCCTTTAACTCGACGAAAACATCCTGAACTGCTTGGCCGCGCGCGGTGTCACCGTCGAATCGCCGCACACTTTTATCGGGAAATAATCGACGAATTTCTTCTTCGATGCGTTTAGTTCCGATGCCTCTATGAATGATGTCGGTCTGGCCGCAATCAGGACATTTGGTGGGCGGTTTCTCGTGATAACCACAGAGGTGGCAGCGCAACATAAATTTATCGGTGTGCAGCGTGAGCGGCAAAAAACAGCGTGGACAGGTCGCCAACCAACCACAATTTTCGCACAAAGTAGTCGAGGCCGAGCCGCGGCGGTTATGAAAAAGTAGGATTTGTTGGTTTTGCGCCAAAGTCTCTTCATCGCCGCGAGCAGTTGACGGCTAAAGATTTTGCTCTCGGATGAAATGTTGCCGCGTTTGGTTAGGTCGACGATCTGGACGGCAGATTTCTTGGCGCCGGCGCGGGCTAACTTGGTCATCCGGGCGATAGGACGACCTAATTTTCTCGCCATATAATAGTCAGCTATCAGGGGCGTGGCTGAGCCGAGAATCAAACGGCAACTGTCATCCTGAACTTGTTTCAGGATCTTCAGCGAATTCGAACCAGATCCTGAAACAAGTTCAGGATGACAAGTAGACGAGAACCCTGCCAGCTTTGCAGCAGCCCGCAGAGCGTTATATCGAGGGGCTTTTTCTTGTTTGTATGAGGGCTCGTGACATTCATCGATAACGATCAAACCGAGATTTTTGACAGGCATAAAAAGGGCAGAGCGCGGGCCAATGACGACGATAGGTTTTTCGATCGTCAAAATTTCTTGCCAGACTCGAGCCCGCTCAGCTTCCGTCATGGTCGAATGAGTCACAATAACATTCTCGAAATTGTGATGAAATTCGTCCACTAGTTGCGCGGTCAATGAAATTTCTGGCACCAGGATAATGCTCGATTTACCCGCTAGATGGGCTTTCATGGCCAGAGCCTTATAAACCTCGGTTTTGCCACTGCCCGTGATACCATGCAAAATTGCCGTGCCCGGCGGCGCCTTTGCGAGTTGGTCGATTGCGGCCAACTGTTCGTCATTGAACACAAAATTTGCTCGATTGCTATCTCTGTTATTATATATCGTTGTGTTTTCTACAACGGATCTACGACGATTTTTATTGAGCCCGCTCGGCAGCATAGTTTGCCAAACTGTGCCCGGGTGGGTGGCGTAGAAATCACTCAACCAACCGTGTAGTTTGAGCAGCGCGGGCGGCAGCGGCTGGTTATATAAAATTCGTGAAATTTCCTTGAACTCGAAATTTGGTCGGGTTACTTTTTTTAATACCACGCCTACAAATTTTCGTGAACCAACGGGAATTTCCACGATTGTGCCGATGGGCAATATGTCGGAAAAACTATACGTTAAAACTTTAAAATCTTTGCCCACGATACCGACCGGTGAAACCTCATAGAAATTCATATACCTATTATACACTTCCGAAAAAGAATTCGTAGATCTGCTATAATAGTGTTTATGTATTTCGAATCGCGTGCGGTTGCGGGGGCGAAGCTGGCCGCTGAGTTGTTGGATAAATATCGCTACGCCAACACGGCTGTAGTGTCGTTGGACACCGGCGGGGTGGCGGTTGGCTACCAGATCGCCATCTATCTCCACACGACGCTCCAAATGTTGCTATCCGAAACCATCCACATCGACGATGAATCGGTGGATTACGCGACGGTTTTGCCGGGAGGAGTTGTTGCCAAAAATCCCAACATGAGCGAGCAGGAGGGCGACTATTACTACGGCGAATATGCCGGGCAGCTAGACGACGAAATCCGCGAGGCCGCGACCAGGATCAATCGCATGTTGGGCGATGGCGGTGACATTGACGCGGCGATCCTGAGGGGGCGCAACGTGATTTTGGTTAGCGATGGGCTAGGTTCGGGCACGATGCTCGATGCGGCGGTGGAGTGGCTGAAACCGGTGCGAGCGGAGAAAATCATCCTGGCTTGCCCGATTATCGCGCTAGATGCGCTCGATCGTGCGCATATTTTGATGGACGAGCTACACATTTTGGGCGTGACGCCTAACTTTATTTCGACCGATCACTATTACGACAATGACGATGCCCCGGATCAAGATATGATCAAAAAGATGATGAACGCCACTATTTTGGACTGGAAATAATTATTTTAAAAAGTGTTGTAAAATAGTCTTGCATGGCCGGAAATTCTTTGTTACAATGTTCCGTAGAAACCGACCGTGCGGTAAGTGGCACGGCGTAATATAAGGGGAGAGATGTTAGACGTTTTTATCACATCGCGGGTTCGACGCAAAATCATCGTTGTCTACGCTAAATATCCCGATTTTAAGACGCATGTGCGTGGCCTAGCGAAGCTGATCAAGGAAGACCCGGGCAACATCCAGCGCGAACTAAAGCGTCTCGAAAAATCTGGTTTTCTCGTCACCGAGAAACAGGGCAACACTCGACTCTATTCGACCAATAAATCTTTCCCAATTTTCAAAGAGCTCCAAGCCATCGTGATCAAATCGCAACAACTGACAAGCGGCAAAAATCGCGGGCTTACTGATTAAGCTGGTTTCAGCGGCAAGAGAGAGAATTCAGCTGTCTAGGTGTAAAAGTTTAAGTTTAGAGACGTTACTCGCGTTGCGAATTCTATCTAAATTTTGAACTATTTTTAACCACGCCGGTGGGTTATCGACATGTTCCACGCCTCCACGAAACCAGTCTTCGATGATACCATCTATGATCTGAACTTCGACGCTCACAACATCGGAAGTGTGTTGGCGACCACCTTCTCTAAAGTCGAGCGATAGCGGTTCACCAATGCGAATTCTTGGAGCTTCCGTTAGCCCGCCGGCTTTCTCTAGGTCAGTAACTTGTCGCTCGTTAGCGTTAGCCATTAAACCACGTCGAAAAAGGTAAGTGTTTCCTGATTTAGTTCGGACTAGCACGGTTTGATAAAACGTACTATTCAGAGGTTGTCGATCGATCGGAGCGATATGAACGGCATCCTGCCTGTAAGTGCGACGCATACTATCCATTCCGGTCTCAACTAAATCACCGGGAGCATCCCATCGAGCCGTCCACATACTATGACGTGGATCATCTGGGTCTTGGTAAATAACCAACTTCGCACGCTCCGTCGTGGTAACTTCTCTATTGTTATTACTATCAACAAAATCTCCCATAGCTTATCCTTTCTTAACTCATTAGTTTTACTACAGCAATCGCCTATCGACCAAAAAAGCGACCATATCTGTCGCTAAACATTGATAAGCCGAGTCATACACGGACTTAACTTGATATGGTCGCGTCACTGTGTATGGCTAGCTTGATAAGTTTTCGGGCTTACCAATGTTTAGCACTAACAGCCTATCATACTTATGCTAAAAAGTCAATTATCAACTCCGCCGTTGTTCTGTCTCTGCGAGCGCAGCGAAGCAGTCCAGTCCTGGATCGCGTCGCTATCGCTCGCGATGACGAAATTTGAGCGTGCTAAAATAGTTGAGTGAAGACGACCAAATTGATCCACGATATTCTCGCGGCGCGCGGTATCAAAACCAAGACGGAGCAGGCGGATTTTTTGAATCCTGATTATGAAAAATCCAAACACGATCCGTTTTTGCTGCCCGATATGAAAAAGGCCGTGGCGCGGATCAAAAAGGCGCTAAAGGCGGACGAAAAAGTCACAATTTACGGCGATTACGACATCGACGGCATGACGGCGACGGTGATTTTGCTCAAATCCTTGGGCAAGTTCGGGCTAAATGTCAAAACTTATACGCCCGACCGTTTCAGCGAAGGCTACGGGCTAAACATCAACGCGGTGGAAGAAATCGCGGCCGATGGCACCAAACTAATCATCACGGTGGACAATGGCACGCTGAGTTTCGACGAAATCGCGCGCGCCAAAGAGCTAGGGGTGGACGTCATCGTGACCGATCACCACACGCCGCATGACGAATTGCCGGACGCCGTAGCAATCGTCAATCCGCATCGGAGGGACAGTAAATATCCGTTCAGCGACCTGGCGGGTTGTGGCGTGGCGCTCAAATTGGTTCAAGCCCTACAGACCGCGTTGGACGGCCTAGCGGAAGGACAGGAAAAGTGGCTGCTCGATCTAGTGGCGCTGGGAACGGTGTGCGACATTGTGTCGCTACTGGACGAAAATCGCAACAATGTTTATTGGGGTATCGAGGTGCTAAAGAAAACCCGGCGTCCCGGCCTTAGAGCACTCATGGCGGTGGCTAGGATCAAGCCCGAGGAGATAAATACCAGGAGAATTGGTTTTGTGCTCGGGCCGCGACTCAACGCCGCCGGTCGGCTAGAGACCGCCGAGTATGCTTTGGAGCTATTGTCCACCGAGGATCCCGCGCGTGCTCTGGAGCTAGCGGAAAAGCTTGATCGGCTGAATCTGGAGCGTCGCGCCGAACAGGATAAGATTTTTTCTGAAGCCGTTGAGATAATCGGTGAAACATCCAGAGGCGACGTGATTGTGGTGGCCAGGAAAGGTTGGAATGAAGGCGTGATTGGTATCGTGGCGAGCAAGTTGGTCGAGCGCTATCAATGTCCGGCCTTTGTTTTGGCGATTGGCGAAACTGAAACCAAAGGCTCGGGTCGGAGTTTCGGCGATTTTAGCTTGGCGGCGGCCATCCATGCCACACGTCCGCATCTCATCAAAGGTGGCGGTCACGCGGCGGCCGGTGGTGTGACGGTGCTGTCGAGCAAAATCGAGATTTGGCAGACGGCGCTCGTCGACTATCACCGGAGCCTCAATCTAAAAAACCAGGCGCATCATCTGTTAGTCAAGGAAGATGTAGTAGAAATCACGCTGAGTGGGTTCAATGCGAATTTGGTGCATGAGCTAGAAAAACTCGAACCTTTCGGCATGGGCAACGAGCGGCCGATTTTTCGCCTCAGCAACATGCATGCTAGGTATGTCGACCGCGTTGGCGCTCTGAAAAATCACCTCAAGCTGACGCTAGAAGACGATAGCCACCACCTCTTGAAATTTTTGGCATTTGATCCGCCCGAGGATTGGTTCGTCGAGCTCGGCGCCCAGGTTGATGTCTGGGTGACGCTAGAGATCAACGACTGGAACGGCAGTCAAACCGTCGAAGGCCGCATTTTGCGTTTAGAACATCAATAAGAGGTCGACCAGGGCTTGATTTTTTATAAAAAGTGTGCTACAATGTTTTTTGTAACATCTAATTAAAACAAATACTATGCCAATAACAGTTATCGTCGTTTGTACAATCATCAGCCTGGTGCTGCTGGTCGTGAGCTATCTCATGCGCTATTACAAGTTGCGGCACACAAATTTCCAAGTTCATCCTTTGACGCCTGTGAATTGGATAATTGGCAACCTCATCATGATAGTTTTCATGATGGCTAGCGATAATTTTGCGCCGGTTATCATAGGAGTCGTGTCGCTGGCTTTCCAGGTGATTTTTCTAGTTATGGGCGTGCGCAAAAATCGACACCTCGAGAAGATTCAATGGAAAACTACGTCGGTGGATTACGCCTTTTTCACTTTTGCGGCTATCGCGGCCATGATTTATTATTTTATCGGCGATTTGAATATTGCGGCGCTGGTGATGTTCGTGGGTGGTTGTTTCGGTGAGGTTCCCACGCTGCGTAAAGATTTCGTGGCGCCACGTACCGACAGCGTGCAAGTCTATCTAGTTATGGCGTTGCGCTGCGTAGTGATGTTCGGTACGCTGTCGCATATTAATTTCGTAGGTCTGACGAACTCGTTGATGTGGGCGGCGTTCTCAATAGTAGAGGCGATGTGGTTGATCTATTGCCAGAAGCGCCATCAACTTCGTCGCGCACGCAGCCTGGCTATGGAGACAGTAGAGGTTTCGGAGGGGTAAAGATCGGCGGAAATAATTTGCAAAAAACTCATTTTGTGATAAAATAGATCACTAGAATGATTGAGAAGGAAGTTACTATTGACGAACAGTTTACCCATGAACTCGCAATTATTAATAGGTGGAGAAGAAGAGTAAATAGGGTCATGGCCTTGATGGCACTAGCGACCATAGTGTGGCATAGCGCGCCGACTGTTAACACTATGAGTAAAATCGACACTGATTTTGCTGGAGGATTAAAATATCACTCGACAGTATATGATGGCGGTAAGGCTACGGTTCTCGATGGTTCCATCGATACAATAGATCCGATCGAGAAAGATGACCCTGTTATCGCTCAGGTGCTATCCGAACTCGCACCCGACCAGGCCGTGGTAGCGGAAGCGGACGACGGCACCAGAGTGGAATATTATATGTTGAACAAGCATATCTCACCGGAGAATGGTGTAATAGTTTTCAATATGGGATGGAAAGGGGATGTCCAGACTGAGACGACGCATCAGGAGTTGACCTATTTGATTTCTAACTTACCAGAGCCGAAACAGGTGATAGTTATCAACATTATCAATACTAATCCGACTAAGGAAGTGATGGATCAAATGATGTCAGAGGGCTCCTTCATCCCGTTTGGCGTCTCTGTTGATGCGGGTCTAGCTGAGTTGTTAGAGAATTATAAATCGGACAAAATAGAGTATTGGGGACATTCAGAAGGCGCACGCAGAGCGATCGCGCAGGCGTATGCGTATTATCTGCGAACTGGTGAACCGATCGCGGTGCTCAAAGCGCTTGACCCAGTTGGATCACACGGGCAAGAGCTCCTTCCGTTTGGGTTAAATTCCGCCAAAGAAGAATGGCTATACTCAATGATGTACGATAACAGTAAGTACGATCTACACCTAGCCGTTGCTCAAGCCGATAAGGGTTTGGAGCAAGATAATCGATACTTGTCATCATTCGGCGCGCCTAATGTAATGAGAAGAAATGGCACGACGATTGACCTAGGGGAAACTATCACTGCCGGTGCTGCTAGGCAAATAATTGTGGTCTCGCCGGAGCTCAGCGCTATAACCAACCCGAGTGATGTGAGTGAAATAATAAGTACTACAAACATACCATACGGTACGGTCGTTTGTCACACAATGCTCGAGGGACATTCACACTATCCGATCGGAAGCGGTAAATCTATGGCCGTAGAAACATCGTCTTATGCGAATGTCGGAGGGGCGTGCGAATAAGCCTTGCGAAAAAACTTAACATCTGATAGACTGTCCTGGTATGATTAGTGTTAAGAGAAAAGACGCCAAAGAGGCGAACGAGAATTTGCTCCGTCGATTTAATCGACGCGTGCTCCAATCGGGCGTGGTGGCCAAGGCCAAAGCGTCGCAGCGGTTCAGCAAACCCCAGAGCAAGCGCGACCGACGCACCAGCGCCATCGTGCGCGACCAAAGGAAAGCGCAAAAGAACTTGCAAATTCGGCTCGGTCTGATCAAGGCTAAGTAGTGCGAAAACTTTCGTGCACAAAAACCGTCGCAATGGCGACGATTTTTTGTTACAATGGACGCGAAAAGGAGAATTATGGGCTTAATTGATCAAATCAATGCCGATTTAAAAACGGCGATGCTAGCGCGCGACGAGTTTACAACCACGACTTTGCGCGGGCTAAAATCTGCGATCGGGTACGAGGAAGTTGCCAAAGGCAAACGCGATACGGGCTTGACCGACGCGGAAATCGAAGAAGTTGTGGCGAAAGAAGTCAAAAAACGCGATGACGCGCTAAAAATCTACGTGGCGGCGGGCGACGACGAGCGTGCCGACAAAGAAGACCGCGAATGGAAAATCCTCATGGAATATCTACCGGAACAGTTGTCTTACGAGGAACAGACTAAGGAAATTGGCGAAATTATTGCAGAGAACGGTTACGAGCAAAAGGACACGGGTAAAATTATTGCCGCAATGAAAGCCAAGCATGGCTGGGCCGTCTGGGGTGAGGGGATTGTAAATATCTTGAAACAGGAATTCTTTAAATCTGAGGAGGAAAAACAGTGATCCTACTATTTGGCTCGGCTGGCTCTGGTAAATCAACCCAGGGTCAGATTTTGGCAGAAAGATATGATTGGAAATGGTTGAGCACGGGACAGATGTTCCGCGAATCAAACGACCCGGAGGTTATGGGGTATGTCAATCGCGGCGAGTTGGTACCGGACGAAATCACCAACAAAGTCCTAGTCGCTGCGCTCGACGCCAACAGTGTTTGTGGCGAGAAAGGCGGTGTCATCCTAGATGGCTATCCGCGAAAATTGGAACAAGTCAAATTTTTGCTTAGCTACTCGAGAAATCGTTGTGGAAATAACAACATTAACCTAGTAGTCATGATCGACGTAGATAAGGACGAAGTGCTGAAACGCATGGCGTTGCGTGGCCGTGACGACGACACGCCCGAGGAGATTGAAAAACGCCTAGGCATTTATCACGCGGCGATCGATCCGATTCTCGATTACCTAGAACAAGAAAATGTGCCGGTGGTTCATATCGACGGCGTCGGCGAAATCGAAGAGATCCAAGGACGCATAAGGGCGGTGCTAGTTGAGCAGGGAATTGTATGAGCCTAGTGCCGGCGCAGAATTTTACGCCCGATGAGCTGCGCTGCATGCGCGAAGCGGGCAAGATTTTAGCTAGTATTTTTCGCGATTTGCGTGACCAGGTTAAAACGGGCGTGACCGGCAAAGAACTCGACGCTTGGGTGGAAAAGGAAATCAAAGCGCGCGGCGCAATCGCTACTTACAAAACGCCAGAGGTCAATTTCCCAGGCGTGATCTGTATTTCACCTAACGATGTGGTGGTGCACGGCGTACCGACCAACATTCCGTTCGCAAAAGGCGATGTGGTCGGTTTTGATTTAGTCATCGAGGTTGGCGGCATGAAAGCCGACAGCGCTTTCACTATGTGCGTCGACGAAGATCCAACAGGCGCGAAAAAACTGTTACTGAATACGACGGAAAAAAGTTTATATGCGGGAATCGACGCAGTTCATGGCGCGGTGCGAACGGGTGACATCGGTGCGGCGGTCGAGAATGTGCTGAAGCGCGCCAAGCTCGGTATCGTTCGGAATTTGGTCGGTCATGGCATCGGTCGCAGTATGCACGAAAAGCCCGATGTGCCGAATTACGGCCAACGGGGGAGCGGCGCTCTAGTGCCGGTCGGCAACGCGATCGCGATTGAGCCGATGGCGACGCTCGGCGGTTGGAAAATAATGCAGGACGATTCGGATGGCTGGACTATTCGCACGGCCGACGGCTCGCTAGCGGCGCATTTCGAGCATACGATTCTAATTACGGAAAATGGTTGCGAAATTATTACTCAGTTGTAAAAAATACAACGTTTTCATCTGGCAAAGCGCTTGACTCGCGAGAGAAATTACGCTAAAATGGATGCAGTCAACGCGAGTGTTTTTCGTTTGACCCCTGTAAATCGGCAGATTTCACGGGGTGCAGGTTAGAAACTGCGTTGATGAAAATTTACAATTTAGTAGTGCAAGTCAATTTCGTCAGTACATCTTTTATGTTAGTTTCTAACACTTTAGGTTTCGTCATTAAAGAAGTTTGATAAATCGAGAAGCCGAGCGAAAAAGCGAAACGAGTGATGAAAATAAAGTTTACTTTATTTTCGGAACGAGGAGCGATTTTTCCGAGGCGCCGAAGATTTACCCAACTCTCCATAAATGGCGGAGCCATTTATGGAGAGTTTGATCCTGGCTCAGGATGAACGCTGGCGGCATGCCTAACACATGCAAGTCGAGCGGTAACACTTCGGGTGACGAGCGGCGGACGGCTGAGTAACGCGTGGGAATCTACCCCATACTGAGGGATAACTACTCGAAAGAGTAGCTAATACCGCATATTATCTTTGGATCAAAGTCTTCGGACGGTAAGGGAAGAGCCCGCGTACTATTAGGTAGTTGGTGAGGTAATGGCTCACCAAGCCGATGATGGTTAGCTGGTCTGAGAGGATGATCAGCCAGACTGGAACTGAGAACGGTCCAGACTCCTACGGGAGGCAGCAGTGAGGAATATTCCACAATGGGCGAAAGCCTGATGGAGCAATGCCGCGTGCAGGATGAAGGCCTTCGGGTTGTAAACTGCTTTTATTAGAGAAGAATATGACGGTAACTAATGAATAAGGGTCGGCTAACTACGTGCCAGCAGCCGCG